>Ga0209604_1001505_pt1 | contig 18824 bp, 39 predicted proteins | sample AD_UKC097_MetaG_FD_184405 | JGI IMG/M metagenome (GOLD analysis project Ga0209604, IMG submission 184405) | Active sludge microbial communities of municipal wastewater-treating anaerobic digesters from USA - AD_UKC097_MetaG (SPAdes) (version 2) | ecosystem: Engineered > Bioreactor > Anaerobic >... | reverse complement strand
TGCAATATTACAATGATCAGTTGGAAAAGTATGACAGAATGATTTACAACATGCATTGTGAAATGAACTGGATAAGAGAATTACAAGACGGTAATCAAGGAAGCCGTGGATATAAAGGAAACATATCAGACCATATAAATGATTTTGCCAGAGTATTTGGCTATTGGAAGGACTAAAAATGAAAAAGATACTTTTATTACTAACTGCATTCTGTCTCTTTGGATGTGACGAATGTGATGATAAACAAATTAAAACAGCTAATGGTTCATATACGCCAATTAGAATATGTCCAATTGGATGTTCTGAAGCAGATGCGTGTGTAGAATATAAGGCAGTAAGTTATACATTTGGATCTAATACAGTAAGGATAAAAACTTTGGATGGTCATCGATACTTGTTCAATACCGATGGCTGGGCATTAATGATTACAAAAGAATAATTGGAATTCATCCAAATAAAGATAGTGTCTCAACAGAAGTTGAGACTTTTATCGTGTGGACTGGGTTGACAATTGTATATTTTTTTGTTACATTTACCTTTAGAGGTAAAGATGAAGAAAGAAATTGACGTAAACAGACTTTGGATTAATGAGGAAATTACTCAGAAATCAGGAGCCAAATATGTTAAACAACTTTGTGAATTTGTTCATGAAGGTAAGCCAATTATAATATATTTGAATTCAGTAGGTGGAGATGTTGACGAAGGATTGGCAATTGTAGATTTAATTGAACATGCGAAATCAAAAGGAATTGATGTCACAACTGTAGGAATTTCTACAAGTTCTATGGCAAGTTTCATTTTATTCTCAGGTTCACCTGGTCATCGTTATGCATATCCATCAATAAGAATTATGATACATAAACCTTATTATGATGACCCAACTGGTTTGGATAAATCAATTGAAAGAGCAGAAATAAATATAGCGACTGATAAATTGATTGATATTCTGAACAAATATGGAAAAGTAAAGAAGTCAGATATTAACAAGTTTATGTCAAAAGATTATTATATGAGTGCTACTGAAGCAAAGAAATATAAATTTATCGATAAGATAGGAGTTTTATGTTAGAGCGATTTACAGTTGAATTTGATTTTCCTCATGGGACTGCATATCCATTAAAAGATGGAAGGTTTACACAAAATCCAGATGACGAAAATATTGAATATTGGGACTCTGAGCCGGAAGCGTTTTCGTATGGGTGCTTAATTTCTCAAAATGGTTTTATTGATTTTAATGTAAAATCTGTCAAAAAATGTCAAATAGAAGGTGTTTTGTAAACACCTTTTTACATATCTGGGGGCTAATGTAAACTTCTTTTTACTAAAAGGAAAAGAAGTTGACCAATGTAAACTTCTTTTTACAAAAAACAGGGTTTCCAAATGAGCCAAATATACTTATATTTTACTTGTTAAAATAAAAGAGATTACTAAAGGATATTGAATATGAATAAAGAAACTTGCGTCCGCCTCCACTCTGAACTCGACAACCTCATCGCTGAATGGGCTAAGTCTCACAATATGGCTGTCACTCCTGCAACCTGTTCCTTTAATGACAAAGGATTGACTTACAAGATTGACCTTCATGAACTTGCCGCTGATGGTTCTCGCAAGTTGACTCCCTTCGAAAAGAAGATGATTGATGAAGAAATGACAAAGTGCGGTGTTCCTGGTTTGGACCCATTTGGTAAGGTTTTCCCGACTGACGATCGTCGTCCGAAGCACATGCGAGTTGTTGGCTTCGATTGGAATAAGCGTTATCCTTGGCAGTGTGTTGATGTGAAGACTGGTAAGAATTGGCAGTATGCTCGTGAATTCCTCCATTTCGAAGCTGAAATTAAGTAATTTATAAGGAGATATAAATATGGCTATGATGACTTCAAAGTCCCTCGAAAAAGAAATTAAGTCTGTTCTGAAGACAAAGTATGATATGAAAGGCCGTAAGATGGCTGAGTACTTTGACAGCATCATGCCGATTAGTATGCCGCGGCCAGGCACAATCGCAGCTTCTTGGAATTCCAAGAGCTATGCACAAAAACTCTGTAAAGATTACTTTGGATGGTAAAAATGAACGAAATTGTTTATCAAATTACTGGAATAATTCCATATTCTGGTGGAGATAGGTCTGTCATTGCTACTTACCTTAATAAGGAAAAGGCAGAACAGCGATATGAGGATGAACGAAATGGTGATACTTATATCGACGTTCAGATGGACGAATACGAAGTTGATGGTTAATTATGGCTGAAGAAAAGAAAAAGCCGGTAATTGGAGAAATGATTTCGAAATTCCCGGTTGAAGAATTAAAAAGAATGATTACAAATTTTGACCGTTTTGATATTGATGGCATTACGCCTGAAAAGGAAAAAGCGGTTGAAGTAGAAGAAAAACTAGACGAAATATCTGAAAAAATTATTGAAGAAAATTTATAAAAGGAATTGATTATGTTAGACTTTAGAACTTGTTGTGAATACGTAAAAGAAGGTTGGTTAACTATGCACCGCCATCCGAATGGTGTGTTGTGTGGTTTCAAGTATTCGCTTTCTACTGTCTATGAAGGTCATTGGGATGAAGTGACTTTGCAATGTCGTGGAATTGTATTCAATTCTACTACTGGTGAAATTGTTGCGCATCCTTTCGATAAATTCTTCAATTATCAAGAAATTTATTGTCAAGATGGTTTAGCTCAGATTGGAAAGACTTTGTCTTGTATTCCGCATTTTGAACCTCGCATGACTCCTTCCTTCACCGCAATGGAAAAAGTTGACGGTTCCTTAGGGATATTGTTTAACTTTGAAGGTCAATGGATAATCAAAACTCAAGGTTCTTTTATTTCAGATCAGTCCTTCTGGGCGAATCAGTGGTTAAAAGAAAATGTTGACTTGTCTAAATTGGATAAGTCTTGTACCTACTGTTTTGAAATCGTGTATAAAGGTGACTTACATGTTGTAAAATACGATTATGAAGGCTTAGTGCTTTTGTCTGTATTCGACAAAAATCACCGTGAATACTCTGTTTCTGAATTGGAAGCTGTAGCAAATTCTATTGGCGTGCGTTTTGTGAAAATATATGAATTCAATAACATAAACGAATGTATTGAATTTGCTTCCAAAATGGATGGCAATAACGAAGGATTTGTGATTACTTTCCAGAATGGTTTTAAAGTAAAAGCTAAATCTGCTGAATACTTGGAATTGTTCCATCGTATGTCTTGTATAACCTACAAAGAAATACGTGACCATTTCAACGAAGAAAAAGGTGTCATTGACCCTGATTACTTTGCTGAAATTCCGGAAGAATTGGTGGACTTGCGTAAATTCGCTTTGTCTATCAATGAACGTGTTGCAGAAGTATATCGTGAAGTTGTAGCGGCTTCGGCTGAAGCGACTTTGGTATCTACTGAATCTCGTTTCCGCTATGAATACTTGTGTAAAAATCATAAGAATTACATAGTTGCTCCGGCTATGGAATTAATCAAGTCTAATAACTTGACTCGAGTATATGGTATCATTTGGCGTAAAGTCAAAGATGAATTTAAGGTGGTATAATAATGGATTCAAAGAAATATGAACAAATGAAAAACTTTGTAAATTCAAGAGAACCTAATACTGATAATTCTATGGTGAATTCCTTAATGGAATTAGCTAAGGAATTGTTAGAAAAGAATGCCGCTTTAAAGGCGGAGCTTGATAATCAAAAGTATATCAATGTCGAATTGCAATGTGTTAACAGGAGTATGTCCAGAAGTTCTGTCCATACTCATGAGTATGTCCAGAAGATGATGACTCCTGATGAAATAAGACAGGCGTTCGATATAACAAAATTCCCTTTCATAGATCAGTATATGAAAGGGTATTCTGCGTTTGAGGTGCATGTAGGTCAAGATAATATATTTGGTCCAGATAAGATTGCTACTATTGCATTGGTTGAACCTTTGTCAAATAAAGCATGTTATCTTCATGCTATTGAAACAATACCAGAAAAGAGAAATTGTGGTTTGGCAGGAATGATTATAAATGATTTAAAAGAAAAATATGATATGATCTATTTGAATGCTGTGCCAGAATTGGATTTTTATTACAAACGTTATGGTTTTAATGAATTACAAATTGGAGGAGGATATTACGTATGGATGCGCAACCCAAAATAGGTCAAAAAATTAAAATTATTTCACTTTCACCAAATCTTAAAGGAATTCCAGATCCAGCTGAACAACAGTATATTGGAAAAACTGGTATAATCAATTATATTGATGATGCTGGAACAATATGGGGAACATGGGGTGGAATTGGCATTTTACCATGTGACAATTATGAAATAATAAATAAAGAAGGAGAGTGATATGGTGAAAGTGAAAATAATTAATAATTCAAGTCGTGAAATTCCACAAGAATTGACAGAAGAAATGATGTTCAAGCCATTATATGAAGTCCAGCAGATTTTGGAAGAATATAATTTGAAATGTCATTCTTATGAAATGGTATATGATGACGATAAAAAGTTATCAGAACAAATCATAACAATAAATGATATAAAGTAATTCTGCTTTATAACTTTTATTCTTTTTAAGGAGGGAAGATTGTTATGCCAATGACTGATGAAGAGCATAAAGAATTTATGGATGCTCAAATTAAAAAGATAGAAGTAGATAAATGGTTAGAAGGTGAGCGTATTGGTAGGGACCCTGGCGACGAATATGTAAAAAAATGGATACGTGAAAGAGCCGCCAAATTCAGAAAAGAATGGATTGAGGAAGAAAAACATACCGATATGAAATACAATTAAAATAGAGCGCTTCTGGAGCGCTCTTTTTTATTTAGCCATGTAACTATATCCCTTTGGCCAAAAATGCCCCAGAGAGCGCTTCTGAAGCGCTAAATTTTCCTCGGGGATGAATTGTAAACATAATTTTACATAACCTGGGCCCATTTGTAAACAACTTTTTACAAAAATATGGGTTACCAAAACATTCAAAAATACTTATATTTTACTTGTTAAAATAAAAGAGGTTAATGAATATGACTATGGAAATGTTTTTGGAAGAACTTCGCACTGCTGTTAAAAATGCGGCTGTTAAGAATAACCTCAATGTTGATAGCGCTCGTGTCGATAATGACCAGCTTATTGTTAACATTCGCACTGATCGTGGTGTATGCAATTGCATTAACATTCAACAGTATATAATTTGGCCCTGTGAAACTCATTAAATGATGATTGAAGAAATCTTTATTGGTTATGATGGAGAAGGTAATCCTTGGTCTGATCACATGGGTGGAATCACTGCAGATTGCAATGGCCTTAAGACTAAAGGCGCTATCGATAAGATTGTTGAAAAGTTTATTGAAAAGGCTATGCAGTAATGAAAGAATTTTTAATTATAGTTGGCAAGTTCATTCTTTGCTTTATTGTCTGTGAACTTGTTGGCCTATTATTCTTGGTATTTTTACTCGTGATTTTCAGCATTCTGGGAATTACGCTCATCTAAAAACAAATTAACAAAAAGGAAAAATAACTATGGCAATTATGCTCACAATTCTCTTTATTCTCTGTGCAATTCAGCATGTGGGAGGAATCATCAGGGTCTTCGGCGAAATGGCTGTCGCTGCTGACAAAGGTGATGGAATCAAAGTCGTTTCAGCCATTATTGTAATGCTTGGAATCATAGCACTACTTGTTTTGACCATCATTTCTGCCACAAATCCTCTTGGAGGTTTGGCATTCGTAATGGGAATAATTTTGGCTGTTTTTCGTGGAATTGGAATTCTCAATATTTTCACAGGCCATCCGTTCCGTGGATTGTATGACTTGGCTTTGATGGTTTTGTTGATTGTTGGACTTGCTCTTGCGTAAATAAAAATTTACAAAAATAGGGTTGACAAAAGTAAAATAAAAAGGTATAATTAAGATAGAAACTTTAAATAAAAAGGAAAAAGAAATATGGAAAAGCTCACTCTTAAGGATGTTGCATCTGTAATTGGTGCAGATAATGTAATGGCTGTTAAGGCACATCAGCGTGCAATGAAACAGCATCGACTTGAAATTTCACAGATTAAGGAAGTCCTTGACGTCGCTCGCGAGTCAATTGAAGCAAAGCTTCCAAATCACATTGGTAAGAAGGAAGTCCGCGAAATCAATGAAGATATTCGGACTATTCAGTCTGCTCGTGAAAAGTTGGTTGAATTGAAGAACAAGATCCGCCGTAGTGAATTGACTTGTAAGACTATTTTCCTCAATGCAAAGGAACAGCTTGAAAAGCGCAAGTCTCGCTCTGGTCAGTCTGAAGTTCGTAAGGAAATTCCAACGCATTCTCGTGAAGAATGGCAGACTTTCCTTCGTCGTAAGGCTGCGGAAATCAAGGCTAAGAAGGAAGCAGAACAGAAGAAGCAGTATACTGAAAAGACTGCAACTAAGACTCAGACAAATGAACCTAAGATTGCACAGGAACCTTCTGATAAGGATGTCGAACGCGCTGCTCTTGGTCTTTTGGGTCTTTTGAATCTCATTCAGGCATTCGATCAGCCCATCCGTCCTCGTTCTTCTCGTGATGAACTTGAAGATCTTCTTCGTGGAATTCGTGGGTTCTAATAATTAACAAAAGGATTTTAATTTATATGTCTAAACTTTATATTTTGCGTGGAGTGCCTGGTTCTGGCAAGTCCACTTATGGAAAGAAAATTGTTGATAGTGCTATTGACGCAGGTCTTTCCGCAATTAAGTTTGAAGCTGATGACTTTTTCATGAAAGATGGAAAGTATAATTGGAATCCTAAGCTTATTGGAATGGCACATAAGTGGTGTCAGGAATCAGTTCGTAAAGCGCTTGATGTGTATGACGTAGTTGTTGTTGCTAATACTAATCTTGGATTGGCTGACGTTAACAACTATATTAAGATTGCAAATGACGCGCTTGCTGATTTTGAAGTAGTCGCTATCCATGGAAATCACCAGAATGTTCACAATGTTCCTGAAGAAACTCTGGAAAAGATGCGAGCAAAGATGGCTGATTTTCCTGGTGAGACTGTTGTCAATACAGATAAATAGTCTATGAATTATTTAAAAGTATATTATCAAATCATTGCTAAAGCGGCTGGACGAACTCCGTCCATCCTCTATGATAAGCATCACATTATTCCACAAAGTATGGGTGGACCAGATATTGAAACTAACTGGATTTACTTAACTCCACGTGAACATGTGGTTGCTCATCATTGTCTTGCTCGTGCTTATCCAGAAAATGAAAAATTGAATTCTGGTTTTAATGTAGCTGACTTGAAAAATTATGATTGTTATCGCTATATGATGCGTATTCATGATTTAGGTCAGTGTTTAGAAGCAACTAAGAAAAAGAAAGAAACAATTGAAAAGATAATGCTTTTATGTAATGCTATTCAGACTATGAATATCGATGTAATTCCTGTGACTAAAACTGGTGATGGCAAACGTATTAAAAGGACTAAAAAGTAATGGAATTTTTAGAAGATATTTGGACTGGTATTACACGTAATTTTGAGAAATCAAAAGAACAAGAAGATTTTGATTGTGCTATGATGGCACTGCATGGAATTGCTGGTTTAATTTGTACTATTATAGTTGCAACAATGACGCCACTTGGATTGTATGCTATTGGAACTATTATTGCAACAATTATCCTTGCTATCTTTTGGATGAGTGCAGATATTAAAGATAATCTTGCGGCTGGATATTTCTTCGCTGCATCATTATTAAGTTTCGCTTGGGTATTTTATCTTCCAATTGCAATTATCGTCTTTATTTTTGGTTTCCCAATTTTCTATTCAAAAGCTAAAGAAAAGAAAAAGTAATGACAGAAGAAGAATATAAACAAGAATGGTTAAATGGTATGCATCAAACGGAATATAATGCATGCCGTTTTTCTAATAATAAAATACAATATTGTTTGGAATGGTTAAATAAAAACATTCTTGATTGGGACGTAAGAACTGATATTGTCAAAAATGTTTGTGCTCAAAAATTAAAGATTGCTTCCAATAAAGCATATCAAAAGAAATGTCAAGATTGGGCAGATAAATTAACTGCTTATTACAAAGCACAAAATATCTTAGGAAATCGATATGTTCTTCCAACTTATGAAATTGAAAACATTGCTGAAGCTGGAACATTTTTAGGAACTAAAGATAATATAATTGTAAAGTGTAATCATGGAAGTGGTTGGAATAGGCTCATAAATCTTCATCAACCTTACACTGAGTCTGAAAAGAAGTTAAATGAATGGCTTACTTTGAATTACGCCTATATGACTGGTTATGAAGCACAATACGAAAATATAACGCCCGCGCTCATTGCACAACGAGAATTCATATCGCACCCACTTGATTGGGGATTTTGGTGTGTCAATGGAGAAATCCAAGGTATATCATTGACTAAGAAACTTGGAAAGAACTTAGAAGAATATGTTGGATTTGTTGATGAACATGGAAAATACAATTCGTGGTATATTGGCGCAGAGCCTCAAATGAGAGACCTTCCACCATCTTGGAATTATCAATTAAATGGATTGAAAGAAATCGCTAAAACATTATCGATGGGATTTGATTTTGTTCGAGTCGATTTGTATACACATTTAAAAGAATTCTATTTTGGAGAAATGACTTTTACGCCATGCTCCGGAAAACTAAATTGTATAACTTTGTAAACTAAAGTTTACAGTAATATACTTATGTAAACATAATTTTACAGAAAAGAGGGTTTACAAGACCCTCGTTTTTTGTTATATTTTACTTGTAAAATTAAAGGAGTTTTATGTATATTGATACGGACAAAAATCCGAATGATTATTTTGATAGAGTTTATGATCAAATTAGTAGCGAACGTGAATCCGCTATTATAAGTTATGATAATCAGCTTAAGCAGATTAATCGTGTAATTGGTAGCGACCATCTTAAAAATTTTAATGAATTTGTTGAAGATTTGAAGGCGTCAAATGCATATCATAGCATTTATATGATGAATGATGATCAACGTGGAAATTTTGCTGGTTCAATTCAATGCAATTTAACGGCGCGTGATCCAGGTCAATATGGTTGGAAGCCTTCTGTCACTGTTAAGGTTCCGTTTGGTCTTGATGGAAATAAGGGCTTTTATTTGTCTGGTGTGACTGCATCTTCAATAAGATGGATTCGTTGTCCTGTAAAGTTTCCAAAGGTCTATATAGATCTTAAGGGCGACAAGTTTGATTATTTTGTTGATGCTCTTAAGTTCATTGGACAAGTAGTTAGAAAGTATGATGACGTTTATCCTGATGGACAGCATTGGAATATGTTGTTTGAAAATTATTCTTATGATTATCGAATTCCTAATCAGAATGATAAGGAAAAATATGAAGTTTATTTGTCAGCATGTTCTATGCAGAATAAGCTGAAAAAGTATTTTGAAATTCATTCACTTTGTAAAGAAAGAGTGTGTAAGAAGTAATGTTGTTTGAATTGAAATTCTATTATAAAGACGGTCATGTTTCGCATGACTTAATAGAATGTGAAAATCCGACCAAATGGGAAGGAAATACAGTTCTAACAAATATTGCGAAAAGAGCAAAGTTTGAAACGAATGCGTTTCTTAAAAAGAAAATTGTAAAGATTGAAAAGAAATGTGTGCTGGCTTGTAAAACAAAGAATTTCAAACAACATAGTTGGTGTTCAGGTGATGGTTATGTTTGGCCGAATGAATGGTGGAAAATGGTATGAATAAGAACACTTTTGAAAAATATGTAAAGGAATTTGTTGAAGATTTGGCGATTAAAGACAATCCTCACCAATATTCTCGATGCAAGCATGCGTGTGTTCTGACTTACAACAACGTTATCATTTCAAGCGGAACGAATATCAATTTAAAGAATGATTTTACAAAGTGTTATAATGATTTGAAAGCATTGCATGCTGAGCCTGTGGCAATTATGCGTGCGATGAAACATCATTCTCGTATTATTCATAAGTGTGACCTTTGGGTTTGTCGTAATAATGAGAATTCAAAGACAAGTAAACCGTGTCCAATCTGTCAAAAGATTATTAAATCATTTGGAATTAAACGAATTCACTATACGCAAGAGAATGGTGAATGGGTAGATGAGAGGCTATAAATAAAGTATGAAAGAATTAAGTTGTGGATTTATTTTAATTGATGAAGATACTCATAAAATTTTAGCTTGTCACCCTACTGGAAAGAAATACATTCGTGGATTTTGGGATATTCCAAAGGGTCACATTGAAAAAGGTGAAACTTATATTGATTGCGCTAAAAGAGAATTATTTGAAGAAACAGGATTTAAGTTTCCAAATGGAAGTGCAATCGTAGATATTGGTTTGAATAAGTATCTTGAAAATAAGGATTTGTATGTATATGCTTGGATTGGAAAGATTGACAAGTCCAAAATGAAGTGCACTTCTTACTTTAATATAAATGGAAGACAAGTTCCTGAAATAAATGGTTTTGAATTGGTTGATGATATTACATATTTTTATCCAAAGATGAGACCGATTATTAAGAAGGCGCTTGAAAAGATGAACATTAACCTTGGATGATATATGTTTGTGTCTACGACTAAATATATTTGTAAATGGTTTGAAGAACATAATGATTTAATTGATTATAAGCTTCGTCCTCTTGGATATAGTAGTGATTTTTCAATTTACATTGGAGATGAAAATCATAACTACATGTATGAAATTGGTGAATTGCGTAATAATGAAATTACTATTTGGAATCGTGAAGCAGTTTTTAATGGAATAGTGACTGCATGGAAAGATTCTAATACTCCATTAAATAATTATAAAAAATTGCCAATTGGTCGTATCACAGAAAAAGACTTAGAGAAAATAAACAAAGTTTATTATAACAAAATGATATATGCTAAGAAGCAATTTAAACTGAAACAGATACAGAGTATTTGTAAGGAAACAATCGATGATTAAGACGCATGATAGACAAGGAATACTTGACTATTTCAAAGAACTTGGAATGGAAATCAGTTCTACTTCATTCAAAGGATGGTATCTAGATATGATTTGCTATCCAATTACTGATTATAATGGTTCTATTCACTTGTATGAAATTGCTAATCTTGAAAATGATAAGCTTTATAAGCTTATTAGAGAAGTTAAACGTTTCGATGATAATGGACGTTATTGGCTTACTGAGAAAAACAAAGCAAATGCGGTCAAGATTCCTTATGAAAAAGTATTAGAAAAGGATTGTATTTCTATTATTGATAATTATACATATAATTTCAAACAAGCCAAGATGCGTTTCAAAAAAGAAAAAATAGAAAGGATTTGCCGTGAAGAAGACTGTGACTAAAAAAGATTCTAAGAAAGTTTCTAAAAAAGAACCAAAAGTTAAAAAAGAAAAGAAACCTAAAGAAATTGTGGAAGATCTTACTCCAACTACACTAGAAGTTTGGGATGAAGAAGGTCGTAAAACAACATATAAAATAGATTTTGAAGGTCATATTATCTAAAAAAATCTGGAATATTTACATAAGAATAGAATATCAATTGATATTCTTTTTTTATATTTTTATCCGACATTAAAGCCCTATTTCTGGCTCGGAGCTCAACTCAATGATGTTGTCGGATAAGATTAGGCCATTCCAGTGAAGGTAAAGCTGAATTAGAATGTTTCCAATGATGAAGAATTAACGACTCTTCAATATGCCGTCATGTGTTTCTTATGATATAGTCGGAGTACAGGATGACCATCCCGTTAAGCATAAGTGTAAATCACCTTGTTAATGATACTGCAATTCCAGTCAATGAAATAGTAATATCATAGTAAGTCTGGATAGGCTTATTATGTCCTGCTACCATATCATGAAAAATGTAATATATTAGAATCTTATAATAATTAAATAAATAAAATAAATCAATTGTCTAAAAGACAATTGGATGTTTCTAAGAAACATCAGTCATAGGAGATAATAAGATGGCTAAAATAATAGTACCAGATAAGTATTTTAATGAAGTTTATAATAACATTTATGTGCAATGTGCAGATAGAGATGAATTTCATGAATTTTATTATGAATTTAGAGATGCTATTGAGGCATCTATTAAATTAGGATTTAAAGAAGGTAGATCTGCAGAAGATGTTGCAGATGAAGTAATGAATGACTTTTACTATTAAGGATTTAAAATGAAAATAGAATGGTCTAAATTTGATGATGAAGTCTTAAAAGGTGTTGATTTGTGTAAACAGATCAATAATTTTGGATATGAAGCTTATATAGTAGGTGGATGTGTAAGAGATATTGTCTTATGGTATAAGAATGGACAGAATGGAGAACCTAATATCCATGATGTTGATATAGCTACAAATATGCCAATAGATGAGTTATATGATAATTTCAAATGCACATCAAATAATGGTGAAGCACACGGAACTATATTGGTTATTCATAAAGGAATAGCATTTGAAGTCACTCAGTTTAGAGTAGATGGAGATTATTCTGATGGAAGACATCCAGATAGTGTCAAATTTACAAAGTCATTTAAGGATGATACAGCAAGAAGAGATTTTACTATTAATGCAATGGGAATTGATGCAGATGGTAATTTGATTGACTATTATGGTGGTGAACAAGATTTAGACAATAAGATTTTAAGAACAGTTGGTGATTCTAATGCAAGATTTAATGAAGATGCATTGAGAATAATTAGAGCTATTCGATTTGCAGCAAGATTTGATATGAAGATTGATGATGCTACATATAAGTCTATTTGTGATTTGAAATCTAAAATTACTGGATTGGCAATGGAACGTATTAGTGCTGAATTGAAGAAGACAGCAGAATATGGTATTAAACAATTTGCTTATGTAATAAAGATTTTGGTAGAAACTGGTGCATGTGATAATATTGATAATCAATATATCAATTGGGATGCATTAAATAGAGCCGCTACATATAGAGTCACTCATTCTATTCATCCTGAATTAGCTAAAGATCCAATGACAAGTATGGTCTTGATTCTATTGAATTCAGATGATATAGAAAAGACAATGTATAAAATGAAATTGGATGTTGATACATTGAAATGTGCAAAGTATGTGGAACAAGGCATAGATGTATTGCGTAATTTTGAAGAAGATTTGGTTACTACAGTTAAAGTATGCAATGATAAAAATTTTATAAGATTGTTAGAGATTGCTAATTTATATGGTGTAGAAGTTCCAGATAATAAGTTAGAAAAGATTGAAGAGTTGATTGATAATGTAATGCCATTACAAAAACAGGTTAGCCAGGAAATTCAGAAAGAAGGAATTACTGGACCTAAGTTTGGTAAGGAATTGCATGATAGAATGTTAAAGAAGTATAAAGATGCATATAGAGTATAAGTGTCATTGGCCTAATTGTCAATATCATACTGATGAAAGGAGTTTGATTGAATTTCATCATATAGTACCAAGAGAGTTATGGCCAAGATTAAATAAGCATGTGACGTTGAGTTATTGTCCTACACATCATAGAATGATATATCATCCTGAAAGTACTAAAGGACATCATTCAATTAAAACTGATGCAAAATTGATAATAAAAGGTATTTATCCTGCTGCTCCAGGAGGATATGCAGTTGAATATCAGAATATGAAAGGTATGACTTTCTTTGAATTTTATGAAGGAAGTTATACAAATGAAATCAATCATGAGATTGCACAGAAGGAATTGGATGAATTTATATAAATAAAGTATAGGAGATATATTATGAGTTTCACACAAACAGATATAAAGGAAAGTATTATGATTAACGAAGGAATATTCTCAGAAATTAATAACGCAATTCAAGAATACATTATGCACGTAAAGAAGTTTGATGCACCAGTCTCAATAGATGACTGCATTGATTTCTGTGCTGACGTCCTAGATATGGATGTTGATGCGCTATGGGAATTGGAAAATGCTAATGGTACAATTTCTGATGGTCTATCAGAATATTTTAATGAAGGATTCACACAGTCACACAGACACTTGATAAAGGAAGCGAAGAAAGTTCTAGAGAAAAATGGATATATTGTAAAATAAAATTTACATAACATTTGAATTTAAAGCGCTTCCGAAGAAATCGGGGCGCTTTTTTAATGGAAATGTAAAAAATTTTTTACAAAAATAAGGGTTGACAGATGAAAAGAAAATAGGTATATTATATTAGTAAATTAAAAGGAAGGTTCACTATGAAAAACATGCAAGAAGCATTGGCTTATATCAACGATGAATGGAATAAAGCACAAAAAGAAGGAAAGCTGTCTTTCAAGATTACTATCGACAATGGTCGAAAGTACACCGTCAAGCATTATGACACTTTGATGGCTTCCATGGATGATGCGGCATTCTACGTTTTTGATGACCATAAGCGTATCGTATGTCGGGATATTTCTAATACAGAAGATTTGGCATGTATGTTCATGAACATTAACAATCAGCCAGCAGTTTCGTAAAACTTAAACAAAAGCAGAGAGAAATCTCTGCTTAAATTTGTATGCAATTAAAAATTGGAAAAAACGAAATAGAATTTTTGAAAGAATATCCTAGACGTAAAGGGCCAGAGGCAAAGGAAATCGCTAAGAAGTTAGAAGCGATTGGTTTTGTATGTTGGGAATATAGTGGAGCGTCAAATCATTATCAATGCACTATTGCGCCATTTTGTGGACCTATTGGAAATCAAGTATTGATTGAAGTTTATGATGACCATTGTTGTTATGCGACAAAGTTTAATTTCCAAGTTGTTAAAGACCCATATTCGAATGTTAAGCGGGCTGTTTTTGATGGTTGGAATGTGAAAGCAATGTCGTATATAAACAATCTTGATTTTAAAGAAGAATTTTTCGTTGATTATAAAGATTGGTTTACTAGGAAAATGAAAGAAAAGGATTTAGCGATTGTTTCGTTAAATGGCGATTTGGAAGATGAACAAGCATTGGAAGAAATGCAGCGTCAAGCAAGAATTAAGGCAATCGTCAGTGGAACGTTTAAGACGGAGTATAAGAAGCAATGTTAGATTTAAAAATAGATGAGTGGTGTAGAATTCCTTTGTTTGATAAGATACAAAGGAAAACAAAGAAAGAAATGATAAAACTATTAGAAGATTGTGGTTTTGTCAGAGCATTATATCCATCTTATGGTGGAAAAGATGACCAATGGACTGTTCCAGCATTATTAGATTATCGTGCACCAATTGAAATTGGAACAAAGTATATTTACATTGCGCATGTTTTTGAGATATATCCAAACAAGATCTATGATAAAAACAATCCTAATTATGGACAAGTGACAATTTCACAAGGAAGAAATAATTGGAAGCGTAATGAATGGGATATATCTTGGAATACAAATGAAAAGAGAGAATTTAAGGTAGTTGACGAAGATTTTCTTTGTGGTTATGCAAAGAGATTGAATAGATTTAAGAAAGAACTTGATTTAACACTTTTAAGTTTAAACGCGGAAGTAGAAAATGAAAATGGATAATTTGTTTAAAGACGTAGATAAAGATTTTGAACTTGAGCTTGGATTTACTCAAGTAGATATTCTTGATTTTCGTGGAAAAGAGCCTGACTTGGAATTTATCGAAGAAAGGAAACGTGAAGATGTTGTAAAGATGGCAGAAAATGCTGGCTTTGAATTTAATAGTCAGGAATGTTATTACATGCTTCCACAAATTAGTCATACGCTTCCAATTTTGAGAATTGGTCAGAATGGAGAAGTATTAGCTAATAAGAAAGTGATTTTTGCAGTACGTAAAAATCCTAAGTCAGATCAATGTAATTTGTCTATAGATGAAAGCATTGTCTCTGATATGTTCTTGGTTAAATATAATTGTATTGATGAAACATTCTTTACAAGATATGCACAGAGAATTATACGTCTTTTTAAACTTGCACAAATCAAGACTGTTGGTTTGAGCGTTCCAACATTGGTATAATATGGAAGAATTTACTTTAATTAAGAAACCGCCTAAGAAAGAAATCAAGAAGATGATTTTGGAAGCAGGTTTTATTGATTGCAGCGATGGATATGGAACGTATTTTACATTGCCATGTTTGGAAAAATATAATGATTCCTATCTTATTGAATTAAGAACAGTTTATGCTGACCTTGGAACTAAATTTTATATTGATCCAGATGAGGAAGACCCGCTCGATAGAATTGGTGTAAGTGAATATATGAAAATCAATGTGACTTTATTGACACCAGAATTTCTTGCTGATTATTGTAAGAAAGTAAGGAATGGAATAAAGCGCAAAGAAATTGAAATGATTATTGGTAAGGAAACAATAGGATGAGTTATAATTACGACGTTTTAAAGGAACGCAATAAAAGAGAAAAATTTGCTCTTGATTTATGTGATATGCTTATCAATAAGTATTTTGATAAGACTGATGCGCCTATTGTTTCTATTGAAGATGGACAATTATATGAATTTAGATTGAGAACTGCACAATGTAGTTTATTTGATTATGATAAAGTAAAAGTTTATTTACCATCTTATATGTTTGAGTTTAAGGTAATTACTTCTAATTTACGAGATGAAGTAGATGAAGAGTTATCTTCTATAAAGTATAAATTTATATCTGAATCTAATTTTGCAGAATGGAGAGATAAGTATAATTTTAATTTAGAAAACCTTTCATATTCTACAGGTGAAATACAATATAGAGGAAGTGATTGTACACCTGAACAGTTATTAAAAGCTTTTACTTTTTTGAGTATGCACTTTGACCAAATGCATAATTTGATTGATACAGCAGTAAAAGCATTTAAGAAGTATTATAAAGATATAAAAATAAAAACTATTTCTTTTGAGGAAACATTTAAGGAAACAAAAAATGATGGTTGAATTTGGAACAATTGCTGATAAAATAAAGAACGTAGATAAAATTAAATTTACGGAACTTAAGAAAGAAACTGAAATGAAGTTAAAAATGATTAACGTTGTTGAACGTTTGAGTAAGAAATATGCATCAGGTTTAGATAAGAATAAAGCTGAATTTTTGACTAATGATGTAATTACAATTCAGTTTGATGCATCTCCTTATGAAGTTATTTTGAAAGAAGTCAATAAGGATAGATATGGTTGTAGAGCAAATTATTTTATTCATGCTAATTTGACAACTAAGGAATTGGAAGTCTATGGAATTCAGCCTAATAAGCAACAGCGTTATTATAATACGTGTGATCCACTTCAAATAGACTTTACAAAGATTACTTTTAAATTTGAAAGTAAAAGTGATAAGTTGGAATCTAAGGCTGGAATTATGTTGTTAAGTACAGATTGTTATGTAGAAATGGCAAGTGAAGTAATTGATAAGTCAATGGAATTTTTACAGACTGCTTTATCTACATTCAATGAATATAAGAAGAACGTTCAGATTAAGATGATTCCATTTAAGAATGCTTCATTGAGAGATGGTTTTGGTGAATTACCAACTTTACAGAAGTTTGATGAAAATTATAAGAAAGTCTGTAAGATGATTGAAAATAAAGAAATTACAGAAATTAATGACGATGATGCTTTTTTTGAAAGGTTGGATAAAGCATGATTAACAAGTATGTAAGAAGTTGTATTCAGAATACAAAAAAGAACATGCCAGATTATTTTAAGAAATGTCTTCAACAGAGATTGAAGAATGGCATTGGTTCTACAACAGAATGTGAAACTGTTGATGAAATGGAAAATCGATTGATGACTGCAAATTGGACTCCATGGATTGATGTTGAAAATGTATTGTCTCCTGGATGTAAAGCATTTAAGACAAAAGATATTCCTGGTTATTATGGTATGTTGGATATTAATCGATTTACTGATGATACAGTTTGTCATTTCAGAGATTTTAAGAATACTGGTTTCTTATCACTTTGTATGAAGACTGACCAGCGTGAAAGAGTTGATTATACGATTTTGATTGTTGGACCAGAAGATGGAATTGGAGATTGTATGTATACATTCCATCCTGGAGATCCTCTTCCTGCTTCGACATTTAAGAGTGGAGAAGTTAACGAAGAAGGTCAAAAGAAATTGTATAAAGATGGCGATACAATTACAGTAAAAGAAGCAAAAGCGCTTGGATTTAAACATGTAAAAGCTGAGTAATTTAAGGTGCTTAAAAAAGCACCTATTTTTGTAAATAAAATTTTACATAAAACAGGGTTAACAAATCTTTCCAAAATTAGTATATTTTATTCTATGAGTACAATTTTATTAAATTCAGATTTTAAAGATCCAATTGAGCTTACTAAGTTTGCCAAAGACTATTGGCAAATTCGAGAAGAATTGGCTTACATGTATAAGTTGAAGCGAAAGACAAATGATGATAAAGAGCAATTGGATTTAGATAAAACTATTGATGTTCTTAGGATGATGTTGAGAAATCATTATTCATGGAGTTTAATTAACACAGACAAAATTAGAAATGCAATTGAGGTTGAACGTAAGCATCGCTATGAAGGTCATAAAAATAAGTTTAGGCCTTATGGATATTGTGGGTGGGATCAACATGAGCCACATAGATAAAGGAATTTCAAATGAAATTTAAATGGCGAATAAAGAAATATGACTATAAAGATCAAATCTATTATATGCCTCAGCGTAAGGGATGGATATTTTGGAATAACGCCACATGGGATGAATATCGCAAAGTATATTACGAAGAATCTAGTTATTATTTTTCGAAATGCAATAAAATTGAAGTTCCTGGTTTGGTTGACTATGTGGCATTCGCTAATTTAGAGGATGCTAAGCGTTTAATAGAAGGAATTGAAAAGCAAGAAGCTAGAAAGAAAAAGTTTAAAAAAGAATTAGATGAATATAT
>Ga0209604_1001504_pt1 | contig 18835 bp, 17 predicted proteins | sample AD_UKC097_MetaG_FD_184405 | JGI IMG/M metagenome (GOLD analysis project Ga0209604, IMG submission 184405) | Active sludge microbial communities of municipal wastewater-treating anaerobic digesters from USA - AD_UKC097_MetaG (SPAdes) (version 2) | ecosystem: Engineered > Bioreactor > Anaerobic >... | reverse complement strand
CCCTCTGTATGGCCTCTTTCATCAGTGCCTGTCCTTTCACTTGCGCGGAGATATCCGCTGTTGACCGGGAAGGCTGTTTTTTTACCGAAATACTGCGGAAAAGGGAAGGATAAAATATGGCAGCTTAAGCCTTCTACAGGGGTCGGTGGCTGACGATGGCCTCGCTCGAGACCAGTATTGCCTGCTCGATGAGCTCGCGGCACGTGACCGATGCGCGCACGTGCGACTGAAAATCGTCCCAGCCGGTAAAGAATCTCCCCGTGATCCGCTCGCACTCGAGGGAGGGCGCTCTGTCTTCGAATCTTTTGAGAATCTCCCTGCCGACGGCAAAGGTCTCGCGGCCGGAGGCCTTCCTCTTCCTCAGGAGATTCAGGTGTCCCACGACGAATTCCTTGATGGTCTTGGGTTTGCTCATGGACCTGATGTCCCATCCGTAGGCGAGGTTCGCCGCCATCACGGCCCCTGCCATGGCCCCGCAGACCCCGCCGGTGAAACCCACGCCGCCGTCGAGCACGAATGCGATCTTCTCCAGCACCTCGTTGCCGATGCCGCAGGCCTTGCGTACACCCCTGAGAACGTCCGTTGCGCAGTGGCTGGCCTGGTCCGGGGAGCCTTCCTGCCCTCTCGCCCCGGGCCGGTCGAGGGCGATACGCTGCTTCAGGTGTGATGCCGTCTTGCCGATGTGCCACATGCACCGGGAGAACCGGTCACCGGGCAGCAGATAGCGGAGCTGGCCCGAGAGCTTGTAAAAATCGACGCCGGTGCGCTCCCGGCAGAGCGTGGTGCCGAAGCTGTCCCGGAACCAGTGCACATAGTCCCGGACCTCTTCCATGATCCTGCGCCGTGCCACCTCGCCCTCGGCATCGATCTCGTCGATCCTCGTGAGCGCGAGACCCAGGGAACCTCCGGTGACCACACCGCAGGTGGAACCGCGGGCCACCAGGCCTCCCTCCAGGCCGGTGGCGCTCCTCAGGGCCATGTCCTCTTTTTTGCCCGCCATGTCCTGGACGACCTCCAGGGATGCGAGTGCTCAGTTCAGGTCCCGCAGGAGGTACAGGCTTCCCCGGATTCCCCAAAAAAGGTTGTCAACAGCCATAGCTCCTCCCATCATCAGAACATGGACCCATGGTACCACATCCTGCCTGAGGGAAAAAGAACGAGGTTACTTCTTCATCCCTCCGCTCAGGAACGTTGCGACAGGCAGGGGGAGGAAATCGGAAAGCCTTCTGGTCAGAATCCTGGATACCCGGTTCAGGAGGCTGTGGGGCATGACCTTGGAGAACACCAGGTACACGAGCTTGTTGAGGATGCCCGGCACGTAGCGCTCTTTTCCCCGCAGAAAGGCCTTGACCCCTGATGAGGTTACCTCGTCCACGTCCATGAAGGACATCCTCACCGGGATGTAGTCCGATGGAACTCCGGCATCCTCGATGAGGCGGGTCCTCGTGAAGGGCGGGTTCAGGGTGGAGACCACCACGTGGCTCCCGGACGGAAGCTCCGCCCGTACGGCCTCGGTGAGGCTCTGGGTGAAGGCCTTGGTGGCGGCATACAGACCCAGCGTGGGAACCGGCTGGAAGGCCGAGACCGAAGAGACGTTGAGGATGCCGCCCCCGTCACGTTCGATCATGGCGGGCAGGAAGAGGCGGCTCATCTTCGCATATGCGGTGCAGTTGAGCAGGATCATGGTATTCAGTCTGTCCGGGGGCATGTCGGCGAATCTGCCGAACCAGCAAATTCCCGCATTGTTCACGAGCACATGGACCCCGGGTACGACATCGGACACCTGGGCGTGGAGCCGCTCGGGTCCGTCCGGATCCGTAAGATCGACACAAAAGGTCCATGTCCTCAAGCCGTGGGTGCACTCGAGTTCCTTTGCACATGCCTCAAGGGTATCTCTCTGGCCGGGCAGGTCGACCAGAACGAGGTTGGCCCCATGCCGGGCGAAACACCCGGCAAGGCCTCTGCCGATACCCAGGGCGGCCCCGGTGACGAGGACATTCTTTCCTTCAACATGCAGTCGCATTACCGGGCACCTCCCTTTTTCTTTACATACGCAGCGAAGTCCTCGAATGCCGACCGTGTGGTGTATCTGAACCGGTAGCCCAGCTCCCGCTTGATCTTCTCGTTGCTCGCGATCCAGGGGTACCGGGTGAGGTTCAGGCTCGGGCTCGGGAACTCGGTTATGAACCTCAGGCGCAGCTTCCACGCAAGGTCGTTAAGGGGCCACAGGAGCCTTGCGGGCACCCTGAGCGGCCAGTTGCCGAGGATGGAGAGCATCTCTTCGAAGGTCATGGTGCCGTCGGCCGCCAGGTTGTAGATCCCTGCCTTTTCATGCTTCAGCAGGAGGTACATGATCTCCGCAAGGTCGTCCTCGTGGATGTACTGGAAATCGGCGGTCGTCCAGGGAAGGATGCATATCTTCTTGCACAGGTGCCGCGCCAGCGGGTTGGTGAAACCCGGACCCACCACGAAACAAGGCCGGATCACTGTAAGCCCTATCTCCGGGTGATCCTTTTCGAACCCATGTATCCACCTCTCGATCTCGCGCTTGTTCTTGGCATAGGTGAAGTCCTCGTTCCCCCGGAGCTCGCTCTCTTCGGTCAGCAAGGGGGGATTGTCCGGGTGGAACCCGTATGCCGTTGAGGACGAGCAGTCCATGATCTGCCTCACCCCGAAGGCTGCAGATGCTGACAGGACGTTCTTTGTCCCGTTGATGTTGATGTCCTCCATGAGGGCCGTGTCGTGGATGGGCGGCAGGATGTAGGCCGTATGGACGACGCAGTCGATGTCCCTGCCCGTGAAGACCTTTTCCAGGTCATCCCGCACGTCGCATCTGATGAATTCGAGCTTCCCGTCGCAGGCCGCGGGGGGCCTGACGTCGATGCCCGTGATCCGCTGAACTTCGGGCTTATCCCTGAAAAGGCCCACGAGCTTCTGCCCGAAATAGCCCGAAACCCCGGTAATGAGGATATGCCTCATGAAACACTCCTGGAAAACCGGCAATGCCGGAACGTATATGCACTTCACCATGAAACTGTCCCCGGGTCCGCAGGGCAGGAGGCAAACCCTTGCTGCAGGCCCGGGGATGACACGGAGGGCATTCAGTCTGTCATGTTCTGCACATTCACCTCACTCCACCCAGACCACGCGGGGGAACTCACGTTCCACGGGCTTGTCCACCTGCACGGCCGGATACCCCAGCGTCAGCACGGTGCAGGGGATGTCATAGGGCCAGGTGATGCCGAGCCTTGGCCAGAACTTCTTGGTCGCCGGGTCCATCTTCAGGGCCGTGGAGACGAAGCCCACGTAGCACGTGCCGAGCCCCAGGGAATGCGCGGCCATGACCATGTTCTGGGCGCAGATCCCGATGCCCAGCGAGGCGTCCGAGATGTGCATGTGGTGGGCCAGCAGGAGGATGGCGCACGGCGCATCGAAGAAGACGCTCAGGGGCTTTTCCTTGAACTTCGGGGTGAGCAGGGCCTGCATGGCCACCATTGGCCTCTGGTCGCAGCCTGATGGCTTGGCAAAGGCGAGGGTCTTTTTCAGTGCCGTGCGCATCGGTCCCTTGCCCTGGTAGAGTTTGGTGAACATGTTCAGGAACTTGAGCACCGAGGTGCTCATCTCTGCCATGAGGCCCTGGTCCGTGAGTACCACGAACTTCCATCCCTGGCAGTTCCCGGCCGACGGGGCGAACCTGCCCGCCTCGAGCACCCTGTGGATGAGCTCCTTGGGTACCGGGTCCGGCTTGTAAATGCGGGTGGACCTGCGGTTGTAGATGACCTTCTCCGCCCCGGTGAGCCGGTCTTCGATATCCGGCAGCGGGGCCGGCTTGTCCAGCATGAGGGGGTTCGGATAGCCGTTCCCGTCCCGGGGGTAATCGAAGTCATAAGCGAACCTGCCCTTGTCCACCTGGTAGTAATGGGGGAAGGTCAACGCGCCCTGCGGGCAGACCGCCTCGCAGTTGTGGCAGGCGATGCAGATCTTGCCGAAATAGGGCAGGCCCGTGAACTTGGGCTCCTGGAGGCCGCAGCCGAGACAGCGCCCGCCCTCATCGGCAACCGCGCCGGTCCCCAGGGCCAGGTTGACCTCGGCATCGGCCCTGCTCAGCCGCTGTGCCACGGCGAGACCTCCGGCCTCGTTCCGGACGATCTTCTTCCGGTCGGTCAGCGGCACGTCCGCGTACGAGATCTCTTTGTAGACGGGCAGTTCCACCTTCCTCCCGTCGATGAAGGCGTCGATGGCCAGGGCCGCCTTCCTCCCCGCACCGATGGCCTCGGCGACCAGGCCCGGCCCGCCGGCGGCATCGCCGCCCGAGAAGACCCCCTTGACGGAGGTCCGGCCGAGGTCGTCAATACCGATCCAGCTCGAACCCAGCAGGGCCTCGAAGCCCTGTGCGGTCATGGACTGCCCCACGGCCGCGATCAGGGTGTCATAGCCCACCTCGAAATCGCTGCCCTTGACCGGCACGGGCCTTGGCCTGCCCGAGGCGTCAGGCTCGCCGAGCTCCATCCGCTGGCAGGTGAGCCTGCCCTTGCCGTTCGCCGGGATCTTCACCGGTGCGCACAGGAACTCGATGGCCACCCCTTCCTCCTGCGCAGCTGCGACCTCTTCTGCATGGGCGGGCATCTCGACGGCGCTGCGGCGGTACATGACCGTCACCTCGGAGCCCATCCTGCGGGCCGTGCGCGCCGCGTCGATGGCGGTGTTGCCTCCGCCGACGACCACGACCTTCCTGCCCAGGGCAAGGGGCTTGTTCTCCTTGACGGACCTCAGGAAGGCCAGCCCCGTATGGATAGCGGGGCCGTCCTCGCCCTTGATGCCCAGGGCAGTGCTCGCCTGGGCGCCCAGCGCCACGTAGATTGCCTTGTACTCCTTCTTCAGGTCGTCCAGGGCGACATCTTTCCCGACCATGGTGTTGTACTTCATGGTGACGCCGAGGTCGATGATCCGGTTCAACTCATGGTCCACCACTGCCTGGGGCAGGCGGTAGGGGGGGATGGCCCGGCTCAGCATGCCGCCGGCCCTGCCTGCTGCCTCGAAGACCGTGACCTGGTAGCCCATCACGGCCAGCTGGTAGGCGCAGGACATGCCCGACGGCCCGGACCCCACAACTGCGATCTTTTCCTTCCTGTCCTGTTCCGGCCTGTCAAAGGCCAGTCCCTGTTCGATGGCATGGTCCCCCACGGCTCGCTCAAGCGAATGGATATTCACCGCCGAGTCCACGCCCGTCCTGTTGCACGAAGACTCGCAGGGGTGGGGGCACACGCGGCCGGTTATGGCGGGCATGGGGTTGGTCTTCACGATGATCTTCCAGGCATCCGCCAGGGAGCCTCCATCGGCGATGACCTTGAGGTAGCCCCTGATGTCGGTGCCCGCGGGGCAGCGGTACTGGCAGGCAGGCTGCTGGTACGCGGATGGCTCCTTCCTGGGCACCATCTCCACGGTCTGGCACGGGCACTGCTTGATGCACACCCCGCACCCGATGCACTTCTCACCATCCACCACCACGGAAAACGGCCGGCTCGTCACCGGCGGATCGTTCAAAAACTGGAATTTGCTCGGTTCATAGGAACTGGACATGTTCACTCCCCCTTTTCACATTCCCTCACACCCTCTCCAATATATGGATGGTCATGGAGGCCTCTTCCACGCCGAGGTTTCCCCCGCCGTTCTCGGTCAGCCCGATGCGTGCGCCTTCCACCTGGCGTTTTCCCGACTCCCAGCGGAGCTGCTGGACGACCTCGTGGATCTGGGCCAGCCCGGAGGCGCCGATGGGGTGTCCCCTGCACTCCAGCCCGCCGCTCGTGTTCACCGGGATCCTGCCTCCCAGGGTGGTGGCGCCGGACTCGGCCAGGATGCCGCCCTCGCCCGCGGGACAGAACCCCATGGCCTCGCACTGGTGGAGCTCGCCGTATGCCGTGGCATCGTGGAGTTCTGCCAGGTCCATGTCGTCAGGCCCGACGCCGGCGACCTCGTAGGCCTGGCTGGAAAGGCGCTCACCGATGTCGACCCCGTCCAGTCCGCGGTCGGTGCCGGAGCCGAGCACGGATGCCCGGATCTTCACCGGTCTCGCGCCGCTGAGTTTCCTGAGGAAGCTCTCGGAGCACAGGATGGCCGCGGCCGCTCCGTCGCCCACCGGGGCGCACATGGGAACCGTGAGGGGATAGGTGACCGGACGCGCACCAAAGACCTCTTCCACGGTCATGGCCTCCTGGAACTGGGCCTTGGGGTTGAGCGATCCGTGGTAGTGGTTCTTGGAGCAGATCACCGAGAGCTGGTGCTTGGTGGAGCCGTAGGTCTTCATGTGCCACCTGGCACCCATGGCATAGGCGTCCATGAAGATGCTCCTGCCCTCGCCCGGAGGCGTCTCCCCGTCCGGCGGCTTGAAATCGATCTTCTTGCTGATGTCCATGATCATGGTGATGTGGGATTCGAAGTTCTCCACGTCCATGCACGTGGCATACGCGCTCAGGGACATGGCCTTGTTCTGGTGCGTGATCTTCTCAGAGCCCAGGGCCAGCACCACGTCGTACATGCCGGCGCGGATGGCCGTGTACCCGAGATGGAAGGCCGTGGAGGCCCCCGCACAGGCATTCTCGCAGTTCACGATGGGGATGCCCCGGATCCCGGTATCCCAGAGCATGACCTCTCCCCTGATGGAGTGCTGGTTGGCGAACATGCCCCAGAAGGTGTTGGACACGAAGGCCGCCTGGATGTCGGACTTCTTCAGTCCCGCATCCGCCAGGACCAGATCCACGGCCTCCCCTGCCATGACCCTCACCGATCCGTCCAGATACTTGCCGAACCGGATCATGCCGACGCCGATTACATACACGCTGTCCATTGATGTCTCCTTTTCATAGGTGTGTGCACGGTCCATCGAGGATTCAACACCACGACCCCCTCAGTACGGCCTTTCGCCGTGGAGAATCTCGTTGCCGATGGCGAGCGTCAGGGTCTCGTTGGACCCGTCCTCGATCCTCGTGGAGGTGATGTCCCTGAAGAGCTTCTCGATGAAATACTCCTTGGTCAGCCCGTTGCCGCCGAAGATCTGGACCGCGTTCTGGGCCACATCGAAGGCGATCCTCGAGCAGAACACCTTGGAGGTCATGGAGTAGGTGGTGTGCGGCGGGAAGCTCCAGAGGTTATAGGCCATGACGTTCCTGGAGAGCTGGCGTGCCGCCTCGATGCTGATGAACATCTCCGCGAGCCTGCGCTGGACGTCCTGGTGCTCGCACAGCAGCCTGCCCCCCTGGATGCGTTCCCTGGTGTAGGCGAGCGTCTCCTCGAAGGCGGACCGCGCGCCGCCCAGGCACATGATGGCCATGTGGGCATTGGCCGCGCCCAGGACCAGGTCGGTCATCTGCTCGTAAGAGTCGGACAGGGAAAAGATGCGCTCCTTGGGAACACGCACATCGTCGAAGTAGATCTCGCCCTGGGGGAGGTCCCTCTGCCCGATCTTCTCCAGCGGTTTGCCCCGCGTGACGCCCTTGTCCGTGAGGTCGGCGATGGCGATGCCGCCGCCGGCCAGGCCCATGGAGGGGTCGGTGCCGAAGAACAGCAGGGCCATGGAGGCCACCGTCCCGTTGGAAACCCAGGCGGCCTTCTGGCCGTTCAGGATCCAGTCGTCGCCGTCCTTCTTGCCCACGAGCTGGTGGGTGATCTTGGGGTTGTGGAAGTGGGTCTGGTAGGGCGTGAGGATGTCGGAGCCGTGCTCGGGCTCGGTGATGGCCCAGCAGCCCAGCATGGAGCAGTCCCTGTCCGCCACGTAAGGCTTGAGCACGATGTCTTCGAGCTGCGGGTACTCGGCCAGGATCATGTTGGCGAAGAAGGTGGGGAAGACGTCCACGCCGCAGGACACTGCCAGCCCGATACTCGCCGCGGCCATCTCCTCGAAGAAGATGTGCAGGCCCATTGGATCGAGCCCGATGCCTCCATACTCCTCGGGGATGAAGATGGTGTGGTACCCGAGCTCGTGGGCCTTCTTCATGACGGTCCAGTAGGGAGATCCCTTCTTTGCCACGTCTTCCGCGCTCATGGCGTCGAGCACAATGGAGGCGGGCTTCACCACCTCGGTGGCGAACTTCCTCACGGCCTTCTTGAGGGCCTCGTGGTCTTCGGTCAGCTGGATCGGGTCTGCCTGCTGCAAATCAAGATAATCATATGCCATGATATCCGCTCCTTATTGAGGAATATGGTTCAGTACGAGATGCGGTGGACGTTCCCCGCATCCTTGCTGAACTCGTCCCGCAGGACCCGGTCCAGGTTCTTTTCGGATGCGGTTTTGGGTATCTCGGAGACCACCTGGATGTACTGCGGGATGGAGCTCTTCTCCAGGGTCGCCTCCAGGGCCTTGGCGATCTTCTTCGGGTCGAGGGCATTGCCGTCGGAGGGGACCACGGCGGCAACGATGTCGCTCTCGCCCGGCGCCCCTGACTCGGCCGGGATGCCGTACACGCAGACGTCGGTGATATCGGGCAGGTCGGCCAGCGCCTTTTCCACGTACTCGGGCAGGATGAAGTCACCCTGGCGGCGGAGCCCCCCTCCCTTGCGGAAGTCGAAGAAGAGCCACCCGTCCCTGTCCATGTGGCACATGTCACCGGTACGCAGCACGCCGCCCCGGGTCTTCTCCTCGGAGGCCTTCTTCTTGCCCAGGTACTCAACCTCCACCGGCCCCTGCTTCTGGGCCACCACGAGCTCGCCGATCTCGCCGGGGGCGCACTCGGAATCGTCCTCGCGGACGATCTTCATCTCCATGACCCCTTCGATGGGCTTGCCGAAGGACCCGATGGGGCCCGCGCCCGGGGGGTTGTGGGCGAAACCTCCCTCCACCGCGCCGTACCATTCGTGGATCTTGACGTCGTAGCGCTTCTCGAAGTCCTCCCAGATGCTGCGCGGGGTGCCGGCGCTGAGCACCTTGCGAACAGGGTTGTCCGCGTCGTTTTCCCTGCGCGGCTCGGAATAGATGCCCATCATCATGCCTCCCAGGAGCGAGAACGTGGTGCAGCCGTGCACCCGGCAGATATCCCACAGCCTGCTCTTGGTGAACTTGCGGCTGATGACCGCGGGGATATTGAGCATGAGCGCCGGCACCAGGGTGACTGACTGGGCGTTGCCATGGGTCAGGGACAACCCGGTGTAGAGCCTGTCGTCGGCCGCATACTGCCAGACGAACTGGGCCAGCATGGTGAACATGGGCAGCCGGTGGGCCTTGATGACCACGCCCTTGGGGTCGCCCGTGGTGCCCGAGGTGTAGATGACCTCGAAGGCGGATTTGGGGTCCGTGTTCCTGTTGTCGGGCAGCCCGATATCGGGTCCTGCCAGGATCTCGTTGAGGGATGGGTATCCTTCAGGAATCTTCCGGTCGAATCCTTCCTTGTACGAGACGCCCACGACCTTGACGTCCTTCAGGTCGGCCAGGGCCGCCTGGACGTCAGGGGCGAACTCGGAGGTGAAGATGATGCCCCTGGAGTTGGAGTCCTTGATCTGGTAGCTCAGCTTGCTCCCCTTGGACCTCGGGTCGATGGGCACGACCACGGCACCGGTCATGGACGCGGCGATCATGGTATAGAGGAATTCCGGATGGTTGCGCATGACCAGGCTGAAGCGGTCGCCCCTGCCGATGCCGGCCTTCATGAGGGCAGCGGCCACCTTGCAGCCGCCCCTGAACAGGTCGGCATAGGTGACGACCTCGTCTGCCAGCCCTTCTCCGTTCTCGAAGGTGATGACCGGGAAATCCGGCATCTTCTCGTATTTCCGGGCCAACTCGTCTGCAAACAGTCCGGCTACATACTCTCCTGACATAGCTCCTCCTCGCTTCGTGATGTGGGAAATGCAAAGGTGCGTGAAGCCGCTCTCTGCCTTTACAGGCCGTGCTTCTTCATGTAGTCCGGGTACAGCTCGTACGCGGGCTTGAGCACGGGCAGGAGCTTCATGACCTTGGCGATGTTGCCCTTGGATTTGATCTGCCGCTTGGCCAGGGCCACGGGAAGGCTCAGGTCCTTCTTCCAGAAGGCGTGGCAGATGTCGCCGGCCAGCTGCATGGTGATGTCGGCCTTGAGGTTCTGTTCCCCGAACTCGATTCCGTCGGGCCCCACCCAGAGCACGGCCGAGGGATCCGAGATCTCGAACTTGATCTGGACATCGGCCGACTTGATGGCCTGGTTGAACTGGTTCTGCTCGTAGAGTGTCTTCCAGAAACCGCCGAGGACTTCGTACAGGTACTCCGTATTCTTGAAAACCGCCATAAACCCTCCCTTCGTGTGGGTGATCACAGATAATTCATGCACATCAACTTATTGACATACATCCTGTCAGCAATGGTCGTGCCAGGAGCGGGAGGATGCCTGATATTCAGCGTTAATCCTGGATGTTAGAAGAAACCATGCCGGGGCCGCCCACCACCACGGGCTGCCGATTTTTGCACGGATGCAAACCCTCATCGGAAACAATGACAGGATGTCCCGGGAAATTCACAAGGTTAGTCGGGTTTGCAGCCCTGCAGCAGCATTTGCACGGACGCAAAAATGTCAGGCGATGATCTTGTTCTTCCTGCGATAGAGTGTGGAGAGGTCGAGGCCGGAGATGGCGGATGCCTTCTTGAGGTCACCCGATGCTGCCTCCAGAAGCCTTCTCAGATAGTCCTCCTCGAAGCGGGCCCTTGCCTGCTCGTAGGACAGCGGCATCCGGTCATCGTCGGGCGTCTTCCTGCATGTGTCCCGGTATTCTTCGGGCAGGTCCCGCCTGGCCACGGCCCCGCGGCCCGATGAGACCATGAGCCGTTCCACCAGGTTCCTCAGCTCGCGCACGTTCCCCTCCCAGGGCTGGTCCATGAGGCAGTCCAGGGCATCGCGGGAGAAGGACCGGTGCTTGAGGTTGTTGCGGCTGCACACCTGGCCCATGAAGTGCTCCAGCAGCACCGGGATGTCGTCCCTGCGCTCGCGCAGCGGGGGGATCTCGATCCTCACCACGTTGATGCGGTAATAGAGGTCCTTCCTGAACCCGCCCTCCCTGATGAGGGCCGCAAGGTCGGTGTTGGTGGCCGAGATGAGCCGGAAATCGACCTTTATGGGCCTGGTCCCGCCCACCCGCATGATCTCCCCCTCCTGGAGCACCCGCAGGAGCTTGACCTGGAACGAGGGCGTGGTCTCTCCGATCTCGTCGAGGAAGATGGCTCCCCCCCGGGCCGCCTCGAAGTAGCCCGCCGTGGTTGCCGCGGCACCGGTGAAGGCCCCCTTCTCGTAGCCGAACAGGGCGGGTTCCAGCAGGGACTCGGAGAGCGCCCCGCAGTTCACGGCAAAGAACGGGGCCTGGGCGCGGGGGCTGCGTGCATGGATGAACCGGGCCACCACCTCCTTGCCCGTGCCCGACTCGCCGAGGATGAGCACCGGCATGTCGAGGCCCGAGGACTTGGCTGCGAGACTCAACACGTTCTCCATGGCCCGGGACGCGAACACCAGGTCGTGGGTGGACGACTCGGCCGCCACCTGCTGCCTGAGCGACCGGTTCTCCCGGAGCAGGGTGCGCTTCTCCAGGCAGTTCCCGATGTCGAGCCGGATCTTGTCGATGCTGCTGAAGGGCTTGGCAAAGAAGTCGTTGGCCCCGAGCCTCATGGCGTCGATGACCGAATCCATGTCCCCGAAGGCGGAGACCATGATGACCATGGTCTCGGCGTCCACGGCCCTGATCCTGCGGAGCGCCTCCATGCCGTCGATGCCGGGCATGCGGATGTCCATGATGATGAGGTCGAAGCTCTCCTCGGCCCACAGCCTGAGCGCCTCGCTGCCGTCGTTGGCAAAGCTCGTGCGGTATTCCCTGGCAGGCAGTATCCCCTTGAAGAAGGCGCGGGTGTACTCCTCGTCGTCCACCACCAGGATCCTGGGCCGCCTGTCGTCCATGGTCTCCTCAACTCCTCACCGGCAGGTGGACGGTGAAGGTCGTTCCCCTGCCCGGGGCGCTCTCCACGCTGATCCTCCCGCCGTGGTCCTGGATGATCCAGTATGCAAGGCTCAGGCCGATGCCGGTCCCGTCGTCCGCCTCCTTGGTGCTGAAGAAGGGCTCGAAGACCCGCGGCAGGTCCTCCTCGGCGATGCCGCAGCCGTCGTCCGCTATGGTGACCATGATCTGTCGGGCCGACCTGCCCTCGGGCCTGCACTCCACCCGGATGAGCCCGCCGCCGTCTATGGCCTGGGCGCCGTTGACGAGCATGTTGATGAACGCCTGCTGGAGCAGCACCGGGTCCCCCCGGATGACCGGGACCTCATCGAAGCGCTTCTCCACCTGCACGCCCTTGAACCCGGGATGCCTGCGGAGCAGGTCGATGCCCGCGTCGAGCACGCCGGCAAGGTCGATGTCCACCAGGGGGGTGTCCTCCTGCCTCCGTGAGAACCGCAGGAGCCTGGCTATGACTTCCCGGCAGCTCTCTCCCGCCTCCTTGATCATCCGCACGTGGGAGAGCCGCTCGTCGTCCTCGTCCATGGCCCTCATGAGCACGTCCGCGATGTTGACCACGCCCACGAGCGGGTTGTTGAGCTGGTGGGCAAGGCCGCTCACCAGTTCACCGATGAAGGTCATCTTCTGCGACTGGATGAGGTTCTTCCTGAGCCGGTTGCGTTCGCGTATGTCCACGGCGAGCAGCAGTGTCGCGATGTCCCTGCCGGTCTTCCCGTCCGTGATCTTGGTGCTGGAGAGCTCCACGGGAAAGCTCGTGCCGTCGGCGTGGAGGATGTGGAAGGTGCCGAACCAGGGGACCTGGGCCGATACGGCCAGGAGGAGCTTGGGCAGGTCCTCCCTGGGGAAGAACCGGTCCGCCGGGGTATTGTAGACCTCCTCGGCCCGGTATCCCAGGAGCTGCTCCGCGGTCCTGTTGAAGCTGAGGATGTTCCTCCTGCCGTCCACGGAGATGACCATGTTCGGGGACGCGTCCAGGAGCTGGGTGAGGTAGGTCTGGGAGAGCCTGAGGTCCTCGCCCGCCTTCTCGGCCCTGCGCTTCTGCCGGTAGAGCTCCTCCTCGATCTCCACGAACACCGCGACCTTCCTGTGCTCACGCAGGCGCCTGCCGAGGAACTTGATGATCATGTCGCGGCGGTAGAACTGGGGGTTGTAGTGGTCCACGAAGGCGGACGGGTTCGGGTCGGAACCGGAGATGAGCTTTTCGAACATGTCGATGACCTCCGGGTGCTCGAAGGTCTTCCGGTACACGTCCCTGATGTCGTGCTGGTAGAGCTGCTCCCGCTTCTTCTGCGTGTTCTGCTCCTGCTTCCTGTTCAGGTACTCGATGATGCCGCCCTCGTCGGCGAGGATGATGCCCACCGGGGCCTCCTCGATGATGGACTCCAGGAGCCTGCTGTGTTTCCTGAGCGCCTCCACCTCGTTCTCGATCTCCCGGGTCGTGGTGAAGACGAAGGCGAGCTGGTCGCCCGCTGTTACGAGCCGCACCCGGTGGCTGTCCAGGAGGATCTCGGCGTCACCATTGAGCAGGGGCTCCAGGGTGGGGAAGTGCGTGAGCAGGTGGTCGTCGGCCTGTATCGCTCCCCGGGCAGACAGTTCATGCACCCCGTCCGAGGCGGAGATGACGCGAAGATCCCTCGTGGTGGTCACGACCTCGTGCTGCATGGGGAGATCATAGCACAGGGGAGCGCCACCTGGCAAAGGCATGCCATGGCGCCTCATTGCATGTTGACACCCGATTATGGTGCGTGCCATAGTGCTCGATCATCGGTCGAGGTTTTTTGCATGGATACGGGCGGGATGAAGAGCAATGCAAAGATCATCGGCATCGCCGTGGGCGCGGTGCTCGGGTTCATTTTCATCCTGCAGAACTTCGAGCAGACCTCCTTCCAGTTCCTCATCTGGACGCTCTTCTCCGCACCCAAGTGGATCGTGGTGAGCGGCACCTTCGCGATCGGCCTGGCCTTCGGGTTCCTGCTGGGCAAGAAAAAGAGCTGAGCTCGTCAGGATCAGAGTTTCGATCCGATAAGTCTTTTTAAAAGGACATCTTCGACATTCTGCCGTGCATCCAGGACGGTCAGGACATAAACATTTTTCTCAGACACCCTGTACATGATCCTCCAGGGCGGAATGATCAATTCACGATACTGCATGATTCCTTGATCCTGAAGTTCAGGGACGATGCGGCTTCTTTCGGGATACGTATAGAGGCGTGCCGCTTTCTTTTTTATACTGAGGTATATTTCATTGGCCTTGGCCGGGTTGTCTTCGGCTATGAATTCAATGATTGAGATAAGGTCCTTCTCTGCTGTCTCCGACCAGATAACATCAAAGGATTTTTTCATTTTATCTTTTCGTTCAGGATACCCTCGATATGGGCAAATACTTCTTCCTGCGATTTTGCCTTCCCTTTCTTTATCTCCTCTTCTCCCAGAGAGATGAGCTTGAGTATGCCGATGGCATTGCGCATGTTCTCATAGCTTACCGGGTCCTGCAGGACGGCCCGGGGTTCGCCGTTCTGGGTAATGACAACGGGCCTGCGGGTTTCGTTTATCTGCTGGAGAAGATCGGCTGCTCTTGACTTGAGGTAGGTAATGGGCTTGATGTCTTTTGAGATGTTCATGAGATTACCTCCGGTCTTTATATGGTACCATATTATGACCGGGTGTCAAGAGGGTGTATCACTGCCGTTTCTCTATCAGTTCCTTCAAGTGACTGCGATTCAATTCGATGAACAAGGCTGATCATGGCAAATCAACTATTCGTTCAGGCGCATTCACATCCAGCCCAGTTGACGCATCACCTCCAGTTGATCGGTAATGTTCCAGCGTTCCTTCACCTTACCGTCTTCTATGCGGATGATGGAGATCTGGCACGAGTCCATGCTCTTGTTCGTCGGCTTGATGCCGAGAAATTCGCCGGTATTGGTGCCGGTGCTCCTCATTCGCAGTACGACCTTGTCGTTTTCCGCAACCATGTCCTCGATGGTCAGATGAATGTCCGGGAAGGCCTTATGCAACAATGCGATCATCTGCATAATTCCTTCACGGTCTTGAGTGACGCCGAACTGAGGGCTGTGGTTGACAAAGTCGTGGGCGAGCAGCTCGTCTGCGGCAGCGGGGTTATTCTTGTTGATGAAGTCTTGGATAATGCGGGTGGCGATGGTTTTGTTCTGTTCAACACCCATGGTAACCTCCTTACATAATGCGGATGGTCATCAACGTAGCGAAGCTGAGCCCGGTGCAGTGATAAGTTGGCTATTCATTCTATCCTATCGTGCTTTTGAAGATTGTGCTTGCCGCAAAGGAGTTGAATATTATCCGGTGTCGAAGATGAACCACCTTTAGACCATGGAATGATATGATCGAAATGGAGATTCTCTTCAGACCCACATATGGTACATTTCCCGCCATCCCGTTTCCACACCTCGAGTTTCACCCAAGTTGGAATGATCCTACGCGGCTTTGGCTGTGCTGGGACAGAAACAGAAAAATCTTCTTCTCCCTCAACTGCTACAAGTTTGAATTTGAATACTTGCCTTCCATTGCTTGGTTCCTGCCAAGCATCAACTAAATGAAATACCCCATTATAAGACCAGATCCCTTGCTTAATCTTTTCATAAACTCTAACTCTCTCCGGTTCGCGATGACCATCTTTGTATTGCCGAGCAGCAAGTTGGAACAAACCATTCTGCGTTAGAGTGCCTGAAGGAGTGTGGCTAGGTTGGTCAAGGATTTTGGGATTAGAATTTTGTGGTGATCTAGGCACATCATGCCCTTCATAAATTAGAGTTGTTCCATCATCCTCAAACCGGTCAGCATAGGGAGCGTTTGGCCGTACGGACATTAGGATAACGGAATGATTACCCTGTAATTCGAAATTCATGCCACGCTGAAGGCTTACACCTTCTCGCTGGCACATCTCAATATATGGTATAATTTCATTTGGCATCTTATTCCTCTGGCCAACGTAAGGGTCAGCCGCGGCCGTAGGCCGTCGGCTGCAGCCTTTGGTTAGCGCTTTCTCTGCCATGCCGAAAGAAAACCAGATTTCCCTGGAACAGGTTCGATAAGCCCTTTTTTATGGAGACGAATGAAAACATTCTTCATTGTGTTTTCAGATTTTATACCAGTTATTTCACGTCCAGTACGATTTGCTATCTCGTCATGTGATTCAAGATATTCCATTACTGTTTCTTCTGGTGATGCTAAGCTCTGATGACGAATGACCACGAGTACCGAGTTGTCTTTCTCTATTATCTCCGGGTCTTTCAATCGCAATTTTCTCATGGCTTCAAAAGCGGTGTTCAATCCTTCACCAACATCTTTATTAGGTGGATTTGGAAATTTATTGACTAATCGGACAATTTTCGGATTTCGAGCAAACTGCTCATCCAGAATATTCTTAATCGTGATGTGGCCAGGTAGTTTGCCAGGGTTCTCAACTTCCACACGGTTGTCAAATATTCGAATGTGAATGTCGGCTGTTACACTATAATCACGATGAAGTACGGCATTTGTCACAATCTCGTGAAGTGTTTCATGAGGATATGATATTTCATCAAGACCCTTTGTTCCTAATTTCTTGATGTCTTCAATGAGTTCTGCTGTCTTCTTTACGGCCGCATAAATCAGATTGTAAGTTGATCCCTCAATTGTGAGAGGATCGAATGCAAGCGTATTACGATCACCAGCATCTTTTCTGGTTTTATACCTGTAAATTTTTATGGCCGACCTCTTGGGTAACAACGCTTGGGGTTCTTCTGAGAACAATAACAAACCGGCAACAGTAGGTTTGTCGTTAAAAATCAATTTCTGTTTCTTCAACCAAGGCTCGGGCTCAGCAGTTGGAATTACATTTATCAGGAACTCAATGATGTGAGTTGAATTTGAGATCTCATCGATTGGTGCGTCTATTGTATCATCTTCAAAAGAGCTGATGCCTTTGTCCAACTTTAGCCGTGCCATTGCCTCGACGCCAACAACTTGAAGCTTCTGTGCGCCTTTTCTTATGTAGGCAGTACCGTTTGAAGATAAGATAATGTCCTTCGTCTTGAATATTTGAAGTTGGAGAACATAGCCAGTCTCACCTTCGCATGAAAGAAACGTTGCTGTATAATGGTTGCCAAGTGGTGCAAGACGCTCAATTTCTTGTAAGTGTGCGTTGGCCTCTTCAATATCGACAAACCCACGCCACTTGCGGACCTTGCGTCTAGCATCTATCTCATCAACACCGATATAGATATCACCGCCACTTGTGTTTGCAAATGAGGAAACGCTTTCTGTGAGCTTGGCGGGCTTGATGTCCTTGCCTTTTAAATCGGTGAAGTGATCTTCCTCTATTTCTAGGATGGCATCACGTTGTTTGGTTGTTATTTCTGCTCGCTCCATAGTGTTCCTTTCTGCGCTAACGTGGGAACCACCGGCGGCTGAAATCCGTACGGTGGATACATTTGTTATATTTCTGATAGATTATACGGTAAGCGAAACTTTGCATAGGCACCTATATCGTCAATGAATGATCGCCAGTTGTCTTGGGTGCACCTCCGAGAAACGTAATGCGCTGCCATTTTGGTGAACGCACATGCAGTATTGTTTAAGTCTTTTACAAATATCGTAAGAATAGCGGAATTGTCTGCGCCGTAGGACAGATAAATGGCATCCCTATAGTTCGCTTTCCCTCGGTAACGAAACGCCTGCGTAAGGAAGTTGACATGTGCTCTTGATAGTCTTGCATCTCTTAGCTCTCTCGCCGCTTTAGTTCTGAAGTCAGCAAACCCTTGCCGTTTAAATTCCGAATTATCCCTTACTTCTTCTTCCAATCTCGATTTTTCATATTCCGCTGTGCCTTTCAAATAGGAAATAGCAGCACCAAAGGCCTCTTCGTGATTTGTAGGCATATGACTAAGATCATGCGGATTACCATTACGAATCTCAGCAATTTTATTCTCAATATTAGTTGGCGTAATGTCTTCAAAATTGAGATTGAAAGGTGCCACAGCCAAATCACCTACTGCTATTTCAGTTTGCCAAATCTTTCCGGTTTTAGAATGAGTCTGAGGGTCTCCCCCTGTTGCTGCAGCGATCATTGATTTGCTTGCATAATAGGTAGCATAATACCAGGCAACTATGGCGGATCTTACACAAGAATATGGTTCATCTAGTTCTGTGGTCTTTTGTAGTGCCGCTACATTGTGCATTGCCATCAACATGCATGCAAAGGCTAGAGTATCGGCTTCTTCATTAAGAGTGCGCCTTTGTACTAGGTTATAGAACTCACGCAATGAGTCGTTCGAGAACGCTCCTTCATCTACAAGAATTGATAATGCTCTCATCCAATTCACGGTTCCTTGAAATGCAAACCGCGGAGTTGGTTGTTGGTTTTCAAAGAGCCTGTTGAGTAGCCAAGTCATTGCGCTTTCCTTTAAATATAACAATTACTATACTGCAAAAAATGCTACATAATGATGTTATAAGCTCTTTTGAAGCATATCCGAACATTGAATGTAGAAACATGCCATCGCTTCAAAGTGGTTTGCTGTCGACAATCAGAGGTGCATTACCATTTCACATAGAAATACATATACTATATTCTCAATATTAACCAGTGAAAAAACATGCTGTTATGCTAGACTCATTTCTACAAGGTGGATCAGAAGGATAAACCTAGATTCCCCCAAATACGGGAGCGACACAGCTTTTTAACATATCGTGCTTCTATACCCCGGACGGTCACCCACCGTCCGGGTCTCTTAATAATTACATCCTCTCCACGATCGCCTTCCCGAACTCCGAGCACTTCAGCAGGGTCGCGCCCTCCATCTGCCGCTCCAGGTCATACGTCACCTGCCTGTCCGAGATGGCCTTCTCCAGGCCCTTTCTCGCCA
>Ga0209604_1001499_pt1 | contig 18874 bp, 11 predicted proteins | sample AD_UKC097_MetaG_FD_184405 | JGI IMG/M metagenome (GOLD analysis project Ga0209604, IMG submission 184405) | Active sludge microbial communities of municipal wastewater-treating anaerobic digesters from USA - AD_UKC097_MetaG (SPAdes) (version 2) | ecosystem: Engineered > Bioreactor > Anaerobic >... | reverse complement strand
AGGCGAGTTGTCTTGGACAGCAGTGACCGGGAGCTGGGACGGCCTTTGGCTCCAGGACGCCGACGGCGGAAACCAGCCGACGCTCTACGTCGACGACGTCCGGCTCCTGCCGCGCACGTCACCGCCGCCGCCTCCTCCCGTCGGCGCCGCCGTGACGGTCGCCGTCGACTCGTCGCTCGACCGCCGCGCGGTAAGCCCGCACATCTTCGGCGTGAACTTCGGGACGGCGTCGCAGGCCGCGGCGATGAAGTGGCCGGCGCGACGCTGGGGCGGCAACTCGGTGACCCGCTACAACTGGCAGAACGACACGTCGAACAAGGGCTCCGACTGGTTCTTCATGAACGTGCCCGACGACAACCCCGACCCCGGCTCGCTGCCGTTCGGCTCCTCGGCCGACCGCTTCCTCACCGAGACGCGCGCATCTGGCGGTGAGCCGATCCTGACCGTGCCCCTCATCGGCTGGACGCCGAGGTCGCGGCAGAAGGACTGGGGCTTCTCCGTCGCGAAGTACGGCGCGCAGACGGAGAACGAATGCACCGCGTCCGGCTGGCCCGACTGGTGCATCGCCGACGCGGGGAACGGCGTGAGAGCCGCCGGCGGAAACGTGACGGGGAACGACCCTCTCGACACGTCGATCGCGATCGGTCCGTCGTTCGTCACGGCCTGGATGGACCACCTCGCCGCGCAGTTCGGGACGGCGGGGAACGGCGGGATCCGCTGGTACGCCCTCGACAACGAACCTGCGCTCTGGAACTCCACGCACCGCGATGTCCACGCCGAGCCGCTCACGTTCGACGAGCTCTGGACGAGGACACGCGACACCGCCGCCGCAATCAAGGCGAAGGACCCGGCCGCCGTCGTCTTCGGACCGGTGTCGTGGGGATGGTGCGCGTACTTCTACTCCGCCGCCGACGACTGCTCGCCGAACGGCGCCGACTTCATCGCCCACGGGAGCGTCCCGCTCACACAGTGGTATCTCCGACAGGTCCGGCAGTACGAGGAGCAGCACGGCGTGCGGCTCGTCGACGTCCTCGACGTCCACTACTACCCGCAGGCGAACGGCGTCGCTCTCTCGAACGACGAGTCGGCCGCGACGTCGGCGCTCCGGCTCCGGTCGCTCCGGAGCCTCTGGGATCCCACGTACGTCGACGAGTCGTGGATCGGGACGGCGGTACGGCTCATCCCGCGGATGAAGGAGTGGATTGCCGCCGAGCTCCCGGGCGCGAAGCTCGCGATCACCGAGTACAGCTGGGGGAACGACAACGGCCTCTCGAGCGCGCTCGCGCAGGCGGAGGTCCTCGGGATCTTCGCGAGGGAAGGGGTCGACGTGGCGACGCGCTGGGTGGCGCCGGCCGCGGGGTCGCTCGTGGAGGACGCGTTCCGGCTCTGGCTCGACTACGACGGCGCGGGAGCGAGGGTGAGCGGGACGAACGTGAGGGCCGTCTCGAGCGCGACGGACGCCGTGAGCGCCTACGCGGTGGAGGCCGCCGACGGGCCGCTCCGCGTCGTCCTCGTGAACCGCGACACGGTGCAGCGCCCCGTGACGGTGACCCTCGCGGGCGGAGGGACGCGGAGCGTCCGGCTCTTCGGCTTCGACGGCGCGACGCGGCTCGCCTCGCTCGGGAACGCAGCCTTCGCCGGCGGCTCGCTCGCGCTCGACCTCCCGCCCCGCTCGGCGCGCCTCCTCGAGGTCGCCCCCGAGAGCGTGGCTCCGAGCCCGTCCTCGTTCCACACGCTGACGCCCTGCCGGCTCGTCGACACACGGAACGCGTCGGGGCCGTTCGGGGGCCCGGCGCTCGCCTTCGGCGAGACGCGGTCGTTCACGGTCGCGTCCGGCGCGTGCGGCGTTCCGGCCGACGCGAAGGCCGTGGCTCTCAACGTCACGGTGACCGGCTCCTCGAGCGGCGGCGCGCTGACGCTCTTCCCCGGGACCGGCGGCGCGCCGATCACGACGACGATCTCCTTCGCGGCCGGGAAGACGAGGGCCAACAACGCCGTCATCGGCCTCGCGGCCGGCGTCCTCTCGGTCCTGTCCCGGCAGGATTCGGGCTCGGTCCACGTCATCCTGGACGTGTCGGGCTACTTCCGGTAGGAACGGCGTCCGCCCGCGCCGTGCCTCCGCGCGGGAGCGCGCAGGCACGGGCGGACGCCGTTCGACCCGTCAGCGGAAGTAGCCGTTCACGTCGATGATCAGCTCCACCGTGCCGGTCTCCTGGCGGTCGAGGACCGACAGGACGCCGCCCGCGAGACCCATCGTCACGTTGTTCGCGCGAGTCCGGCCGGCCGGGAAGTGGATCGTCGTCGTCTCCGGCGCGGGCCCCGTCCCCGGGTAAAGCGTGAGCGATCCGCCATCGGTCGGCGCCGTGACCGTGACGTTCAGCGCCACCGCCGCCGCGTCCGCCGGCACGCCGCACTCGCCACCGATGGTGAAAGCCCGCGATGTGCCCGCCGTGAGCGCAGGAGCGCTCCACGGCCCCGGCACGTCGTTCCACGGCCCCGGCGCGTTGCGCGTATCGACGACGCGACAGGGGGTGACGGTGTAGAAGCCGGTCGCCGACAGCGGGAAGAACGTCGCGGAAACGGTCTTCGCCTCGTCCATCGTCACGGTGCAGGAGCCTGTCCCCGTGCACCCCCCGCCCAGCCAGCCGACGAACCGGGAGACGGAGCCCGGATACGCGTAGAGCGTGACCGTGGCTCCGTGAGCGTAGACCGCTGCGCACGCAAGTCCGCACGAGATCTGCCGCTCAGACCCGTAAGAGACAACCAGATCGGACCCCGTTCCGATTCGAATGACGTCGAGCCGGTGATAGAGGCCAACGGGGACCGACTTCGTGGACGAGGCGGCGCAGCCGCTCTTTCGGACGACGACCGCGAGGATGACGCTCGCCTCGCCCGGCGAGGCCGAGAACGAGATCGTCGGGGTTCCCTGACCGGCTTCGATCGTTCCGCCTGTCGCCGTCCACTCGTACTCTGCCCCAATACCGGCATCAGGCACGGAGGCCCCGTGCGCGCCGCTCCCGTCAAGGATCGAATCGGGGGCGGTGATCGTGGCTGAAGGCGGCGCGCAGCCAACGGGCTCGTAGACCCAGAGGTCCCGCAGTGTGCCGCGAGCGCCCGTCGCATCGCTGCCGTCGCCGCCCCAAAGCCAGAATCGGTGCTGAGCGTCCGGCCAGAACGCGCCGAAGGCATGCCATCCAGGCGTGTTCGTCGGCGCCGGCACCCCGAGGTCGCCGTAGATGGCGACCGCCGGTTGCGTCGGGCCCTGCCCGCTCATCCAGGTCCAGCTCGCTCCGTCCCATCGCCAGAGGTCGTTGAACGACCGGTACACGTCGCGTCCGCCGAACAGCCAGAGAAGCCCGTTGGCATCGGTCCAGGCGCTCGATCCGTATCGCGATCCCGGAACGTTGTCAGGCGCTGCGACTCCGAGGGTCCCGTAGACGCCGGCCTCGCTCGAGAGCGAACCGCTCATCCAGGTCCAGTTCGCTCCGTCCCAGCGCCAAAGATCGCCGGTCTGGTACCAGTAGGAGTAGTTCGTCCCGCCGAACAGCCAGAAGCGTCCCTCCTGATCCCGCCAGGTCGCGGCGTTCATCCGTCCGCCCGGCGTGTTCTCGGGCGCGGGGACACCGAGGGCCACCGCATAACCGGAAACGTCCCCGTCGTTCGCTCCGTGCATCCAGGTCCAGTTCGTCCCGTCCCAGCGCCAGAGATCGTTCAGGTCCGCACCGGGACTCACGGGCCAGCCGCTTCCACCGAAGAGCCAGAGTTTGCCGCCCGCGTCGGTCCACGACGCGGCGCCTCGCCGACAGGGAGGGACGTTCGCCGGCGCCGGTACTCCTCTCGTTCCATAGACGCCAGGATGTCCAGGCTCCTTGCTCCCGCTGACCCAGGTCCAGCTCACGCCGTCCCACTTCCAGAGGTCGTTTCGGATGCTCTGTTCCCACGGGTCGTCGACGCCTCCGAAGAGCCAGAGATTCCCCGCCGCGTCGGTCCATCCGGCAGCATCGGCCCTTGCGCCAGGGACGTTCGTCGGGGCCGAGACTCCCTTCGTGCCATAAACACCTGGTTGACCTTCCGTATCTGCCCCGCTCATCCACGTCCAGGTCGAGCCGTCCCAGCGCCAGAGATCGTTCAGGTATCCCTGCCCTCGCGCGGAGTACCCATAGCCTCCGAAGAGCCAGACCTCTCCGCCCGAACCGCGCCACGTGACGGCGCCCGTACGCGCGCCGGGGAGGTTCCCGGTGCTGGCGACGCCCCTGGTGCCGTAGACGCCCGCCTCCGTCGTGCCCGTCGAGCCGGCGAGCCAGGCCCACTGGTCACCGTCCCATCGCCACAGGTCGTTCAGCTCACCCACCTTCCCCGTGGCCGACGAGCCGAAGCCACCGAAGACGATCACGCTCCCCGAGGTCCCGCGGCCGATCGCCGGGAGGTATCGCGCGCCGGGCTCGTTTCCCGGTGCGGGCAGGTTCCGGATGCCGTAGGTCCCGGCTTGGTCGGCCGTGCTCGCTCCGCCGACCCAGGTCCACGTGGCTCCGTCCCACCTCCAGAGATCGTTCCACGCCTCCCAGTCGTTCTCACCGGGATCGTCCAAGCCGCCGAGGAGGAGGAGTCGTCCATCCGCGTCGAACCAGGAGACGGCGCCGCTCCTCGCACCAGGCACGTTGGAGGGATCGGCGATCCCCTTCGTGCCGTAGACGCCCGCCTGGTCCGGGGAGCTAGCCCCGCTCATCCAGGTCCAGGCGGCGCCATCCCAGCGCCAGAGATCGTTGAGCCAACCGGTGCCGCTCGAGGCCTTTCCGTAGCCGCCGAACAGCCAGGTATTCCCGTCCGGGCCAACGGTCGCTGCCGCGCCAGAACGGCCGCCCGGCACGTTCGACGCGGCCGGAAGCCCCTTCGTCCCGTAGACGCCCGGCGCGCCGTGGGCGTTCGCTCCTCCCATCCAGGTCCAGGAGGCACCGTCCCATCGCCAGAGGTCGTTGAGATCTCCACGGGAGGAGGTCGCCCCGAAGCCGTTTCCTCCAAAGAGCCAAAGGTTGCCCGCAGCGTCGGCCCATGCCGATGCCGCGGAGCGCGCTCCCGGACGGTTCTCGGGCGCGGCCACGCCCAGCGAGCCGTAGATCCCCGGCTGACCGCCGACATCGGGTCCCGCGACCCAGGTCCAGTCCGTCCCGTCCCACTTCCACAGGTCGCTCAGGCGTACATCGAACGAGGAGACCGAGCCGCGCCCCTCGCCGCCGAAGAGCCACAGATTGCCCGCGGCATCGGTCCAGGAGACGGCGCCGTACCGGGCCCCGGGGACGTTGCCCGGGGCCGCGACCCCTCGCTCGCCGTAGACGCCGAGCGAGCCGTAAGCGGCCGATCCGCTGACCCAGGTCCAGATCGCTCCGTCCCACTTCCAGAGATCGTTGAGGACGCCCGCTCCCGAGTTCCGGACGAGGCCCCGACCGCCGAAGAGCCAGAAGCTCCCCGAGCCGTCGACCCAGGCCGCCGCGCCGTACCTGGCCCCCGGGACGTTCTCCGGCGCCGGGACGCCCTTCGTTCCGTAGACCCCGAGGCGCTCGGACTCGGAGACGAGGTCGGGACCTCCAGCCCACGTCCACTGCCCCGGGCTCGTCTCGGAGATCCCGGCGGGCAGGGCCGCCGGACGCCGAGCGGCAACGGGCGCCGTTGCGAGCTCGGCCGCCGGAAGACTGTGCGCAAGGAGGAGGAGGAGCAACAGAGGAGGGCGCATTGAGAGATGATGACACCGTCGCCCTCATGGACGGGCGATTTCATCCTGCGTATCGTCCTCGCGTGTCCAACTGGAAGCGGGCCGGCGGTGCGCTCGCGTTGCTCCTGACCCTCGCGAACCTCCCGCTGCTCGTGGGTCGGGACGCGCCCAACTGGGACGCATCCAGCCACTTTGCACCCGCGTGGATGCTGGTGGCCGATCACGCCCGCGCCGGAAGGCTCCTCCTCTGGAACCCCTTCGTCGAGGGGGGCTCCCCGGACGGGGCCCAGCCCGAGCTCGGGGCTTTCTCGCCCCTGACTCTGGCCGTCGGGGCGCTGCTCGGCGGCACGGAGACGGCTTTCGTCTTCTACGTCGTGGTTCTCTGGCTCCTGGCCGGGATGGGGATGCTCCTCCTGGCCCGGCACCTCGGGGCTCCACCCTGGGCCGGCTTCGTCGTCGCGTGCGGCTACGCCTTCTCAGGGACGTTCACAGGCCACTTCCAGCACACCTCCTGGCTGCACTCGTACGCGTTCATCCCCTGGGTCATCTGGCGCCTGGACGCGGCCCTGCGCGGACGTATCGTCCTTCCGGCCGTTCAGGCGGGGGCGCTCCTGGGCTTCTCGGGGCTCGCGGGCTACCCGGCGATCGTCATGCAGACCGGCGTCGTCGCGGTCCTCTGGACCGTCGGCCGCGTCTTCTTTCCCGGCGCGGACGCGGGCGACGCCGCCGTCGGAGGAGCAGACCGGGCGCGGGCGGGCCTCGCGGCGATCACGACGCTGGCAGTCGTCGCCGCGATCGTCGTCTCCCCGGCCTGGGTTTCCTTCCTCCTCGAGTCGAAGGGCTACACGAGTCGCTCCGGGCCGCTTCCGCGTGAGGTGGCGGTCCACGCGAACGCGCTGCACCCGGGGGCCCTCGCCACCTTCTCGAGCCCGTACCTCCACTCGGTGGCGGCTCTCCAGGCGAAAGATCGATGGGCGTCCACGGACGGCTCCAGTCTCGGGTGTTACGTTGGCGCTGCCATTCCCGCGATGGCCCTCATCGCGCTCGGGCGCCGACGCCGCTTCGAGTGGTGGGTGCTGGGCCTGGCCGCGTTCTTCGTGGCCTCCGCCACCGACGCCCTCCCTCTGCGGGGACTCCTCGTCGACCTCCTCCCGTGGGAGCGCTACGCGCGGCACGCTGCTCAGCGAAAGGACTTCGCGCTCTTCCTCCTCGCGGTCCTGGCGCTCCTCGCCTTTCGCGTACGGGCCCGTCCTGACTCGGAGAGCGCCGAGGGCGCGACGCGCTCGGAGGGCCGCCGCTTCGCCGCGAGGGCTGTCGCGCTCGCGGTATTCGGGCTCGTGGCTGCCGTCGGCGGCTGGGTGTATCTGGGAGCTCTCGGACTCCACCCCGCGTTCGCGGTCGTCCACTTCTTCCTCGCGTGGGGAGGGCTCCTCGCAGCGGCCTGGCTCTGGCAGTCCTCGCGGTCGGCCGGCCCGGGGCTCGCGGCGTCCGTCCTGGCGGTCGCGGCCGTCGTCGACGCGGCCGGGACGCTCCGGCTCTCCCGGGTGCTGATGGTGGAGTCCGGGACGGGCCGGGAGACCTGGGATCGGATCGGGGAGGAACGCAGCGCGAGCCTGGACCTGTCCGCGATCGGGCTCCTGCGGGAGGCCGAGCCGCCCGACTGGACCTTCCCGCGCCCGAACCGGCAGAACGAGCCGCTCAAGATCCCCGTCTTCGCGAGCTACACGGCGCTCACGAACGAGTTCCGCGGTCGGACGAGCGACGAACCTCTCCTCGCGCGAACAGCCGTCGGAAAGGACCGGGTCTGGTTCGCGTCGTCCGCGCGGGCCGTGCCGCCGTCGGAGGCCGCCTGGCAGGACCTGGTGCATGCCAGCCGCGCGGCGGGTTCCGCCGTGCTCTTCGTCCACCCTCCGGACTCGATGGGCAGCCGCCCCGAGCCGTCCGCGCCACCCGTCGCGCTTCCTGAGGCACCGACGGAGCCGGAGGGAAGCGCGAACGTCCTGGCGAGCCTCGAGGTCCGCGGACTCCGCTACCTGTCCGACGAGGTCACCCTGACGGTGGCCCCTCCCGGTCCCGGCTGGGTCCTCTTCACGGATCGCTGGGCTCGCGGCTGGACCGCCTCGGTGAACGGACGCGCCGTCCCTCTCTGGGGAGGGAACTTCCTCTTCCGGGCCGTTCCGGTCGGGCCGGGCGCGCAGACGCTGCGATTCGTCTACCGCCCCGCGGGTTATCCGGCGCTTCCGCTCCTGAGCTGGGGGACGCTGCTCGCCGTCGGGCTCTGGAGCGTGCGCTCAACGCGCACGTGAAGCCCTACCGCGTCCGGCCCGCCTTGATCGCCGCGCGGCTCTCGCGGTCGGCCTCGCGTCGCTTGATCGTCTCGCGCTTGTCGTGGAGCTTCTTGCCGGTGACGAGGGCGATCTCGACCTTCGCGCGGGGGCCCTTGAAGTAGAGGGAGAGGGGGACGCAGGTGGCGCCGGAGCGCTGGATCCGCGCGGCCCACTTCAGGATCTCGCGCTTGTGGAGGAGGAGGCGCCTCTTCCGGACGGGGTCGGGGTTGTTCCAGGAGCCGGCGAGGTAGGGGGAGACGTGGACGCCGTGAAGGAAGGCTTGGCCGGAAGCGAACTCGACCCAGCCGTCGGTGAGGTTCGCGCGCCCCTCGCGAAGCGACTTGACCTCGGTACCGGTCAGCTCGAGGCCCGCCTCCGCCTTCTCCTCGATGAAGTACTCGTGGAAGGCCTTGCGGTTCTTCGCGACGGGGCGAATCGCGAGGTCCTTCTCCCTCTTCGGCGGAGGCGCGGCGGGGCGGGCGGTCACGGCGTGGAGTATGCCCGTGCGGGCTGGGACGGACGGGGCCCGCACCCGAAGATCGCCTCCCGCGGGGCCACGGGAGCGGTCGCAGAGTGTTGCGCCGACGCCACACCCTGCGGCAGCGCAACCACACATGGAGGTCCCCGTCCCGAGGCAAGCGGCCTGAATTCAGCCGCTTCCGCGAAATCGGGATGGCATCCCGCGTGCGTAAAGGGGTGCGACATGAGGCTGCAGACGACGCTCGCCCGCACGGTGACCGTTTCGGGCGTGGGGCTCCACTCCGGACATCTGGTTCGCGCGACGCTCCGTCCGGCTCCCGCCGGTCGCGGCATCGTCTTCCTTCGGACCGACGTCGGGGCCGTTCTCCCGGCGCTCGCCGAAGAGGCGGGCCGCCTCGACTACGCGACGTCGCTCGGCGAGCGCGGGCGCGAGGTGGGGACGGTCGAGCACCTCCTCTCCGCCGCAGCGGGGCTCGGCCTCGACAACCTGACGGTCGAGATCGACGGACCCGAGCTCCCGATCCTCGATGGCAGCTCCGCCCCGTGGGTCGCCGAGATCGGCTCGGCCGGGATCACGACCCTCGCCTCGGCGGCGCGGCCGTTCGTCGTCCCGAAGACGCTGACGGTCCACGGCTCCGACGGGAAGTGGATCGAGGTCCGCCCGGCGAAGGAGCTGCGCATCTCCTACTCGATCGACTTCCCCCATCCGGCCGTCGGCCGGCAGTCGATCTCGCTCGTCCTGACGCCCGAGACGTACACCGCGCACCTCGCGCCGGCCCGGACGTTCGGGTTTCTGGCCGAGTACGAGTACATGAAGTCGAAGGGGCTCGCCCGCGGCGCGAGCGAGGACAACTGCATCGTCGTCGGCGAGAGCGCCGTCCTGAACGGCGGCCTCCGCTTCCCCGACGAGTTCGTCCGGCACAAGGTGCTCGACCTCGTCGGCGACCTCGCTCTCGTCGGCCGCCCGGTCGTCGGGCACGTGGTGGCGCACCGCGCCGGCCACGCGCTCCACACGGCGCTCGCGAAGGAGATCCGCCAGGCGCTCGCCGGCGAGCACCTTCGCCGCGTCGATCCGGCCCCCGAGTCCGTCGCCCTCGCCGGCCGCTGAGGATTCGGGAGTTTCCGCGCAAAATGAGCGGGTGCTCCCGAGGCCCCTCGTCGTCGCAGCCGCGCTGACCGCGCTCGCCGCCGCCTTTCCGGCCTCCGGCGCCGATCCGGATCGGCTCCGGATCCCCCACGTCGAGACGACGTTCCAGGGCCGCGACGTGGCCGTGACGGCCGGGCTTTCGCGGCCGCTCCCGGAGGACGTCCGCAAGCGGCTCGCCTCGGGCCTCCCGACGACGGTGACGTGGCAGGTGCGCCTCTTCGTCTCGCGGCGGAAATGGTGGGACGACCCGCTCGACGAGCGGCGCTTCGCCGTGACGGCGACCTACCGTCCGGTCGGCGGCGACTTCGCCGTGGAACGGAGGCTGGACGGGCGGCTCCTCGAGACCGTCGTCCTCCCGTCGCTCGCGGAGGCGGAGGCGGCCCTGTCGGCGCTGTCCGGCCTCCCCTGCTTCCGGATGGGGCCCGCCCTCGCGGGGCCGACGCTGGCGGTGCGCGTCCGGTGCGTCTACGGCTCCCGTCTCGCGCTCGGCTTCCTCCCCACGGCGGTCGGCACGAGCTGGCGGAAGTCGCCGGTCTTCCGCTGGCGGGAGCCGGGAGGGGCGTCGTGAAGGTCGCCTGGGCGCGCGACAACCGCGTCCTGATCGGCATCGGCCTCCTCCTCGGGGCCGCGCTCACCGGGATCTACGCTCTCGTTCTCCGCTCCCGCGCGCTCGCGGCGCCGGCCGCGACGAACCGCGTCCTCCTCTTCGTCCTCACCTACATCGTCGTCGTCCTGATCCTCGCGCTTCTCTTCGTGATCGGACGGAGCGCCGTCCGGCTCCTCCTCGACGCCCGCCGCGGCGTCTTCGGCTCGCGCTTTCAGGCGAGGATCGTCCTGACGAACGTGGGGCTCGCGCTGCTGCCGATCGCGCTCCTGATTCTCCCGACGACGGGGCTCCTGCAGCGGAGCGTCGACGTCTGGTTCGCGCCGCCGGTGACGCAGACGATCGAATCGGGGCGCGAGGTCGTGGAGATCGTTCGGCGGCGCGCCGCGGAGCGCGAGCTCCGCGTGGCCGCGCGCCTCGCGGCCTCGATTCCGGAGGCGCGCGGCGACACGGCGCGCCTCGCCCTCCTCGCCGCCGCGCGCGAGGAGTCGGGTCTCGACTACGTCGAGCTGCGCCCCGCGGGGAACGGCGCGCGCCCTTCCGTCCTCGCCGTCAGCGCGCCGCGCTGGCCTCTGCGCGACGTGCCGGAGCCGTCGGCGGAGTGGCTCTCCGCCGCCCGCGCGCGCGGCTCGGTCCGCCGCGTCGACTCGGTGGACGGCGGCGGCCTCGTCGGCCGGACGGTCGTCGCGGACCGCTCCGGCCTCCTCGTCCTCGGCACGTACGAGCCCCCGGCGGAGGCGGCGCCGCTCCGCGCGCTGTCGCGCTCGACGTCGGCGTTCGCTCAGCTGGAGGCGGAACGGGGCTCGCTGCAGGCCGTGCAGGTGCTTCTCTTCCTCCTCCTCGCGCTCCTCGTCCTCCTGGCGGCGGTCTGGGTCGGCCTCGTCCTGGCGCGCCGCGTGACGGGGCCGGTGGCCGCGCTCGCGCGGTCGGTCCGGAGGGTCGGCGCGGGCGACTTCACCGCCCGCGTGGAGGTGGAGGGGACCGACGAGATCGCGACGCTCGGGAACGCGTTCAACGCGATGACCGACGAGCTCCGCGGGAGCCGCGAGCAGCTCGTCTCGGCGAACGCCGCCCTCCGGACGGCCTACGCGCGGATGGACGAGGAGCGGCTCCGCGTGCGGACGATCCTCGCGCACCTCGACGTCGGGGTCCTCGCGTTCGGGCCGGCTCCGGGCGAGGACGGGGGCGCCTCGCGCCTCGGCGGGATGAACGACGCCGCGATGCGGATGCTCCGGACGCCGGACTCACCGGCCGGGACGCCGCTCGCCGAGCTCCTCGCCGGGGAGTGGGCGGCCCCGCTCCGGGAGCTTCTCGCCGGGGCGTTCCGCGGGAGCGGCCCGCGCGAGGGGACGCTCTCGCTTTCGCCGCCCGGAGCGCGCGAGCCGACGGTCCTCGAGGTGCACGTCACCGGCGTCGCCGGCGAGGGTCCGGAGCGGACGGCGTGGGTCGTGACGCTCGAGGACACGACGGCGCTCGTCCGGGCCGAGCGGGCCGCCGCCTGGGAGGAGGCCGCCCGGCGAATGGCGCACGAGATCAAGAACCCGCTCACGCCGGTGAGGCTCGCCGCCGAGAGGATCCGGAGGAAGGCCCGCGGCTCGGCCGGCTGCGACGCGGAGCTCGCGAAGGTCGTCGAGGAGGGCGCCGACACGATCGTGCAGGAGGTGCGCTCGCTCGCGGCGCTCGTCGACGCTTTCCACCGCTTCGCGCGGCTTCCGGAGACGCGGCTCGGCGAGCTCGACCTCGGCGCGGTCGTCGCGCAGGTCGTGAAGCTGTACGAGGGGACGAAGGCCGGAGTCCGCGTCGCCGCCGAGACGGCTCCGGACCTCCCGGCGGTCCGCGGGGACGCCGAGCAGGTGAAGCGCGCCCTCGTGAACCTCGTCGACAACGCTGTCGCCGCGACGCCGCCGGGGGGCGCCGTCTCGGTCCGCGCCTCGGTGGACCGGGGCCTCGCCCGCGTCGTCGTCGCCGACGACGGCCCCGGCATCCCGCCCGAGGAGCGGGACCTCGTCTTCGAGCCGACGTTCTCGACGAAGGCGAGCGGCTACGGGCTCGGGCTCTCGATCACGTCGCGGATCGCGGCGGAGCACCGCGGGCGCGTGATCCTGGAGGAGAATGCCCCCCGGGGATGCCGATTCGTCTTCGAGTGGCCGGCCGCCTGACGTCTTTCCCGCGGAGGAGGCGGTGAGCGCCCCCGGACCGCGGGGAGAGACGGTCCTCGTCTGCGACGACGCCGCCGGGATACGGAAGACGCTGGCGCAGATCCTGGGCGACGAGGGGTACCGCGTCGAGACCTTCGAGGACGGCGGGTCGGTCCTCTCGCGCCTCGGGGAGCGGACGGGGCCGAGGCCGGCCGCGCTCTTCCTCGACGTCTGGCTGCCGGACGTCGACGGCCTCTCCGTCCTCGACCAGCTGCGCGCGCGCGGGCACGACCTGCCGGTCGTGATGATCTCCGGCCACGGCACGGTGGAGACGGCCGTGCAGGCGGTGAAGCGCGGCGCCGACGACTTCCTCGAGAAGCCGCTCGCCCTCGAGAGGGTGCTTCTGACGCTCGAGAAGGCGCTCGAGAGGAGCCGGCTCGCCCGCGAGCGCGACGTCCTCGCGGGGGAGGTGGCCCGGCAGCGCGAGCGGCTCGAGGAGGAGGAGACGCTCCTCGGCGAGGGGCCCGCGATGACGCGCCTTCGCGAGGAGCTCCGCCGCGCCGGGGCGTCGGACGCCCGGGTGCTGATCACGGGTGAGAGCGGCGTCGGCAAGGAGATCGCCGCGCGGACTCTCCACCGCCTCTCGCCCCGCGCGGGCGGCCCGTTCGTCGAGGTGAACGGCGCGGCGATTCCCGAGGACCTGATCGAGAGCGAGCTCTTCGGGCACGTGAAGGGCTCGTTCACCGGCGCGACGGAGGACCGGAAGGGGAAGTGGGAGGCCGCCGACGGCGGGACGCTCTTCCTCGACGAGATCGGCGACATGTCGCCGCGGACGCAGGCGAAGATCCTCCGGGCGATCCAGGACGGGAAGATCTCGCGCGTCGGCGGGACGCGGACGATCGAGACCGACGTGCGGATCGTCGCCGCCACGAACCGTGACCTGCCGAAGATGATCGCGGCCGGGACGTTCCGCGAGGACCTCTACTTCCGCCTCGCCGTCGTCCCGATTCGCGTCCCGACGCTCGCCGAGCGGACGGAGGACATCCCCGTCCTCGTCGCCCACTTCGCCGGGAAGCTGGCGCGTCGGCGCGGCCGGCGGCCGCCGACGTTCTCGCCCGAGGCGCTCGAGGAGCTGAAGCGGCGTCCCTGGCCGGGGAACGTCCGCGAGCTGCAGAACGTCGTCGAGCGGGCGCTCCTCCTCGCGGACGGCGCCGTCATCGGCCCCGAAGACCTCCCCGGCGACGTCCTCCGCCTGCCGCGGACGGCCACCGGAGAGAACGACGGCCTCCTGCCGGGCCAGACGCTCGCCGACGCGCGCGACGCTTTCGAGCGGCGCGTCGTCGTCCGGGTGCTGGAGGAGTGCCGGGGCAACGTCTCCCGCGCCGCGGAGCGCCTCGGCCTCGACCGGACGACCCTCCACCGCCGCCTCCGCGCCTGGGGCCTCACCGACGAAAAGTAGGATGGGGTCAGGTCTTGCGATGAGGCATTCGCGATCGCGAATGCCTCATCACAAGACCTGACCCCATGGTCTTCTCAGGGGACGAGACGGAGCGGGATCTCGGGCGGCGGCAGGTCGACGCGGTACCCTCCGCCCGGCGAGGCGACGAGGCGCACCGCGATGGGCCCCACGTCGAGGAGAAGCGCCGGGAGCTGCGACTCCTCGGCGGCGGCGGTGTTCTCGAGCCGGCCGCCCGCGGGGAGGTCCTCCTTCCTCCGGAGGAGACCGACCGTCCGTCCTTCGTAGAGGTAGAGTTCGCGCCCGTCCTGCAGCCGTTCCGTCCGGGCGTGGAGCCGGTCCCACGCGACGTGGTAGACGCCGAGCTCCTTCATTCGCGCGCGGACCTGCCGATGGGCAGCGCGCACGGCCCGTGTCCCCTCGCCGGACCGGGCACCGTCGTCGAGGAACCACCGGAACTTCTCCCGCGCCAGAGAGAAGCTGCCGTGGTCGGCGAGCGTCGCGACGAACCGCTGCCCGACCGGGAACGGCTTCCCCTTCGCGAGGACCTCCCGGGCCTCGTTGCGGTAGTGGAGCGGGAGGAGGACGCGGACGAGGATGTACGAGAGAAGGAGCGCCCCGGTCACGAGGGGCGAGATCCGCCAAAGGAGAGCGAAGACGCCCCAGAGGAGGCCGAGGACGACGAACGTCCCGAACCACCTCCAGAAGCCGGACGGAGGCTCCTGCCGGAGGAAGGCGACGACGAAGAGGATGTAGGCGACGCCGTAGACGAGAGGCGCCTTCAGGGGGTTCCCGAGCGTCGCGAGGAGGAGGACCGCCGCGACGGCGGCGTCGAGGGGCAAGAGCGACGCCGCCTCCGCGAGGGAATAGCCGAGGACGGCGAGGCGGAAGGCCGTGAGGCCCGTGACGACGAGGAGCTCGAGGGCGAGGAACGTCGGGAGCGAGAACGGGAACGGCTCCCGGAAGAACGGCGACTCGTACAGGAAACCGAGGCCCACGGCAGTCTCCCTTCCGTTTCCGCGGCTCTCTCCTCGCGGGCGCCCGACCCCTCGCGAGGAGAGTCCACGATACCGCGCTCCCCGGGCCCCTACATCTTCTTCTCGCCGAAGAGGGGGGCGAGCTGCTCTTCGGTCGGGGGCGGGGTCAGGAGGCTGACGACGACGAGGGCGCCGATCGAGAGGATCGCCGCGGGGTAGATGCTCGGGATCCCCCACGGGTCACCCCCGAAGTAGGCGGCGCCGGCCCCCTTGGCCCCCTCGATGACGCCCGGCGCGATCCGCGGCAGGACGACCTCGAAGAAGACGGTCGCGAGCGTGCCGACGACGATCGAGGCGAGGCCGCCCTGGCGGGTGGCCCGCTTCCAGGTGAGCGCCGCGAAGAGCGCCGGGGTCACGGCGACGCCGTAGATCGTGTAGGCGAAATAGGCGTACTGCAGGACCGAGATCTGCAGCTTGAAGTAGGTCGGGACGAAGATGAGGAGGAACGCGAGGACGCCGAGCGCGAGGACGAACACCTTCTGGAGCGCGACCATCTTCGTCGGGTCGGCGTCGGTGTTGACGAAGCGCTGGTAGATGTCGCGCATCACGTTGGAGCTGGAGGAGAGGAGGTAGTTCATGCCGGTCGACAGGACGACCGCGCAGGCCGCACCGAGGAGGAGGATCCCGACGGGGCCGGGGACCATGTGGCGGGCCGCGTTCAGGACGAGGGAGCGCGGGTCCCAGCCCATGTTGTGCTCGGCGTTGTACGAGGAGGCGTAGACGGCGATCGCGATGACGATCGACTCGACGACGATCGTGCCGACGATCCAGATCGCCACGGCCGTCTTGGCGTCCTTCGGGGAGCGCGCCGCGTAGAACTTCTGGTACATCGACTGCACGCCCATCAGGAGGAGGAGCGTGGAGAGGAAGTACGACAGCCCCTTGAGTGCGGGGTACTTGCCGAAGTCGTCAGGGATGGGGTCAGGTCTTGCGATGAGGCATTCGCGGCTCGCGAATGCCTCATCGCAAGACCTGACCCTCGGATTCAGCGACGGACGAGGAAGCGATCGTAGGCGAGGAGGGCGGCGGTCGAGACGAAGCCGAGGCCGGAGAGGATCATCCAGGCCTTCGCGGGCTGCATCGTCTCCTTGAGGTAGCTCTGGAGGAGGACCCCCCCGAGGGGGCCCGCGAGGAGGGCGCCGAGGGCGATCGGGAGGAACGCGAAGCCCATGAAGGTGCCGACCTGCTCCTTCGGGGCGAGGTCCGCGATGTACTCGTAGTAGCGCGGCGCCTGAAGCACCTCGCCGAGGGCGAGGAGGAACATCGCGAGGGCCGCAGCCTGCCACGTCTGGAAGAAGACGAGGACGAGCCAGGAGCAGCTCCCGACCGCGAGGCCGAGCGTCATCTGAGGCACGGCCCGGACCTTCTTCATGAGCGCCGCGACGGGAACGGTCAGGAATATGACGGAAAACGCCTCGAGCGAGCCGATGAGCTCGAAACGCTCCACCTTCAGGACGTCGCGGACGTAGAAGGGGAACAGGTCGTAGACCTGCCAGAACATCACCCAGAAGCCGGTGAAGATGACGAGGAAGCCGATGAATCGGCCGTTCGCGAGGACGAGCGCCGCGTCCTTCAGGACTTTGCCCAGAGTCCGCTCCTCGGCGCCGGGGTCGCGCGCGGGCTCCTTGAAGAAGACGAGCGTCCCGAGGAACAGCAGGAACGAGACGAGCGACGCGCCGACGAGGACCTGCGCGATGCCGAGGGAGACGCGCACCTGGCTCGCGAGGACCGGCCCGAGCCAGCCCCCGATGTTCACGAGGGTGTAGTAGATGGAGTAGCCGAGGGCCTTGGTGTCCTTCGTCGTCGTCCGCGCGACGGTGCCGACGATGCACGGCTTGATGAGCGAGCCGCCGACGGCGGTGATCAGGAGGGCGCAGACGACCCAGGTCTTCGTCCCGACGGCCGACACGAGCGGCTGCCCCATCGGCATCCCCGAGAGGCCGATGAGGAAATAGCCCAGCGAGAAGATCGCGAAGCAGGCCGCGAGGCTCTTCTTGAAGCCGAAGCGGTCGACGACGGGACCGGCGAGGATCGGGAGGAAGTAGACGGCGAACCCGTAGAGCCCGACGAGGCTGACGCCGAAGGGGCCGAGGCCGACCGTCTCGGCGAGGAAGACGGCCAGGACGATCTTCGAGCCGTAGAACGAGAAGCGCTCGAAGAGCTCGAGGACGTTGGCGACCCAGAAGGAGCGGGCGAAGCCGGACTTCAGCTCCGAGAAGCGAGCGGCGAGGTCCACGCGGGCGTCAGCTGCGGCGGTCTCGGGAGATGAGCCAGCCGACGAGGACGCCGACGGCGAGCGCCCCGGCGGCCATGAGGAAGGCGTTCTCGCGGCCGACGCGGTCGACCTGCCTCCACCGCCTCGCGAGCTCTTCCTTCACCTCGCGCTGGAGCTTCCGCCCTTCGGTCCCGGCCTTCTCGAGAGCGTCCTCGATCTTGTCGGCCACGTCCTCCACGGCGTCCTGTGTCTTCTCGCGAACGGCTCCGGCGCCCTCGCGGATGGAACCGACGATTCGGTCGACGTCGACCTGAGGCATGTGTCACCTCCATGGCCCGACGGGGCCCGGCCCGATTCTCGCAGAGGCGGGGCGCTCGCCGGTTCGCTAGAATTCTGCTCCTTGGACCCCCGCTCCTTCCTCAGTGCCCTCTACCGCGCGGCGGTCTCGGCCGTCGAGCCCGGGCGGCTCGTGTCGGAGGCGCTCTCCCGCCGGGGCAGCGCCGTCGTCGTCCGCTCGGTCGAGGACCCCGGACGGCGCGAGTTCGTCTTCGTCCCCCGGCGCGTCGTCCTGCTCGCGGTCGGGAAGGCCGCGCCGGCGATGGCGACGGCGGCTCTCCGGGCGATCGGGAACCTCGTGAACGAGGCGGTCGTCGTCGCCCCGGCCGGCGTCCCGCCGGAAGAGCTCCCCTCCGGCGGTCGCTATCTCCCCTCGTCGCACCCCGTGCCGGACGAACGGAGCCTGACGGCGGGCCGCGAGGTCCTGTCGCTCGCCGCCGGCCTCGGGCGGGACGACCTCCTCGTCGTCCTCCTCTCGGGCGGGGGCTCGAGCCTTCTCGCCCTGCCGCCCGAGGAGGTTCCCCTCGCCGACAAGGTCCGGACCGTCTCCCTCCTCGCCGCCGCCGGGGCGCCCGTCGAGGACGTGAACCTCGTGCGCGGGGCGCTCTCGCGTCTGAAGGGGGGGCGGCTCGCCGCCGCGGCCCGGCAGGCCGACGTCGTCACGCTCGTCCTCTCCGACCTCGGCGACGCCGGCTGGCACCTCGTCGCCTCGGGCCCGACCCTCGGGGTCCCGCCGTCCCGCCGCACCGCCGCGACGCTCCTGGAGACCTGGCGAATCCTGCCGCTCGTCCCCCCGTCGGTCCGCTCGTTCCTCGCCACGCCTCCCGCGCACGAGGAGGTCCGGGACGGGGGCCAGCGGTGGGGGGTCCTCCTCGGCGACGTCCGGACGGCGCTCGACGGGGCGCGACGGGAAGCGCTCCGGCTCGGCGCCGATGTCCGCGTCCTGCCCGAGCTCCTCTCCGGCGAGGCGCGCGCCGCCGCCCGTCGGCTCGCCGTCGCCGGCGCCTCTGCCGGAAACCTCGTCCGCCGCGCCGGCGCGCCGCCGAGGCGGCTCGTCACCCTCTTCGGAGGGGAGACGACCGTGACCGTGAAGGGGCGGGGCCAGGGCGGACGTTGCCGCGAGCTGGCCCTGGCGACGGCGTTCCACGTCGACGGGATCGCCGGCGCCACGCTCCTCGTCGCGGGTACGGACGGCGTCGACCACACGCCCGACGCCGCCGGCGCCTTCGCCGACCACGCGACCCTCGCGCGCGCCGCGGCGCTCGGCCTCGACCCGACGGTCGCGCTCACCCGGAACGACTCCGGCCCCTTCTTCGCCGCGCTCGGGGACGCCTTCGCCCCCGGACCGACGGGGACCGCCGTCGGCGACGTTGCTTTCGTCCTCGCCCCCGGAGGAGAGGACGTCCCCGCGGCCCTCGAAGTGGAGG
>Ga0209604_1001495_pt1 | contig 18941 bp, 13 predicted proteins | sample AD_UKC097_MetaG_FD_184405 | JGI IMG/M metagenome (GOLD analysis project Ga0209604, IMG submission 184405) | Active sludge microbial communities of municipal wastewater-treating anaerobic digesters from USA - AD_UKC097_MetaG (SPAdes) (version 2) | ecosystem: Engineered > Bioreactor > Anaerobic >... | reverse complement strand
CGGTAGGTGTTCAGCACGTTGGCCCACCCGGCCGAGTTTTCCGGCTTTCCCGTGAAGGCACGCATGGCGCGTCCCTTATGTATGACCACTCTTTTGCTGACGGTGACTCTGCCTTGTCCGCGTTCAACCCCGGCAGCAGGCGGTGCCACGACCCCGGCTTTCTGATTCGATGCCAGCAACACCGGCTCCGGCTTTTCGCCAGAGTCTGTTTTAGCTTCAGGTGTGATCGCGGCGTTCACGGCTTCGTCCACACCCTCTTTGGAGGTCAGTGGCTCAGCGGTCGTTTCCTCGTCGTTGTAAACCTTCACGTCACCCAGGTTGAATCCAAAATTTTCGCGAAGGGCGAAATTTACCCCGAGGAAGGTCTGCCTGAGCGGAAAATAATCGGCCACATACGCCTCGACCCCGTCGGCGAAGACACCGTTGAATAACGTGTCGCTCGAAAGGGTCGGCATGTCCGCGAGCTTGCGGTTTTCGTTCATGTCCACCCGCTCCGAGCCGCCCATTGCAAGAAACGACACGCACATAACGACCAGAATCGCGACGAAAAGCAGCGAATTTAAACGGTGCGACAGGAGGTGTTTCTCACTCATGTCAGAGTCCTTTCAATCTAAAATCTGAAGTACAAAAACGGGTTGTACGTTCCGCCGACCAGCATTGCGACACATATGAACAGGACCAGCGCGTTGAATCCGATCCGCAGACCATCGCCGATGCCGGCGAGCCGTCCCCCGGCCTCGGGACCGACGAGTCCGCGCAACACCCTTTCCGGCCATGGAGTGCACATGACAATTGCGAGTGCGAGCCAGATGGCGTGATCAGAAATCACCACCATGACCTCCCGGCCGATCAGGGGACCGGGATTCTGTCCCGCAATCGCTCCCAGGAAATCTCCCAGCCTGCCGATGTCGACGAAGTAGAAGATGGCCCATCCGAAGAGAACCGCCGTCAAAAGGTAGAGATGGCCGACGATTCCGGGAAGCCTGTCCAGGAGCTTTCCGAGGAAGGCCTTTTCGATTGAGATAAGAAGACCGTAGAACACGCCCCACAGGACAAAGTTCCAGCTCGCGCCGTGCCAGAGGCCGGTCAGAAACCAGACTACGAACAGGTTCAGGTACATGCGGCGCTTTCGTCCGCCCATCGGAATGTAGACGTAGTCTCGAAAGAACGTGCCGAGCGAGATGTGCCATCGTCGCCAGAATTCGGTCGCGCTCTTCGCGATGTAGGGGTGGTTGAAGTTCTCGTGATAGTGAAACCCGAACATTCGACCGAGACCGATGGCCATGTCCGAATAGCCCGAGAAATCGAAGTAGATCTGGATGCTGAATGCGAAAAGTCCAAACATCGCCTCGCCCGCCGAGAGGGATGTGAGGTCCGCGTCAAGAAATCTGTGCGCCAGCTCCCCGGCGACATTGGCGATTGCCACTTTTTTGAAAAGTCCCAGACAGAAACGGGAGACGCCCGACGAGAAATCCTTGAAGGTGTTCAAGCGGTTATCGATCTCGGCGGCGATGTGGGAATAGCGGACGATAGGCCCCGCCACAAGCTGGTGGTACATGCTGACAAACAGCAGGAACTTGGGATACGAACGTTGGGCCGGGTGATCGCCCCGGTAAACGTCGAGCACATAGCTGATTGACTGGAATGTGTAGAACGAGATGCCAATCGGCAGGGAAAATGACGGCGCTCCGAAGGACGTGCCGAGTAGAAAATTGACGTTTTCGACGATGAATCCGCCATATTTGAATGTTGCGAGCAGGCCGAGGTTGATGAAGAGACATGAGACGACAAAGAGCTTCGCGAGAAACTGCCCCCTGAAACGTTGAACCAGAAGCCCGTGAATGTAGTCGATAAGCGTGGAAAATATCAGGAGCGTTATCCAGATTGGCTCGCCCCAGGCGTAGAAGACCAGTGACGACAGGATCAGCCACGCGTTGCGCAACCTGGTGGTTCGCAGCAGGTAGTATCCGATCAGGTTGATCGGCAGGAAGATCGCGAGAAACAACAGACTTGCGAAAACCATTTTGTCGCTGATGAACTGAATGAACGGATTTTAGCCTCTGGAGTCAAACAATGACAAGGCTCCGACATGTGGTTCGCGAGGGTAGAGGGCAAGGTCGTTTTCGAACGGACGTTTATCCGATTCGACGGCACTCCATGTAGAAGCGCTTTTCGTGGGCCTCGCCCATGGAGAAGGTCTTGCGTGGCAGCACGCCGTCCAGCAGGACAGAGCGGAACAGGTCGTTCTTGTCCATGGCCGGCAGGAAGAATCCAACGTTGCCCGGTTTGCGTCCGAGGCTGTCGACCACGTCCGCGCCGTGAACATAGTCGATCTCGCGGGCGCCGCCGCCCTTCACGAACGGATCCAGGAATGCCTGAAGTGTGCCGACCGGCAGTCCGGCCCCGGAGTCCGTGACTTCCAGGACCATGCAGCCCTTCTCACAGACCGTGCCGATCCGGTGCGTCCGACGGTCTGACGACGCCACAAGCGCCTTCATCGCGGCCAGATCGGCGACCGGGACACGCTTGACCTTGCTGGCGTAGAACCGGTCGAACTCGTCCAGTATGTGGCGATGGCTGTCCACATCGAACAGCACGCGGTGGATCGGTTCAAACACCAGTGCGTTGTCGTGAACGTTTTCCAGTTCGACCAGTGCCCAGCGCAACGGACTGTCGGGTCCGGCGCCGTTGGCTTTTGCCTCTTCCCAGATTGCCTTGGCCGTGGCCAGTGAGTGGTTGCCGTCGCCGACCGCGAAAAGCAGAACCGGCATTTTCTGGGGCAGATCGTATCTAGCCTGGAATCCGGCCGGATCGGAGAGGGCTTTCAGTGCGTCGATCACGCCGTTTTCCAGGGCAGGGTCGTCGACAAGGAATCCCGCCAGATGCCCGCCGCCCTGCATCAGCTCGAAATCGTACAGCTTCTTCATCCCGTTCCTGGCCGCCTGAAGCGGACCGATCATCGAATCGGCCGGGTCGTCGATCAGAATCAGGATATGCGGGAGTTCGAGCGGAGCTCCCTTGCGGATGCGAACCCGCGGCGGAATCCTTTCCAGGATGGTGCCTTCCGTTGCGCGCACCAGCGTCGTGGAACCGCGGTTGTAGTCGTACGCCGAAAGATCGATGCACGCCATCAGCCCGCGCCGCGTGCGGCCCTCGACGGTGCGTTCGACGTAGATCAGCCCCTCGCGCGATTCAAACAGACCACCGTCCAGGTATTCGCGCATCGATCGGTGGATTGACCTGATGCGGTTTTCCTTGTCGGCCTCGGGCTCGTTAAGGAATACCTCTGGATAGATGATGTTGAGCGTGGACGGGGCGCTGCCGACCGTCTTTTTGACCTGTTCCCAGTACTCCGGCTGCGACGTGTACTGGTCGCACGCCACCACCGCCCAGCGTTGGGCCGCATTGGCGTCGGCGGGCAGCAGTACGTCCGGGACCGCGATTCCGACCGATTCGAACTTGCGCATCTTAAGACAGCTCCGTGAAAATGCCGCCCCTATCCTACTTCAAGCGGATTTTTCGTCAAACGTGCAGGCGACGGGATGGAGGGGAATCACTTTGAGGGTTGTTCAATGCATCTGGTGGTGCTTCCGTCCCAGGTCCAGCCGTTATCGCAGTCGCAATCGAACATGGCGTAACTTGAGGATGTGCACGATTCCGCCACCGCATGTTCGATGAGCGAGCATGGCGAGATGCCGCACGGCAGTTCCGGATCCCAGCATCGCATCAGTGTGTAGTTGAAGGAGTAACCGTCATTGCAGATGCACTCCGGCATCCCGATGACGCTTGGCACGGTACAGACACCGGTGCTGTTCGGGTCGGCGGCGCAGTCAATGGTCTGGCACGGATCCACGCATGCCTTCAGTTCCCAGTTCCAGAAGTATCCATCCTCGATTCGACAACCGCAGGAGAAGCTCATTCCCTCCCCTGGGAAGCAGTCTCCGGTCGAGTGGGGATTCCTCTCGCAGAGGTTGGGCCCACAGGGCATGCCCGCGGTTCTGCAGGCGCCGACTTCGCCGTCCCATTCGTACATCTCCCGGCAGTCACACTCGAATTCAACGGCCAATAGAGGGTTCAAAGTACATGCCGTGCTTTTGGTATTCAGGTCCTGGAGGCAGGGATTCGGATCGCACGGGGTCACCGGTTCGACGCAGTCTCCGCTGGCGGGGTCGAAGACGTACCCGTCGGGGCAGTAGCAGGAGTAGGTGGTGAATCGGTTGAAACAGTTCCCCAGGGATCCGCACACTGGTGGCACAAGGGCGCACTCGTCGATGTCGACACATTCCCCGGACAGGTATTCAAGACCGTTTCCGCAGATACACTTGCCGTTGCCTCCGGTGCCATCGTCGCACTCGGCAACTCCGTTGCAGATAAGATCGGTTCCGTAGGGGCAGGGCTCGCACGATTCGCCGAAGGTGCCGGGATCACATTCCCCGCATTGCTGAACGTGCGCCTGAATCCATCCGCCGCAAGGCATCTTTTCAGTGAGCTCGCCACCCTGCTTCAGGGTGTTCACTGCCAGGTCGAAGTCGTCGCTCATGTTGCACGGGAGGTTGACGCGGCAGTGTTCCATGCAGGTGTGCGCGCGGCCGCAATCGCTGGCAATGTACATCACCGGCGTTTCGTTCTCGTAGCAGTTGTTGATGCAGTCTTCCAGATTCGTCAGTGGCCCGAAGTTGTCGGGATCGCATGTCGATTCGTGTCTGCAGAACCGCTCGCAGTAGTCCTGCGGCTCGGAGTCGCAGGTCAGTGACCCGAACGTGGAGATCCTGACCTCGACCGAGGCCGTCGCAGTGTTCGAGGATGGGTCGGCGATAGTGTATGAGAAGTGATCGATACCGTAATAGCCGGACTGAGGCGTGTACACGAGATGGCGTCCGTCCGCCCCGACCGCGACCTGTCCACCCGCGTCGCCCTGGGTGACCGCGGTGATCACGGGGTCTACCGTCGGGTCGTAGTAGTCGTTGATCAGGACGCCCAGTCTGACCGGAAGGTAGTCCTGGGCGATGTCCGCCTCGGGAATGTTGCGCCACGAGTCGGGAATGGCGCCGAAGTCGGGAGCCAGCGTCGGAACCGCCAGTTCCGCCGGCGCCAGGTCAACGTAAATCGAGAGCGACAGCGCGTCGGGGACTGCCTGCCCGTCCTGGTTCTTCGTCTTGCCCGAGGTCACGTCCACAAGCGTGCTCATCACCATCAGCGCGACGCAGGTTGAGGTCAGATTGCTGCAGACCTTGCCGTCCGTGGCCTCGGTGCACGCCTGGTCATCAAAGGACTGAACGCATCGCGCGGTCAGGACGCCGGCGTCGAACACCAGTTCGGCCGGCTGCACGTCTTCCACGACACCCGCGCACGCGCATCCCGCGGCCTGCCGGTTGACTTCGTCGACCACGCTGGCCAGGCGCACGTACCCACCAATCTGTGCCGCGAACGTTTCCGAACGCAGCCTGGAAGTGTCAGTAAGGTCGATGTTGGCCTGTATACGCACTCCCTCGACCGGGATGTCCAGGATCGTGCCGTCTGGCAACGGAAGCTTCATATTGAGCGCCTCGCCCGGTCCGGTCAGGATCAGGCTGCCATCGACGACGGCGATGTTTATCTGGGCCAGCGGACCGTGGCCATCATCCCGGAAGCCGGACGGTAACGCCTGATAGAGCCCCGATCCATCCGGCAATCCGTTGCCGTCGATGTCGCCCGTGGCGGGCAGCACCGCGATTCGCAGCGGCCCGCACCCGTCGGACGGCACTTCCAGGAAGGACGCCAGATAGGTGTAAAGACCGGCGTTCATGTACTGATTGATGGTGTTGTTGACCAGTTCGATCCCGCCGGGGTACAGGCCGATGGTGTCAGCCAGGACGTTGTCCGGTTCTCCGTCGCCGTTCATGTCGAATCCGCTTCCGCTGTCGGGTAACGGCAGCCGGACGCCGGACACGACCTTGACGATTCCGAAGTCGAACTCCGCCGGCAACACCTCCGGGCGGCAACCACCGGCTATGCAGATGGCGTCGGTGTCACATTCTTCGTCGGTTGCGCATCCGAGGTCGGCGGGTCTGCATTCCTCACGGATTCCCGGGAAAAGGATATCCATCTGGTCTTCGATCGTATCCGTGGCATCCGCCGCGTCCCCGGGGTCGACGGCATCAGCGGTGTCATGCATCGCGTCGGCGCCTGTATCCAGACCGTTCGCGTCCGAGGAGTCGCCGACCCCGTCCCTCGGGTCGCTCAGATCAGTGCTGACGTCGTCCGTCGCGTCGCTGACGAAAGAGTCTTGAACATCCTGGCCGATATCGGTTGAATCGATGTCGTCGTCGCCACAGGCCGAAGCCAGCAGCAGGGTCGACATCACCGCGGCGGTCAAAGCCCAACCCTGGAAGGATCTGACAGTCCCCTGAGTGGAAGGCATAGCAGTCTCCTGTTTGTTTACATCCGAGAGCTTAGCACACCGCACCTCTCATACATAGAGTCGAATAAACCGGTCTGCGCGGTCCGGGGGTGGCATACTGGCCGCTCTTCTGCTAAAAGAGCCGCGGCATACAGCGTCAGGCCAGTTGATGGAGAAATTCATGGAAACCACGATTTCCGGCAGGATCATAAACAGCTATTTCGAAAAACTTACGGACAGCCTCGAACTTGACGCGGCGATCGTCGGAGCCGGTCCTTCAGGCTTGATTGCCGCCTGGGACCTGGCCAGGGCGGGTCGCAAGGTCGCCATATTCGAGCGCACGTTGAAGCCAGGCGGCGGGATATGGGGCGGGGCGATGCTTTTCAACGAGATCGTCGTTCAGGAAGACGCCGTTCACATCCTGGAGGAGGCGGGGATTCGTCATTCGCCCCTGAAGGACGGACTGGTGACCGCCGATTCCGTCGAGGTGGCGGCCGCCCTGATCTATCAGGTGGTTCACGCCGGCGCCCGCGTTTTCAACGGTGTGATGGTCGAGGACGTGATGTTCAAGGATGATCGCGTGGCGGGCGTTGTCGTCAACTGGGCTCCGGTTCTGGAACACAAGTGGCATGTCGATCCGCTGATGATGTCGGCGCGGGCGGTTCTGGACGCGGGCGGACACGACGCCGAGTTGTCCGCAAGGATTGCGCGAAAGGCTGGAGTCAGGCTTGAGACGGTCACCGGCTCGGTCATGGGCGAACGCCCGATGTGGGCAGTCGAGGGCGAACGTGCAACGGTCGAGAACACCGGTCGCATCTTCCCGGGGCTGTACGTGTCCGGCATGGCCGCGAACGGCGTTCACGGAGCGTTCAGAATGGGACCGATTTTCGGCGGCATGATGCTGTCCGGACGGAAGGTCGCGGCGCGGATTCTGGAGGATCTGAAATGAGCGGCAGATTCCCGGCGGATTCGCATGTATACGGAATTCTGACCGATCCGCTGGCAGGCTACGAACGGCTGGCGGCGATAATGGTCGAGTCCGGCATCCGGGTGGTTCAGCTCCGCATGAAGGACCGGCCGCGCGCCGAGGTGGTTGGCACCGCGCTGAAGCTGCGGGCCGTGATTCCCCCCGAGGTGCTGTTCATCATCAACGACGATCCGTCCATCGCGGCTCAGGTTGGCGCGGACGGCGTTCATCTGGGCCAGGATGACGTGCCATACGACCGGGCCCGCGCGATTCTGGGGCCGTCCGCCGTGATAGGCCTGTCGACCCACAGCCCCGCGCAGACCGCCGCGGCGTGCGCGCTGCATCCGGACTACATCGGGATCGGCCCGGTGTGGCCGACTCCGACCAAGAGAAATCCGGATCCGGCGCTTGGACTTGAGACGATGGCGGAAATGGTCAGGGCGGCCACGGTCCCCAGCGTGTGCCTTGGCAGTATCGACACGTCCAACGCGGCTCAGGTCATGCGTGCCGGCGCACGGATGATTTGCGCCGTCCGGTGCGTGAACCAGGCCCGGGACCCGGCGTCCGTGATTCTGGCCCTGAGGTCGATTTGCGAGAGTTCCATGAATGCAGAATGCATAGTGTCGTGACCCCGATTTCAGTGGCTGCGTTCTTCGTGTGACTCGTTGATCTGGCATTCCAGTCATGCGATCATTGCAGTTGGCATTTGGTGAATGGCCGTATGTAAACGTGTCTGGGAACGGTGTCCGTTGGATGTCCGCTAATTGATTCAGTTTCAGGCGAGCCGTTTGCGTCACAAGGTCCGGGAGTCTCTTCAATCGTGATCTCACGGGTCTTGTCGTGCTTATGCCCGGAAAATTGCGCGGATGCACATGTGAGCCAGGCGGGATTAAGGACAGTACCGGGCTGGCGTATGCTTCCGCATCGGGGCCGTCATTGAGGAGTTCGAATCGTTCGTCGAACCTGATTCCCCGGATTCTCCCTGGGATCCTTCCGGCATGGATCCCGGGGATCCTTGCCTCCGGTCCGGTGGCGTTGGCGGCCTTCCTTTGCCCCGCGTGCGCCGCCGCGATTCCGGCGCAGGTCGTCCTTGCCGGAATATCCTTCATGCTTCCGGTGATTCCGCTGGCTTGTCTGTTGCTGGTCTGGATCTATGCCCTGGTCGCCCGACACCGACGCCTGAAGGGATTGGTGACGCGTATTCCCGGTGCGCTGTTCCTGGTGTTCCTGACTATCATCGCTTTTACTTTCTTCGTGAAGCTCTCCTCGTCCGTCGGTGGCTTGATTGATCCGGTCGCCGAGGCGAAGCTTGTTGATTTTATTACTGATAATGCGTCCAGACGGCGCGAGATTGCCGGACTTGACCAGGTCAGGACGCGTCTTCTTGAGGAGCCGGAGGAGATTCGCGGAACGCCGCAGACGATTGGTCCCGAAGAAGTTGTTCGCGAGGCGGCTGCCGGGCGGATGATGGTGGTCGATGTCAGGCCTTCCTACGAGTTTTCTCGTGGACGACTCGAGGGCGCCTGGCGTTTTCCGCGCTACGACGTCGAAAGGGCGGTTCAGGAGTATTACTCCCAGACCGCCACGGATCTGTATCTCGACTCGCTCGCCAGGACTGCCGCCGCTGAAGGTCGCAAACTGGCGCTATGCTGTTCGTTCGGGGTGTCGGTTTCCTACAGAACCGTCATGGAGCTTCGCAGCAGGGGCGTTCCCGCGGTCATGGTCATTGGTGGATGCACTGCGCTGCGTGATCATGGCGGCAGATTTTCAAGGGCCCCGGCGGTGGCGGGCGATGACGGATTCATCCAGGCCGACGAGCTTGCGGATTGGATAGAGGCAGGGGTGGTGAAATCGGTTATTGCCGACGAGACCATCGTGGCTGATCTGGGCAAAGGTCTGCCGGACGGGCCGATTGTCGTGGTCACCAGGGGCGACTCGCCGCAGGAAAGGGCGCTCAGGCCAATCGTTGCCGCGATAGCGCAGAGTCGCGGGATCTCCGTTGTCGGATGGTCCGTGATCGGCAGCGACCCGCCAGGTCGGTCGGGTGTATCCGCCAGTGCCAGGGGCATGTCCCTGGCCCGCCTGGGTTTTGCGGTAGAGAAAGCCGCGGGCGTAGTGGTGTTCTTCCTGTTGCTGCTTGTCTGTTCGGCCGGAATCGTCCTGACCGCGTCAGGGATTTCGAAATCGCCTCGCGCCGTTCTTCGCTGGGTCGGCCTCGTGATGGCGCTTGGCGGGGCATCGGTCGCTGTTGCCATGTTCGACGGCACGCACACGGCCGCCCACATAAGTCTCTTTTTCGGCAATCACGGTTTCGCGCCGATATTGCTGTTTCTGGCGACGTTCCTGCTCGTCCTGGCACGCCTGCTGCGGCGTCAGGGCTCCCTTCCGCGGCTGGAACTTGCATCATCGCCCGTTGACGGGGACACCGGTGTTGAAGGTCCCTTCAGTCTGCCCTGGGTACTGATTTCGATCCTGGTTGCCACGACTGTCGCCCTGCTCCCGCCGCCCGCGGCCGTCCTGACAGTGGCGGTACTGACAGTGCTTTGCGGCGCCGTTTTTGTCAGGGACGCGGCGCTGCTTGTGATTGTCCGGATCATCGGACTGTTCCTGCGCCGTGCTCAATCCGATTCCCGCAGCCAGTCGGCGGACACCGATGTCAGGGTGCCTCTGGCGGGCTTCCTTGCCGCCCTGGCCTTTCCGGGTCTGGTGTCGCGTGCCATTCGTTGCCGTGAAGCGGTTGAGATCGAGACACGCGTGCCCGGCAGGCCGGGAATGCTTTCCATCCGCGTTGGTGATGCTCCTTCAGTGACTGTCGGCATGCTGTCGCTGTCCGCGCCGGGGGTCCCCTTGTTTCAAGGGCATGTCGTTGCTCGCGCAAGGCTTGCGGTTGCCCTGGCGTCGGGGCTTGGAATCGACTTGAGGTTCACCTGGACGTCCGGTTCGCGCGCGCCGCGCGTCACGATTCCCCTGGCGTATCTCAGCGATTCCATCCGGCCGGACATGTCCGCCGACATCAGGGACGCCGTGTTGCACCGGCAGGTTATGGACATCGCGCCCCTGTTGGATGGCTACGCGCACGCGCCCTTGGACAGTCAGACCGAAGTTGTATCCGCCGAGAGATATGCCGAACAGGATCCGGCACCCACTCCGTTGACCTTTTCGGTCCTGGCCGCCCGCTCGACGCGTCGGGGCCCGGCCCACATGACAGGGCTGATGTTCGGATTTTCCAGGTATCACAGCCGGACTGTCCGGTTGGGAGCCGGGATATATGAGGTCGTGAGGCGATCTGGAAGTCGAGACGTCATCTCCGGGTTTCGGATATGGATTGCCAGGCAGTATGTGAAGGCGCTCGATGCCGTGTTTTCGGACTTCGTGCTGCCCGAGGCCATGGCGATTGCGGAAGCCGTGGCACACGGTCATGGAAAGATCAGATGCGGAAAGTCCGCCGTCGGCCGGTTGCTTGGCAGCGTTGCGATCCTTCAGGAAGCTACCGCGATTGCTCATGCGCTGATCCTGGAAAGAAGCATGCGCGCGTGCGGCGACGGGGCACTCGGACGATTTGGCGATGCCACGTCCGTGCCGCGTTCCGCATCGTTGTCCGTTTCGGCTTCCTGGGAGTTGATGCCACGGTCCGGGGGTGACCAGACGATGCCTCCGCCGCTTGACGCCGATTTTCTCAGGATCCTTGAACCGGTGCCGGAACTGTCCGGTTCTCGTTGTGACAGGGACATCGTTCTGTGGAGGCGCGTCGAGGAGTTTCGGGGCGCCTTCCGCCGGCTCACCGGCTGGGCGTGCGGTGTGATCGGCAGGGAGCTTGCGTCAACCGGCGCCGCCAGCGGCCTGGGCGATCTCATCTTCTTCTCGCGGATTGACGAATTGCGTTGTCGCAGGGGCCGTTTCCGCGGTTTTCCAGTCGCAAGGCTTCAGTCCAGGCGAACATGCCTCGACAGTGTCCGAGGCGTCAATCTGCCGATGGTCGTTACCGTTGGCGCCCTGGAGTCACTGGCGTTCGATGACCTCGCCGTCGATCAATCGTCAGGTGTTGCCGCACAAGCCATCCAGCATGGCGTTCTGGTATCCGGAAGGCTTCCGGTGACGGGACGGGTCAGGTTGTTGCGGGCCGGCGTCGAATCCGGTCCGTTCGGGCGAGACGATATTGTCGTCATCGGCGCTTCCGATTCGTCGGTTCTGGTTGGACTTCTTGACTGCGCGGCCGTTGTTGCCGAGTCTGGCGGAAGGTTGTCGCACGCGGCCATGCTGGCCAGAGAGGTCGGCTTGACCCTTGTTTCCGGCGTCACCGGTGCGCGGTCGTTCCTTCGCGAGGGCGATGTCATCACCATCGGGACCGATTTATCAATCCACGCACACGAACCGGTCTCTTCCGATAAGGCTCAGGCTTCCGGCGGCGTTGAAATGGTCGAACTGGCATCGGCTGGAGCCGAATGCGGCAACAAGGCGGCATCGCTCGCCACCATGATGTCCGCGGGGCTTCGGGTTCCACCGGGATTCATCCTGCCGGACCGTTGGTTGCGGCTTGCCTGCCCGGGCGGCGTGACGATGTCGCCGCATGCTGCCTCTGAAATCTGGGAGCGCATCAGGCCGTTTGACATGGGCCGCGGGTTTATCGCCAGGTCTTCGGCCGAGATTGAGGATGGCAGGATGTCCAGCTTCGCCGGTATTTTCAGGTCGGTCGCGGGAATCTCCGATTCCGACAGTCTGGCCATGGCCGTGCGCCAGTGCCTTGAAAGCCGCGACAGTCCGGCCGCGTCGATTCTGATGGATCGGTTCGGCATCCGGGACCGCAGCCGGTTTTCCGTTATCCTGCAACCGCTTGTTCCGGCAGAGTATTCGGGGGTGGCCGTGTCATGGCTGGGCTCTTCCGGACGCGATGCGGGGCGGGACATAGTGGTCGAGGTTCAGGCCGGGATCGGCGGGGTGGTCGACGGGGCAGGGAATACCGCCGCATTCGCGGTTCGGCGTGTCGATAACATGGTGACACCGCTTAACGGTGCATGCATTCCGGAAGGACTGGACGCAACCGTCCCAGGTCGGGTCGCCAGTCTCGTGATCAGGGCCGAGAGGCTGTCTGAAGGCCCATGCGATATAGAATGGTGCCTGTTCCGGGGCGAGGTCTGGGTCGTCCAGTCGAGACCACTGGTGGACCATGTGAACTGATTTGTTCATCTGTCCGGCCCGCTCGCATTGATTCCATCCGAGGTCCTGCTATTCTCGGCCAGGTTCCGGCGAGCGACCGGCGTATTGCCGTTTGCGACAGGTATGTGGATGAATGATTTCGTAAACCCGATTCCAGTCGGCGCGTGTATCGTCAGGAACGGAAACAGGATTCTGTTGCTGAAGCGGTCGATCGAACCCGGGCTGGGGCTGTGGAGCCTTCCTTCAGGCCACTACGAGCCGGGCGAGAACGCCGAGGAAGGGATGGAACGCGAGATCCGCGAGGAAACCGGCTTGACGGTGCGCGTTCGGTACATGAAGTCCTTCGCCAAGGCCGGGGTCAACGGAGTTCCATATCTGTCCCTGCTGTTTTTCGCCCAGACCAGCGATCACGACGTGGTGCTGGACAACGAAAACAGCGAGTGGGCCTGGGTCGATCTGACGGATGCCGATCTGAGTCGCTACGACTGGGCCTTCGCGAACCAGAAGGCGGCCGCGCTTGAATTCGCGGGGGATCATGAATCCGATAATCGATGACATAAGAACCCGGCTTCAGGCACTGGGAACCGAGGAAGTCCGTTTGGCAACGCGCCGATTTTTCAAGGAAGACATACTGACTTATGGATTGAAGGCGCCGGAAGTCAAACGAATCGCCAGGGAAGCGTTCAGACAGATCAAGGGCCAGCCGGAACCGACCGTCCTGGGTCTGTGCGAGGAACTGTGGCGATCGGGATACCTTGAGGAAGCCGGCATAGCGTGCGAGTGGTCGTTCGCCATCCGCGGCCGGTTCAGCCCCGACGATTTCGCGACGTTTGAACGCTGGGTAAGCCGTTATGTGAACAACTGGGCGTCGTGCGATACCTTGTGCAACCACACCGTCGGCGCCTTCCTGGACGCGTTTCCACAATACCTGCAGGAACTTTCACGCTGGGCGGTATCCCCGAACCGCTGGATGCGCCGCGCAGCCGCTGTTTCCCTGATCGTGCCTGCCCGGGAAGGCAGGTACCTGGAAGAGGTGTTCCAGATTGCGGACATCCTGCTCGTCGACCCTGACGACATGGTCCTCAAGGGTTACGGCTGGATGCTGAAGGCAGCCGCCGGTCCCCACCTGGACGAAGTGTTTGCATGGCTGATGGACCGCAGGGCTCGCATGCCACGCACATCGCTGCGATACGCGATAGAAAAGATGCCGCCCGACATGAAGACCCGCGCGATGTCCCGGGCAGATTGAATCGGAGTCGGGGCGAAAATCTCATTTGGAGGTATCAAAAATGATGAATCTAAAAACTGGTTGTCTGTATGGGCTGGGCATATTGGTGTCGCTGCTTGTGACTTCGTGTTCGGCGTCCAAGGTGGATCCCGTGGACAATGGCGGGGATTCAAGGAATTCCGATGTGGTTGTGGCCAATGACGGCTTTGATGCAAGGGATGGTCGGGACGCAATGGATTCAAGTGACCTGGATGCCGATTCCAGTGACGTCACGCTCGATGCGGATGGTGTTGCTGGGGATGGTTGCGGCTACGCGGACTGCACTGCCATGGACACCTCGACCGACGCGATTGTCTGTGGAGATGTGCCCCAGGAGGGGTGCCCTTGTGATCCAACCACCGATAAGCCGTGTTGCTTGGAGATTGCTAAAGGAATGTCTTGTGAGAACGATATCATGATCGGCGATGTTTTGGAGTATCGGTGGGGGGTGTTTTGGGATTGTGGCTGTTTGGATATTCCGGAGTGTGGAGAACAAGAACTATATCCGATGTGTCATATGCAATGAAGGAGGCTCGTTCACAATGAAAAACATCACGATTGTTTTGCCGGTTTTCGTAGTGTCCGAAATGCACCCCGAGCTGCGTCGCAATCGTCCCCCGTTTCCAGTGCTCCACGTAATACATGCGACGGATGCGCGCCTTCAGATCCGCGTCGATCATTGCCCACCTCCCGTCACAAATATCGCTTCAGCCCGACGGACGGCCCAAGCCGATGGCGCCGGCGGGCGCAGGCCGCTGCCTGCCCCACATGGCCGATGCTCGACGAAGCGCACTTCGACCAGTGACCTGCCCCCCATTTTAGGACAATCCTAAATGAGAGTCATACCCAAAAAAGGCAGGGATGGTCTGTCCTAAACCTTCCCTGTTGGTCTCCCCCCGATGGGGGAGAAAATCGCCAGCAAGCCCGGCGACAAATTCCATCGGAGTCATGTTGTCCAAAGAGCTGTGCGGCCTGACGTGATTGTAGTCCCGTCGGAAAGCTGCCGCGATCTTTCTGGCGTCCTGGATGCCGACGAAGTAGCTTTCGTTCAGGCATTCGTCGCGCAGCTTGCCGTTAAAGCTTTCTATGTAAGCGTTCTGCGTCGGCTTGCCGGGCTCGATAAACTGGTGCTTGATGCCTCGGCCGTAAGCCCAGGCATCCATCGCCTTGCTGACAAATTCAGGCCCTTTGTCGCTCAGGATTGACTCGGGAAGGCCCCGGGCCGCGACTATTCTTTCAAGGATCTGCGCCACGCGCCGTCCCCCGATTGACGTGCGTTCCGGCCCGGGCCTTCCCGACCGGAAACGAATATTGGAAAGGCCGCCCCGGCTGGTAGCCCCTGTCCCTTTCCGGGGCCGGTCCGGCGAACGTCGGGGCGGCCAGTCACTTCCGCAATCCCAGCACTGAGAGGAACTGCCTTGCGTTGGATCTGGATGGGTACCGGACTGGTGTGACGCGGACGAGATCTGTTTGCCGCCCAAACGGATCAAAACCACGACGAAATACCGCGTCGGTGGATGGCAGTCCTGGTCAACCCGCATTCTCTTTGAAAGAATTGGATTTGTGTTTTGGCGTTGTGTGAAAGTATAATGTTGCGTGAGGTGCGCAACATGCAGATAATAAGCAACAAACAGCTTGAGGATGATGTTTTCAGGACTATCCAGGGCAGGTTGCCCCGGGAATGGGGAATCAGGCGACCGCAGGACGGTAGTTCCTGCAGCAGTGACGCTGAATTGACAGTACCGGACGACAAGGGCGTTCTGATTCGGATCGAGGTTCGCGCGTCAATGGACCCGCGCGGGGTGGTTCAACTGAAAAACCGTCTAATGTCGGATTCAGACAGGTTGTCGGACGATAATCCTGTTGTCGTCATATCCAGGTATCTGTCTCCCGCGACAAGACAGAAATTGATCGAGGCCGGATTCAATTTCATGGATCTGACCGGGAATGCGCGGATTGTGCTTGTCCGTCCGGCCGTGTTTATCGAGTTGTCGGGCGCCGCCCGCAGCCCTTTTCGTGAGGATCGCAAGGTACGGATATTCAAGGGCCCCAAGGTCGGACGGATCGTCAGGACGCTCGTTGATTTCAGGGATACTCCCGGTGTTCGTGAACTGGCCGTCAGGGCCGGGGTCGATGCCGGGTATCTCAGCCGGGTCCTTGCATCGATGGAGAAGGAGGCCCTTGTAGACCGGGGCCGCAGGGGACGTATCGAAAGGCTGGACTGGGCCGGCCTGCTGCGGCGCTGGGCCGTTGATTCGCCGTTGGAATCAAGATGTGAACTTGTTACCTTTATCGAGCCTCGTGGTTTGAAATCCGTTTTGACGAAATTGGCGTCCATCGACATGCGTTACGCGGTGACCGGTTCGTTGGCCGCCGCCAGGACGGCACCCGTTGCGCCCGCCAGACTGGGCATGATTTATGTGGACGATATTGAAGCGGCGTCCGAATCGCTTGCTTTGCGACCGGCGGAAAACGGGGCCAATGTGGTGCTGGCGCGGCCGGTTGATGAGGTTGTTTATCGGCGTTGTTCAGTTGTCGATGGTGTCACGTATGCCGCTACGGCGCAGGTAGCTGCCGATTTGTTGACAAGCTCGGGACGTGGACCGGCGGAAGGTGAAGAACTTCTGAACTGGATGGCCGGAAACGAGGGGGCCTGGCGTGGATAAGTTGTACATACTTGCCCGTCGCGTGTTGCTTGATGCGCTGGATGCACTCGGTGCCCATCGCGATGCCGTGATACTTGTCGGCGCGCAGGCCGTTTATCTGAGGACCGGCGATGCGGATCTTGCCGTCGCACCTTATACGACGGATGGCGATCTGGTTCTGGATCCGGCAGTCCTCGGATTAACCCCTCCGCTTGAAACAGCCTTGAGGCAGGCCGGATTTTCGCCGAAATCGTGCGATTCCGTCGGTGCCTGGGTGACCAGCCGGCCGTGTGATGAGGACACTCCGGTCGAGGTGGTCGTTGACCTGTTGGTTCCGGCCTCTGTCAGCCCGGGAAAGGGTCGCAGGGCTGCACGCCTGTCTGGACATGATCCAAAGGTTGCCCGCATCGTTGCCGGTCTTGAGGGCGCGCTTATCGACGCGGACATATTGACTCTGACTGCCTTGGAATCTGAAGATTCGCGGAAATTCGATATCAGGGTCGCAGGCCCGGCCGCGCTGCTTGTCGCAAAGATGCATAAGTTGAATGACAGAAAAGGAACGGACAGGCTGAGCGACAAGGATGCCCTCGACGTTTTTCGATTGCTTCGAGGTACATCCACGGAAGATATGTGTCGTCGCATGAAGTCTCTGCAGGAAGACGTCCGATCCGCATCTGCGGCGGCAGAAGGAATCAGGATTTTGCGGGAGCTGTTTGGAACCGTGGACGCGCGGGGAATCGGGTTGGCGGTCCGGTCGGCCGGTGTTCTGGCCGATGAAAAGGAAATTGCCGCTTCCTGTCACCTCCTGGCAACGGATCTTCTCAGAGCACTTCAGATATGATGACTGACATCGGGGAAGTGATGGAAATGTCGGTGTGAGTCATCCGCCCCTGTGGCGGGCGACACAGATTCACACATTAAACCGGAAGTTAAGAACCCGCGTCAGGACTGGGGCTGCGTGGCGTTGTCCCCGTTTTGTCACCGCTTTGAGGCGAAGCATGACAATCAGGCTGGGCTGCCATGGTTGCTGATTGAGTTTCTGCTGAAGTGATCGGAATATCGGGTTGACGAAAAACTCAGAGGTGTTAATTTTTGGTTAATTTTTGGGCACCAAATGTGCAAGATGCGCCAATTCTGAAGGAGGCACCCATGAAGCTATCCATCTGGTTGACCCGGTTTTCGCTGGTTGTCGTCGTATTGACTGCGGCCATTGGCCTTTCAATGGTTGGTTGCGGGAACTCGAATCAGGGTTCGGATGTCAGTGAAAATATCGACATCATCCAGACAAATTGTTTGAGCTTCGATCGTGTCAGTCATCATGTGTATCCACCTGCCGGAATACAGATTGGCTTCAGGCTGCTGGATTGCGACGGCTACCCTGTGAAACGGCTTGGCGAGTCGAATCTGACGGTTATCAATGATGAAAAAGGTCAACCGTTTGGCAAGGGCAAAAAAGGCGGTGGTGTTTCTGCGCCAGGAACGCCGTCCGAGTTTGGCTTGTATTCGATCCTGGTGCTGGATATGTCGGATTCCATATTCAGGAATGACGCGGTCGATGACGTTCTTGACGGGGCAAAAGTATTTGTAAAGAAGGTCGTGTCAGATGCTGATGAGGGATTGAAGCATAAAGTGGCCATCATGGTATTTGGGATGCCGTCCAAGACGGAGATTGTCCAGGATTTCACCGATGACGCTGCGGTATTGAACAATGTGCTGGATGGCCTGCGCAGCAGTTCGAGCCTGGGAACCACCGATTTGTACGGGTCGTATCAGAAGGCTGCGGCGGCTGTTGCCGCCAAGGGAGGCGACCTGGATGTCGTTGAGCGGTCGGTGATCATCCTGACCGATGGAACTCACGAGGCCGGGGATGAAGAAAATATGCGCGGTAATGCCTTGACTGCCAAGGCCCAATACGAGGATGCCGGGGTGACCTTTTTCAGTATCGGGATAAAAGGTGAATACGACGAAGAGAGGATTCGGGAACTTGCCAGCAAGGCGGATTATTTTGTCCTTGCAGATGATGCGTCAAGCCTGACCGGCATATTCGGTGATATTTCGGCCAGGGTCAAGGCGCTTGCCGACAGCAATTATGTGGTTGGTGTGTGTACGCCGGTGGTCTTCGGGTCGCCGACGTTGACCTTGAAGGTCAATCTTGATGGAACAACGGCTGACCATACCCTGGCGTATTCCGTGGGTAATCTTACCGGTGATGTTGCCAATTGTAACCCTGACTGGATATTGAACCCCTGTGAGGGGCTGGAATGCGGCAGCGGTCATGTTGGTGGGGTGAATTGCGGGAAGTGTGATGGTGGGTATTCGTGCCAGTCTGGACAATGTGTTGAAGATGAATGTGTTCCAAACTGCTCGGGCCGAGAATGTGGATTGGATCCGGTTTGCGGACAGTCGTGTGGTACCTGTGATGGTGGGTATTCGTGCCAGTCTGGACAATGTGTTGAAGATGAATGTGTTCCAAACTGCTCGGGCCGAGAATGTGGATTGGATCCGGTTTGCGGACAGTCGTGTGGTACC
>Ga0209604_1001494_pt1 | contig 18956 bp, 14 predicted proteins | sample AD_UKC097_MetaG_FD_184405 | JGI IMG/M metagenome (GOLD analysis project Ga0209604, IMG submission 184405) | Active sludge microbial communities of municipal wastewater-treating anaerobic digesters from USA - AD_UKC097_MetaG (SPAdes) (version 2) | ecosystem: Engineered > Bioreactor > Anaerobic >... | reverse complement strand
CGCGCTGGAAAAGAATTTCCGCGAAAAGTTCGAGGCCCTCAACCGCGTCCGCCTGACCGACGGCGAATTCGCCCGCTTGCTGGACGAAATCGTCACCCCCGACGTGTTCACCGCCGCCCGCATGTTGCGAGAGCGCAATGCGTTCACCCGTGAAGACGGCACACCGCTGAACTACACCCTGGTCAACATCAAGGACTGGTGCAAGAACACCTTCGAGGTGGTCAACCAGCTGCGCGTCAACACCGACTACAGCCACCACCGGTATGACGTGCTCATCCTCATCAACGGCGTGCCGTGCGTGCAGATCGAGCTGAAAACCCTGGGCATCCACCCGCGCCGGGCCATGGAGCAGATCGTCGACTACAAGAACGACCCTGGCAACGGCTACACCCGCACGTTGCTGTGCTTCTTGCAGCTCTTCATCGTCAGCAACCGCACCAACACCTGGTACTTCGCCAACAACAACGCGCGGCACTTCAGCTTCAACGCGGACGAGCGTTTTCTGCCCATCTACCAGTTTGCCGACGAGGCCAATGCCAAGATCACCCAGCTTGACGCCTTCGCCGCCCGGTTTCTTGCCAAATGCACGCTGGGCGAAACCATCAGCCGCTACATGGTGCTGGTGGCCAGCGAGCAGAAGCTCTTGATGATGCGGCCGTACCAGGTGTACGCCGTCAAAGCCATCGTGGACTGCATCCACCAGAACTGCGGCAACGGCTACATCTGGCACACCACCGGCAGCGGCAAGACGCTCACGTCCTTCAAGGCGGCCACCCTGCTCAAGGACAACCCCGACATTGAAAAATGCCTCTTTGTGGTGGACCGCAAAGACCTGGACCGGCAGACCCGGGAGGAATTCAACCGCTTCCAGGAAGGCTGCGTGGAGGAAAACACCAACACCGCCACGCTGGTGCGCCGCCTGCTCTCAAGCGACTATGCCGACAAGGTCATCGTCACCACCATCCAGAAGCTGGGCCTGGCGCTCGATGAAAACAGCAAGCGCAACCAGCAGCAGACCAAAGCCGGCAGGGCCACCTACAAAGAGCAGCTGGCCCCGCTGAGCGACCAGCGCATCGTCTTCATCTTTGACGAATGCCACCGCTCGCAGTTTGGCGACAACCACCAGGCCATCAAAGAGTTTTTCCCCAAGGCGCAGCTCTTCGGCTTTACCGGCACGCCCATCTTCGAAGCCAACGCCAGCGCCAAGCAGTACGAGGGGGACGAGGGCCAGTACCGCACCACGGTTGACCTGTTCCAGAAACAGCTGCACGCCTACACCATCACCCACGCCATTGAAGACGCCAACGTGCTGCGCTTTCACGTGGACTATTTCAAGCCCGAGGGCCCCAACCCCAAGGCGCCCCCGCCCAAGCCCGGCGAGGCCCTGGCCAAAAAAGCGATCATCGAAGCCATTCTGGCCAAACACGACACCGCCACCGCCTCTCGCCGCTTCAATGCCGTGCTGGCCACCGCCAGCATCAACGACGCCATCGAATACCACCGCCTGTTCGACGAGCTGCAAGCCGCCCGGCGAGCGGCCGACCCCGGTTTTGCGCCGCTGAACATCGCCTGCGTGTTCTCACCCCCGGCCGAAGGCGATGCCGACGTGAAGCAGATCCAGGAAGACCTGCCGCAAGAAAAGCTGGACAACCAGCAAGACCCCGAAGGCAAAAAAGCCGCCCTCAAAGCCATCCTGGGCCAATACAACGCCCGCTACGGCACCAACCACACCCTGGGTGACTTTGATCTGTACTACCAGGACGTACAAAAACGCATCAAAGACCAGCAGTGGCCCAACGCGGATTACCCGGCGGCGAAGAAGATCGACATCACCATCGTGGTGGACATGCTGCTCACCGGCTTTGACAGCAAGTACCTCAACACGCTGTACGTGGACAAGAATCTCAAGCACCACGGCTTGATCCAGGCGTTTTCGCGCACCAACCGCGTGCTCAACGGCACCAAGCCTTACGGCAACATCCTGGACTTTCGCCAGCAGCAGGCGAATGTGGACGCGGCCATTGCCCTGTTCTCCGGGGAAAAGATTGGCGAGCAGGCCCGCGAAATCTGGCTGGTGGACAAGGCCCCGGTGGTCATCGAAAAGCTGGACGCCGCCGTCACCCGGCTGGCCGACTTCATGCACAGCCAGGGCCTGCCCAACACGCCCGAAGCCGTCCACCAGCTCAAAGGCGATGCGGCCAAAGCCGCTTTCATCCAGAACTTCAAGGAAGTGCAGCGCCTGAAAACCCAGCTGGACCAGTACACCGACCTGACCGCCGACCACGCGGCCGCCATCGAGCACATCCTGCCCGCCGAGCAGCTGCAAGGTTTTCGCGGCGCGTATCTGGAAACCGCCCAGCGCCTCAAGGCGCAGCAGGGCCGAGTCGGCGATGGCAAAGACGGAAACGGGGCGGATGTGGACCAGCTCGACTTTGAGTTTGTGCTGTTCGCCAGCGCCGTGATCGACTACGACTACATCATGGGCCTGATGGCGCGTTACTCACAGCAGGGCGCGGGCACCAAGCAGACCATGAGCCGTGAGCAGCTCATCGGCCTCATCCAGGCCGATGCCAAGTTCATGAACGAGCGCGACGACATCGCCGCCTACATCAACACCCTGAAGGCCGGCGAAGGCCTGAGCGAGGCCGCCATCCGCGAGGGCTACACCCGGTTCAAGCGCGAGAAAGACAGCGCCGAGCTGACCGACATCGCCACCCGCCACCGGCTGGCGCCCGCCGCGCTGCAAGCCTTTGTGGATGGCATCTTGCTGCGCATGATTTTTGATGGTGAGGCCCTGAGCGACTTGATGGCCCCGCGGGACCTGGGCTGGAAGGCCCGCGCCCAGGCCGAGCTGGCGCTGATGAACGAGCTGGCGCCGCTGCTGCACAAGCGCGCGCAGGGGCGGGAGATTTCGGGGTTGAGTGCGTATGAGCAATAAGACTAAGACGCCGCTAGTGCCCACGCTGCGGTTTCCACAGTTCAAAAATAGTGATGAGTGGTCTCCACAGGATTTAGGCGACTGCCTGGACTATCTCCAGCCTACTGAATATTTGGTGAACAGCACGGCCTATAACGACAAACATGAAACTCCAGTTGTCACAGCTGGTAAGACCTTCATCTTGGGTTATACGAATGAAACCGAAGGGGTGTTCAATGAACCTCTTCCGGTGATCATCTTTGATGATTTCACAACTGCATCGCAGTTTGTAGATTTTCCATTCAAGGCCAAATCCTCAGCCATGAAAATTTTGCTGGCAAAGAAAAATGCCAACATCAAATTTCTTTATGAGTCCATGCAACAGATCGATTACGAAGTCGGTGCGCATGGTCGACATTGGATATCGTCGTATTCAAGAATAAAAGTTGCAGTCCCCGAGCCTAGCGAACAACAAAAAATCGCCGACTGCCTGAGTTCCTTGGACGAACTGATCGCCGCGCAAGCCCGCAAAGTGGTCGCGCTCAAGATCCATAAAAAAGGGCTGATGCAGCAGCTTTTCCCCCGCGAAGGCGAAACCCAGCCGCGTCTGCGGTTTCCTGAGTTTCGGAATGCGGGGGAGTGGGAAGTGTGCGAGTTAGGTAATGTGAGCGACGTGCGAGATGGGACACATGATTCACCTTCATTTTTCTCGACGGGGCGAGCACTCGTGACTTCTAAAAACCTGCGATCCGATGGAACGCTTGATCTCGAAAATGTGAATTTGATTTCTGAAGAAGATTATTCTCAGATAAACAAGCGCTCCAGGGTCTCAATTGGTGATATTCTCTTTGGAATGATTGGAACGATCGGCAATCCGGTTCTGGTCAAGTCGGATGGGTTTGCAATTAAAAATGTGGCACTCATCAAGGAAGTAGGGGCGCTGTCTAATTCGTTCCTCGTCCAACTCTTGCAGAGTGGGTATGTCGCGGCAATCTTTGCGGTTCTCAACACTGGCAATAGTCAAAAGTTCATAGCGTTAGGGAAGATACGAGGTCTTCCGGTTCCGGTCCCGTCGCTACCCGAACAACAACTCATAGCCGATTGCTTCACTTCCCTTGACACCCTCATCACCGCCGCTACCCAAGACCTCGAAACCGTCAAGACCCACAAGAAAGGGCTGATGCAGCAGCTGTTCCCACCAGTTGACAACGAGGTACCGGCATGAAAGTCGAACATTTCAAATCGGGCATCTGGCAACCGCAATATCAATACAAGAGCTTTCAGCCCGTCCCGGTCAATGTGCAATGGTCCTGGGAAAATCCGAAAATCAACACCCTGCTGGAGCGCGCCAACAAGGTGCTGGGGGAATTGAATGCGTTTTCGTTGATCGTCCCCGATATTGATCTGTTCATTCAAATGCACATCACGAAGGAGGCGCAGACTTCCAGCCGTATTGAAGGAACACAAACCGCTTTTGATGAAGCGGTCATGCCTGAAGAACAAATTGCCATCGAAAAGCGTGACGATTGGCGTGAGGTTCGCAACTATGTGAACGCCATGAATGCGGCAGTGGATGAGTTGACCCGCCTGCCACTTTCCAACCGCCTGCTCAAACAGACCCACGCCATCCTGATGAGTGGTGTGCGTGGAAAAACGAAGCAGCCGGGCGAATTCCGTGTCAGTCAGAATTGGATTGGCGGGTCAAGCCTTTCCGACGCGGCTTTTATTCCTCCGCACCAAAATAACGTCCCCGATCTGATGGGCGACCTGGAAAAGTTCTGGCATAACGACGACATCAATGTGCCGCATTTGATCAGGGCGGCCATCAGCCATTACCAGTTTGAGACCATCCACCCTTTTCTGGATGGCAATGGGCGGATCGGGCGGCTGATGATTCCGCTGTACCTGATCAGCCACGGGCTATTGGAAAAGCCCTCGCTGTACATGTCTGATTTTTTTGAACGCAACCGTGCCAGTTATTACGATGCCTTGATGAAGGTTCGCATTGGCAATGATTTGACCCATTGGTTGCTCTTTTTCCTGAACGGTGTGGAAAAGACGGCCATCAAAGGGCGTGATGTGTTCCGGCAGGTTTTGCACCTGCGCGCCGAGTTTGACCGGCAGGCCTTGACGATGGGCAAAAGGGGGGAGCTGGCGAGCCGTTTGCTGACATTGATTTATCGCAAGCCGATTTTGACGGCCAAGGACGTTCAGGTGGAGCTGGACATCAGCACCCCAACCGCCAATGCACTGGTGAAGGTGTTTCTAGAAAAAGGCTTGCTCAAGGAGCTGACAGGGCGGCAACGGGGGCGTGTCTATGTCTGTGAACCTTACCTGCAGGTCTTTGGTAGTTAAAGAAAGTCGCTAAACTTTAACCAAAGATGCTCTTTGTTTAAAGAAGCCGCGTCACCTGCCTTTGCCCCATGACCGATCCGACCCTGAAACTCGTAGACGGCCAGCCCCGCAGCAAGAAAAGACTGCTGCCGCGACCGCGCCCCATGACGCAAGGCGTGAAGGCATGAGCCATCTGATTCTTTACACCACGGACGATGGCAAGAGCCGGATTCAGCTACGGGCTGATCTGGGCACGGTGTGGCTGACGCAGCTGGAAATGGCGGAACTGTTCGATGCCACCAAGCAGAACATCTCGCTGCACCTCAAGAACATCATCGAAGACGGGGAGTTGGACGCGAATTCAGTTGTCAAGGAATCCTTGACAACTGCTGCCGACGGCAAGAACTACCGCACCCAGCTCTACAGCCTCGACGCCATCCTGGCCGTGGGCTACCGCGTGCGCTCACCGCGCGGCGCGCAGTTCCGCCGTTGGGCGTCCACGGTGCTCAAGGAGTACCTGGTCAAGGGCTTCGTGATGGACGACGAGCGGCTGAAGAACCCGGACGGCCGCCCGGATTACTTTGACGAGATGCTGGCGCGCATCCGGGACATACGGGCCTCGGAAAAGCGCTTCTACCAGAAGGTGCGCGACCTGTTTACGCTGGCGGCGGACTATGACAAGACGGACGAGGCCACCAAGACGTTTTTTGCCACGGTGCAAAATCTGCTGCTCTACGCCGTGACGCAACAGACCGCTGCGGAACTCATCGTTGGCAGGGCCAACCCTGCCGACCCGCATTTCGGACTGCTGAGCTGGCAGGGCGCCCAGGTGCGCAAGCAGGACATCGTCGTCGCCAAGAACTACCTGACCGTGGACGAAATCGACACCCTGAACCGGCTGGTGGTGATCTTCCTGGAAACCGCCGAGCTGCGCGCCAAACGGCAAACCATCACCAGCATGAACTTCTGGCGCGAGAACGTGGGGCAGATCATCGTGGGCAACGGCTTTCCGCTGCTCAGCGGCGCAGGCGCCATCAGCCACGCCCGCATGGAGCAGCAGCTGGAGCCGCTGTATCTGGACTTTGACCAGCGCCGCAAGATGGAGGAAGCCCGCGCCGCCGATGCGCAGGACGAGGCCGAACTGAAGGCACTGGAAAACACCCTCAAGAATCGCCCCCAAAAATGACCGAACAAAACCAGAAACAACTGGGCAAGACGCTGTGGGCCATTGCCGACCAACTGCGCGGTGCCATGGACGCGGATGATTTCCGCGACTACATGCTGTCGTTCCTGTTCCTGCGCTACCTGTCGGACAACTACGAAATGGCGGCCCGGAAGGAATTGGGAAGCGACTACCCGCAGCTAGCCGCCGATGACAACCGTGTGCCGCTGGCCGCCTGGTATGCCGACAACGCGGCCGATGTGCCCGAGTTTGAAAAGCAGATGCGCCGCAAGGTGCATTACGTGATCGAGCCGCAGCACCTGTGGAGCAGCATTGCCAACATGGCGCGCACGCAGGATATTGACTTGCTGCACACGCTGCAGGCGGGTTTCAAGTACATCGAAACCGAATCGTTTCAAAGCACGTTTCAGGGGCTGTTTTCCGAGATTGACCTGGGCTCGCCCAAGCTGGGCAAAACCTATACCGAGCGCAATGCCAAGCTCTGCACCGTCATCCAGAAAATTGCCGATGGGCTGGCCGAGTTTTCCAGGGAGATGGACGCGCTGGGCGATGCTTATGAGTACCTGATCGGCCAGTTTGCGGCGGGCTCGGGCAAGAAGGCGGGCGAGTTCTACACGCCGCAGCAAATTTCTGACATTCTTTCCACCATCGTCACACTGGACAGCCAGGAGCCCAGAACGGGGCCCAGGCTGCGCCTGGAAAGCGTGATGGACTTTGCCTGCGGCTCGGGCTCGCTGCTGTTGAACGTGCGCAATCGCGTGAAGAAGGCCGGCGGCACGATCGGCAAGATCTACGGCCAGGAAAAGAACATCACCACCTACAACCTGGCGCGCATGAACATGCTGCTGCACGGGGTGAAGGACACCGAGTTCGAAATCTTCCACGGCGACACGCTGACCAACGACTGGGGCATGCTGCGCGAGCTGAACCCGGCCAAAAAGCCCGCATTTGACGCCATTGTGGCCAACCCGCCTTTCAGCTACCGCTGGGAGCCCACGGATGCGTTGGCCGATGACGTGCGCTTCAAGAACCACGGGCTGGCGCCCAAGTCGGCGGCCGACTTTGCCTTTTTGCTGCACGGCTTCCACTTCCTGAAAGACGAGGGGGTGATGGCCATCATCCTGCCGCACGGGGTGCTGTTCCGGGGTGGTGCGGAGGAACGCATCCGCACCAAGCTGCTGAAGGACGGGCATATCGACACAGTGATCGGCCTGCCGTCCAACCTGTTTTATTCCACCGGCATCCCGGTCTGCATCCTGGTGCTGAAGAAGTGCAAGAAGCCGGATGACGTGCTGTTCATCAACGCGGCCGAGCACTTTGACAAAGGCAAACGCCAGAACCAGTTGTCGGATGCGCACATCGCCAAGATCATCAAGACCTACCAGTTCCGCGAGGAAGAGCCGCGCTATGCCCGCCGGGTGGGCATGGCCGAAATCGAGAAGAACGATTTCAACCTGAACATCTCGCGCTACATCAGCACCGCCGTGGGCGAGGCCGAGATTGACCTGGCCGCGACCCACCGCGAACTGCTGGAGATTGAAAAGGCGATTGCGTCAGCCAAGGACAAGCACAACGGGTTTCTGAAAGAGCTGGGGTTGAGCCCGCTGCCGTAGCCGGGCCTGGGTCCTGCCAAACTGATTCCACTGGCCGGCGCGCCCGCTCAACTGGCTGCCGGTTGATGCCGACCGTGCGCTTGGCCGATGGCCTGGAGTCCGGCCAGCGCGAAGCCGTGCAAATGTGCGGCAACCGCTTCCTGCGGCATGCGGCGGATTTCGTCCAGTGGTCCGGGTATGCCGCGCGCCGCAACCAGCAGCAACAGGCACGGGCCCATCACACTGATCAGGCAGCGCACCAGCGCGGGGTCATTGACCGGGATCCCGGCGATGTCGCTGAGGATCTGCTTGATGATCGCCAGCTTGGGCGGCAGTTCGGAGTTGAGCAAGGCATGAATCTGGCCCGATGGCGCCAGGAACTCCCGGGTCAGCACCTGGAGGTGCCACACCAGCCGGCGCCTCGCCGCATGGCGCACCAGCCCATCGATGAGCACGCCGAGTTTCGCCGGTGCCGGGAGCTCGCTTTCAGCCAGACGCTGAAGATCGGCCAGGTTGATGACGCGTCGGTGGGCCTCGATCAGCGCGGCTTGGTACAGCCCGTCGCGGCCACCGAAGTAGTAGTTGATCAAGGTCACGCTCGCCCCGGCCCGTTGCGCGACCGATTTGGCCGTGGTCTGTGCGTAGCCGTCGGCGGCGAAGAGTTCCCCCGCCGCTTCCAGGATGTGCTGGCGGGTCGCATCCCCGTCGGTGCGGCGTTTGCTGGGAGCCTCGGTCATGGCATTCTGGGCAGGAAACGGTGTGCGAGCGGCATTTTCGGGTTGACACAAGATTGAATGCAATTCAAACTTCGAGTCGTCGACCGTGCCGGGTCGTCAACCCTGGCTTGAATCGGAACAACCGCATGCACGCTCTGAAGTCCTGCATTTATAACGCGAGTGCTGGCGCGCGTCGACCGATCGGCAAGGCAGGCCTGCCGAGCGGTCGCGGCCCTGGGCGCCGGCTCGTCGGGCTGATGCTGCCAGTCGTTTCCGTGCTGCTGGCCGGCTGCCCGGACGCCAGGCATGGCGCCTACCAGGGCTATGTCGAAGGGGAGTACGTGAACATCGCGTCGCCGATGGCCGGCCGGCTGGACAAGCTGCGGGTGCAGCGCGGGCAGACGGTGGAAGCGGGGGCGCCCTTGTTCCGGCTCGAAGCGGAACAGGAGGCCGCGGCCAAGCAGCAGGCCGACGAGCAACTCCATGCGGCGCAGGCGCAGCTCGCCGACCTCAAGACCGGCCGGCGCAAGCCCGAGGTGGCGGTCACGCAGGCGCAGCTCGCGCAGGCCCGCGCCGCGCAGGCGCAGGCGACCCAGCAGCTCAACCGCGACGAGGCGCAGTTCGAAGCGGGTGGCATCCCGAAGAGCCAGCTCGATGACTCCCGCGCCAACCTCGCCATCAAGTCCGCACGGGTGCGAGAAGTCGAAGACCAGCTCGACGTGGCGCGCCTGCCGGCGCGCGAGGACCAGATTCGCGCCCAGAGCGCCCAGGTTGCGGCAGCGGCCGCGGCGCAAAGTCAGGCGGCCTGGCGGCTGAACCAGAAGCAGCTCGCGGCCGGTCAGGCCGGGTTGGTCTCCGACACGCTGTACCGCGAAGGCGAATGGGTGGCGGCCGGAAGCCCCGTGGTGCGGCTGCTGCCGCCGGGCAACGTGAAGCTGCGCTTCTTCGTGCCGGAGGCCGATGTCGGCACCATGAAGCCGGGCCATGCCGTCAGCGTCGCCTGCGATGGCTGCGGTACGGGGGTGCCCGCGGTCGTGAGTTTCATTTCGGACGCGCCGGAGTACACGCCGCCGGTCATCTTCAGCACCGAGACGCGCGCCAGGCTGGTGTTTTTGGTCGAAGCGCGGCCGACCGTCGAGAACGCGGCGCGGCTGCGGCCCGGGGCGCCGGTGTCGGTGACGCTGCGATGAGCGCGCCATCCGGCCCCTGGGCCATCGATGTGCATGGGTTGAACAAGCACTTCGGTGACAAGCATGTCGTCAACAACCTGTCGATGCAGGTCGGACGCGGCGAAATATTCGGCTTTCTGGGACCCAACGGCAGCGGCAAGACGACCTCGATCCGCATCATGTGCGGGTTGCTCACGCCCGACACCGGCTCCGGCACCTGCCTCGGCTACGACATCGTGAAACAGAGCGCCGAGATCAAGCGGCGCGTCGGCTACATGACGCAGCGCTTCTCGTTCTGGGAAGACCTGTCGATCCGGGAGAACCTCGACTTCGTCGCACGCATGTATGGCATGGCGGACCGCGGCGCCGTGGTCGAACGGGCGATCGACGGCCTCGGTCTCGGCGGTCGCGCGACGCAGCTGGCCGGGTCGCTGTCGGGTGGCTGGAAGCAGCGCATGGCGCTCGCGGCCTGCATGCTGCACCAGCCCGAACTGCTGCTGCTCGACGAGCCGACCGCCGGCGTCGACCCCGGCGCGCGGCGTGACTTCTGGGAGGAACTGCACGCGCTGGCGGCGCAAGGCATCTCGGTGCTGGTCAGCACGCACTACATGGACGAGGCCGAGCGTTGCCACAAGCTGGCGTATATCGCCTATGGCAGGCTGATGGTGCAAGGCACGGCACAGGAGATCATCGCCAGCCAGGCCCTCACGACCTGGGAGGTGAGTGGTGGCGACTTGACCGCCGTGGGCCAGCGCCTGCGCGGCCAGCCGGGCGTCAATCAGGTGGCCGCCTTCGGCTCTGCCCTGCACGTCACCGGACGGGAGCCGGCCGCGCTGGAAGCCGCGCTGCGCGCGGCCATCGCCGGCACCGACAGCCACGCGCGGCCTGCCGCGACCGGCCTGGAGGATGTGTTCATCCATCTTTCGGAGAAATCGGTCGACAACTTCGGGGTGCAGGCCTGATGGCTTCGATGAGCTTTTCGTTCGTGCGCTGGTGGGCCATCGTGCGCAAGGAATTCCTGCAGCTCAGGCGCGACCGCATCACCTTCGGCATGGTGCTCGGCATTCCGATCATCCAGATCGTGCTGTTCGGCTACGCCATCAACACCGACCCGAAGCACCTGCCCACGGCCGTCGTGATGGCCGACCACAGCGAGTTCACGCGCGGCTTTGTGGCGGCGATGAAGACCAGCGGCTACTTCGCGCTGGTCGACGGCTTGCCCGATGAAGCAGCGGCACGCGCGGCGCTGGCGCGCGGCGACGTGCAGTTCGTGGTCACCTTTCCGGTCGATTTCACCCGCCGTCTGCTGCGCGGCGAGCGCCCGGCCATGCTGATCGAAGCCGATGCCACCGACCCGGCCGCGACGGGTGCCGCGCTCGCATCGGTGCGCGAACTGGCGACGGTCGTGGCGCGGCGAGACCTGACCGGCGCGCTCGCGCCGCTGGCCCCGACACCGGCGCCCTTCGAGGTGCGCGTGCACAGACGCTACAACCCGGAAGGCCTCGCCCCGCTGAACATCGTGCCGGGGCTGATGGGCGTCATCCTGACCTTGACGATGGTGATGATGACGGGGCTGGCGATGACGCGCGAGCGCGAACGCGGCACGATGGAAAACCTGCTCGCGATGCCGGCGCAGCCGCTGGAGGTGATGACCGGCAAGATCGTGCCCTATGTCTTCATCGGGCTGGTGCAGGCGACGATCATTCTGCTGGCCGCGCTGTATCTGTTCGGCGTGCCGTTCGTGGGCAGTGTCGTCACGCTCTACGCGGTGTCGCTGCTGTTCATCGCGGCCAGCCTCACGGTCGGCATCACGATCTCGTCGGCCGCGCAAAACCAGCTGCAGGCGATGCAGCTGACCGTCTTCTACTTCCTGCCGACGATGTTGTTGTCCGGTTTCATGTTTCCCTTCCGTGGCATGCCGACGTGGGCGCAGTGGATCGGCAACACGCTGCCCGCGACCTACTTCAACCGCCTGGTGCGCGGCATCCTGCTGAAGGGCAACGGTTGGGTCGATCTGTGGCCGAACATCTGGCCGCTGATCGTGTTCACCTTCGTGATGATGGGCATCGCGATGCTCTTTTACCGCAAGACACTGGACTGACATGCGGCGCGAACTTTGCACCTTGATGGTGGCCCTCCTCGCGGGCTGCGGTGGCGACCCGCTGCGCGTGCCCGAGGTTCCGGACGTGCAGGCCTACACCTCGAGCGCGGTGGTCGTGGAACGGCTGGCACCGGGCAAGGACATCCCGGCACAGTGGTGGACGCTGTTCCAGTCGCCCACGCTCGACACCCTGGTCCGCCGCGCGCTCGACACCAGCCCGACGCTTGCAAAGGCACGGGGCAAGCTGCGCCAGGCTCAGGAAGACCTGGGCGCGCGCAGCGGCGCGACGCAGTGGCCACGGGTTGACGCCAAGCTGTCCGCGAACCGGATCGACCTCGGGCCGCAATCGCTCGATGCGCCGATTCTGCCGGTGCCAATGCCGCTGGACCTCTTCCTCGCGTCGGTCAGCGTTTCATATGCCTTTGATTTCGCGGGCGGCACGCGCAGCGAGCTGGATGGCCTGCGGGCCGAGGTCGATCACCAGGGCTACGAGCTCGAGGCCGCCCGCCTGATGCTGGCCGGCAATGTGGTCACCACCGCGATCCGGGAGGCTTCGCTGCGCGAGCAGATCGCGCAGACCGAAGAGATCGCTTCGCTGCAGGCGCGTCAGCTGGCCATCGCCGAACGCCTGCTGGAACTTGGCGGCGTGGCCCGCCTGGACGTGGTTGCCCAGCAGCGCGATCTGACCCAGACACGCGCATCCCTGCCCGAATTGCGCCGCGACCTGGAAAAGTTGCGCCACCGGCTGGCCGTGTACGCGGGCCTGCCACCGGGTACGCCGGACTTGCCGGTGTTTCGGTTGGCCGAGTTCAAATTGCCCGCGGAGCTGCCCGTCAGCCTGCCGTCGAAGCTCGCGCGCCAGCGGCCCGACATCCGGGCGGCCGAGGCCGTCCTCGCCCGGGCCGGCGCGCAGGTCGGCGTGGCCACCGCCAACCTCTACCCGCAGATCACCTTGTCGGCCCAGCTGGGATCCCTCAGCACCAACGGGAGCGGTCTGCTGGGTGGCGGCACCGGTTTTTCCTTCCTCGGCGCTTCGCTGGTGCAGCCGCTTTTCAGGGGCGGCGAGTTGCAGGCGCGCAAGCGCTCGGCCGTGGCGGTCTATGAGCAAGCCGGCGCGGCTTACCAGGAGGCGGTGCTGCAGGGGTTTCAGAATGTGGCCGATGCGCTGCGCGCCCTCGAGGCCGACGCGGCCTTGCTCAAAGAGCGGGACGAAGCGGTCGAGCGGGCTCGCAGCTATCGCGAAATCATCGCCGCGCGGGCGAAGGCGGGCGGCGCGAGCCAGGTTGCGGTGTTCGAGTCCAGGCGTCAGTACCATCGCGCCGTCCTGGAGCAGACCCGGGCCGGCGCCGATCGCTACGCCGACTCCGCCGCGCTGCTGCAGGCACTGGGCGGCGGTTGGTGGCAGGAGGCGCGGTAGGCGGCGTGCCACCCGGCCCAAGGCCGCACGCCGCCCGGACGGCAGCGCGCCCATGTCGCGCCGTCCTTGAGTCGAAGCTGGAACCCGTCTACGATGGCCGCTTCACAAAACAAGGAGTGGTGGATGGCCCTGCTGGACTGGACCGAAAAGAGCGCGGATGTGTTGCAACAAGGCGGGGTCATCGGCCCCGACGAGCGCCTGCCCTGGCCGCAGACGGCCGCGATGGGCGTGCAGCACGTCATCGCGATGTTCGGCGCCACGGTGCTGGCGCCGATCCTGATGGGCTTCGACCCCAACATCGCGATTCTGATGAGCGGCATCGGCACGCTGATCTTCTTCGTGGTCACCGGCGGCAAGGTGCCGAGCTACCTCGGTTCCAGCTTTGCCTTCATCGGCGTGGTGATCACGGCCACGGCCTATGCCGGGAAGGGGTCGAACGCCAACATCGCCGTGGCGCTGGGCGGCATCATTGCCTGCGGCGCGGTGTACACGCTGATCGGCGTGGTGGTGCAGGCCATCGGCACGGGCTGGATCGAGCGCTTCATGCCGCCGGTGGTCACCGGTGCGGTGGTGGCGGTGATCGGGCTCAACCTGGCCGGCATCCCGGTGAAGAACATGGCGGCCAGCAATTTCGATTCGTGGATGCAGCTGGTCACCTTTGTGAGCGTGGGCCTGGTGGCGGTGCTCACACGTGGCATGGTGCAGCGCCTGCTGATCCTGGTGGGGCTGATCGTGGCCTCGCTGATCTACGCGGTCCTGACCAACGGCCTGGGCCTGGGCAAGCCGATGGACCTGGGCGGGCTGATGGGCGCGGCCTGGTTCGGCGCGCCCGCCTTCACCGCGCCGGTGTTCACCGGCAACGCCATGCTGCTGATCGCACCGGTGGCGATCATCCTGGTGGCCGAAAACCTGGGCCACATCAAGGCGGTGACCGCGATGACCGGCAAGAACCTGGACGTCTACATGGGCCGCGCCTTCATCGGCGACGGCCTGGCCACGATGGTCTCGGGCAGCGCCGGCGGCACCGGCGTGACCACCTATGCCGAGAACATCGGCGTCATGGCGGCGACCAAGATCTACTCGACGGCGGTGTTCCTGGTGGCGGCGCTGATCGCGGTGTTGCTGGGCTTCTCGCCGAAGTTCGGCGCGCTGATCCAGGTGATCCCGCTGCCGGTGATGGGCGGCGTGTCGATCGTCGTGTTCGGCCTGATCGCGGTGGCCGGCGCCAAGATCTGGGTCGACAACCGCGTGGATTTTTCACAGAACAAGAACCTCATCGTCGCCGCCGTCACGCTGGTGCTGGGCACGGGCGATTTCACGCTCAAGTTCGGCCAGTTCGCGCTGGGCGGCATCGGCACCGCCACTTTCGGCGCCATCCTGTTGTACGCCTTGCTCAACCGCAAGGGCTGATCGGTTTTTCGCCCGTTTTCACCTTCACATAGGACATCACCATGAAGACTTCTTTCCGCGATCCCCGCTCCATTCGCACCCTGGCGGCCATCGCGCTGCTGCTGGGCCTGGTGGCCTGTGCCGCACCACGGCCCGACGCCGCCGCCACCGCCGATCTGCAAGCCACGCGTGGCAACACCGCGAGCGGCACGGTGCGCTTCGTGCAGAACGGGGACACGGTGAAGGTCAGTGGCGAAGTCAAAGGTCTGAAGCCCAACGCCGAGCACGGGTTTCACGTGCATGAAAAAGGCGACTGCTCCAGCGGTGACGGCATGAGCACCGGCGGTCATTTCAATCCCACCGCCACCGCGCACGGCCAGCATGGTCAGGGCACGCACCACGTGGGCGACCTGCCGTCGCTGAAGGCCGATGCCCAGGGCGTGGCCAAGGTCGACTTCACCACCACCACCGGCCTCACGCTCAAGCCCGGCGCCACCAGCATCATGGACAAGGGCCTGATCGTGCACCGCGACCCCGACGACTACAAGACCCAGCCCACCGGCAACTCCGGCGCGCGCGTGGCCTGTGGCGTGATTCGCGCGTCCTGACGCGAGGCCGCGGGCGGCCCGGATAATCGCCGGCCATGACGCTGTACGACGACTTCCTGGCCGCATTTCCCGACTACGCCTCGACCTTGGCCCTGGACGGGTTGCGGGCCACGCAGTACGCACGGCTGGACCAGCAGGACCAGGTGTACCTGGACTACACCGGGGGCGGCCTGTACGCGGCCACCCAGGTGCAGGAGCATGCGGCGATGCTGGCCGATCAGGTGCTGGGCAACCCGCACTCGGTCAACCCGAGTTCGATGCAGACCACCCGGCTGGTGGAACAGGCCCGCGCCGCCGTGCTGGCGTACTTTGGCGGCACCGGTGCGTACACCGCCATCTTCACGCTCAATGCCTCGGGCGCGCTCAAGCTGGTGGGCGAGGCTTACCCGTTCACGCCGGGCGGCCGCTTGCTGCTGACCGCGGACAACCACAACTCGGTCAACGGCATCCGGGAGTTCGCGCAGCGCCGGGGCGCCGTCGTGGACTATGCGCCCCTGACCCGCCCCGAACTGCGCCTTGACGAGCCGGCGCTGCACACGTTGTTGGCGCAGGCGGATGCGGGCCAACCCAATTTGTTCGCATTGCCGGCGCAATCGAACTTTTCCGGGGTCAAGCACCCGCTCGAATGGGTGCAGACCGCGCGCTCCCATGGCTGGCACGTGCTGCTGGACGCCGCCGCGTATGTGCCCACCAGCCGCCTGGACCTGCGCACGGTGTCGCCTGACTTCGTGGTGATGTCGTTCTACAAGATGTTCGGTTACCCCACTGGCGTGGGTTGCCTGCTGGTGCGCAACGAGAGGGCCTCCACCTTGCGGCGGCCTTGGTTCGGTGGCGGCACGGTCAACTTCGCCTCGGTGCAGGCCCGGCTGCATGTGCTCTCCGACGGCGAAGCGGGGTTCGAGGATGGCACGCTCAACTACCTGAGCATTCCGGCGGTGGAGGCCGGCCTGCGTCACCTGCAGCGCGTCGGCATCGAGACCATCGGCACGCGCGTGCAGTGCCTGACCGGCTGGCTGATCCGGCGCCTGCTGGCCTTGAAGCACGGCAACGGGCGTCCCATGGTCCGGCTGTACGGCCCGGCCAACCTGACGATGCGTGGCGGCACGCTGACCATGAATTTCTACGACCCCGAAGGGCACCTGGTGGACTACCGCCGCGTGGAGGAGCTGGCGGCCCAGGCGCGGATCTCGCTGCGTACCGGCTGCTTCTGCAACCCCGGGGCCGGCGAGGCGGCCGAAGACCTCAACGAAGCCGACATGCGCGCGGCCGTCGAGCACATGGGGCGCGACATCAACCTGCCGCGCTTTCTGCAGGTCATGCAAGCGCGCGGCGGCAAGACCGCCGGCGCGATCCGTGTGTCCACCGGCCTGGCCAGCAATTTTGCCGATGTGGAGCGTTTTCTGGAATTCGTGCAAGGTTTGCGCGACCAGACGGCGCTGAGCATCGGAGGCGCCACGTTCGACATCGAATCCTGCCGCGTGGTGCGCGACGGCGGCTGATACGGATTCACCTTCAAACGTATAACGGCGTTGCTTCCCCTTGCCGTGCTACAGCACTGTCTTCGGCTTCGCGCCTTGTTCTGCGCTTGAATGCAAACCCGGATGAGTCGGCTCCGGTACAGCCGTTGGTCCGACGCCCAATCGACGCCGGTTTGATGGCGGTCAGGGCACGCGGCGCCCAGCGGGCCAGAATGATCCGTGTCGCTTCACAACCCATTCGGAGGCAGCATGCGTCATCTGGTCGGTTTGCTGGCATTCGTCCTCGCAGGACTGGCGCCCGTCGGCAGCGCGGCGCAGGACATCACCTGGCGTGCAAGCTCGGTTCAGGGACCGCGCACGCCGGCCTTGAACACCCGGCTCGGCGTGGCGATGTTCTCCGGCAACGAGGCCGCCACCTACGAACGCAGGATCGCGGCCGCCGCGCCCCCGCATGACGGCAAGCTTGCCGTCAACGTGGAATCGGTCTACCGCTTTGCCGATGGCTCGACCTTGGTGATGCGCAGCCGCGAAATCATCAACCTGACACCGCAGAACACCCATGGCCGTGACGAGTGGACGGGCGAAGGGCAGATCACGGCTGGCACCGGTCGCTTCGCCGGCGCAACGGGCAGCTTCACGTTTCGGGCGTCGATGGGGCTGGACAAGCAGGCCGATGGCATGCTCGGCGATTCATTCCTGGCCGGGCAGGGGAGTTACCAGCTGCAGCCGGCAAAGTAGACCTGGCGCGCCGCCGCGAGGGGACAATGGCGGGTTTTGACCCTTGCCCCACCACACCGCCATGCCGCTCTGGAAACAAGCTCTCTCCCTAGATGTGCTCAAAGCCGTTCACGTCGACACGACTGTCGCCCACCTGGGCATCGAGTTTCTGGAGGTGGGCGATGACTTCATCCGCGCCCGCGTGCCCGTCGATGCCCGCACCCGCCAACCCTACGGCCTGTTGCACGGCGGCGTGAGCGTGGTGCTGGCCGAGACGCTGGGCTCCTGCGGTGCGGCGTTCTCATGCCCCGAGGGCTACCGGGCCGTGGGACTGGACATCAATGCCAACCATTTGCGTGGTGCCACCAGCGGTTGGGTGACGGGTGTGGCGCGCCCGGTGCACGTCGGGCGCACCACCCAGGTCTGGCAGATCGACCTGACCAATGACGCGGGCGAACTGACCTGCGTTTCGCGCATCACCATGGCTGTTCTGGCACCAAAATAGGAACCTGACTGACCGCTTTCCAGCGTCCGATGGTCACGATCAGCTATTGATTCTGTAGTGCCTGACTGTGGGCGGGTTGTATCGGGTGGCGCGCCGCCGGGCGCTATTGGTGCGAAAAAAGTAAAAAGCGCAGCGCCCGTTTACGCAGATTTACGCACTAGGGTTTCCCCGGAGGCGTCTTACAATCGGCCTCCCCCAACCGCACAGAACGGCCGGCCCGGCGATCCCGGAAGCCGCCGCGCAGGAGACAGACCATGGCCTCGGACATCGAAATCGCCGAAGAAAAACGCACCCAGCTGCGCCGCGCCGCGCTGGAATACCACGAGTTCCCGACCCCCGGCAAGATCGCCATCGCGGCCACCAAGCAGCTGGTCAACCAGCACGACCTGGCGCTGGCCTATTCGCCCGGTGTCGCCGCGCCGTGCGAGGAAATCGCCCGCGACCCAGCCACCTCGTTCAAGTACACCAGCCGGGGCAACCTGGTGGGTGTGGTGACCAATGGCACGGCGGTGCTGGGGCTGGGCGATATCGGCCCGCTGGCCAGCAAGCCGGTGATGGAAGGCAAGGGCGTGCTGTTCAAGAAGTTCTCGGGCATCGATGTGTTCGACATCGAGATCAACGAGAAAGACCCGGACAAGCTGGTCGAGATCATCGCCGCACTGGAGCCCACGTTCGGCGGCATCAACCTCGAGGACATCAAGGCGCCGGACTGCTTCTACATCGAGCGCAAGCTGCGCGAGCGCATGAAGATCCCGGTTTTCCACGACGACCAGCACGGCACGGCCATCGTGGTGGGCGCGGCCATCCTCAACGGACTCAAGGTGGCGGGC
>Ga0209604_1001484_pt1 | contig 19065 bp, 16 predicted proteins | sample AD_UKC097_MetaG_FD_184405 | JGI IMG/M metagenome (GOLD analysis project Ga0209604, IMG submission 184405) | Active sludge microbial communities of municipal wastewater-treating anaerobic digesters from USA - AD_UKC097_MetaG (SPAdes) (version 2) | ecosystem: Engineered > Bioreactor > Anaerobic >... | reverse complement strand
TGATTAAAAACGGTAGGCTCATATCCCATGGCTCGATATCTCCTTTTTTGTTGGCTTTTCTCGAACCAAACTATGAAGGAGCTCTGTCGAGCCGTCTACTTTTTTGATTTTTTACCGGACACTAGTGCTCAAAAACAGCAAAAAACGGCCAAAAATCGTAAAAAAACGTCAAAAATCACCAAAAACGGGCTGAAACTCATAAACGCCGTAAATAGTACTAAATTAGTACTATTTACAGATTTTCCGCGGGAACTGCATTTAAACGCGAATGAGAAGGCTCTTTGCTGCGGACACTGCGGGTTGAAATGCCCCTTGTTTTCGCGCGGCGGGATTGTTAAATTCCAAAACCGGTGTCGAACGTACAGGAAGGACGGTCATTTTGCTGGCAAAAATCCATTCGGGCGCGGTGTATGGCGTTGATGCATTCATTGTCGAAATCGAGGTCAACACCGGTGACGGCGAACCCGATGTGGTGACCGTCGGCCTTCCCGATGCCGCCGTCAAAGAAAGCAAGGACCGCGTCTGGACCGCACTGATCAACTCCGATTATGGAACACCCCTCGGCCGCACGACAATCAATCTGGCGCCCGCCGATGTCAAAAAAGAAGGCCCGCGTTTCGATTTGCCGATCGCGCTGGGTGTGCTGGTAGCGGATGGCCCTTTGTCGGCTGATGCTGTGAAGGATTATGTTGTCGTGGGAGAGCTTGCCCTCAGCGGACAGGTCCGCCCTGTGAAGGGTGTTCTGCCTTTGGCCATTTGCGCCCGCGATGCCGGTTTCAAAGGGATGCTGGTGCCGGAGGCCAATGCGGAGGAGGCCGCGGTCGTTGAAGGGCTGGATGTATATCCCATCAGGGGACTGCGTCAGGCAGCGGATTTTCTGCAGGGCATGCTTCCGATTGAGCCCTGTCGCGTCAACCGGCAGAAGCTTTTCGAAATCAACAGTGTATACGACGAAGATTTCCGTCATGTGAAGGCGCAGGAGTATGCAAAGCGCGCGCTCGAAGTGGCCGTGAGCGGCGGCCATAATATTCTTGCGATTGGGCCGCCCGGAACCGGGAAAACGATGCTCGCGCGGCGCGTGCCCTCCATTCTCCCGCCGATGAGTCTCGAAGAGGCTCTTGAAACAACAAAGATTCACAGTATCGCGGGAATCCTGGCCCCGCATCAGGCGCTGATCGCCTGCCGTCCGTTTCGCGCGCCTCATCACACGATATCCGACGCGGGCCTGCTGGGCGGCGGATCGTATCCAATGCCGGGCGAAGTGAGCCTTGCGCACAACGGAGTTTTATTTCTCGACGAGCTTCCGGAATTCAATCGCAATGTGCTGGAAGTTATGAGGCAGCCGCTCGAGGATGCGTTTGTAACAGTATCCCGCGTGGCGGCCAGTGTCACATTTCCGTGCCGCTTTATGCTGGTGGCTGCAATGAATCCTTGTCCTTGCGGATATTTTGGAGACACGCAGAGACCATGCCGCTGCACGCCGCAGCAGATCCAGCGCTACCGGAACAAGATTTCCGGCCCGCTTCTGGACCGCATTGATATCCACGTGGAAGTTCCAACGGTTCGTTATGAAGAGCTGTCGTCGCTGCAGGAGGGCGAATCATCTTCGATAATTCGCCAGCGCGTCATCCGCGCGCGCGAAGTGCAGCAGGAGCGTTTCAGGAAATCCGCGCATGTGCACAGCAACGCGGCCATGACTGCAGGGGACATGCAGAAACACTGCCGCATGAATGATGATGTCCATCATCTGCTGAAAAACGCCATTCAGGAGCTGAATTTCAGCGCCCGGGCCTACAACCGGATTCTGAAGGTTTCGCGAACCATCGCCGACCTGGACGGATCGGAACTGATCGAGGCCCCGCATATTTCCGAAGCGATTCAGTACCGCACGCTTGATCGCCAGCTCTGGGCCTAGCGGAGGTTACAGGCTGGTGATTTGCTGGACGCCTCCGGTGGCGTTGACAAAGAACAGATTGGTCCCGTCCGTATAGAAGCCTGTCCAGTTCCCTGTCCCGGCGGATGCGCGCATGAAGGTGCCCGTCCCGCCGTCCAGATAGAGCGACCCCCGAACCGCGGCACTGTTGTCGATGGTGTTGGTGGTGTTCAAGCCGATGGCAATGCGGTTCAGTCCCGCTGCCGCGGAGGCCATGCCGATTGCAATGTTTGTGGATGATCCATTGGCCAGGTAGCCGACGGCCACGCCGCCGTGGTTTGCCTTTGCATCCTGGCCCAGCGCCGCCCCGAACACCGCGCCGTTGGCGCCGAAGCCCACGGCCGAACCGCCAAGCGCATTGGCCGAACGGCCGACCGCGGCGCCGTAGATGGTGCCGTTGGCCAGCGGCCCGATGGCCGCGCCGTACCATCCGCCCTTGGCCGAATATCCGATCGCTGCCCCATTGTCCGATCCGTCGGCATAAAAGCCCACACCCGCTCCGTAGCCGGCGCCGTTGGCATTGCGTCCCACCGCCGCGCCGTTGCCGGTTCCGTTGGCGCTGCGTCCGATGGATACGGCGGTCCCTGTGGTGCCGATCACCAGATCTCCGCCCGCATCCGCCACATTGATGTTGAGTGCGCCGGTCATGGTGTCACCGGAAATCTTGACCGAAAAAGGATCCGCCTCGGTAAACACATACAGCGGCGTGCCTGTGGCGTAACCGGCTTTCTCCGCAATCCATACCGGATCCGACTCGCTGAGCACATACAGCGGGGTTCCGGTTGCATAACCGGCTTTCTCGGCCGCCCAGACGGGATCCAGTTCGTTGAATGCGTAGAGCGGCGTGCCTGTGGCGTAACCGGTCTTCTCCGCTTCCCAGACGGGATCGTCTTCGCTGAAGGCATACAGCGGCGTACCTGTGGCCATGCCGCCAAGCAAATCAGTCCACGCGCCGCCGCCCGCCGAAGCGCGATAGTAAACCGTGGTGCCGCCATCCAGATAAAGGGTGCCGCGCACGGCCGTGCTGTGGTCAACCTCGTTGGTGATCCGGTTGCCGATGGCAATGCGCTCGACCCCGTCGGCCGTCGCCGACTGCCCCAGCGCGATGCCTTCATTCAACGCGTGGGAGGACGCGCCGAGTGCAAGGCCCCCGAAGGCGGCATTGGCATTGTAACCCAGCGCGGCGCCATAGGCGGTGCCGTTCGCATAAGAGCCAACTGCGGCCCCGTAGCCGCCTGCTTTTGTTGAATAGCCCATGGCGGCCCCGATAAAGGAACCATCGGCATAATATCCATGCGCTGCTCCGTAGCCGGCCCCGTTGGCGTAGCGGCCGACAGCCAGGCCGTGACCGCTCCCGTTTGCATCCGTGCCGACGGATATGGTGGTGCCCGTGCTGCCGATGAAAATGCCTCCTTCAGTGGTGTGGTTGTTGATGAAAAGGGGGCCCGTCATTGTGTCCCCGGCTCTTGATACCTTGCCGGAGACAGCGCTTCCGAGAGCGGTCACATTGATTTCCGCCTGCGTGAGCCGCACATTCATTGCGGAGATGTTCGATGTGTTTGTTGCGATTTGTCCGCGCTCGGCATCTGTGATGATTTGTCCGCTCCCGGCATCGGTTACATCGTCAAGGTTTGTGACGCTGAACCCGGAGAGACCGGCAACACTTCCGGCCACAAGGGCATAGGGTGCGCTGGCGAATTCCTGATCGGGAATGAGCTGCTCGAATCCGGACACCCCGTCACTGAACCATGCGCGAAGCCAGAGGCCGGTGTTTGCAAGTATGGCCGGGTCGAGCGCGTCCATGCCGGCAAGAGCGTTGTCTCCAAGACCTATGCAGTAAAGGCCCTTTTCGAGATTTGCCTGCACGGCGGCGGCGGGTTCTCCGGCCGGGGTGCCGTCATTGCTCCAGAACACCGTGTCCATGTTTTCGGTGCCGATGGCGAACTTGAAAAAGCCTGCGCCGGTGTAATTAGTGCCCTGGACCTGTATGCGGCCCTGGTAATTAACAACAGGCGGCACCTGGGACCATGCTGTCAGGCCCGAAAGAAACAAAACACATGCGCCGCAGGACACCCCGAATATTCTCATGACCGGTCTCCACAGTTTATAGGCCCGTATTTTATCGCAGCACCCCTCGCCAAACAAGCGGGAACCGCTCGTTCATTCCCTGAACAGTTTCAGAATTTCAAAGCCTTCGGCCATGAAATCCTTCAGGACTTCAGGCCTGATTCGCTTTCCCCGGCGGTAGAACAAAAGGGTGTGGTCCCGACCCTCCATTGAAAATCCCGGCCGGGCCTCAAAGGCTTCACGGATATTCCTGCCGAACAGGGCCCGAACGGCGGCTTCATCCGCCCCCCTGAGCCGATACTGTTTTGAGAAGCCGGGGTGCTCTGCAAAGTCGATGTCCCGCGCGCCAAAGGCTTCTCCGATGCGGTGAAGGAAGGTTTCGGGCGCAAGTTCAAAGTCCGGAAGTTCCAGTTCGGGCGATGTGAAGCTGATGACCGTCTGGGTCACCACCGTGTTGCTTTTCCCGCCGCTGATGGTGTAGCTGTAATCAAAAACACGCAGGTCAAGATTCATGGCGCTGCCGCTGATCAGGTTCATAATTCGTCCCGAGTGCCCGCGCTGGAGGAGATGAAATTCCCTCAATTCACGAATGATATCCGGCCCGCATTTTTTCTGGAAGTTGAGCTTCAGTGCAGCGGCCGCGGCGGCCATCGCCGCGGCGCGTTTCGTTTCCATCACAGAGGATATAATGATTATAGCCAGTGTGATGCCCAGGATGACAGGCCCTACAATCCAGACAGCATCCATTTCTACTCCCTGCGGGCCGTGCCCGCCTCTTTCAGAAACCGGGGAACATGGCCGCGCCGTCCGCCCGCGATATAGTCGTCCCGCAGCGCCTGCCGTGCGTCCCCGCTGTTGTTCATATAATCCAGTGCGGCGGCATAAAGTTCAAGCTGCGGGATGCCGGAAATGCGTCCCAGCCGGTCTTCGAGCCACTGGCTGAACTTCATGAACGCCGTGAAAGGGCTTTCTGCTCTGCCCGGAAGCATCTGCATGAAACGCGGGAAATTGCCCCGGTTGTGGAACAAGTCCCAGAAGCGCGCGAAGCGTTTGAGTATTTCCACCTGCTCCCTGCTCAGGCTGGCGCTTTCGAGAATATCATAGGGCGGTTCGCTGCGGTATTTCATCTTCCAGTCCGTGTCGTGCCTCGCGATCGGCGCTCCGGGCAGTTTCTTGAGAATTCCGAACTGCAGCTCGTGCGGATTCAGGCTGACCAGCCGGTCAAACCCCGCCGCGATGCTTTCCATGGTTTCACCCGGAAGCCCGGCAATCAGATCCGCGTGAATGAGCGCGCCGGTTTCACGGCGCAGCCAGGCCAGGTTTTCTCCGGCCGCGGAGAAATCGGTCTTCCGCATGATTCTTGCGGCCGCCTCTTCGTTGAACGTCTGTATGCCGATTTCCAGATGCAGCGCGCCCGGCGGGAACGCCATAATCCGGTTTCTCAGTTCCCGCGGGAACCGGTCCGGCATCATTTCAAAATGAAGCCGGAGTCCGGGAGTGTATCTGGCGAGAAAATAATCGAGAATGTCACATGCGCTCCCAATATCGGCGTTGAAGGCCCGGTCCACGAACTTGAACTGCCGCGCGCCGCGCATCAGCAGGATTTCCATGTCGTGGAAAAAAGCCGATTGGGGAAAGTGCCGCAGCTTGCGGTCGAGTGAACTGATGCAGTACTCGCACCGATAGGGACACCCGCGGGACGCCTCCACATAGATCATCCGGTTCTGAATGTCCTCATTCGTGTATTCCCCGTAGGGGAGCGAAATATTTGCGGTATCGGCAGGCTCTGCGCGGATCAGGCGCGCAGACTTTTCCCCGTTCAGGATTCCCGCGCAGAGACGACCAAACTCGATATCCGCCTCGCCGGTGATGACATGATCCGCCCACGGGGGACATTCCTGCACGGCAATGAGTTCCGGTCCGCCCGCGATGACGGCAATCCCGGGGTTCCGCTCCCGGATAATCTCCATTGTGCGGCGCACGCGGCTGTGATTCCAGATATAGACTCCGGCGGCCGCGATGCGGGGATTCTCGGCGAGAATATCGGCCGCGATTTTTTCCGGTGTTATGCGCAGATCGTACTCGCGCATCCGTGCGCGCGGCCGCAGCGGTCCCAGGTTCGCCAGCAGGCAGCGCAGGCCGAACGAGGTGTGCGCGTAGCGCGCGTTGACGGCGAAAAGAATGATGTCTGCCGCGCTCACCGCTCTCCAAGGATTTCCAGCATCATGGTCTGTTCATTGAAGCGAAAAGTCCACGGGCCGCCCCGCATGCCGGAGATGCGGATGTTGCCGCCGTCCTCAACAAGAGCCACGGTGCAGGGAGGATGCGCGACCTGGTCGTCTGGAGCGCCCCAGTTGATGCTCCAGGCACCGTTGGCCGCCAGCTTGAATTCCGCCTGTGTCTCTCCTCCGAAATCTGCAATGTGCTCCCATACATAATCGGCGGCCAGTTTCATCGGCCACGCGGTGGTGTTCCAGCCGTTCATGGTTCCGGCCAGGCCCATGGACTGATAAAACGTCATGAGCGGCCGGTCATCCCCGCGGGCGGCCGGAGACGCGGGGTTGGGCGCGCGGACCGGTGTCCGGTCACCGGTCCGCACAAAAATGCGCGCGCTGTAGGGTCCAAGCGGGGCTTTGACTTTGCGCGCTGTCCCTTTCAGTTCAAAGTTGCTCCCGCCGGGTTTCTTCACCGGTCCGCCGTAAAGTTCCCATTCGGTGTTGAGTACAGTCCGCCACTGCCCCCCGTCCGGGAAGGGGATGGTCGTTTCCCGGGCCGTGCCCGAAAAATTGATCGCAATGACGGCATGGTCTCCGGGCTCTTCGTCGTTCTCCCGCCAGTACACAATCGTCTTCTGCTGATTGTCGATCAGCGGGACATGGGTGGCGCGGCTCTTCAGCGCGCCGCTGACGCCGTTCAGGTTGCGGCGGAGGGAAATCAGGTCGCGGTGAAGCGTGACAAGCCCCTCGTGTATTTTCCGCTTGCGCCAGTTGAGCGGCTGGTCATCGTGAAACGTCCCGGTCATCAGCATTTCATTGCCCATGAAGATCAGCGGAATGCCGGGCGCCGTCAGGGGGATCACCGCCGCAAGGCCGCAGAGGCGCCGCGCCTTCTCGCTTTCGGGCCGGGCGGGATCCGCATCCGAGGCCATGCGCAGTTCGCCGTTGATCTTTCCCGCCTCGTCGTGGTTGTCCGTATAGATCACGCGGGGCATGCCGGCGGGGGCGTTCAGCACGGACGCGACCGCGTCCATGCTGCGGTCCGCATCGTTCGCCGCCCGGAAAACCGGCCGCAGCGCATGATGGAAATCATAGGACCAGGACCCGTGAAAATTGCCGATGCCCGGCGAGTCCTCCGCGATCGAAAGCGCGCGCGGCCACCGCTCGCGGATGAAGCGGTTGATGTCCTCCAGCATGGCGGCGCCCTCGGGAAGCGGCTCTGTGCCGTTGTTCTTCGCGCGGATGTTGATGGTGGAGTCCCAGCGGAATCCGTCCACATGATATTCGTCCAGCCACATCTGCGCGTTGTCGCGGATGTAGCGCCGCACCTGCGGCTCGTCGAATTTCACGCGCGGCCCCCACGGCGTCAGGGCGTCGGTGTCACTGCCGTCATAGAAATAGATCCCGCCCCGGTCGCGGCGGCCCGTGCCGTCGAATTGAAGCAGATCCAGATTCTGCGGGCCGTAATGGTTGTGAACGATGTCCAGGTGCACGGCAATGCCCCTCTGATGGCAGGCTTTCACGAAGGTCTTGAACCCGTCCGGTCCGCCATAGGCCTGCTCCACGGCGAAAGGATCGCTTGGATTGTATCCCCAGCTGTGGCGGCCGTGAAACTCATGCACCGGCATGACGCATACGCAGTTGATCCCCATGGCGGCGATCTCGTCCAGCCGCTTGACGGCATCCTCGAATGTTCCCGGCGACTGATCGGCCGGATTGGGATCGTGAAAAGTGCCGATATGCATTTCGTAAATCACGAGATCGTCCGGATTGACGGTCACAGGCGCGTCCCCCGACCAGTCGAAGGCGGCGGGATCATAGATCACGGATTTCGATTCATCCGGCGAAACCATGCGTCCGTACGGGTCCCGCCGGCGGAGTTCACCGTTGATCAGGAACTGGTAGGCCCGTCCGGCCCGCGCCCGCGATATGTGCACCTCCCAAATCCCGGTCAGCGGGTCGCGCTCCATCTGATCCTGCTTTGTGGCGCGCCAGCTGTTGAAATCGCCGATCACGTGCACCGTGCGCGCGTGAGGGGCCCAGACGCGGAAGGCCACTCCGCTCGGCGTGATTTCCGTTCCCAGGGGCGGCGACCCGGAAACCGGCCCCGACAGAAGCAGAACGCTGAGGAAAATCACGGAGACTCTCATGCTCAGGATTACAGCAGACCGGCCCGGCGCGTTAAAGGCAAAAAACGCCAGCCATGATCGCGATATGCGGACTATTTCAAAGGATAGGTCAGGTTCCCTGTAAACACGTGAACAGCCGGCCCTGTCAGGGTGACATCCCTTGCGCCGTCATCCGTGAGGGTGAAACCAATCTCGAGTGTGTCGCCGCTGGCGCAGGTGACCTTTACGGGGCTCCTGCAGAGTCCGAGTTTCCCCGCGATGAGCCCGGCGGCTGTCATGCCTGTTCCGCAGGCCAGTGTTTCATCCTCCACTCCGCGCTCGTACGTGCGGATCGCGAGCGAATCCGGACCCGTCACGGCAATGAAGTTGGCATTGGTCCCTGCCGGAGCGAAGTCCCGGTGATAGCGGATCAGCGCTCCGTATTTCTTCACATTGAAGGTCTTCAGGTTGTCCACCGGCACGACCGTGTGCGGCACTCCGCTGTTCACGAAGGAATAGCCGAGGGAGGCTTCTTCAATCTGGAGTGTCCGGTCGAGCCGCCAGTCCTTCGGCGCGGTCATCCAGAGCCGGACGGTGTCGCCCCGGGCCTCGGCCCGCAGTTCGCCCGCGATGGTCTCGATGGTCATGTTGTCCGGCGCCGCGCCAATCTCGGCGGCGAGCCGCGCCACGCAGCGCGCGCCGTTGCCGCACATCTCGACTTCGGATCCGTCCGGATTGAAAAACCGCATGCGGAAATCAGACGTTTTGGAGGGCTGGATCAGGATGATGCCCTCGCATCCCACGCCGGTGCGGCGCGCGCCGATGCGAGCGATCCATTCGCGGTCGTTCACGGGGAACGTCCCGCCGCGGTCGTCCACCATCACAAAATCGTTCGATGCGCCGTGCATCTTCCAGAAAGGTATGTTCAGCGTCTTGTTCATAATTCGTGGAAATATACGGCTGCGGGAGGGGAAATACAAGAAAGACAGGCTGGAACATTCCACGACGGAAGGTTAATAATCACCGCCCAATGAACATTGCAGGAAATATGCGCAGAGGCCGCTATCACATCTGGACCATCGGATGCCAGATGAACGAGGCCGATTCCCGCCAGCTGGCCGCGCAGCTGGAGGCCATCGGCTATGCTCCCTGCGAAAAGGCCGAGGAGGCCGACCTGGTGATTCTCAACACCTGTGTCGTGCGTCAGCAGGCCGAAAACAAAATCTACAGCCGGCTGGGTTCGCTGCAGAGGCTCAAGCAGGAGCGGCCGGAAATGAAAATCGCGCTGATGGGATGCCTGGTTGGTGTTCGCGGCGCGGATGAGGTGAAGAAGCGGTTCCCTTATGTGGATGTCTTTCTCGCGCCGTCCGAAACGGAACCCCTGATCCGGTTTCTCGGCGGGCACCTTGATCCGGAAGACTCCCTGCAGACGGACTTTCATCAGGTGTATACCCTGCCGGAACAGCAGCGGGGGCGCGCAGTCACGGCCTTTGTGCCCGCCGTTCTCGGCTGCTCGCACGCCTGTTCCTTCTGCATCATTCCGTCCCGCCGCGGCCCCGAACGAAGCCGTCCCGGGGAGGATGTGCTGGAGGAGATAGCGGCTCTGGCCCGGCAGGGCGTGCGCGAGGTGATGCTTCTGGGACAGATCATTGACCGCTACGGACTGGACCTGCCCGGCGGCCCCGATTTGGCCGGCCTGCTCCGCAAGGTCGCGCGCATCGAGGACGTCTGGCGCATCCGCTTTCTGACCAGCCATCCCAACTGGTTCACGGACCGGCTGATTGAAGCCGTGGCTGAAGAGCCGAAACTCTGTCCGCAGTTCGAAATCGCCGTGCAGTCGGGAAGCGATGAGGTGCTGGAGCGCATGCGGCGGGGATACGATTCGGCAAGGTTCATTGATCTGGCGGCAAAAGTCCGACGGCTTATTCCCGACGCGGCGATCCATACGGACATCATTGTTGGATTTCCCGGCGAAACCGACGCACAGTACAATGAAACCTGCGAACTGCTGAAACAGCTCCGGCTGGACAAGGTGCACATCGCCAAATATTCGCCCCGGCCTGGAACGCTTGCCGCGAAGCGCTATGCCGATGACATTCCGGAAGACGTGAAAGAGCAGCGCCGGAAACATCTGGACGATATTCAGGTCGCAATTCAGAAGGATCAGAACCGGCGGCTTGAAAACACTGTCGTCGAAGTGCTGGCGGAAGATATGGATAAAAACCGCTGGCGCGGCCGGACGCCGCAAAACAGAATTGTGTTCTTCGAAAGCCCGTGCGACTGTCTCGGGAAGCTGGTCCGCGTGAAAATAGACTGGACCGGGCCCTTCACCATGACCGGCCGGGAAGTTCCGGCCTGACGCATCCCTGAATTCATTTTCCTGATTTATCCTTCTGCCTGTTCGCGCAGAATGCGGCTGAAAAACGCTCGCCGAACAACCGCTTATATTATATGCAAATTCAAGCATGTTTGAATCGCGCGTGGAGTATGGATTTGAAGGAATTAGGTTTCGATGATTGGTTTGAGGACCAGGCGGCCGGCATTCTCCAGTCCGGATTCTGCTTTGCGCGGGTGACGGCCGTGGACCGGGATGCATTCCTGGTCCGCAGGCCGGAAGGCGAGGTTTACGCCGAGCTTGCCGGCCGGCTTCGTTTCCAGATTGAATCGGCCGTTGAACTGCCTTGCGTGGGGGACTGGGTGTGCGTCAACTGGCGGTCGTCCGGCGGTCCGGCCATCATCCACGAGGTGCTGCCGCGCAAGTCGTTCCTGCGCCGCAAAACTTCCGGGAAATCTGTGGACTTCCAAATGATCGCCGCAAACATTGATGCGGCCTTTATTGTTCAGGGATGCGGGTTTGATTTCAGCGTGCCCCGGCTCAACCGCTATCTGGTCATGGCAAATGACGGGCGCATGGAACCCTGCATCATTTTGAGCAAGACCGATCTGGTGTCTCCGGAAGAACTGGAACAGGCGCTGGGTGAAATCCGGAGTTCAGGAATATCCGTCCCGGTCATTCCGCTCAGCACCGCGACGGGTTCCGGCCTGGAGGACTTCAAATCCCGGCTGGCTCCGGGTAAGACATACTGCCTGCTGGGTTCATCGGGTGTCGGCAAAACCACGCTCATCAACCGGCTGCTGGGCCGCGCGGCTTTCGAAACGAAGGCCGTCAGCGAAACGGGCGAAGGAGTTCACACCACATCGCGGCGGCAGCTGCTTGTTCTGGACGGCGGGGCCATGCTCATTGATACGCCCGGCATGCGCGAGCTTGGACTGCTGGGCGCGACCGCCGGCGTGGATGCAGCCTTCGCGGACATCAGCGAATACGCGATGCTGTGCCGCTTCCCGGACTGCACGCACACACAGGAACCCGGATGCGCTGTCCTGGCCGCACTGGAAAGCGGGGAGCTGGGCGAGGACCGCTATCAGAGCTATATGAAGCTCAGGAAGGAATCCGAATTCCACGACCTCTCCTACGTTGAAAAGCGGAGGAAAGACCGCGCCTTTGGACGCTTCATAAAATCAGTGAAGAATAATCTGAAAGACAAAGCCGGAAACCACTGACGTTTCCTTCCCGTTCGGGAACAGACTTTTAGGCTGCAGTCCTTTTGACTGTTGGCGGTTGCGGTCAATCCTGCCTGCCTGCGAAATCCGCGAAAGGCACGAACAGAAGAATGCTCACGCAGAGAAGAATCAAAAATTCTGAATTCTGACTCCTGAATTCTTCTTTCCTCACGTACTCATCGCCAGGAAGTCGGGCCCGAAACCGTAGGGGAAGAGTTCGGACATAGGGGCGATGAAGATGTGCTGGATTTTCTCGCTCTTGTCCAGATTGATCCCGATGACCTGCACGTTCGGGCTGGCTGAGAACTCGCGGATTTTCTGGCGGCACAGGCCGCAGGGCATTGCATTGCCGACATCCGATTTCACCACAACCGCGATTTCCTTCAGGTGAAGGACACCCGTCTTCACCATCGTGTTTATGGCGTCCATTTCCGCGTGCGTGGTCAGCGTGTAGTCCGCGCTTTCGATGTTGCACCCGGCATGGATGTTGTCCTTCTCGTCCACCAGCGCCACGCCCACCTTATAATTGGAATAGGGGGCATAGGCGCGCTGGCGGATTTCGACGGCCCGGTTCACCAGTGTCTGCTGAACCGGGGTGAGTTCACTGAATTCAAGCTGTTTCATGCGTTTACTTTTTCGGGTTGCGCATCTGCTCGAGGATCTTGACGGCCTCGATGGCGGCCTTGATGGCATCGTCCACGCCCACCTTAGCCACGATCGGTTTGTCGTCATAGGTCAGGCCGATGATTGCCAGGATTTCGCCGGCGTGCACGCGGCGGATCGAGGACACCACAAAGAGCGCGGCGGATTCCATGGAGGTGGAAATCACGTTTGACCGGTACCACGCGGTCCAGCGGTCACGGTTGTAATTGGCGAGGGGAAGTTCTTCGCCCTCTTTGCCTTCGGTGTAGAAGGCGTCCTTGCACTGGCCAATTCCGGCGTGAACCTTCAGTCCCAGCTTCTTTGCGCCTTCGCGGAGCGCCCAGGTCACATCCAGATCCGCCACGGCGGGATAGCTCAGCGGAACATACTGCTGCGTGGTGCCTTCCTCGCGCACGGCGGCGGTGGTCACACAGACATCGCCAAGGCCGACTTCCTTCTGAAGCGAGCCGGCGGTGCCGATGCGGATAAAGGTGTCGGCGCCGATCTTGATCAGTTCCTCGATCGCGATGGCGGTGGAGGGGCAGCCGATGCCGGTGGAGGTGCAGGAAACCTTGATGCCGTCCACGGAGCCGGTGTAGGTGCGGTACTCGCGGTTGTTCGCCATTTCCTTCGCATCGTCAAAATAGCCTGCGATCTTCGGCACGCGTCCGGGATCGCCCGGCAGAATGACATAGCGGCCCACGTCGCCTTTTTTAAGACCAATGTGATACTGAACATCGCTGCTGATTTCGCCCATCTTCGTCTCCTGTTTGATGTTTTCAGACGTTAGGCCCGCAATATTCCAGAAATGCATGAGGAATAAAAGGCAATTTTTCTTTCGCCGCCTGCCGGCTTGCCCGGCAGGAGCGAGGGGCCAGGGCGCCAGCCAGTGAACAAGCATGACCTTCTTCACCCGCGACGCAAGGTCGCGGGGGGGGCGAATGGAGAGAACCGATCTGTCGGTTCCGCGATAAAAAGATCAATTATATTTTTCAACCATGCCATGACTTGAATTGTCAAACCCCGGCAGATGTGTCTAATATAGCGGCGTGAGGGACCTGAATCACATGAGGTGGACGGCAATCATTTGCGGTGTGCTGTTTGCGGTCACGGGTTTTGCAAAAGTGGACCTTGTGACGCTTCCGGTGCGCGAGGGTGTTCAACTCACAATCTACAACTCCGCCGATCTGACGCTCGTCCGCGAAAACCGCGCGCTGACGCTGCGCGAGGGCGCAAACAAGCTCCAGTTCTCGTGGGCCAACACGCTGATTGATCCAACCAGCCTGGAAATGATTCCGCTGGCGTTTGCCGCTGATCTGGATGTCGCCGACCTGACCTATCCGCCCCGCACAAGAAATCTGGGCCTGTGGAATGTCAAAAGCGGGCGGAGCGGCAAAGTCCCGGTCGAAATCAACTATCTGACCAGCGGCTTCTCGTGGCGGGCCTTTTATATGGGCACGCTCTCGGAGGATGAGAAGACCATCCGCCTGCAGGGCTATGTCCGCGTGACCAACAACAGCGGCGAGGATTATGAAAATGCCGAAACGCGTCTGATTGTCGGCAAGGTGAACATCATTGACCGGATTGCCGATCTCGCGCGGCGGGATTATCCGTACGGGCAGCCGTGGAAGCTGCCGCAGGAGGATGACAAGGACTATTCCCGGATGAAAAAATCCCGCCGCGAAATGAAAAACGAAGTCATGATGGCGATGGCGCCTGCGCCGTCCTCGGGTGTTACGATGATGAGACAGAAGGAAATCAGGAAAGAGGGCCTGAGCGAATATTTCCTTTATACCATTGAAGGCACTGAAACCATCCCGCACGGCTGGTCGAAGCGGCTGCCGAGTTTAGATGTCGCCGATGTGCCGGTCGTGAACCTGTATAAATTCGAAGAAGATCGTTACGGCGAAAGAACGGTGCGTTTCCTGTCGTTCAAGAACGACAAAGAGCACAAGCTGGGCGATACGCCGATTCCGGACGGGAGCATCAGGGTTTATCGAACCGTGGATGAGGCCGCGCATCTGTCGTATGAGGGCCGCGCCAGTTTCAAATACATTCCGGTGGATGAAAAGGTCGAACTGAACATCGGCGCGGTTTCGGATGTGACGGTCGAGCCCAAACTGATGGATTACAAAACAGATCAGTACCAGTTTGACCGCAAGGGCAACATCCGCGGATGGGATGAAATCAGGACGTTTGAAGTGGAAGTCAAGAACATGCGGCCGGTGCCGGTGAAGATAGAGATCATCCGGAATTTTCACTCGCCTTACTGGGACCTGAAGAAATCAGGCGATTTCGGCGAGTTTGAGAAAACCGACTTGGATACTGTCAAATTCACGCTGGAACTCCCGCCGCACAGCGAAAAGAAATTTGAATACACGCTGATCCTCCATCAGGGGGATCGCCGGAATTGAAACGGAGATGACTATGAGAAAATGCAAATGGTGGATGCTGGTCCTGCTGGCCGCCGCGGCCGCGCAGGTTTCCGAGGCGAGAATCAAACTGGTGGCTTTGCCGGACCGCGGGGACACGGTAATTAGGCTCGACAATCCTGCGGCCACACTGATCGAGGAGGAGCGCGTGCTCACGCTCCAAAAAGGCGTGAACAAGGTGGACTTCGCATGGAACGGCGTGAGCCTTGACGTGGATTCCATCCGGCTCACAGTGCTGTCGCATCCGGAGCAGGTGAAGCTGCTCAACGTCAGCTATCCGCCGAATGAGCAGGCGCTGGTTTGGGAGCTGGCCAGTCCGGAGGCGCTGGAGGTCAAGGCGCGGATCAGCTATCTGCTGAACGGCATTGACCGGCTCATCACCTACAAGGCCGTGGCCGACAAGGAGGAGACGCAGGTGGATTTGAAGAGCCATCTGGTGCTCCGCAATTTTTCAGGCGAGGATTTTACGTCCGCGCGCGTGCTGCTGAACTACGGCGAGGCTTTTGAGCAGGGCATCCAGCACGAGGAAACCAAGCAGCTCCTGTTCATGAAGCAGGACGGCATTCCAATCGAGAAAATCTGGACCTTTGACGCGGCCAAAAAACCGTGGGATCCCGAAAAAGTATCCGGCAATGTGGGCATTCCGGTGACCTACAAGATCAAGAACGAAAAGGAATCAAAGCTCGGTGAAAATTCTCTGTGGGACGGCAAGGTGCGCGTCTATCAGGATGACGGCCATGAAGGAACGATATTCCTTGGCGAGGACAACACGGCGCTGGTGCCGGTTGGCGAGGAAATGGAGGTTTATGTCGGCGACAGCCGCGACCTTGTCATCACGCAGCGCAAGATGCAGGAAAAGCAGATCAACATCCGGCGCAACAACAGCAACCACATTGTGCTGTACGACACCGATGAAATCATCACGGCCAAAATCGAGAACTTCAAGGACAAGCCCGCGAAGCTGCTGCTGATCCAGCACATCCCCGGCCAGTGGGAGATGGAAAAGTGCAGCATGGAATATGAGCGCAAGGATGCCGGCACGCTTGAATTCACCGTGGAGCTGAAACCGCAGGAAACCAGAGAGCTTACGATGCATTATCACAGGAGGAACGTCCGGTGAATAAGTTTCTTCTGTTCATGATTGTATTGGCCGCCTGCGAGGCGCAGGCCAAGGTGGACCTGGTGACTCTTCCTGTGCGCGACCGGGTGCAGCTCACGATCTACAACTCGGCCGATCTGACGCTCGTGCGCGAGAACCGCGCGCTGACGCTGGTCGGGGGGCTCAACAAACTGCAGTTCTCCTGGGCCAACACGCTGATAGACCCGACCAGCCTTGAAATGCGGCCGCTGGAAAATGCGGGCGACATAGACATCATGGCGCTGACCTATCCGCCGCGCACAGTCAATCTCGGGCTGTGGAACATCAAAAGCGCGCGCGGCGGGAAAGTGCCGGTGGAGATTGATTATCTGACCAGCGGCTTGTCGTGGCGCGCGTTCTACATGGGCACGCTGACCGAAGACGAGAAGACCATGCGTCTGGAGGGCTACGTTCGCGCGACCAACAACAGCGGCGAGGATTACGCCGATGCCGAGACGCGCCTGATCGTGGGCGAGATCAACCTGATTGACCAGATCAGGATGCTGGCTCAGCGGCAGTATCCGTACGACCGGCCGTCCCAGTATCCGGTGTCCCCAATGGTGATGAAAGGTCTGTTTGCAGGACGAGCCGGGGGGAAAGAATTAGAGGTTCTGGAAGAGGCCGTGGCGTATGATTCTTTTGCGGCAGAGATGCCGGAAACCAAAGAGATTGCGAAGGAGGGCCTGAGCGAATATTTCCTTTATACCATTCCGGGCACGGAAACGATTCCGAACGGGTGGTCGAAGCGGCTTCCGAGTTTCGACACCAACGGCATTCCGGTGCTGAACCTTTACAAATACGAGGAAGAGCGCTACGGCAAAGGGGTTCTGCGCTTCCTGAACTTCAAGAACGACACGGAGCACAAGCTGGGCGAGACGCCGATTCCGGGCGGTATGCTGAAGGTTTTCCGGACCACGGACGAGGACGGACATCTGGCCTATGAGGGGCAGTCGGACTTCAAGTACATCCCGGTCAACGAGGATGTGGAGCTGAACCTCGGTTATGTCGGCGATGTGGTGGTCGAGCCTAAACTGATGGACTACAAGACCGACCGCTTCTCCTTTGACTCGCATGGCAACATTGACGGCTGGGATGAGATCAGCACCTGGAAAGTGGAGATCAAAAACACGCGCGACCTGCCGGTCAAAGTGGAGATCACCCGCAACACGGGGATGCCGAACTGGGACATCGAGCGCAGGGACAGTGTCGGGAAATACGAAAAGGTGGATCTCGACAGCATGAAATTCACCGTGGAACCGGAACCGAGGTCGAACGTTGAATTCACATACGTCCTGACCAAACACTTCGGGCGCAGGGCGGAATAGGAGGGCATCATGAAAAAGTGGATCATTGTGTTTCTGCTGCTGGCGGCAGCCAGTGCGATGGCGGATGAATATCTGCCTTCGGCGGGCAAATACAAAACCTGCAAAAATGAAGAGGGCAGGGGTTTCTACTGGGTGGACAGTTCCACGGGCCGGACTTGGCGGGCGGATCCGGACAAGAAGGAGTTTGTTTACTGCGGCCAGCCGCCGCAGGGGACGCCTTCGGAGCCGGGCACCTACAAGCCCTATAAAAACAAGGATGGCAAAGGACTCTTCATTCTCAACACGGCCACCGGCGACGGCTGGTGGACCGACGGCAAAGAGTGGGAAAAAATGCCGAAGGATTTGAAGAAAACAGAAAGAGGAGGGAAGGATGGTTAATTGTCGCGAGTGTCAGAAGGAAGTCAGCGAGCAGGCGTTTTCATGTCCGCACTGCGGCGCGCCATATCCGGCAAAGCCGGTTTGGGACGGATGGGGTTATGAATACAAGAGCAAAACCAGCATTGCCGGTCTGCCGCTGATTCATATTTCCTTCAAGTACCGCCCGAACCGCGCGCCGGTGGTGGCCAGGGGGGTGATTGCGATCGGCCAGTTTTCGGTGGGCATCATCAACATTTCGCAGTTCGGGCTGGGGGTGGTGTGCATCAGCCAGTTTGCCATAGCCGGCTACGCGCTGGCGCAGCTCGCAGTGGCGTGGCGGCTGATTGCGCAAGTCGGCCTCTATCTGTCCGAGGGCCGCGGCCAGGCGGTCTACAGCCTCATTGAGCTTGCACAGAAGTTCTTCTGAAAAAGTCCCAATCCCTGGAACTTTTCGCGAAAAAACTTCCAATGGTTGGAACTTTTTGCGTAAAAACTTCCAATCATTGGAACTTTTTTGAACAGAAGTTCCAGTCATTGGAAAAACGGAGAGACCTGGTGAGTTTGAGACATCCGAAGGTGACGGAATGGGAGGCCCGCCTCAAGCGGGTGTTCGACCGCATTGATGACATCCTTGAAGACAAGTATCACGGGGTGTACCGGCTGAGCCCGGTGCGGCCGGAGCGGGGGGCGACATCCAACAAGGAGGCCGACGGGTTGTTCAATGTCGGGGCGGCGTTTACGGCGGGCTTCGGGTCCGAGAAGGGGCCGGGTTACGTGGTGGACGTCAAAATGTCCACGCTGGACCGTGTGTCCCCGGAGGCTCGCCGGGAGATTGAAGACGAGGTGGCTTCGCTGCTCGATGATATGCTTCACTCTGAATTTCCGAAAGGCGACCTTGAGGTGTCCCGTGACGGGCATGTGTGGAAGATTCACGGCGACCTGAGCCTGGACTGAAACTTGGTTTGATCTCCGTCCGCGAATCTGGTTAATTGGTGCGCATGAGCTTCACTACAGATTTCCTGCAGGAGGCCGTGGAAGTGCTCAACCGGCTCTCCGCGGACGAAATTGACGCCGTGGTTTCAAAACTGGCGGAGGTGCGCGCGCGCGGCGGACGGGTGTTTGTGCTTGGAGTGGGCGGCAGTGCCGCGGCGGCCTCGCATTTTGTGAACGACCTGCGCAAGCTGGCGCACCTTGAAGCCTATGCCCCGACCGACAACGTTTCCGAACTCACTGCCCGCATTAATGACGAAGGCTGGGAGTCCTGCTTCGCGGAGTGGCTCAAGGGC
>Ga0209604_1001475_pt1 | contig 19117 bp, 20 predicted proteins | sample AD_UKC097_MetaG_FD_184405 | JGI IMG/M metagenome (GOLD analysis project Ga0209604, IMG submission 184405) | Active sludge microbial communities of municipal wastewater-treating anaerobic digesters from USA - AD_UKC097_MetaG (SPAdes) (version 2) | ecosystem: Engineered > Bioreactor > Anaerobic >... | reverse complement strand
AGGGGAAGGGAGAACAATCCAACCCCAGGATAATCTGTTATCAATTAAAATGAAATTTCCGGCGGCGGTAAATCTAAAAACCACCTTATAAAAATTTATAGCGTTTCAGAGCAAAATCGGGGCAAGCAGTGAAACCTGATTGCGAATCTTTTTGGCCATGGGGAGCAATTTGCTGGTGTATAAGAATGTTCGCAATTTGATCTGGGAGGACGAGCCATCGTAAACTCTCCTTTTAAAGACTTGAAGCTTAAGAAAGGAGGTTTTACTTACGATGGCTCAAAGAGATTATAAGAGAATTTTACAAGGATTGCTAACGGGATTTTTGGCGGAGGAAGATCCGATAAAGGCGATGCTGGAGTGGTTATTGACAGAGCTGATGCGGGTGGAGGCGGAAGCTAAGGTAGGAGCTCCCAGGGGTAAACACAGCCGGGAAAGGACGACCCATTTTTCAGGCTACAGGGTGAGGCAGCTGAACACTCCGTTTGGGACTCTATATCTGATGGTACGCAAGGTAAGGAAGGATGGGTACATACCGTTTTTTGTGACAGAGAAGAAGAGGAGCGAGGCGGCGCTAATGAGCCTGGTGCAGGAGGCCTTTATCAACGGGGTATCGACGAGGAAGATAGAGCGGCTGGCTAAGAGTTTGGGGGTAGAAGGGCTCTCGGCCTCTCAGGTCTCGGAGATAACCAGGGGGTTGGATGAGCGGGTGGAGGAGTTTCGGACCAGGCCTTTACAGGCGGGATATCCGTTTATCTGGGTAGATGCACTGTATGAGAAGGTTCGGCGGAACAACCGGGTGGTATCCTCAGCCATAATGATAGCCCACGGAGTAGACTTAAAGGGGCAGAGGGAGTGCTTAGCGGTGGAGCCGATGTAGGAGGAGAGTGAGGATTCCTGGCGGGAGTTTATGAGGAAGCTTAAGAAGCGTGGGGTGAGGCGGGTAGGGATATTTATCTCTGATGCTCATCAAGGAATACAGGCAGCGGTGAAGAAGGAGTGGTTGGGCGCAAGCTGGCAGAGATGCAAGGTGCATTTTATGCGGAACATCCTGGCTAAAGTTCCCCATCGCTATAAAGCACGTCTAGCAGAGCAACTGAAACAGATCTGGCTTCAGCCGGTGAGAAGAAGTGCTGAGAGGCTGGCAGAGCTGATCATAAAAGTATCCTGAGGCTATGCGTTGCCTGGAGGAAGGTCTGGAGGACTCATTGCTGTTCTATAACTTTCCGGAGATAGATAAACGCCGTATCTCCTCCACGAATGTTCTGGAGAGGACCAACCGGAAGATAAGACGGAGGAGCAGAGTGGTCGGAGTGTTTCCTTCCATTGAGTCGTATCTTAGATTAGTCACTGCTTATCTTATCGAGTACACTGAGGACTGGGCTAATGAGTATGCTTACATAAAGCCTGAGAAGCTGAGGCCTTTGTGGAGTGAGGCCCTGGCTCAGGGAGCTAACTAAGGGATGAAGATGGGGAGATTACGATGGCCAAATTGCGAACTAAACTTGATATAGCCGCGAATGGGAAATATTTTAATGTATTCCGTCTTTCTATATATAATTAAAACAGGGTTTAGCTGAGCGTTTTGCCAATTCATGGTTAGAGCAATTCATTGGCTGGAATTGCTAAGTTTCTGTATATATAATGATAATGGTGCGAAATGAAGAAAGCGATTGTTAACCTAAATAATAAAAAAGAAATTGACCAAGCAATTCTTAGGGAAAAAGCCAAGGGCACGCCTGACATAGAAATAGGGCAAAAATATGGAGTCACCTACAGGTATATAGAAAAACTTATTACAAGGGAAAAAGGCGTCAATATTAGTTCATTGAGGGCTTCTAAGGGAATAAAACACCTCCATCCGCAAGACTTTAAAGAAGAACAAACCACTGTCTGGAGCTTCAAGCAGAGGGGTAATTGGGCCACCCACAGCGGAGAATACCGAGGCAATTGGTCTCCTTATATCCCTCGAAACATTATCTTGAAATATTCAAATCCGGGAGATGTCGTCCTGGATTACTTTTGCGGTGCAGGCACTACGCCTATAGAATGTAAGCTTTTGAATAGGCAATGCATCGCTCTGGATATAAATGAAAAAGCGATAGAATTAGCTAAGCAAAAATTGGACTTCAATATTATGCCGGAACAGTTGAATCTTATAGCAGATCCGACAAAGACTTTTAATTATGAGCCAAAATTATTGGTTGGAGATGCCAGAGATCTTTCATTTTTGCAAGACAACTCTATTGATCTAATATGCTCTCATCCGCCATATGCTGACATAATTCAGTACACAGACAACAAAAGCGGCGACCTATCATTTCTGGGCCTAGAGGAATTTCTAAATGAAATGGAAAAGGTTGCCAGGGAAAGTTATCGAGTCTTAAAACCTGGGAAAAAATGCGCCATTCTAATTGGCGATATGCGGAAAAATAGGCATATTGTACCGATGGGCTTTAAATTAATCGATGTCTATTTAAGAGCTGGATTCAAACTAAAAGAGCTCGTCATTAAGCGGCAACACAACTGCAAAACTACAGGATTTTGGTATGCTAACAGCATCCGATATAACTTCCTGCTTTTAGCGCATGAATATTTGCCTATCTTTGAAAAGAGTGAACCATCAGGAAAAATAAAAGAGAAAGGCTTTTCACATTCAATAGTTTCAAAATTCACAAAGCCAAAACAAAAAAGAGGAATAAAAGAGCTCGAAACTACTACCGTCTGGATCTTTCCAAAAGAAGAACTTGAAGAGCTGCTTGATACCAATATACTATTAAGGTACAAAACCAAAAAGGGAATTCAAATTATTAATTTATACCCCGGGGATAATGATTCAGATAACTTAAACCAAAAGACAAAAAGCAAACAAAATAGCCTGCTTTATATTAAAGCCGTGCCTAACTGGATAAAATCGGCTGATTTCGAAGAATATCAATTTTTATCAAAATTACAAAATGAAATCGATATGCAACAAACATCCCTGGCTGAAGGAAGCACCGTTGCTATTTTAACCCAAGATACCCGGAAGAATAATTATTTAGTTCCTCTGGCAAAAATTATCATAGACAGGATAAAAATTGATGAGGCCAAGCTCAAAGAAATCGTAATTGTAACTACTAACAATAATCCAGGTCATTCATATAGGCAGCAAAACGAATTTTTAGAAATTACTCATTATTATCTGTTGATATATCAAATAAAATAAGGCAGGATAAACAATTATGAAATCAGGCGTTTTTATAGTTTTATATGACGAGGCTACACTAAAGTTATATCTATCTAAAGGTGTCTATGGTTTTTTAATGTCCCCAATTTACGGGAAAGTACCCTTAAGAAGCAGGCATTATCAAGCTCTCGGTGATTATGCCTGCATAAGAGAAGAGACCCATATTTTCTTTTTCTTGAAGAGAAAAATTTATTATGGAGGCCAGGCCCTCGGTTCGGGTAGCCATGCTGCATTTTATTTGAATGGTCAATATAGTCCATTGGGCAAAAAGGCCAAAGCAAATTTATGTTGGGATGAATCTAAAAGGAAAATTTATAAACCTACCGATAAACCAGGTATCTTTGAGTTAGAAAAAAGAGGCCGATATGTAAGAAGCTGCCAGCCATATCTAATTAGATTTGAAGATAATTCCGGCCTTAAAGGCAAGGCTATAGGTTCTGACGAACTTTATTTTGAATTGGGCAGGTTCCCTTACCCATTACCGACAAACACCATTTCGGGCATGAGTTTCTGTACAATGACCCCGGGAGAAGTAAGCATTGCTCTGAAATTAATAGAACGTTCTGATGAAAAAATTAATATAGAAACCGACGAAAATATAGAATTAACCGAGGACCCCCTCTCTTTTACTCCATCGCTCGGCTTTAGGAGTATTAAAGAAGCCATGGAACAAGCAGAAAATGAAGCTCATCTTGAAGCTTTGCTTTTAGCCAGTCCATCTATCTGGCCAGAAGACATCAGGCCAACAGGAGATTATGTATTATGTCGGCAAGTGCCCATGTCTCCATTTAAGCCTCCCCAATGGATAGATAAAGCAAACATCTGTATATACCAAGATCCCTTAATAAATAACGGAACAATCCCGAGCACAATTCTTGAACTAAAGGTAAGAAGAGTTTCAAATAAAGACGTTGCACAGGTTGTAAAATATGCAAAATGGCTAGACATTATTTTGAATGATAAGGCCTCTCAAATTAAATTTTTTTTATGTGGCCCTTCATTTGCACGGAATATTGAGATAAATATTCCAGATGAATATAGAGGACAAATTAAGTTAGTCAAATTAGGAGATTAAATCGATTCAAATTAGAAAATTACTTGGCAAGCTTTTTTATATATTTCAAATATTAACTAAATTGGCCATGTCAAGTTTTGTTCGCGATCTGGCCATCGTAATCTCTCCATTTTCATGCCTCAGTTAGCTCCCTGAGCCAGGGCCTCACTCCACTCAGGTCTCAGCTTTTCAGGCTTTATGTAAGCATATTCATTAGCCCAGTCCTCCGTGTACTCCATGAGATACGAGGTAATAAGGGTTGTATCAAGTTTAGTTCGCAATTTGGCCATCGTAAACACTCCATTTATAGCTCCTAATTAGCCGCCTGAGCCAGCTCTTGCTCTAACAGCGGTTCCAGCTTATGAGCCTTGATATAGGCATTCTCATTGGCCCAGTCCTCAGTGTACTCGATAAGATAAGCAGTGACTAATCTAAGATACGACTCAATGGAAGGAAACACTCCAACCACTCTGCTCCTCCGTCTTATCTCCCGGTTGGTCCTCTCCAGCACATTGGTCGAGGCAATACGCCGTTTATCCACCTCCGGAAAGTTATAAAAATGAGCTGCCTGAATGGGAGGAAAAAGGGGGACACAAGATTGTGTCCCCCCCGTCAACCCCGCTTTTGCCAGTTGCCCACGCCTTCATTACGGCCGCCGCAGAGCCCGCCAGCTCATTTTTGCGCCCGCCTCTGCTCCATATTCGTTTCCCCTACTCCTTTGCGCCTTTGTGTTCTTCAATCAGTTTGTTCCAGTTCAAACGCACCGACAGCATGTTGGGAGCCAGTATCTCAACATAACGATTCCGGCGCAGTATGTAGAACGACTCGGGCCACTTCAATCCCAGCTTTTCTTCAACCTGACTGACAGCATGACCCAGCTGCACAGGAACCATTATGCCGGCAGAGCGGCAGGCCCTAAACCAATCACCGACGTTGTTGAACTGCTCTGGCTTGAGCGGAAAAAGCTCCATCTCGTTGTCGGGCTCAAATTGTCCGGCGCTGCCTGAAATTACTCCCTGATTGTTGCCCGAAAAAGCTTCGTTGTTTTGATTGTTGCTCGCAATAGACCTCCTTTCGTTAAAATCAGGTTTTTGACCCGATTCAGTTTCTGTTGCCTTCTCTTTATCCGGCTCTTTTTCGTCTTGCCTGTCAGGGCATTTATGCAGAAAAGCGGAAAAACCAGGTACATGCCATATTACTTTATCTTTTTCATCAAAAAAATTGGCGTTGAGTTTATATTCGTACATGAGCTGACCACATCGGGCACACAGGTTGTCATTTTCACAGAGGCAGTGAACCTTTACCACCAGGCCTTTAGAGAATCCTTTGGTATCAATACATGTTCCCCTGTAGAATCCGCAGTTGGGGCATTTGACCAACCCTTTTGGGACGCCGTTTTCCTGCAATCCGTTCAGTTCTTTGACTTCTTCTGGAGTAGGCCTGCGGCCGCCTTTAGTCACGTCTCCGAAAACATAGCCGCCGGCACTTTTAATCCTTTCAATGAGAATGTTCAGCCGAGCTTTTCTTTCCTGCAGGTCTGGAACCTGAGTTATTTCATAAGCAGGCTGGAGTTTATCAGCCCAGAAGATAGAGCAGCCCGGCGGTGTTTGGATGAATTGATGCTCACCATAAGGCGGGAAATAAACTATTTCCTCGACACTCAACAAAAGATACGTATCCAGCCTGTTTCTCTGCACCTGAAGCCTGGCCATTTCAAACATCATATCTTTGCTCCAGCTTGAAGGAAGGAGGATGAAGTGGTAAAAAGACCTGACGATGTGGGTCATAAGATAAGAAAAGCCAGAAAATGTCCTAACACCGTTGATCATGATTAAAGGCTCTTGCACGAAATTTTTTTTATTCACTGGCACCTCCTTGATTTAAATTTGGGAGGAACCGCGGTGCCGGCTGCTCGGGAGGATGGGGAGAAACGACGGCGGGCTTGAGCGCGGCCAGAGGTCTTAAAATTTGGGCACAAAAAACCCGCTTCACCTGGCATCAGGTGAGCGGGTTAGCCACGCTCCAGACATTTAGTTGCCGTTTCTCCACCGGCTTAACTGCTGGCTACGGCCACATCCTCGCCTACAGCGAGCTGGCACCTTGGGTGTCCGTCCCAGGTTGCCGGGCTCCTTTTGGGAGCCTCTCCTGATGCCGAAATTTAATTTAGGCCAAAATGTTATTTTTTCAAGTATTTTTTTAACTTTTGCCCTTCCAGGTTTAACGTTTATTAGCGAGAAATGGGCATATAAGATCGTGTCGCGCATACTTGGAAAATTGGGAAATATATATTGTGTCCCCCGTTTTTTGGGAATGGTGGGAGGAAAACCCAGATGCTTTTGGTGATAATCAAAAAAAACACAAAAGCATTACCAGCATGGGCAGCAGCAGACGTTGTTGGTGCTGGTTATAGTGCTGTTGTTGCAGGAATCGGTAGCTATTCAACAACTGGCGAAGTTAATTGGGGTGAAGTAAGAATTGCGGCAGTCGGTGGTGCAGTTGCTGGGTCCACTGGAATTATTGGAAAGGCGGGTAAATGGCTTTCAGGTTTATTTAAAAGAAAGGACTTATTAAATGGACTTAACATTAATCCTAATAGTTATTGTAGCAATAATTATTGGGGGTGTTATGGGACAGCGGTTTCTTAAGAAAAAAAACAACCGCTAACAAGGTATTATACTGACCCCCTGAGGAGGTGGACACCTCAAAGAGATAGAGTTTATGCTAAATAAGGAGGTGTCAGGATGAAGCTACGGAAATGGAGTTCAGAGGAGAAGGTGGCCATAGTGCTGGAGGGGTTAAAGGGGTAAAAATCGGTAGCTGAGATTTGCCGGGAGTATCAGATAAGCCAGACATTGTATTATCGGTGGCGGGACAGGTTTTTGGAGGCTGGACAGAAGGGGTTAAGCAATGGGGGCGATGAGGATGAAACGAAGGCGCTTCAAGCTCAGATAGAGAAGCTGGAGAAGATCATAGGGCGGCAGACGATTGCGATTGACAATCCACGGGGTAATGCTGAGACTGAACGGGTTATTCGGACCATCAAAGAAGAGCTGCTGTGGTTAAATGAGTTCGGCTCCTTTGAAGAAGCAGAGGCCAGAATCGGTGCCTGGATAGGTGAAGACTATAATCGTCTCTATGTCCACTCAGCCCTGGGGTATCTAAGTCCGGAAGAGTTTGCTCAGCAATGGGCTCAAACACAGGAAGCTACATCGCAGGGAGCCCAGACATGAACCAGGTTAAAGCCACAGCCTGTAAGCCAAACCAGATGGATTATTCTTTTGAAAAGAACTCTATCTCTCAAGGCAAGAAAAAGTGTCTTGCCTTTCGAGGTTCACTACATTATGCTGAAACCGTTATATAAAAGTTCTCAATACTTTTTAGAGGGTTGATATGGAAATAAATAAAAGCTCGAGACATCAAAAAATAATAGGGAATTTTGGCGAACAACTGATTTGTAATATGTTATCTCGAACAGGATTTGAGGTAACCATTATTGATCACACAGGTATCGATATAATAGCTTACAATCTAAAGACAAAGCAACGAATTGGTATAACCGTCAAGTCAAGGACGAGGAACATAGGAAAAGAGGAAACAGTGGTCAACATACTTTCATATCAGAATAGCAAAAACGATCGTCAAAAATTATTGAATGCTTGTGATGCTTTTTCTTGTGAGCCATGGATAGCAGTATATGTTGAAACCTCGGAATCTGCTGATGTTTATCTTACCAGTTTGAAGAATTATGATGAAAACTACCGCGGCAGAGAAGGGAAAGCCACCGATGTTTGGAGAATGAGAAAGAAAAACAAAGAAGAATACGAAAAAGATCATAAAGTCAAGCACATTAGAATTGAGTTTCATGCCATAAACTGGGATTGGGAATGATGGGAATATTAGAAGCCTTGCCTAACAGATATACTCAGAACGTTATATGAATGCGGGCATTTAGGAGGAATAATTGATCAACAAATTTGAATGAAACCGCTAAGGGCTTCAGATACCCCCAAAAATTTATATGAAATTGCCTTTAAGGATGAGGGAATAAAATGAAGGTACTTCATACAGCAGATATCCACTTAAGGGAATATGGAGACAATAGATGGAAGGCACTCCAAAAACTAATTGAAATCGGGAAGAAGGAAGAAGTTGAAGTTTTCGTAGTAAGTGGAGATCTCTTTGATAAGGATATTGATGCTGAAGTCCTAAGACCTAAGATCCGGGAAGTTTTCTCAAAAAGATAAGAATTTCGTTTTCTGCTGCGATGGCTGTGAAAGCATTCATGGCCCAATTTTGCCTCGTCCCATCGTCATGGAGTATAGAACATGGGGGGAAAGAATGTCAATAAGGGCTAAAAATAACTCAAAATAGCACAGGGCAACCTGGAGAGTCGCTGGGCGGCTCGAAAGCGCCGGAAATCAGCCGGACCTCTCCTTTTGGGCAAAGAAAGGAATCATGAAAAATATTCTGCGCCTGTCTCAGAATCCATCAGAAGCTCTTGATAGAGGAGATGAGGCGGGGGAGGTTTGTCCGCGACAAATGTCAGCTTGAGGTGGTTGATGATCCTGTCCACCGCGTCATAGTCTGTGATGAAGGCGATGATGCGCATCCGGCTCCGGCATCGAGGACAGACCAGGGGGTCGACTTCGAAAACCTTGCGGATCATCTCGGCCCAGAGCCGGCGGGGGACTCTCTGGCTCTCCTCCTCAATGAGGATGAAGGGATGCTTGTCGGTCGGGTTGTGCCTTGTGCACCTTGCCCCTGTGGGCGTTCCCGTATAGGCCGTAGTACCTTACAGTAACCTGACGCGATGCGCCGGCTGAGGTAGGTTGTCCGAATTTAGCTGATTTCATATTTCCGATGTAACTGGCATAATTCACCTGGTTGAAGACATTGAAGGCATCGACCATGAGCATGATCCGATATCTCTGAAAAGAGAAAATTTTGGCTGGCCTGATATTGACCACTCTCGAAGCGAACATGTTATTAAAAATGAATTTCTGGTTGGGCACACGACCAGCATTTCTTCCCTCGCCGGCAGGATAGTCATTTCCGATCAAGCTGTCGTAATTATCATCGCTTCCCGTGAAAATAAGATAGGGCCTTCCTGTGCTGAAGGTTCCACAGGAACTGAGCTGGAATTTCAACGGCAGGTCGACGATAAAGTTGATGAAAATCTTATGCCGCTCGTCCAGTGTCGAGTTCGCCTTCTTGAGCTGGTCCGGCCGGGAATAATAGAGGTATCCATAATAGATGTTATTGTCGAATTCATCTTTTGCCCAGCTCAGAGTATAGGCCAGCTGGAGGCTCCAGGAGCCAGGCTTGTAATTCTTGTCGAGGGTCAAGTAGATTCCGTTGTACCAGGTGTTGCCCGCATCCGGCCAAACATTGATTTGACCGTAGCTTGTGGTCAAAACCCTTTTTCCTAATTTAGCATCCCTGTAGTTGGCATCATAGGTCGTGATTTTGTTATAGCCGCGGACGCCAGTATAGCTGAGGCTTATAAACATATCTGAAGTGATCATCTGCCTGATTCCCAGGCTGAACTGGTAGGTCTTAGGCGGTCTTAAATCTGTTGGTATCAGGAAAATTTCTGGCGGGTCGGTCTTGCCCTGGGTGACAGCTTTAACACTTCATCCCGGTTATAATATTTGTCGTCCCATTTGATTGTTCCAGGTGTTCCCGTGGCTGAGAAGTACATATAATAAACTTTCCAAGTCAGTCTGAGTATCTCATCAGAGGCGACATTCCAAACGTGCCGATTATAATAGACGCCAAAGCCGCCGAAGAGGAAGGTTTTGTCCCTCTTGGAGAGGTCATAGATGAACTCAAGGCGGGGAGCAAAGGCATAGAGATATGGTTTTCTGTTTTTCCCGTCAGAGAAATACTTGGCATCAAAGTAAGGAGAAAGATCCATCCTTATTTTTTCAGGGGTCACAAAGTCAGAGTTGATCATATTGGACTCATGATCCCATCTGAGCCCCAAATTCAGGGTGAGATAGCGAGAAACATTCCAGTCGTCCTGGATAAAGAAGCCAAGCTGGGTGTTGTGCTTTTCAACCTCAGGGGTTTCCGCTCCCACAATGGCCTGCCAGGGGATTGTATCTGTATCTGTTTCGTAATAATACTGGGGATTGCCATAGAGCATCTGGGTGGCCCTGTATCTCAGCCTCTCGATGTAGAAACCGGCCTTAAAGTTGTGGTCCTTCCAGGAATAGAAAATATCGTCATAGAGGGCATATCTATCCTGAAACCAATTCTGAGGAGCATGGGAAAATCCGCCTAACTGGCTGCTGGGATAAATTTTTCCGGGAGTTCCCCAGAGAACGACGCATGCGATTTCCCAGTTATATCTCTGGAAATTGAGCCGCACCTCGTTCATCATTGTCGAAGAGATCGTGAACTGGTGTTTCAGTATCCCCGTATAGACACGATTGATAAAATCTCTCCCTCTGGAAAAGAGGACTCCCGGGCACAACGGTCGCAAAGCTTTGACGGGATTCTCCCTCATAGGAGAAAAAAAAGTGGAACTTGTCCTTGATGATCGGTCCGCCAAGGCTGACGCCCATCTGATTGCGTTGGTAATCGGGCTTTCCTTTTCCACCTCTTGCAGGGTCTTCAAAATAGCCTGTAGAGTTAAGACTTCCGGATAACCTTCAGGTCCAGGTAGCTGCGGTACTGGCTAATTATCCTGTTCCCGCGGCCCGGGAATATCTGGTGAACCTGGCCAGTAAATCGCCTGCGCCTGAGGTCAGAACAGAAGCTATAGTCAGCTTAGGAAAGATTGGCGATAGTTCAACAGTGGAGTTTCTTTCCTGGAAAACAGCCACTGCCCGCGGAAATGAAAAGGCGGCAGCCAGAGAAAGTCTGTTGGCTTTACGTGGGAAGGCGGTTGATAAAAAGATCCTGGAAATGCTTTCTTGCTCTCCCGACCAGTCGCTGCGGAACGAATTACTCCTGGCCACCTGCGAAAGAAACATCAGGGAAAGCCAGGAATATTTCCTTAAAGAAGCAGCCAACCCTCCGGCTGATATGGCTCTGGTTTCCCGCGGCTTGAGAGCTTTTGGCGATATCAGTCTGGCTGAAGAGTTGCTGAACATAGCCTATAAGAATGAAGACGAGGCTTTCCGGGAGGAGATGGCTGGCATCATCGCCGCCTGGGCCAAGCAGAGTGCCCGGCCGGATGCCCGTTCAGGCTATTTCCGGAACCTGTTGGGCGCGGAAAAGCAGCCCGAAAAGCAGGCTTTTCTTATTTCCATAATCGGGAAAATCGGCGAAAGAAATTCCCTGCCGCTCCTGCGGAATTATTTGAAAAGCCAGAACCCAAAAATCAGAGAAGCTGTCGTCAGGTCGTTATCCGACTGGCCCGAGGTTGAAGCCCGCGATGACCTGAGGCTCATAGCCCGCAGTTCATCTGACCTGAAGGAAAAGGTCCTGGCCATCAGGGGTCTGGTCAGGCTGACCGCTTCTGAGAGGTACCGGCGGCCGGAAGCCGTGGTTGAATCCCTGAAGGAGATTTATTCTCTCTGCCCACGAGCTGAAGAGAGAAAGCTGGTTCTGGCGGCTTTCCCGGATTTCCCTTGCGAGCCCGGACTTTCTTTCTGCCAATCACTGGCTAATGGCCCTGAAGTTGGCCCTGAAGCCCGCACCGCGGCCGAAAAAATCTCCCAGCGCCTGAGAAAGTAATAATATAACTCAAACTGGTTTGTTGATTTTTTATCCCCGCTGATTAGCAATGGCCTGTCATAATAGCCCTTTCCTGTCCAGTTTATTCCCGCTTATAATAACCTGGTACAAGAGGCGGTAGAGAATGCTGTCCAGGTTAGTTATGGGAATATTAAGGTCAGAATCTTAAAAGCGGAATATCTTATTGCAATCGCCTTACAGACCGGGCGACCCAAAGATAGAGAAAGAACACTCCGGCTTTTGGAAAGTGAGGCAGTTGACCGGGCGCTGCTTGCCAGAATACTTGAAAAGTATGGACTTATGAATAAGCTCAAAAAAGTTGAGGAAAGCTACGGTGATGAATAAATACGCTGAATCTATTTTTGAAAAGAAACGCCGGCGGCGACAGCTAGCCAGGCTGCCATTTGAGAAAAAAGTAGAAATTATCGTCAAGATGCAACGAGCTGTTGCTGAAATAAAGAAGGATTCAAAACGCAGGCCCTGGCCTCTGTAAGACGGCCGCCTTTTTGTTAACTATTTTATTGGAGCTTTTTAGGATAATAAGATTAATGGCTTTCGTTTAACAGGACGATGAAATAGATATCACCTTTGTAGCCTTTTAGTTTATTGGGCTCTGCTTTCTTTTTTTCTACGTCTGAAACGAAACCAAGGTAGATCTGCTCCCTAATGTTCCAGTGACATTTTGACTTTTCTATGACTTTTGAATCAGGTCCTGATTTTATTTTTAGTTTTACATCAAAAATGAGTTGCTCTGGCCCGACCGTCTTTTTCCCTTCTATCCAGAGTATTAAGTTGTTTTGTTCAGCTTGGTCAACCTGTTTGAATATAATTTTGTTCTTATTTAAATCAAACCGAATACCTTTTTCTTCAAGTAGGCAATTAACCTTTACCTCTTGGTCTAAAAGATTTTCAGGAAGTTTAGTTCGCAAAAAATCAGCAATTTGCTCGGTTTCTTTTCTCATCAGCCGGGTGCTGAAAAGCATTCCTTCATCAGGAAATTGAGCGCTCAAATCTGCTCCCTTTATATGAAAAAAGGGCTTTCCATCTTTTTCTGTTTCTTCTCTTATGTACTGAAGACCTGGAATTTTAAATATCCAGAGGTGCAAATTTGAAGTAATCTCGGTAGAAGCAAACGAGGGTGAAAATAATCTTAATAAAAGAATAATCAATAAAAAAATGTTCTTGTTTATTTGATATGAAGTCGGTTTAATTAAATCCAGCATCTGGTTTTACCCATATGAATAACAATAGAGCTTTGGATAAAGAGGTTATTGCTTGATTAAAATCAAGTATAAATGCAGTGTCGGCATTGGCATTCGCCGCCACTTCCCCAACATTCCCCACCAGTAAAATGCCAGACAGTCGAACCCTGTGTATATTCGGGACATCAACCGCAACCTAGCTCAAGAACGCAAGGGCAATTTTCTCCTGGAACATTGCCCTTGGCAGGAAAACATTGCAGCAAAAAAACACTTATCAATGCAATTGCCAAAATTACTTTAGTTTTTTTCATGGTATCCTCCTTCTTGTAACCCATATTTTATCCTGGTCACTTACTAAATAAAATTGACCATTCCCAAAATATAAAGCCTTTACTTTTTCTCCGTCAGGTAAATGCACCAGCCCAGAATGGCATTTTTGCTCAGAATCAAAAATCCATATTTTTTGACCACTGTTGTCTTTATCTGACCTGAGCTTGGCCACATAAAGATTGTCTCTTTCATCAACGCAAAAATTAGTGTATAGAAGAAAGCTGATTATATCGGATTGGATGTTGCTTGGTCTGGATTCTTTCTCTAAATTCTTTCTTAGTTCTCCGGCTATTTTTTGAAGAGAGGCATCCTGTATACGAAATTTGCGACCCAGGACTCCGTCGGAATAAATTTCAATGAATTCGCCATCTAAGCGGTTAAAATGCAATATAGATTTCTTTTGATTATAGAACCCAATTGCTGATTCATTGCCAATGTTTTTTCCGTAGATTATTATAGGCTCTTCTCTTTTTAGCAGGGTGGATTTATAGTTTCCCTGAGCATCATGGATATCTATTAAGTGATCACTTAGGTCGTAGGCGAAAATGAAGGTTGTGTCAGGACCTGGAAGAATGGCCGAAGGATAAGAATAAGAAATTTCTTCTGGAATCTTCAAATTCACCCGCTCCAGGAATTCACCATTTAGTGTAAATATATCCAATTTTCTGGGAAAGCGTTCTAAAACGACAATCTTATCCGAGCAAACAGCAAAATCTACCGGATCTTCTAATTCTCCAGGACCCTGGCCGGGTGAGCCTATGGAATAAAGGTAAGAAAAAGATTCAGAAAAGACAAAAATTTTTTTCTGTTTCTGGTCAAAGACAAAAACTTTATCCTGAGAAAAATCAATTTTAGTTACTCGCGAAAGTACAAATTGTTCAGATTCGGTTTCTAAGAGAGAAAAGTCCTGGAAAATGTTTACTTCTTTGCCGCTTTTAATGGGCATTTTTTTAAGAATGAGCAAAAGGCCCGAGGCCATAATGGCTAAAACAATTATAAAAATGGTTTTCCCTCTTCTGCTCATCTTGCCCTCATTGATTAAACCAATATCAAAAAAAAAGACATTTTGTCAAGCGTGGTCAGAGTAAAAAAATGTGCCAATGCCGCTCCTGAAGTTTTCCCAAAAAGCTGGATATGGCAATAAGGTGCAAAATGGCCGGCCATAACTTCAAAGGGGATGTGGTAAAATGATCATTATGAAAAGACCACAGTATGAAGCAGCGTTTAAGGCTAAGGTGACGCGGGGAGCGACCAAAGGCGAGAAGACCATGGCTCAGATTGCCAGTGCGTCTAAATGGGGTCGGGCCAGCGCAATTTCTTTATAATCAATGATAAAGATGCTTAAGGGATGCTGAGCCAAGGTAGAATAGTTTACAGTTTGCTTTATAGCGGCGGCCGTCGCTGCGGATTGCTCACCTCCGGGAATTATCCGCTCAGATGGTCGAACTGGCTGTGCGGGTAGTAGATGCCCGGGAAATCAGGACCTCGCGCGGCCTGACTTATTTTTATCTCGGGCAGGTTGAAGGCGTAGGTCAGAGGAAAGCCCTGGCTTTTGGTTCGCCTCCGGTGTGCTTTCTTAGAGGGGAAGTGAGGCTTCAGTCTGATGGCTGTCCTCGCCTTATAAACTGCGCCTTCTTCCATAGCTTTTAATCACTTTCCAATCAGTTCACTTTTGAAGCTTAAACTATGATTAGGCAGAAATATAAAAAGGTTGGAAACTCTAATATATTTGCGATTAAATGGTTAACTGATGACAGGCTCTTGGCTTGCATTGTTTTCCTAACCATGAGGCTGACGGATCCGAATCAGGCCAATGCTATGCGGCCTGCAAAAATGGCCTATTTTTTTTGAGCCTGAAAAAAATCAAGATGAAATTCATAGAGGCATAAAAGGCAGTGCTTAAACAAGGGGGTATTATGATAGAAGACATAAAAAAAATGAAGGATAAAATGAAGAACAACAAATTTGGCTGGTGGCTGGCGGTTCTCAGTCTCACCGGATTGATGTGCCTTTGGCTACTGGCGTCGGCTTCAGTAGAGCAGGCAACGGCAGTCGAAGGAGGAGGCTATTTTCCGGTAGCGATCAGGTTAGCAACCGGGGAGGTTCTGGCTGTGGTGAGGGGTGGGGGTGCTCATCTCAGCCGGGCCGGGCGCCTCGATCTGGTCATGTCTGATGATGGCGGGCGGACCTGGTCCAAACCCTGGACGGTTATTGACGGCCCAGAAGATGACCGTAACCCGGCACTTGGTCAACTGGCTGATGGCACAATTCTTCTGGCCTATGCTGTCCTCAGCGGATATGAGGCTGACGGGCAAAGACTTCCTGAAGACGTCTCGAAGTGGGTTTTCGATGGCGTTTATGTCATCCGTTCAAAAGACAAGGGAAAAACCTGGACGAAACCTGAACTGAGTCCAGAGATTCATGCCTTTTATGCTGGCCAGGGGGCTGTCTCGCCCTATGGAAAGATTATCCAGCTCGGGGATGGCACAGTTATCATGGCAGTCTATTTTGATTTTTTTGACGGCCGCGGAAATCAGAGCTATATCTTCCGTTCCAGAGATGGCGGGAAAACCTGGCGAGAGCCTTCTCTTGTTGGCGAACATTTCAATGAAACCGCGATGCTGGCCCTTGCCGACGGCAATTTAATAGCGGCCATGCGTTCGGAGAAAGGCGGGCATTTAGCCCTGTGCCGTTCCGAAGATGGGGGTAAGCACTGGTCGTCACCCTCCCAGATAACCCAGGATATGGAGCATCCAGCAGATCTTATACAGCTCAAGAATGGACAGATTCTCTTGAGCTATGGGGAGCGTAATTCGCCGATGGGAGTTAGGGCTATCTTCAGCCTGGACGGCGGGAAAACCTGGGAATGGGACAAAAAGATTATAATTTCCGCCTCCGCACCAAATACTGATTGCGGGTATCCAAGTTCGGTTGAAGTGGGTGGAGGGCAGATTGTCACCCTTTATTACCAGGTTGATGACCCGAAAAACGCCCCGCAGAGCACTAAATGCCTGGCTGCCCGGTGGAAGATCCCCGATTCCTAAATGGGGTCGGGCCAGCGCAATTTCTTTATAATCAATGATAAAGATGCTTAAGGGATGCTGAGCCAAGGTAGAATAGTTTACAGTTTGCTTTATAGCGGCGGCCGTCGCTGCGGATTGCTCACCTCCGGGAATTATCCGCTCAGATGGTCGAACTGGCTGTGCGGGTAGTAGATGCCCGGGAAATCAGGACCTCGCGCGGCCTGACTTATTTTTATCTCGGGCAGGTTGAAGGCGTAGGTCAGAGGAAAGCCCTGGCTTTTGGCTCACCTCCGGTGTGCTTTCTTCGGGCTGAAGTGCGGCTTCAGTCTGATGGTTGTCCTCGCCTTATAAACTGCGCCTTTTCTGGATTTTTTGAACCGAAAGAGAAAATACAGGGTATTAATCCTGTGGCACAAATTATTTGACAGCGGCGAAAATAAGTCGTTTTATTATCTTTAAGATTGAGGCACCTTCAGGCCTCGTCTAAAAATCCTTTTTGGAAAGGAGAAAGTTATTGGAAGCTTATTCAGCGAGTGTAAGGCAATTGTCTAAATTAAAATATGTAACTCTGGTTTTTACCGTGTTTTTAGGCCTTTTAACTTTATGGCCGTTATCAACTCCAGCTCAGGAACTCCCTAAGTGGCCGCAAGTAGAAAGTGCTCGGCTCATAGCCTACCAGGTGACCGGGCCGGCCAGTGAACGGCTCAACTTTATCATCATGGCTGATGGATATCAGGCTCAGGAGATGAATAAATTCCGGCAGGATGTGGACAGAAACCTGGCCGTTATGTGGACCGTGGAGCCTTTCCGGACCTATCGTTATTACATCAACGTTTATCTTCTGGAGATTGTCTCCAAGGATTCAGGCATTCGTCGTGATCCGGGTGAAGATGCCCCGCCAGAAGTCAGGGACGCCAAAAATACCGCCCTCAGGCTCTGGTACCAGGATGGTCTTACCAATCCTCTGGCCCGAGGAGTGACCTATGGCCCTGCTCCTCTCAACTCTCCACCAGGAACCAGGACTGGCGCCCAGCAACGTACCTGGTACCTCAAAAATTATGTTGAGCCACAACTGGGCATACCAGTTGAATCTCAAAATATTCAAACTCTGGCTATTGCCAACACCTTCACCTATGGCGGCATTGGTGGCTTTCATGCGACGACCACCGGCGGCTCGCCACAAGGCCCTCTTGTTTCCATCCATGAGCTGGGCCACTCACTTGGTCTTATCGCCGATGATTATCCTTATGTCGAGCGGAATGTCTGGAGGGGATGCTGGCCAGGTGGTGAACCGGACTCCTTCAGCCACACTATTTACACCAGTACAGAAAAGATGATCGCTGACCAGCATAAGTGGTGGCGCTGGATCGGTGAGGATAGCGCCTCGTCGGGCAGTCCTATCGGGCTTTATGAGGGTGGTAACGCCTACCCGTGTGGTATCCGTCGAGCCAGCGAGTACAGCATGATGCGCTGGACAGGCTACCACTTTGATGTTGTCCAACGTGAGCAGATGACCATCCGGATAGCCGGAAAGCGTGATGCTAATCGTATGTCACTCGACCATACTCCAGAAGGCGAGGTTGGTCCTAAAGACATTATCTGGGTCGAGACTATGCGTCCTCGGTATCATGAGCTAAATATTACCTGGCGAGTGAATGGCCAGGTAGTAGAAAACCACAACAGCTCCAACCTGGAGCTTTCTAAATTTAATCTTAAAAATGGTGACATCATTGAAGTTACGGTTTCAGACCCGACTGATTTTGTCCGCGACCCAAAATGGATAAATGGACCCAGGCTAACCCAGACTCGCCGGTTTACAGTTGGTAAATCTCTGCCTTTAAAAGAAGTAGATGTGAAGTTTACGAGATCGACACCAACTGTTCGACCGGTGAGCGGGCAGGAAGTTGTTTTTGTGGAGACCACTCACCCCGCGGACCGGGTGCTGACTGTAACCTGGAGTCTTGATGGTCGGGTTATCCCAAACCCCTATAACACTCGCTGCCTTAACCTCAGCCAGCTCAATTTGCCCGGAGGAACATTCAAGCTGATGGCTACTCTGGTCGATCCTGCTAATCCCGGTGGCAAGCCGGACAGCCTTAGCTGGGTGGTTGATAACGTTCTTCCGACAGCTCCACGAAAGCTTTCCAAACCGCTGACCACCATCGCTGCTCCAGTAGAACATAATGTCTATTTTAATGAATTCGAAATGCTCCTTGAACCACAAGATGATCTGACCGGTTATGACCAGCCTCTTTATGTAGCAGCAGAATTCCAGCTGAATAGAGGTGGTTGGTATAATTATTTTGGCTTTCCAGAGAAACCCTGGGGCACACCATTTAAATTTACCCACTCAGGGATAGATGTCAAAGGATTGACCTATGGCAATCTTGGTACTGGCGGACACGCCAAGGTTCCCTGGGAACAACTCTATCTTGACCACGAGATCTTTGGAACCTTCTGGCCCGGCTTTGGTACTCATACCATCGAACATCGGGCTATTGACCCAGCTGGCAACATTGGTACAGCCGACATGTTTAAAGCCACAGTTCTGCCCGGAAAATCGCCTGAAGCTACCAATATCGTGACCGGCCAGCAT
>Ga0209604_1001467_pt1 | contig 19163 bp, 18 predicted proteins | sample AD_UKC097_MetaG_FD_184405 | JGI IMG/M metagenome (GOLD analysis project Ga0209604, IMG submission 184405) | Active sludge microbial communities of municipal wastewater-treating anaerobic digesters from USA - AD_UKC097_MetaG (SPAdes) (version 2) | ecosystem: Engineered > Bioreactor > Anaerobic >... | reverse complement strand
GCCTCGGCGGCCGAGGGGTAAATCTTGTTCACAGGCAATGTCTCCTCAAGAAAAAATGGGGGCCACGGGACAACCCTGAACCATACTACGTACCCGATTACGTAGTATTTCGTAATGGACATCCCTGCCGCACCCGACTACCGGCTGGCGTTTCAGCTGGCGCCGGTCGGCCTGATCCTCTCGCGCGAGCGGCACATCGTGGACTGCAACGAGCGCGTGTGCGAGATCTTCGGCGCCGCGCCCGACCAGCTGATCGGCCAGAGCTTTCGCATTCTGTACCCCAGTGCCGACGAATACGAGCGCATCGGCGCGCGCATGGCGCCCATCCTCAACCGCGAGGGCGTGTACGCCGACAACCGGGTGATGAAACGCGTGGGCGGCGCGCAGGCGGGCCAGGCCTTCTGGTGCCACGTGACGGGCCGCGCCATCGACCGCGCCGCGCCGCACGCGGCCGGCATATGGACGTTCGAAGACCTGAGCGCACAGCGCCCGGTGACGGCCGCGCTGACCCCGCGTGAGCGCGAAGTGGCCGCGCATCTCACACGCGGGTTGACCAGCAAGGAAATCGGCCGCGCGCTGTCGCTGAGCCACCGCACGGTTGAAGTGCACCGCGCCCGGCTGATGCGCAAGTACCAGGCCAGCACGGCGGCCGAGCTGGTGCAGAAGCTGATGGGCGGCTTGTAAATACAGCTGCAGCAAGGCGGAGCGCGGGCCCCTTACCCGTTGCCTGCTATGTTTTCTGTTGCGCCGCCGCCAGCGCCAGCGGGTTGGGCGTCGGCTCGGCGATCTTGGTCAGCACGTTGTGGTCGGTGTGCGAAAACGGCGCGGCCTGGCCCGCGATCTGCATCGTCGTTGTCTCGTCGTACCACCAGGTGCCGTCGGCGTTGAAGCCGACCTTGATGCGGAACTCGGTGGTCTTGAAGGCGTGGTCGAGAAACGGGTTGGAGCAAATGCCGAAGGTCGGGCTGCCCAGCGTGGCCACCACCTCGAATTCGTTGGCGTCTGCCGCCGCCGTGCCGCCCGCCATCGCCGTCTGGCCGCGTGGAATCGTCAGCGTCTGGATCACGGTGCCCGTAGCTGGCTCCCACAGCCAGTAGCCGACCTGGTCGTGATAGGTCTTCACCTGGTCGGGCTTGGTGATATGAATGTGATAGCGCAAACCGTAGAAAAGCTGCGGGCCGTTGGTCTGCGGGTCAATCGGCTGCAGCTCAACGCGGCCGACGAAGGCCTGCAGCTTGGGGCCGCCCGCCTTGGGCTTGCGGTCCATGCCCTGCGCGCCCTGCCACACGCCGGCCATGCGCGTCAGCGGACCCAGGTTGGCCAGCGTGTTCGGATCGGCCTGGGGCTCGGTGTAGATGTCGGTGGGGAACGGGTGAGCGGGGTTCACGGTAACGCCTCCTCGCGGCATGGTTAACTACTGATTTGATAGCTGCTCGCGCTTGATGGGCAAGCGCTCGGGGCAAAAATGATTGAGAACATCAAGTTCTTGCGCCGTCCACCACTTCAGCGGCGCTGCGGTAGGCCTCCACCGCGCAGGGCACGCCGCAGTAGATGCTGGCGTGCAGCAGCACTTCCTGGATTTGCTCGGGCGTCACGCCGTTGTTCAGCGCGCCGCGCACGTGGCCCTTCAGCTCGTGCTGGCGGCCCAGTGCAATCAGCATCGACATCGTGATGAGGCTGCGCGTCTTCAAATCCAGCCCCGGCCGCTGCCACACGTCACCCCAGGCGTTGCGGGTGATGTAGTGCTGCATGGGCTCGGTAAAGGGCGTCATGCCGCCCAGGGCGCGGTCGACGAAGTCGTCGCCCATCACCTGGCGGCGGGTCTTGAGGCCGGCTTGAAAGTCGGGGTCGTCGGGCAGGTTCATGGCGGGCTCCTTGAATCGCATAATGGGTTTCAACACCCACCCATTCTGAAGGAGACCGCATGAGCCGCTACCCGATGGCCGACATCCACACGCTGCCCGACGACATCAAGGCCAAGGTGCTCGAAGTGCAGTCCAAGGCGGGCTTCGTGCCCAACGTTTTCCTGGGCCTGGCGCGGCGCCCGGCCGAATGGCGCGCCTTCTTCGCCTACCACGACGCGCTGATGGACCCCGAGAGCGTGGGCCGCAGCAGCAACCTGACCAAGGGCGACCGCGAGATGATCGTCACCACCACCAGCGCGGCCAACCAGTGCCTGTACTGCGTGGTGGCGCACGGCGCGCTGCTGCGCATCTACGAGAAAAAGCCGCTGGTGGCCGACCAGGTGGCCGTCAACTACCGCAAGGCGCCCGACATCACGCCGCGCCAGAAGGCGATGCTGGACTTCGCCATGAAGGTGTGCGAGCGCTCGCATGAAATCAACGACGACGACTTCGCGCCGCTGCACGCGCACGGCTTCGACGACGAGGACATCTGGGACATCGCCGCCATCACGGCGTTCTTCGGCCTGTCCAACCGCATCGCCAGCTTCAGCGGCATGCAGCCCAACCCCGAGTTCTATCTGATGGGCCGCATTCCCAAGGAGAAAAAGCCCGCATGACGGCCACCGCCGCCCTGGAGCCGCTGCGCTTCGGCCCGGTGCGTGTGTACCTAGGGGCCAAGTCGGGCAAATACCCCGACGGCAACCAGGTCATTGTGCAGGGCACCGACACGCGCCTGGCCTTCGACACACCGCTGGTCGCGCAGCACATCGGCACCGACCTGCAGGATGCCGACCTGATCGTGCTGGGTCACGTGCATGAAGACCACATGGTCGCGCTGGGGCACCTGTCGCACGTGCCGGTGCAGGTGCACCACGCCGACCTGGCCGCCGCCCAGTCGTGGGACGGCCTGAGCCTCCACTACGGCTATGCGCCGGCGGTGCTGGCGCAGGTGCGCGAATTGATCGAACGCGACTTCAGCTACCAGCCACGCCCCGACGCCACCGGCTACGCCGACGGGGCGCTGTGGGATCTGGGTGGCGGCGTGCGCGTGCGCGCGCACCACCTGCCCGGCCACACCGCGGGCCACTGCGCGCTGGTCGAAGAATCCAGCGGCGTGGCCTTCATCGGCGACATCGACTTGACCGGCTTTGGCCCGTATTACGGCGACGCCACTTCAGACCTGGTGCAGTTCCAGCACAGCCTGCAGCGCGTGAAAGACCTCGACGCCCAGGTCTGGGTCACCTCGCACCACCGCGGCGCGCTGACCGACCGCGCGGCTTTCCTGCAGGCGCTGGCGCAGTTCAGCGCCAAGATCGACGACCGCAGCGAACGCCTGCTGGGCTGGCTGCGCGAGCGCCCGCACACGCTGGACGAAATGGCGCAGCGCCGCCTGCTCTACCCGCCCGGCGCCGACCTGCCCTTTGTCGACAGCGCCGAGCGCCGCAGCATCGGCCTGCACCTGGCGCAGTTGCAGCAGGCGGGCGCGGTGCGCGCGCTGGGCGATGGGGCGTACGACGCGGTGGCTTGATGGCCAGGCATCAGAAACGAATCGCTTGACTGTCGCGCCCCGCGGAACCGGCCGGAGAAAGCCCGTCCTTAATCGCCCACCACGCGCCGCAGCCAGTCCGGCAGCGGCGCCGATTTCTGCTTCGGGAAGTCCACCCACACGATGGTCGCGCCGCCAGTGGAGCACACCACACCGGGCTGATCGGTGCGCTCCAGGGTATGCCAACTGTCGATCGAGCTGCGGCCGACGTCACTCACGAAGGTCTTGATGAGGATGTCGCCCGGGTATTCGAACTGCCGAATGAAGTTGCAGAACGCGTTGACGATGACCGGCCCCTCGCCGCCCGGATTGGGCTCGAAGCCGATCGAGGTGAACCAGTCGATTCGCGCCGTTTCCATGTAGCGGAAGTACACGGCGTTGTTGATGTGGCCCATCGCGTCCATGTCGCCCCAGCGGATGGGAATGGTCATCTCGAACACGAGTTTCTTCTGATCGGGGATGTCGATGCGCATGGGGTTTCCGGTGGTGTGATGGCGTGAGCTGCACGCGGACTTTAGCGCGGCCGGCGCTTTCGGCGGCGGCTCATCGGTGCGCCTTGATCGACGCCAGGATGCCCGCGGTGAACAGCGCCACCGCCGCCCACTGCAGCGCGCTGGGCCAGCGGTGGTCCCACAGGAAGGAGTACAGCAGCGCGAACAGCGTTTCGCTCACGATGAGCTGGCCACACAGGCTGGCGGACAGGCGCTGGCTGGCCAGGTTCCACAGGATGGTGGCGAGCCAGCTGGAGCCGAAGCCGATGGCCAGCACGATCAGCGCGAACAGCGGCCAGCCGGGTTGCGCCATGAGTTGCGGCAACGGCGTGCCCAGGCCCAGCGCCAGTCCCACGCCGCCCAGGCCCGTGGCCACGCCCAGCCAGTTGGCCCAGTCGGTCGCGCCAATGTCGGGATGGCGCCGCAGCCACGCGGCGTTGAGCAGCGAAAACGCCGTCCAGCACATCATCGCGAGCACTGCCAGCCCGATGCCGCGCCAGTACGTCGCCTGCGCTGCTGCATTTTGAATAGCAGCTGACGCTTGATCCACCGGCGCCAGCGAGCCTTTTGCCATGAAGACCAGCCCGGCCAGCGTCAACGCCAGCCCCGGCACCAGCGCGGCCCAGCGCAGGCCGCTCGGCTTGCCCAGCAGCATGACCCAGATCGGGATGGTGCCGACAATGAGCGCCGGCATCTCGGTGCCGGCGTCGCGAATGGCCAGCACCAGAATCCAGTAATACCCTGTGAAGCCCAGCACCGACAGCCACAGCGCCCCCCAGGCCTGGCGCCAAGTGGGCCTGCGGGCGCGCCGCATCGAAGCCGCCAGCACGGCGACGGACACCACCCCGTAAACCACGAAGCGCCCCGCCGTCAGGTCGATGCCCGCAAAGCCGCTGACCATGCGCGGCGCCACGAACACCAGGCCCCACAGCGCGCCCGCGGCCAGTCCGGCGAGGATGCCGGTCAGCACGGTCTGGCTTCCTCACCCGCGCGCGGGAGCAGGTTGGGGTGAGGGTGAATGTGCGTCATGTGCGGGCTGGGGTTGCCCTCTCCCAGAGGGAGAGGGAGCCATGGTCCACCCTCTTCGATGGCACCGCCCGCATCACTGCAAACCCGACGGTCGCGGAGCAGACTATGCAAGCGACAGCCGTGCCCGGACCTGCGCCGGGCACTGGCTGTGTCCCCCCTCGCGCAGCAGAGGGGGGAAGGCGCGCAGCGACTCAGGGGGGTGTTTCACTTCACACACCAAACCCGTCGTCCGCCGCGATGATGGCGCCGTTGACAAAATGGCTCTGGTCGGACGCCAGCATCATCAGCACCGCGTCCAGGTCTTTCGGGTCACCCACGCGCTTGCGCGGCAGCATGTTGACGAGCTTCTGGCCGGCTTCGGTCTGCCAGTGGTGGTGGTTGATCTCGGTGTCGATGTAGCCGGGGCAGATGGCGTTGACGTTGATGCCAAAGCGCCCCCACTCCAGCGCCATGGCCTTGGTCATCTGCACCACGGCGGCCTTGCTCATGCAGTACACGCCGATCTGCGGCAGCACTTTCAGCCCGGCCATCGACGCGATGTTGATGATGCGCCCGCCGGTAAAGCTGCCCGGCGCGGCGCCCTTGGCACGGGCGATCATGCGCTTGCCGACCTCTTGCGCGACGAAGAAGGCGCCGCGCACGTTGGTGTCAAAGATGAAGTCGTAGTCGTCCTCGGTCACGTCCTGAATGCGCTGCGTGGTCGACACGCCCGAGTTGTTGACCAGGATGTCGATGGAGCCCATCTCGGTCTCGGCATGCGCCACGGCGGCCTTGATGGACTGCAAATCGGTCACGTCGCACTCCACCACGTGGGCGTCGCCGCCGTCGCCTTCGATGCGGGCGCGCAGGTCTTTCAGCTTGTCCAGCCGGCGGCTGGCCAGCACCACGCCGGCGCCCGCGCTGGCCAGCGTGCGTGCAAACTGCGCGCCCAGGCCGCCCGAAGCGCCCGTGATGAAGGCCACGCGGCCGGACAGGTCGATGCTGTAAGTCATGGTTCTTTCCTCCGGAAAATTCTGCGGCGCAGGCTGGCGCCAATGATGCGCGGCACGTGCATAAAATCAGTCACGCACCCGACACGCGCGCCTGGCGCGGGCCCCTTGCCATGTCGGCCATTATTTCAAACACGATGAGAGGCAGCCCATGACCCCCGACGAAATCATCCAGCAGTACGGCCCGCGCGAGGCGATGGAGTACGACGTGGTCATCGTCGGCGCTGGCCCGGCCGGGCTGTCCGCCGCCATCCGCATCAAGCAGCTGGCGGCCGAAAAAGAGCAGGACGTCTCGGTCGTGGTGCTTGAAAAAGGCTCCGAGCCGGGCGCGCACATCTTGTCCGGCGCGGTGATGGACCCGAAGGCACTGACCGAGCTGATCCCTGACTGGCAGGCCAAGGGCGCGCCGCTGAACCAGATCGTCACCGACGACGCCTACGTCTTCCTGCGCGAGGACGGCGGCGGCACGCGCGTGCCCAACATGGCGCTGCCGCCGTTTGCCGACAACCACGGCAACTACATCGTCAGCTTGGGGAATGTGGTGCGCTGGCTGGCCGCGCAGGCCGAAGAACTGGGCGTGGAAATCTTCCCCGGCTTTCCGGCGGCCGAGGTGCTCTACAACGACGATGGCAGCGTGAAGGGCGTGGCCACCGGCAACTTGGGGCTAGGCAAGGACGGCGAGCCGACCGAGAACTTCCAGCTGGGCATGGAACTGCACGGCAAGTACACGCTGTTTGCCGAAGGCTCGCGCGGCCACCTGGGGCGCCGGCTGATCGAGCGCTTCAAGCTCGATGCCAACAGCGACCCGCAAAGCTACGCCATCGGCATCAAGGAACTGTGGGAAATCGACCCCAGCCGCCACACGCCCGGCTTCGTCATGCACACCGCCGGCTGGCCGATGGACGAGCACACCTACGGCGGCGCGTTTCTCTACCACGCCGAGGACAACAAGGTGTTCTGCGGGTACGTGGTCGGCCTGAACTACAAGAACCCGTACATGAGCCCGTTCGAGGAGTTCCAGCGCTGGAAGACCCACCCGCGCGTCAAGTGGTACTTCACCGACGACGCCGGCAACGTCAACGCCAAGCGCATCAGCTACGGCGCGCGCGCCATCACCGCGGGTGGCGTGCTGGCGCTGCCCAAGACGGTGTTCCCGGGCGGCGCGCTGGTCGGCTGCGACGCGGGCTTTCTCAACGTCAGCCGCATCAAGGGCAGCCACGCCGCCATCAAGACCGGCTCGATGGCCGGCGAAGCGGCGTACAACGCCGTGGTGGCGGGCCGCCAGCACGACGAACTGGCCGCCTACCCCGAAGCCTTCAGCAACAGCTGGCTGGCCGCCGAACTGAACAAGGACCGCAACTTCAAGAACTGGTTCAAGAAAGGCCTGACCACGGGCACGCTGATGAACGGGCTGGAGCAGATGGTCTTCCGCGGCCACGCGCCCTGGACGCTGCACCGCACCGAGCCCGATCACGTGCAGTTGAAGCCCGCCGCCGACTGCCAGCCCATTGCCTACCCCAAGCCCGACGGCAAGCTGACCTTCGACCGACTGTCGAGCGTGTTCGTCAGCAACACCAACCACGAAGAAAACCAGCCCGCGCACCTGACGCTGAAAGACCCGACGGTGCCGGTCAACATCAACCTGGCCAAGTTCGCCGGCCCCGAAGGCCGCTACTGCCCGGCGGGCGTGTACGAATTCGTGCCCGATGAGTCGAAGGGTGGCAACGCCCAACGCCTGCAGATCAACGCGCAGAACTGCGTGCACTGCAAGACCTGCGACATCAAGGACCCGACGCAGAACATCGTGTGGGTGACGCCAGAAGGCGGCGGCGGACCGAACTATTCGGGCATGTAACCCCGTTCTTCGGGGCAAATGAAGGCGCAGCGCTTGCCAGCACTGCGCCTTCAGCTATTTTTACGATAGCAATCGAGCGACACCCAAGCGCTTGCCACGCCATGCGCCAAAGGCTTTTGCCGCGCCTCGCACACCCTGTAAAAGCAGCGCCCAACACGCCTGCGCCCGCACGTGCCAACGCGATGCCGACGGCACGCACCTGCGCGACTCCCCATGCGCGAAAACCCCGAGGCGCAGGCTTGGACGAACGCCCATAATGGCCCGCTCTCAGGCCTCGACAGGCGGCCTTTCGTTGTCCAAGATTTCAGGAGCTTCACGATGAAATTGCACCAACTTGTGCTCGGCATGGGCCTGGCCTTCGGTCTGATGGCGGGCGCCGCGGCGCAGACCACGATGAAGATCAGCATCTCCACCTCGCAAAGCTCGCACCAGGGCATTGCCATCGACACCTTTGCCAAGGAAGTCGAGAAGCGCACCAACGGCCGCTACAAGGTGCAGACCTTCTACAACGGCGCGCTGGGCGGTGAGCGCGAGTCGATCGAGGCGGTGCAGCTGGGCACCCAGGAACTGGCGTTCAGCTCCACCGGCCCGGTGCCCAACTTCGTGCCCGAGACGAAGATTCTCGACGTGCCCTTCCTGTTCCGCGACAAGGCGCATGCGCGCGCCGTGCTCGACGGCCCGATCGGGCAGGAGCTGCTGACCAAGTTCGACGCCAAGGGCTTCAAGGCCCTGGCCTGGGCCGAGAACGGCTTCCGCCACATGACCAACAGCAAGCGCGACGTGAAAGAGCCCGCCGACCTGAAGGGCCTGAAGATGCGCACCATGGAAAACCCGGTGCACGTGGCGGCCTACAAGGGCTTCGGCATCATCACCACGCCCATGGCCTTCCCCGAAGTGTTCACCGCGCTGCAACAGGGCACGGTGGACGGGCAGGAGAACCCGCTGTCGGTCATCATCTCGGCCAAGTTCGACCAGGTGCAAAAACACCTGTCGCTCACGGGCCACGTGTACTCGCCCTGCATCTTCGTGATGAACAAGGGCGTGTTCGACAAGCTGAGCGCCGCCGACAAGCAGGCCTTCATCGAAGCCGCCCGCGAAGGCACCAAGGCCAACCGCGCCAAGGTGGACGAGGACGACACCAAGGGCGTGGCCGACCTGCGCGGCAAAGGCATGACGGTGATCGACAACATCGACAAGGCCAAGTTCGTGGCCGCACTGTCCAGCGTCAACGCCCAGTTCGAAAAAGACTTCGGCAAGGCCAACCTGGACCGCATCCGCAACTACAAGTAAGGCGGACCGTCCGGATTGCTATTATTTGAATAGCTGAAAGTGCCCGTCAGCCCAGCGCGACGGGCTTTTTTTATGGAAGCCATCGGTTTGACATGAAAGCCCTGCTGCTGACCCTTGAAAGCTGGACCACGCGCATCGCGATGGCACTGGCCTGCCTGATGCTGGCCATCGCCTCGACGCTCGGTGTGTTCCAGATCATCACCCGCTTCGTGCTGGAGCAACCCGCCGAATGGAGCGAAGTGCTGATTCGCTTCAGCCTGATCTGGATGGTGTTCCTGGGCATTCCGATGGCCTTTCGGCAAGGTGCCATGGTGAGCGTGGACGCGCTGTACCGCGCCGTGCCGACCGGCGCCAAGCGCGTGCTCGACCTGGTGGTGGCCCTGGCGGCGCTGGCGCTGATGCTCGTCATTCTGTGGTGGGGCTACGACTACGCGGTGCGCGGCAGGGTGCAGTCCATGGCGGGACTCGAATCGCTGTCGATGTTCTGGGCCTACATCGCCATGCCGGTGGGCGCCCTGTTCTCGATCCTGGGCATCGTGGCCAACTACCTCGACCCGCGACGGATGGAACTGGAGACTGCGCAGTGATGACGCCCACCCCCGAAGCGCGCTTTGCGCGCCTCCCCCTCAAGGGGGCGCACGCAGCGGCCGGGCCAAGCCCGCTCCGCGCGTGCACTCGAAAGGCCGCGCGCACCGCGAACCCTCTGATCGAATGGCAAGTCCGGGAGCGCCGCGCATGACCACAGCCATGCTCATCACCATGATGCTGGGCTTTGCGCTCAGCGTCTCGGTTGCCGTGTCCATCGGGCTGGCGTCGATCGTCGGCATTCAGGTCGGCAACGCCCACATGCTGATCTCCGCCAAGGAGATGTTCAACAGCATCAACAAGTTTCCGCTGGCCGCCATTCCGTTCTTCATCCTGGCCGGCAACCTGATGGAAACGGGTGGCATTTCGCGCCGCCTGGTCGAATTCGCCAAGAGCATCGTCGGCGGCGTGCAGGGAGGGCTGCCGATGACCTGTGTGCTGACGTGCATGATCTTCGCCGCCGTGTCGGGCTCGTCGGTGGCGACCACGTTCGCGATTGGCGCCATCCTGATCCCGGCGCTGATCAAGCACGGCTATCCCACGTCCTGGGCGGCGGCGCTGCAGGCCACCAGCGCCGAACTGGGCGTGATCATTCCGCCGTCGATTCCGATGATTCTGTACGGCGTCGCGGCCGAGGTGTCGATTGGCGAGTTGTTCATCGCCGGCTTTGGCCCGGGCCTGCTGATCAGCGGCGCGCTCATGGTCTTCGTCTGGGCGTACTGCAAGTGGAAGGGCTGGGGCAAAAACGACGGCGACGGGCGCCTGGGCTTCTTCACCGCCACCCGGCAGGCGGCGTGGGCGCTGCTGATGCCGATCATCATCCTGGGCGGCATCTACGGCGGCATCTTCACGCCGACCGAGGCGTCGGCCGTGGCCGTGTTCTACGCGCTGGTGGTGGGCATGGGGGTGTACCGCGAAATCAGCGTCAGGGACCTGGTCGCCGTGTTGCGCAAGTCGGTGGTGTCGTCGTCGGTGATCATGTTCATCATCGCCAACGCGGGGCTGTTCGCCTTCCTCATCACGCGCGCCGGCGTGCCCGACGCCATCGGCCACTGGCTGGAAGAGGTGCTGAAGAACCCCGCCATGTTTTTGCTGGGTGTGAACGCGGCGCTGTTCGTGATCGGCATGTTCATCGAGACCAGCGCCGCCATCATCGTGCTGGCGCCCATCCTGGCGCCGGTGGCGCAACGCTTTGGCATTGACCCGGTGCACTTCGGGCTGGTGATGGTGGTCAACCTGGCGCTGGGCATGATCACCCCGCCGTTCGGCGTGAACCTGTTCGCGGCCTGCACGGTGGCGCGCATCTCGCTCGACAAGATCATCCGGCACCTGGTGCCGTTTGTGTGCGTGGTGCTGGCGTGCCTGATGGTGATCACCTACGTGCCGGCGCTGTCGCTGGGCTTGCGCGACCTGGTGTATAGATAAAACTCCCCCTGTGGCGCTGGCGCGCCTTCCCCCAGGGCACAACACTGGCGGCCGGGCCAAGCCCGCTCCCCGGCGCTCTCGCGCGGCCTGCTCCGCGGCCATTTGTCATGGCAGAATCGGGTGTCGTCAGGAGAGAGCGCCGTCACACGCGCCGCCGAAGGCTGAACGCTCAGGCAAAAGGACTGGCACAACACAATTCTGCTGGAGAGAGGCCGCGGCGCATGCCAGGCGGCCCACCGAAGGGGCAAGGCCGGCGCGGTTGGCGCGGGTTGAATCTCTCAGGTAAAGAGGACAGCAGGGTTCCGCGCCCGGACTTGCTGGCCGGGCAATGCCTTTGAAAATGCATTCGAGGAGCCCTGCCATGTCCGCTGCCGACACCGAACTTCAAAAAACCCCGCTGCACGATCTGCACGTCGAACTCGGCGCGCGCATGGTGCCGTTTGCTGGCTATTCGATGCCGGTGCAGTACCCCGCCGGCCTGATGGCCGAGCACAAGCACACGCGCGAAGCGGCCGGCCTGTTCGACGTGTCGCACATGGGGCAGATCAAGCTGGTGGGCGCCGATGCCGCCGCCGCGCTGGAAAGCCTGATGCCGGTGGATGTCATGGGCCTGGGCGTGGACAAGCAGCGCTATGGCCTGCTGCTGACCGACGAAGGCACCATCATCGACGACCTGATGTTCGTGAATTGGGGCGATCCGGCGCAGGCCACGGGCGAAAGCCGCCCGCGCGCCTCGGGCGAGCGCGAGGGGCCGCAGCTGTTCCTGATCGTCAACGGCGCCTGCAAGGCCGGTGACATCGCGCACCTGCAAGCCCGCATCGGCGACCGCTGCCAGGTGCTGCCGATGCCTGAGCGCGCCCTGCTCGCGCTGCAAGGCCCCAAGGCCGTCGATGCGCTGCAGCGCCTGGTGCCCGGCGTCGAGCAACTTGTCTTCATGACGGGCGGCGCCTTTGCCTGGAACGGCACCGACCTGTACATCACCCGCAGCGGCTACACCGGCGAAGACGGCTTCGAGATTTCCATCCACGCATCCCAGGCCGAAGCCTTTGCGCGCGCACTGCTGGCGCAGCCTGAAGTTGCGCCCATCGGCCTGGGCGCGCGCAACAGCCTGCGCCTGGAAGCGGGCCTGTGCCTGTACGGCAACGACATCGACACCACCACGACCCCCATCGAGGCGGGCCTGAACTGGGCCATCCAGAAGGTGCGCCGCACGGGCGGCGAACGCGCGGGCGGCTTTCCGGGCGCGGACAAAGTGCTGCCCTTCATGCAGGACGCCGCAGGCAACCCGGCCGCGCAAAAGCTCGGCCGCAAGCGCGTGGCGCTGATGGCCCAGGATCGCATCCCTGTGCGTGAACACATCGAACTGCAAGACGCCGCCGGCCAGAAAATCGGCGAAACCACCAGCGGCCTGCTCGGCCCGAGCATCGACCGGCCCATCGCGATGGGCTACGTCACGCCCGAACATGCCGCCGTCGGCTCGCCCGTGATCGCGCTGGTGCGCGGCAAGCCGGTGCCGATGGAGGTGGTGACCACGCCCTTTGTCCCCAATCGTTATCACCGCGGTTGATTGTTGGCCAAATCGGCTTGCAGCGCCCGCCCCACTTGCGCAATCCACTCTTTTTTTTGGAGCAACCATGACCATCAAATACACCGAAGACCACGAATGGGTCAAAGTCGAGGGAGATATCGCCACCGTCGGCATCACGCAGCACGCGCAGGATGCGCTGGGCGACGTGGTGTTCGTCGAATTGCCCGAAGTCGGCAAGACCTACGGCCAGAAAGACACCGCCGGTGTGGTGGAGTCCGTGAAGGCCGCGGCCGACGTATACATGCCGGTCAGCGGCGAAGTGGTTGAGGTAAACCAGGCGCTGGCCGACGAGCCGAGCCTGGCCAACAGCGACCCGGAGGGCGCGGGCTGGTTCTTCAAGGTCAGGCTCACCCAACCCGACCAGGTGGCGGCGCTGATGGACGAGGCCGCCTACAAGGCTTTCGCCGCCTGATTTTCTTTCGTCATCGTGCAGGGCTTGGGGGCGCATCGATGCCGATGCGCCCGGCCCGAGGTTTTGTCTGGAGCAGCTCGACATGTCCCACCCCCTCTCTCTGGCCCAGCTGGAAAACGCCGACGAATTCGTCCGCCGCCACATCGGCATCACGCCCGAGGACGAGCGCAAGATGCTCGCCGTCATCGGTGAAACATCGCGCCAGGCGCTGGTCGAATCCATCGTGCCGCGCAGCATTGCGCGCCAGACGCCGATGGATGTGCCGCCGGCGGCCACCGAGGTCGATGCGCTGGCCGAGCTGAAGGCCATCGCGGCCAAGAACCGCCACGAGATGAAGAGCTTCATCGGCCAGGGCTATTACGGCTGCCACCTGCCGGGCGTGATCCTGCGCAACGTGCTGGAAAACCCCGCCTGGTACACCTCGTACACGCCTTACCAGGCCGAAATCAGCCAGGGCCGCATGGAAGCGCTGGTCAACTTCCAGACCATGGTGGCCGACCTGACGGGCATGGACATTGCCAATGCCTCGATGCTGGATGAAGCCACCGCCGCGGCCGAGGCCATGACGCTGGCGCGCCGCAGCGTCAAGGCCAAGGGCTCGGTGATCGTCGTCAGCGGCGACGCGCACCCGCAGACCATCGAAGTGATGCAGACGCGCGCGGCGCCGCTGGGCCTGACGGTCAAGGTCGCCCACTCGCAGCCCGAGTGGGACGCGGCCATCGCCGCCGACGACTACTTCGCCGCGCTCATCCAGTACCCCTGCAGCAGCGGCTGGCTGATGGACTGGAGCGGCGAGTCGGACAAGATCCACGCCAAGGATGCCGCCGTGATCATGGCCAGTGACCTGCTGGCGCTGACGCTGCTGAAGTCGCCCGGCGAAATGGGCGCCGATATCGTGGTCGGCAATTCGCAGCGCTTCGGCATGCCGATGGGCGCGGGCGGCCCGCACGCCGCCTTCATGGCCTGCAAGGACGCGTTCAAGCGCAGCCTGCCCGGGCGCCTGGTGGGGGTCAGCGTGGACGTGCACGGCAAGCCGGCCTACCGCCTGGCGCTGCAGACGCGCGAGCAGCACATCCGCCGCGAAAAAGCCACCAGCAACATCTGCACCGCGCAGGCGCTGCCGGCCATCGTCGCCAGCATGTACGCGGTGTACCACGGGCCGCAAGGCCTGAAGCGCATTGCCGAACGCGTGACGCGCCTGGCCAGCATCTTCACCGCCGGCATGCAGGCGCTGGGCTTCAGCGCCACGCACCACGATTCGGGCTTCGACACGGTCTGCTTCAAGACCGATGGTGCTACCGATAAGATAGCTGCACGCGCAGTCCAGATGGGCGTCAACCTGCGAAAAGCATGGGATGTCTACCTGTGCGTGTCGTTCGACGAGACCAGCACGCGCACCGACGTCGAACGGCTTTGGACGATCTTCGGCGACGGCCAGCCGCAGCCCGACTTCACGCAGCTGGAAGGCAGCGCGCCGGCGCTCATTCCAGCCGCGCTGCGCCGCACGTCTGCCTTCATGACGCACCCGGTGTTCAACAGCCACCACAGCGAAACCGGCATGCTGCGCTACATCCGCCAGCTGTCCGACAAGGACCTGGCGCTTGATCGCAGCATGATTCCGCTGGGCAGCTGCACCATGAAGCTGAACGCCACCAGCGAGATGATTCCCATCACCTGGCCCGAATTCGCCAACGTGCACCCCTTTGCACCGGCCGACCAACTGCAGGGCTACCGCGAACTGGACGAGCAGCTGCGCCGCTGGCTGAGCGCCATTACCGGCTATGCCGACGTCAGCCTGCAGCCCAACGCCGGCAGCCAGGGCGAATACGCCGGCCTGCTGGCCATCCGCGCGTGGCAGCAGGCGCGCGGCCAGGGCCAGCGCGATGTGTGCCTGATTCCCAGCAGCGCGCATGGCACCAACCCGGCCAGCGCGCAGATGGTGGGCATGAAGGTTGTCGTCACCAAATGCGACGACAACGGTAACGTCGACCTGGCCGACCTGAAGATCAAATGCGAGCAGCACGCCGACAAGTTGGCCTGCATCATGATCACCTACCCCAGCACGCACGGCGTGTTCGAAACGCATGTCAAAGAGGTGTGCCAGCTGGTGCACCAGCACGGCGGCCGCGTGTACCTGGACGGCGCCAATATGAACGCCATGGTCGGCGTGGCCGCGCCGGGCGAATTTGGCGGCGACGTCAGCCACCTGAACCTGCACAAGACCTTCTGCATCCCGCACGGCGGCGGCGGCCCCGGTGTCGGGCCGGTGTGCGTGGTGGAAGACCTGGTGCCCTATCTGCCCGGCCACCAGACGGCGGGAGATGCTCGCAAAATTGGAGCAATCAGCGCAGCCCCGCTGGGCAATGCCGCGGTGTTGCCCATCTCGTGGATGTACATCCGCATGATGGGCGGTGCGGGCCTGACGTACGCCACCGAGGCAGCGATCCTGTCGGCCAACTACATCAGCAAGCGGCTGAAGGACCACTACCCCACGCTGTACGCCAGCGCCAACGGGCATGTCGCGCACGAATGCATCCTGGACCTGCGCGGCCTGAAGGACACCAGCGGCGTGATGGCCGAAGACGTGGCCAAGCGCCTGGCCGACTACGGCTTTCATGCGCCGACGCTCAGCTTCCCGGTCGCCAACACGCTGATGGTGGAGCCGACCGAAAGCGAGACGCTCGAAGAAATCGACCGCTTCATCGACGCCATGATCGCCATCCGCGAGGAGATTCGCCGCGTCGAGCGCAGCGAGTGGCCGCAGGACGACAACCCGCTGAAGAACGCCCCGCACACCGCCGACAGCCTGCTCACCGCCGACTGGCCACACCCCTATCCGCGCGAAGTCGGCGGCGCGCTGGCCGGCCGGCTGCCGGGCAGCGTGAAGTACTGGCCGCCGGTCGGCCGTGTCGACAACGTGTACGGCGACCGCAACCTGTTCTGCAGCTGCGTGCCGGTCGAGGCGTTTGCCGACGAGGCGGTCGACGCCGCCGCATGAGCGCGGCGCCGCCGGTCGTCCGCGCGGCCGACTACCGCGACGAAGCCCATCGAACGGCGCTCGTCGCGCTGCTGGACGCCTATGCGCGCGACCCCATGGGTGGCGGCGTGCCGTTGCCGCACGACGTGCGGTCGCGCCTGTGCGACGACCTGGTGGCCCTGCCCGCGGCCGCCAGCTTCATCGCCTGGCAAGGCGATGCGCCCATCGGCCTGGCCAACACCTTCGAGAGCTATTCCACCTTCAAGGCGCGGCCGCTGCTCAATGTGCACGACCTGGTGGTGCTGCCGGCCCACCGCGCGCGCGGCGTGGGCCAGGCGCTGCTGGCGGCGTGCGAAGCCCACGCCAAGGCGCGCGGCTGCTGCAAGCTCACCCTGGAAGTGCTGAGCGGCAACCAGCGCGCGCTGCGCAGCTACCAGCGCTTCGGCTTCGCGCCCTATGTGCTGGACCCCGCCGAAGGCGAAGCCGTGCTGATGCAGAAGTGGCTGTAGGCCCCCTGCAACGCTACTTGTCCCGCGGCGGCGCCGGCTGCGGCTGCAGCCGATAAAACCGGGGATAGCGGCGGGCCACCACCGGCCCGTTGAAGTCCCACGTCACGCACTTGCCCAGGTGCGGCGGCGGGTGCTCGGGATCGATCGGCACCACGCTCTGCACCATGGTCTGGAACGCGGCGGTGGCCATGTTGAACAGCAGCTCGCGCAGGTGGGCGCAGCCTTCGATGCCGCCCAGGTGCTGCTCGATCGAACGGCGCCAGCCGCGCGCCAGCTGGCAGCCCACCATGCGCTGCATCGGCGCCATGGCCTTGGGGCACGGGTCGTGCGGCACATGGTCCATCGCCACTTCGATGGCGTGCACCACCGTGTCGTCGTCCACCGTCAGCCGGATCGCCATGCCGTGGATCGGCTCGCCCGCCGCCCAGTCGCCCTCGCCGGCAATGGTGAAGGGTGCGGTCTTGCTGTCGTGCAGTTCGGCCTCGATGTCCCACAGGCCGTCGGCGCGGCGATAACCGCGAAAGACGGTACGACGATCATGCAGGTGGGTGCGCGGAGCAGGTGAAGAAAGCGGCACGGCGTAAACCCCGCGACGAAACGCGGGCAGGAAGCTGACCCGCCCATTGTCGCGGCTTCGCGCGCCCGTTGCCGGGGCGTGCGCAGGCACCGCGCCAGCGGGCGCTAACATGCCGCATCATCACTTCGCACGACACGCATGCCCCGCAAATCCGCTTCGCCCGCCGCCGCGCGCACCGCCCTGCCCTACCCAGGCAGCATCACCCAGGTGCGCGGCATCGAGGTCGGTCACTTCACCGACACGCGCCGCCCCACCGGCTGTTCCGTGGTGCTCGCCCGCGCCGGGGCATCGGGCGGCGTCGACGTGCGTGGGGCCGCACCCGGCACGCGCGAGACCGATCTGCTCGACCCGGCCAACCTGGTGGGCGTGGTGCACGCGGTGCTGCTGTCGGGCGGCAGCGCGTGGGGGCTGGACGCCGCCAGCGGCGTGATGCGCTGGCTTGAAGAACAAGGCGTGGGCCTGTACGTCGGCAGCGCGCCGGGCCAGGTGGTGCCCATCGTGCCGGCGGCGGTGCTGTTTGACCTGCACCTGGGCGACGCGCGCATCCGCCCCGGCGACGCGGCGGGCTACGCGGCCTGCGACGCCGCCAGCGATGAGCCGCTGCAGGGCAACGTCGGCGCGGGCGCGGGCGCCACGGTGGGCAAGCTGTTCGGCATGCCCTTCGCGATGAAGGGCGGCATCGGCACCGCTTCGGTCACGCTGGACGGAGTGACCGTGGGCGCGCTGATCGCGGTCAACGCGTTGGGCGATGTGGTCGACCCCGCCACGGGCGCCCCGATTGCCGGCGCGCGCACCGAAGACGGGCAAGGGCTGCGCGGCAGCGTGTCGGCGGTGCTGGCGGGCGACGCGCCGCTGTCGCTGCTGGCGGGCGTCAACACCACCATCGGCGTGGTCGCCACCGATGCGCCGCTGAGCAAGGGCCAGTGCCAGCGCCTGGCCGGCGCGGGCCACGATGGGCTGGCCAGGGCCATTCGCCCGGTGCACACCATGAGCGACGGCGACACGCTGTTCGCGCTGGCCACCGGCATGTCGGGCGGGCTGGATTTCAACGTGCTGTGCACGATGGCGGGCGAAGTCGTGGCGCGCGCCTGCGTCAATGCCGTGCGCGCGGCGCGGGGCATCCAGACCGACACGCTCAACCTGCCGTCAGCTACCGATTTAATAGCTTCCGGCGCTTGATGCATCAGCGACAGAAGGGTTTTTGATTCATGATCGGACCGATTCGCCGCACCCTGACGCTGATCGTGCTGTCGGTGCGCGACATGCTGGCTTCCGCCGGGCCGGTGGTGTTGCTGGCCGTGGGCGTGCTGGTGGGCGCGTACTGGTGGCTCGACCCGCAGCCGCCCAAGACGGTGACGCTGGCCACCGGCCCCGAGGGCAGCGCGTATGCCGAATTTGGCCGGCGCTGTGCGCAGGCGCTGGCCAGGAACCGCATCGAGGTCAAGCTGACCACCACCGAAGGCTCGCAAGCCAACCTGCAGGCGCTGCGCGCGGGCCAGGCCGACGTGGCCTTCGTGCGCGGCGGCAGCGCCGACGCGGCGGCCGATGGCGAGGCGGGCATCACCTCGCTCGGCGCGCTGTTCTACGAGCCGCTTTGGGTGTTCTATCGGCCTGCGGCGCTTGCTGGACAAGCGCGAGCAGCTCCTAAATCAGAAGCAAGCAAACCCGTCACCACGCTGGGCCAACTGAAGGGCCTGCGCGTCAACATCGACCAACCGGGCAGCGGCGTGCCCGAAATCGTGCAGCGCCTGCTGCAGGCCAACGGCATGGACGCGAATGCCCTGGTCACCAGCCAGTTGCCACCGGCAGCCGCCGCCGAGGCGCTGCTGGGCGGCTACCTGGACGCGCTGGTGCTGGTCACCGCGCCCGAGTCGCCCGTGGTCGAGCGCCTGCTGCGCGCGCCCGGCGTGGCGCTGATGGACGTGGCGCAGGCCGACGCCTATGCGCGGCGCTTTCCCTTCTTGCAGCCGGTCACGCTGCCGCGCG
>Ga0209604_1001461_pt1 | contig 19194 bp, 13 predicted proteins | sample AD_UKC097_MetaG_FD_184405 | JGI IMG/M metagenome (GOLD analysis project Ga0209604, IMG submission 184405) | Active sludge microbial communities of municipal wastewater-treating anaerobic digesters from USA - AD_UKC097_MetaG (SPAdes) (version 2) | ecosystem: Engineered > Bioreactor > Anaerobic >... | reverse complement strand
TTATAAAAACGTATTAGCGGCTTTGGATATTTTAAACTCAGATATATGTAATTTTTCATTTTCCGAGCCAAACAGGGTGGCGTTAATTGCCGAAAACAACAACAACTATAATTTAACAATTTTATTAATGCCTATAATATAGCAAATAACATTAAGAGACGAACGCGACGCCGCCGTTGAAAAAAGGTTTAAAGACCTCTACGAAAACGGCACCGAGCTGCCAGACGGTACAAAAATACGAATGCGTTACGAAGATTGCCTTACCCAACTTGGCAAAGAGTTTTTTTTGGCAACCGCCACCATTGAAGCAATTTTGCGTGGCAACTACAAAGAGCTGAGGCAAAAACCCAAAAAAAACAAAATTAACCTACCCGACCAACTCGAATTTAAATTTACCGACAACTAAATTTTATTGCCCCCCCAAAACAAACAACAATCTCAATATTACCTAATTATTTAAACTTTTTAATTATGTCTAAAAATTTAATAGTACCCGCCAAACAAATTGTAACCTGGTTTATTTTGCAAATGGGCAACAAACCCAGCAACCGCCCACTAAAATTTTACCTTTTGCTTGCCGCCATAGTATTGGTTAGCAATATTGCCGCCCAGCTAATAGTTAATGGGTTTGGTTTTATAGCCCGTGCTGGCAACAAAACAGCTGGCACACAAACAAGTATGGCAAGCCTTTATTTGCTAAAGGTAGCCACCCCCTACCTGGCGCAGCCCCAAAAATTTGAAGATAAAGTGCGCACCGTTAGCCAGCAGCTACAAATACCCCCCGAATGGCTAATGGCGGTAATGCACAGCGAAAGCAGATTTAATGCAGCAGCCCGCAATTTAAAAGGCAGTGGCGCAACAGGCTTAATACAATTTATGCCTCAAATAGCCAAACAGTTGGGCACCACCACCGACAAACTACACAAAATGAGCCACCTAAAACAATTAGACTATGTATATGATTATTTGCATAGTATAAAACAACAACGAAAAGTAAGCTATACTAATTTAACCAATTTATACCTCGCCATTTTATCCCCCGCAGCTCTTGGCAACGACCCCTGCTATACCCTCTATGCCAAACCCGATATACAATACCACCAAAACGCCGGCTTAGACGAAAACAAAGACGGCAAAGTAACCATTTACGACATAGACCAACGCCTAAAACGCATGTACCCAACAGCCTATAATATAGCAAATAACAAATATTAGTTCTAAAATGGAACTACCTAAAAAAAGACCCCCCGCTACACTAAATAACACGAATGTAGGCAACCGTACCCGCCACGATTGACGGCAAAATTGCCAGCATTAGTATTCGGGTACAAATACCCTGCCCCCCGATATTTAGATAACACTTTGTTTAGCTCCTTTGGCGTTAATTCGCCGTTATACGTCTTTACAATTTCGCGACACAACGGGCGGCTATCTTCAACAAGCCCCCCAACATATATATATTTTTCAAACCCAAACTCCTGCCCTATTTCGTTGTTTATTTGCCCCGACAAAGCCCGCAGGCCATCGTTCGCCGTTTGCCCCGCCCAACGATGTAATATTTTATCATCGGCAAAAATACTAAATAGCCGCTCCCGTGTTTCTTCAATGCTTGCCCCAAGCTGCATTGCCCGAAATAGTTCCTTTTTTACCGGCTCAATAAAATATAATTTGATGCCTACCTGCTTAAAATCAAATAACGTTTTATCAATAATTGACACCTGCGCCCCGCTTGGCGACTTTAATAACTTAGCAACATCTTCATCCTTTGCTACTTTGGCAAATTTTATTTGATTTGCCGTAACATCTTCAACATTTAACAAATAACTACTAATAATATTTGAATAGTCGCGACCGCTTAGACTTTTGTCTAATTTGGTAAAGGCATTCAACAACGCTGTTTCATTGGTTGAAAAATCGCCAAACCGCCCGCCATCAATTTCGACCTTTGAAAGTAACTCGGCTAAAATATCCTTTGTTGTTGCCCGCCCAAATCTTACAACCTTGTCGGTAATTTCAACGGGTGCTTCCCTAAAAATTACCTCCAACCTATCAATCACCCTATCTATTTCTTCCCTTGCCATATTTATACATTACCCTAAATTTGTTAATTTTAATAATGTATTTACAACCCTGTCGTTGCGCTGGCGACCCTCGTCGGTTTCGTCCGTCGAAAGGTTGGCAAGGATGCTTTGGATAATACCCACCTGTGGCAATTCTGTTTGTTTCGTTTCAATAAATAACGGCAAAAACAAATCTAATTCCTTTTTAATATCCGCAAAACTTGCCGTTTCTAAATATTCAAAAATACCAACCCCTTTTTTCTCGGCTAACAAATCAAATAACGCATCGGAATAAACCGCCCGGGCGTATGCCGTTGTATCATTCATTGCCGCCGCCGTACTTGCCGCATTAGCAACACCCCGCAAAGGGGCATAAATATTTAATATTTGTTCTTTTTTTGCCGCAAACGGCATATTTTGCCAGCGGTAATATTCGACCTTTTTGGCATTAGCCAGCCCTGTTTGACCCCCCCTTTGTAATTCAATTATTTGTGTTAAAAGGGTTTCACTATTTTTAACGTCAAATTCGGAAACGCCCTTGAAAATTAGGCTGTCGTAATCCGAAACAAATACCCCCCCTCCATATTGCGTTTTTGTTATATACCCTAATATGTATTTTGCTATATCTTTTATTGCTATATGAAAGGCACGGGCGAAAATAGTATAAAATTTATATACGACCTCCAAGTCTTTAGCCTTTGCCACACCGCTATTTGCCGCCTCGATATGCCGAATTAGCAAAACCTCCTTACAAATTTCGTAAAGTTTTGCCGTCCGCTCCAACGCGTAATTGCCCGTATCGGTTGGTGCATGGTAAAATTCTTTAAACTGTGGCATACGCCCGTTGTTGCGCTCAACTATTTCACGCGGGACTTGTACCGACGTGCCAGGGGCTAATAATGTGCCCGACCCGCCACATGAATTGCACTTTTTTTTAACATACACGCCCGTATCGCCGATAACACTAACCGAACCCTCGCCAGAACACGTAGGGCAGTCGTTGGGCACAAAGGCGACGGTGCTATACCCTATATCCCTACACACGCCCTCCTCATCGGCATCCTGCCGTGCCAATTTGTCTAAATATGGTATGGCATTTTGAAAAAATGAATATTTATAAATTAAATTATTTTGGCAAACCCTATTGCCGGGCAACGGCACAACAGGCGGCGCGTCCTGCCCGTGATGCAAAACAATAGCATCCTTATTGCCCTCCTTGATGTAAATCTCTTTATTGTCGATTATCGTAATATTGCCCCCCTTTTTCCAAACAAATAGCCCCCCCTCAAAGGTCGCCTCGTTGCTTGGGGCGTAAACGGGCAACGGCATAAGTGCCGTTTTACTATTTGTCGTAACTTCATATTTTTGGGGCACAACAATAATAAATCCGTTAGGGTCGCCGCTTGCTATTTGCGGCAGGTCAAGCGTCGCCCAATCCAAGAACGCCTGCCCGTTAAATATTGGTGTTTTAAAATATTCAGAAACATCAACATCCGTGCTATCAATTTCTAAATTGCCCTTTTGAAAAACCGAACCGCAAACCCTATTGAGCGCATCTTGGTACAAAGGCATAGTAATAGCTGCGTAAATTTGCCGCTGCCACGCAAACCGTTCTTCCCTTATATCTGGGTGGCGGTTTAAAATGTTGGCATCAAAATAAAAATCATATTCCGCCCCCTCGCTTTGCCTATTTGGTGCACTTGGCTTTAAGCCAAATAAATGTATAGTATTGGCCACCCGTATTGCCTCTTTTTTGTCGCGCAATAAGGAATTATCAAAAAATCCATACCCCAAAGAACGAAACAGGGCATCGCCTTTTAATAAATAGTCGCTAATACTATACATTGTAAAATATTACTTATTATTTTTAATTCTATTTTAAGCAGGCAAACTTAGTTGGCTTAAAAAGTCGTTGTCCGAAATATTAGACTTATTAATTAGGTGTATCCACGTTGGGCACACCCTAAAATTCATCGTAACGGTGTGTGTTTCAACACATTTGTCGCCAATCTTTGGCTTCGTAATACGGTGGCTAATCTTAGCAGCCGCCAAAATATCGGTATTGCCTAATTTGCCCGGCGTAATAGCTGCGTAAATATCGCCGTTGCAGTCCATTTTCAATAAATTGTATTGCCCAACGGTGTTCGCCGCAACCGTACCCGCGCTTTTTCGGTAAATAGTATTCGCGCTAAGTTGCTGCCAAAATAGGGTAGCACCATCTTCATCAGCGATTGTGCCGCTAACATCAACGCCCCACGTTTGACGGGTCGAGGCGGTTATTGAGCACGCCCCGATACTGTTGTAATCGGCAATGCAGTCGCCCATCGGGATAACGTTAATAGTAGGGTCGCCTTCAGTAACATCTACCAAAACAGGGCTAACTAATAAATCATCAGCGGTAAACGCCGCCGTTAATGCCGCCGCCTTTGCCGTATCAGCACCAGAAACAAGCCCGCTTTGTGCAACGCTACAATGAACAAATATATATTTCGCATCACACGCGCCAACGGGTGTAATTTCGTTACAAACGGCGGTGGTAATGGTGGTAATAGGGGTAGGTGGTGTGCACCCGGTGCAAAGAGCCATATTAATTAAGGGGGGTTTAGTTGTAAATATATAAATTTATGCAAATTTAATTTATATAATTGTTAATAAAAATAATTTATAGTTTTAATAAATTTACTAATCTAACAGCTAACCTCTGCCCCGCCGACAAATAAAAAGTAACAGCCCCAGCCGCTGCCCGTCCAATAATCAACTTCGTAATTATTAGCATCGTCAATATTTTTAATTCTATAATATTTATTAACCACCCCGCAACTATCATCGGGCGTTAATTTTACCCGCAAATACACATCGCCATAACAGCAGGTTTGACTATACAGGGCGAACCCAGCCGTAATAGTAGCGCAGGTATTACGAACCCCCGTAATATTATAGCACGACACCATCGTGCAGCCGCCCGCCGTTGTATGGGTAACTTTTACCGATGCCAACGCCAACCCCGTATTGTCGTAAAATGCCGTGCCTGGCGCATTGGTTGAAATAGGTGTCGCCAGCCCCGCAGTTGGGCAATCAACCGTTTTGCCTGTAATGACATAGGTTGGTTGCCCCGTCGTTGGCGCAAATGTTACCGACCCCAGCGCTGGTGGGGCGTATTCCGTGCAGGCCGTAATCGCCAAATCAATACACTCCTTGCAAACAAATTCACTCGTCCCCGCCGTCCACGTGCCCGTAACGGGGTTCACACCGCAATCGGGGTTCGTACTTACATAATAGTTCAAAGTACCGCCGCTACCATAGCCCGCAGCGCAACAAATTGTAGCTTCAAGGCAGTTCGCGGCAGTATAGTCGCTACACGCGACAGTTACGTTTAAATATGATGGATTATTAGTATTTATGTATGGAATGCCAATATTTTCAGCCTTATAAGTTATTAAATGGCCTAAATAAGTAAATGTAGTACTAAACCAATAATACATCGGCGTACCGGCCGCGTTTGGTATTGTCAAAACACTCATATCGGAGTTGCCAACGACCGTCCCATAATTTGTACCCGTCTTGCCCGACCCGTTCCATATTTCCTGTACCGTCGTAAAACTTCCCAACGGCAGCCCCGTTGTGCCGCTTAACAAGGTCATAAAGGTCATTATATTACTTTCAAACGCGCGGGTTGAGGCATTCACACGCCGATACCGCGCCTTAACATTTTCATTGCCAGCCGCAACAATAGGGCAAAGGCTTGTTATAGTATTTAAAGCGACCTCTGCAATCAGCCCGTCGTTTTCGCAAGACTCAACGTCAAAAGCCGCTGTCGCCGTACAGCCGTCTTCATCTTTAAAATAAAGATAATATTGAGTGCCACCCGTACTGCCATCATCCAGCAAGCCCGTAACGGCATAACTTGGATAAGTGCCCGCAACGGTATAGTTTGCAGCCTCAACTGGCGGCGCAGTAACAGGGGGGCTAAGGGGGCCGCCATCGTTCCAAACACATACTAAATTTCTAAACAAGGCAAACGGATGTAAACCATCGGCGCAGGTCGTTGTGTTTATCGTAATTTCCGCCTCGCCATCGTAAACATAAGGAATGTAATCGGTTAAATCCGTTGTGCCCGTTGGCGGCGTAATATCGGCAGCGTAAGTTATTGAGCACGAGCACGTGCAGTCGGGTAGGGCAAAAACAACGCTATCAAAGCAGCCGTTCAACTCACTCGTTACCGTTATCGTCAAGTTGCCGCCGCCAACGGCATTTTGATTTGTAATAATATACGTGCCAAGCCCCGCCGCTACACTATCACTAAACCCCTGCGAGGTTTGGATTAATACGGTTGGCCCCGTAGAAACAGCCGTCCATGTTACCGTAACATCAACCGTGCCGTCTTCATCGCAATCGCCCGCTGCTGCATCGGTAATTACTATTTCGCAGTCATCCTCACCACACGTCGGCAGGGTGATATTTGTCGCTTCGTCAAAACAATCGCCGTTAAAAAAATCTACTATTTTTAGCGTGTGCGACGTGCCACCGTCGCCCGCAACGCTAAAAGTTATACTACCACCAGCAAAATAGGCAATGCCATAATATACATTATCAAAATATATCTTTGCCATATCGCTCGTGCCAGATGCCGTAAAAACTATCGCAACATCAACATCGCCGTCCACGCAGTCGCCAATAGTTACCGAATTGATTTCAATCGAGCAGGGCGGCGGTGTCGGCGGCGCACAACAAGGCTGCGCCGTGTCCTCAATACAATACGGCTGCGTAATTATTTCGCAGTTTACGATAGGGTTTTCATACGTGCCATAAACGAAGTCCTGCGTTTTTGTGTAATCTAAGGTATATCTTACTTTAAATATATATACACCGTAAGACGTATGAACCTCACACTCCACGTCGGCATAATAATTCAGCGGCTCAAAGGTGTTGCCGCCGTCGCTCGAATAGCCAAAGCCGCCCATCCAAACAACGTTAATGTCGCCAGAATGTAATCCTGCTGGCGCGGGGTTATTAACAATGCAATCCTCAAACCCATAACCATAAATAATTAAATTGGCATCTTCACTATACCCTTTAAAAAATGGGCGTATAACGTTGCCCGTAAAATCCAAATTTATATCGCTATACTCCCAGCCGCAAATATTTAAGTTGTTATCCAAATATGTTATTTTTTGCTTGCCAAGCGAAATTGTACTATCGCATCCGGCGGGGTAGGTAAGCGTTACCTCCCGCCATAATTTTACCGATGGTGTTGGGGGCACGCACGCCGTTGTACTTTCCGACGAAAAATTACTACCGCCAATATTTAACGTTGGGCAGCAAACGGTTTCGCACGGCAAAACATATGGCGTTATAAATTCATGTATATCGGCATAGGGGGAGGATTGACTAAATATGCTGTTTTCTAATATGTGTTTAACGCCGTAAATATTGCCATTTGTAAGCCCGACAGACACCTCTATGTGCGTGTAAAAAAAATTATTGCCGTTTGGTGTTTCGCCGCTTGTGTCATTCAATAGCATTTGCCCATCAATAGTGCCTAAAATATTGCACGGGTCTAATAGGTTGGCCGTTGCCGCCACAATATTTGCCGTTGCCGTATCGTAGGCCATCAAAATCTTAACATCGTAATCGCCAGTAACAGCGTTATAAGTCGGCGTTAAGTCCTGCACGTAAACGGGCGTAAAATTTGTATCTAAACTTTCAAACCAAATATTTGCCGTTATACTAGAAATTTCAACGCCGCCAAAACACGCATCCGCATCTAAGGTGACATTAAACGTTTTTGTCAATTCACGATATTTGACCGTCCCCGTACAGGCGACCTCCGCACCCACCTGCCAGTTTTCATCTTCCAATATATCGAAAACAGGGCAACAGCTAATAGGCAGCTCCACGCAGCACTCCGTCGCATTTGTGGTAATATCTAATTTTAGCGTTGCCACATGAAAAGCCCCGACATAATACTCGCCATAAAAATTAGGGCTGCTACCCTGAACCTCCAAACTTACACCATCGTAAACCATTTCGGTAACAACGTAACACGACGTACAACTTAACGCAAAGGGTTCTTCCGCTTGGTCTTGCGTATAGGTCGCAATACTCATCCCCCCGACGTTTTTAATCTTAACGTGCCAATCAGCATCACACGGGTTGGAAATACAATCCAAACTAACAACCGCCATACACGGCTGGCAATCGTCGCCAATTTCGCTGCCACAACTCAAGACCAACTCGCCGACCGTAATAGTAGGGGCAACCAACGGCATTTCACTTGGGTCGTTATAACAAAACAAAGGCACGGGCACGGTTTCGGGGGGTATTAACGAATTAGTAACATTTGTAATTGTAACAACTTCGTTTAAATAGTTCGTATAAGTTACCGTTGCCGTCCCATTTTCAGGTATATTTTGCACAAAATAACAGCAAAGGTTAGTGCTTGGACATTCGCACGGCAAATTCTTATCGCACGTCTCAAACTCGCCCAATAAGCGGCGCATACACACGCATCCTGTTAATTTCTTAAATAATCCCTCACTAATATTTGTTAAATGTAATGTGTCGTTAAAAATAATATTACCCGACTGTAAGACTGCCGCCACGTAGTCGGCAAATTGCGGGGCAAAATTATCATAGACCGACTTAACGGGGTATAATTTTGTGCCCTGGAGTTCGTATTTGTCAGTAATAGTAGCCTCCGTAATTTGGCAGTTGTTAAATTTTTTATATTCAACATTATCAGATAAAAAAAGCAGTTGCCCCCAAATACGCATCTTATTAGAAAATAGCAAATCTTCATTGCCCGCCAAAACATTTTGCGGCTCGCCGTACCACCTGCCTAAATAATCATAATTGCCACACTTTTCGCCCTCAATAGTTACCGTTGCCTCGCCGCCACAACACCCGGCAGCGCAGGCATTTGTATAGCCATAGTCCAAATAATAAACCTCGCCGTCAATTACCAAGTGAACGGCAAAACAACAATAATCTGCCAACCCCAAGTCCACGCCCTTAATATACGTATAAACGTTGCCGTTGCTATCTTCAGCAATTACGTAATCAATAGCCGATATTACCCCCGACAAAGTGTAACTACTAATTAACGAGGGGGGGCTTTCCGAGCAGTCGTAAAAGGATATTTGTTCGACAGCACCAAATACGTACAAATTAATATCGCCGCTTTCACAAAACGGCATACTAAAATCCGTATCGCCTAAACACTTGTTGTTTGCCCAGCCATTTGCCTCGCTTTGTACTATTCGCATATATTAATTTATTTATATCGCATTTTTTAAATTGCGAACGCTAATAACTAAATTAGGGTTGTACTCATCTATACTGCATCGGTTTTTTTGATTGAACCCTAAAATAAATAATTTATCATAACGTACCGAGTATCGCACAAATAACCCTACATGGTGTCCGCCTTTGCGTTTCAAAATAACAACGTCGCCAAACTTAGCCAAGTGCAACGGGATGCCCAAACCAACGCCCGCCCAACTTATAGCCATCGGCGTAACCTGCGGAAATTTGCAGCCTAATTCTAAAAATGCCTCCTTTAAACCAATACTGCACCACGCCACCGCCCCGTCGTCTTTCGCCCACTTGAAGTATTTTTTAATCCAAGCCATAATTGTAGGACTGTTTGCCTTGCCAGCAACCTCCTTTAACCCGTAATATTTTGAAATAATATGTATTGCCGCCGCCGCCGTGTCCATAAATGTTTATTTTTTAATGATTAAAAAAAAGAGGGGGCGGATACATGCCCCCCCAATATCAAACAAAAAACCAATGCCACGCAAAATTAACATATTTATAACAATATTACAAATAAATTTATTATTTTTTATCTTTTGTCATAAATTCATAATATCTCTTTTTCGATAAAAATGTTTCGTAAAATTCAAAAATACTCATCCGTTCTAACTCCTTTGCCTCCAACACGTTGCCCCCGCCTAATATCATTAAATTGTTATTGACCGAGCGCAAATATTCCTGCGCTAAAATTGCGGGGCTGCGTTCAAAATTTGTGTTAAATAGTTCATTTGTGCTAAATAATTCAGAGTAGTTGTGTTTAATAAATTTGCCCGCTGTTCGCATGTTTTCGCCCCCCACATCACAAAAAAAAAGTATGCCCCCTGCTTTTTTTCAAAATCATTAGCTTTGTCATTACTCCATATATCTATTTTTTTTGCAATTAATTCGCTTGGGCACGGCTCGTTAAAATCCTCCCCTTCAAAGCACCAAAAACAAGCACTCAAGGCAAGGTCTAAATTGAAGTCCTCTGTTAATTTAATTTTTTGCCCTAAAATATTTACCGCCGCCGCCGCCTCTTTCAACCGCTCCCCCTCCGTTTTTTTTGCCCACTCACCAACGCCCATCTGTATATTTGTTATTTTTTCCAAATACCCCGCCAACTGCTCTTTGTCAATTCTTAATGCCATATATAGCTCCGTTACCTTCGCTTGGTGATACCGCCTAAAGCCCATGCCCGCCTCAACGTCTTTTAAATGAAACTCATAACGGCGACCGTCCAATGTCTCAACGGCATATTTTCTTACATCTAAACTATATATATTCATAAATATTGTTAATTTGTATTTTTGTCTTCAATATAATCTTTTAATAAATTTAATTTACTGCCCGTGCCAAACAACGCATGAATTAAATACCTAAAAGCATCGGCGCTGCCCATGCTAAAATCGCCGCTATCTTTGTGTAACTGTAAGATACCCGTCTTTGAAACGTCAATAAAGGCGCAATTCAAATCGGAAAGTAAATCCTTGCAATGTGCCGATATATTAATTTTAATCTTATTAAATGCCAAATTACAAAGTAAATAACTATACTTATGCGATGGGTTTGCCGGCGGGTATCGCAAATTATACTTGTTAAATAACATGTTTTTACTACTTATATTCAACGCCGTTTTAAATTGTTCAACGCTGTTCATGTCGTACCTCGCCGCCGCGACCGCCCCCGAACTGCCCGACCGGTCGCCGCAATAGTAAATTTCATAATTGCGCCACCGCTCCAACACCCTCGCCGCCGCCGTACTTATAACATTTTGGCTCTTATGCCGTTGCACGTCTATAATCGTCGTAACAGGATTGTCTAATATATTTAACTCATAAGAAACACCCCCCGCGCCATCTTCAAACCCTACAACCTGCGTAACAACGCCACAAAGTTTATTAATATTATAGTCGTGTGATACATATATCGGCGCATCGTTATACGTCTTAATATCATTTACCACATTTATCGAAGGCACAAACGCATAAAAAAATGCCTGCGTATTAATATTTACCATTTCGCCAAAGACCTCCCGCCTCGTCAAGGGGCTATCAATACCGCCATACATAGAAATTAAACTATCTATATACCCCGCCGGCAAATTGGCAATATTACTATACGAACTGCCCTGCACAAATTCAACATCACCATCATTTATTGCCCGTTCTTTCATTTGTAACAACGGCCTAATATCATCGGGCGGCGTGGTAACGCATACCATCGCATATTTGTCTTTGTCGAATAATGTTTTAAAGCATTTGCCACGCAGCCGCCCAATTAAGGTATTTATTGACCCTACATCAATATCGCGAACTTCGTCTAATAAAATAACATCAGCCTCAATGCCCCGCCATTTTTTGCCCCCGCCCGAAACATAATCAAAAATAGCATAAGCACCATTCTTTGCCGTTATAATGTTTTTATTATCGCTATATGAATAAGGTTTAATGCCCCAATCTTTTGGCGGCATTTTATTAACGATATAATCAATATCATGCAATATGTTAAATTTTTCTAACGCACCATAAAAGCCGGGCATCGTACTTCGGTTTAATTGGTCGTAAGTCGGCGCACCGATTAAAATTAACGCTCCCCTGAATTTAGGATTAGTAAACAGTCCTTTCAAGGAAACAAACGCCCCCAAACAAAACGTTTTGCCGCCACCCAAGCCACTAACAAAGTATCGTATCTTTTTTTGGCTTTGCAATATCTGCACCTGCTCGTCATTCAGTTCAATCATTCTCACATAGTAAGTAATACTAATTTTAAGGCGTCTAAGTTGTCCTGCGTTAATTTGTCGGGCAGCGTAATACCCGCGTCTTTAGCCCACCCCCGCATGATAGTTAAATTGTACTTAGCCCCCTTTTCCTTTGGGCTAAACTCAACCACGTCGCCAAACCTTGAACGGCAAAAGGCGGCGATACACTCACTAACCCCCTGATTTTTGCCAACACTCAAGCCCCGTGCTACCATATTGCGAAACTCGCCGCTTTGGGCAAAAATAGCCCGCTGCTTGTTTGAATTTTCAACAACGCACAACGTATTGAGCGGGTCAAGGGTTAAAATATAATTAAAAAAGTCATATAAGCCGGCACACTTGATAAAACGAACCGAGCCGTTAAAATATTCACACACACCAAGCCCGCCCTTGCGAATTGACGGGTCAATGCCTATGATATATCTATTAAAGGAAACCACCCGCGTAGCTTCGTTTTTTTTACTACCCCCTTGTAACATGTTATAAATTTTATAGCTTTATTAAATTCTTCATTTGTTAATTGTTGCTTTTTAAACAACGGGCGCACCTCGACTATGTCGGAATTATAATCTATAATAAAATTATATATTAACGCCGTTTCAGTATAGCTTAGCCGATACCCAAAAGACTTGGCGCAATAAACACGGTGCGCATCAATGCCTATCCTTTTGGCCAACGACCGAACAACCACCTCTTTAGGCAGTAGCGTTAAAACATCAATTTCTGTTGGTATCTTGTTTTCCATATTGCTAATTTTTATTATTCCATATTAATACTAATATGTTGTTATGGCACATCCCAAAAGCCAACCTTTAACACGTCGCCACTTGAGCCGCCAAGCTCAACACTTATTTTATTTATTTCGTATATTTTCCCCCTATAAATTACAAAAAATCCTATCTTTAAGTTATCGCCAAAAATGCCAAATTTGTCTAATACCGAACAACTACAACCCGAAATAGTCGCCTCACATTGTCGGTTCAATAATTTATGGTTTTGCGGGCTATCTCTGTAAAATTTGTTCCACCGCGTATAGTGGTTGCCGCCCGTTATCGTGCTAAAATAGTCATCCATAATAATAGGCATATTATAAAGTTTTGGACTTTTGCAATTTGTATTGCCGTCCACGTCTACCCCCCTATCCGTTAATAAATAGGCTTTTTCCGCCGCCGTGTAATTTATCATTACCGCCTTGCCTTTTGTTGTTGGGCTTACGCCATCCCAAACAACTACACGGGGGCTTGAAACGGTAAACTCCTGCGTTAAAAGGAAATTGTCAGCATTTTGTAACCCCGAAACGGGTGCAAGTTGGGCGGCAAAAACACACTCCAGCGCAGTAGTACCGTCTTCACTAAGCCCCGAATTTCTGAAATTTTGGTTGGCAAACGGCGAAAAGTCGCGCTTCAACGCATCCGTTTGTGCCACCGTTGCACCGTTGCTAAAGTCAATTATATCGTTAAATATTATACCAGCATGTTGGCTCTCAATGTCGTACCCGTCGTTAGTTTGTTCGTACCACCCGAATTTTGGCGGCACAACCCCCGACCATTGGCAACACGTGTCCGATGTTTCGCCAATTTGGTACAACGGCGTCGCCGCGAATGGCTCAAATACATTTTTTAAATATAAGTCGCTCCCAATTAATACCCACTTTAAATTAAAATAGTCGCAAATATAATTTAGAAACTGAACGCCATTATAATTTATTAAATTTTCTACTATAATAGGCTTTGGGTTTGTTGTATGATACCAGCCCTTTGATGTGGGGGCAAAAACAATAGTAGCATTATATAGCGGGCTTGTAACATCTAAAAAATTACTATCATGTATCGTTACACCCGTTACCGCCGCCAAATTCTGTAAATATTGCCTAATCAAAACACCCTGTATCGTTCGCCCGCAACCCCGCGCACTTTCAACAAATGCCTGAAACGTACCAAGCAATGCCAACAAAATACCTAATATGCCAAGCGACGAAATAATTACCATCGTCAAGGCAAAGGTTAATACCTCTGAATTGCGACACCGTGCAAAATGTATCGGCGTTACATTCAAATTAAACCAGCTACCCGCCGTCTTATAACCATCGTGTACGGTCGCTTGCTCCAACAAATGGTAATATTTATTATATTTTTTTAATGATACCTTAAACTCACAATCGTTACACTCCGATAGCCCGCTGCTTGTTAGTTTATAGCCTGATAACCACTTATTACATTTGTTATCGTATATTTTAATATCTATTGCATTAATATGTGCGCTTGGGTGGTCATACAAGAAGACTTTAACAAATACATAAAAGTCGCCACGTATAGAAAAAGATGCCGACGCCTCACTATTATAGTTATGGTAAACCCGATAATTGCCGGCCTGCATATTTTGGCTGCCTTCCAAACTTAGGGCATTAAGACCAACGCCGCCGCCCGAACTCACCTCCTCATCGGGGGCTTCAATCCAAACTGCCGAACTGTTAAAACTTAAAAATTTATAATATACCGTAAACCTTGCCATCTTATTTTAACGCCCCCCTTTTAATTATTTCAGCAATTTGCCCGCCTAACCCTTCAATGCTATTATTAAGGATGGCAAACTGTTTTTTCAAAATAATATTTTGTTTTAATATTTCAGAAACAACGTTGTCATTATTTACCTGTATTTGCCCGCCGCCGTAGTTATTGTTAGCCTGTCCTATCGGGGCAACAAATACGCCCTGCAATACCGCTTTTGCTAAATTTACGCTTTCGCTGCTTGGCTGCAAATCGTCAATTAAATTATATAGCCCGCCATACTTTTTATTATTTTCGACCGTTTCAACCCGTTCGCCTCTTTTTAGCCATGCCTTAATAGTATCGCCTTTTGCGTCCGAGCGGTCGGGCTTGCCGCCGTTATAATCAACAAACCTTGACCCCTCGTTTAATGCCAGCCCGTCCTGCTTTAAGGAACGAAAGCCCGAAATTAGCGAAATGCCCGAAGCGATTAATGCCGTAACCGTTGCCGCAATAGCTATAACATTTAAAGGGAATGGCTCATCAGCCTGCTCCGCTATGCCTTTAGCGGCGTTGGCAACCGCTACAATGTAAGCACCCGTCGCCTCTATATTATCAAGTAACCTTTGCCGCCTTACCGCTTTTTCCCTTGCACCAAGCAAAGCGTTTAACCTGTCTTGCTCAAACTGTATTTGTTTGGCATTGGCTTTTTCCTGCCCCGACAGCATCGCATCAAGTCCAGCTTGCCGTTTTTCAATAACACTATCCAATAAGGTTAATTCTTTATTGTATAATTCCGAAATGCCATCGGAAACAATACTAAAATATCCAACCGCTTTTTCCAACTCATCCTGCCCAAACCGCCCGCCGCCCGAACCATCGCCCCCTAACTCTGATAATTGTTTTTTTAATGCCTCAATTTTTTCAACCTGCAACGACAACTCATCGCCGTCGGTAGTTGGGGTTGCCGTTGCCAATATTTGTTCGTTTAATATTTTGCGCTGTGCCTCTTTATTTCCTTTTGCGGCATCTAACAGTTTTTCGTAATATTTGCCCTGTAAATCCAACCCTTTTGCGTACGAGGCAATACGTAATAGTTCTTCTTCATTGACAAATTTTTCATTTAACAAAGCCAAATCCGCCCCGCTCTTTTGCGCCACCGCAAATTCCTTATCTTTTGCCTTTTGTAATTTCTCAAGGTCAAACGCTAACTGCTTTGCAAGCTGCGCTTTTTCAGCCTCAAAATTAAACGGTAAAATAGCTAACCGCTTTTCTGAAATAGCTAAAATACTTTCCGATATTTCAATATTTAACCGCTCAACCTCCGCCGCTAATTGCGCCCTATCAACCCCTAATTTAATATCATATTTTTTATTTATAACCCCCCGTATTTTGTCAAGTTCACCAGCAATTTCGGCGGGTAATACCGCCGATGCCCGAACCGCCGCAACCTCTTCGGGCGTTAATGCCGCCCCCTTTATCGCCGCCCGCTTCTTTAATTCAATACTTATGTATTTGTCTAATATATCCTCCCCCTTTTTGTCTAATGCCAACAACTCCGCCGCCCGCTCCGCCGCAATAACCCGCTCAATTTCCGCCGCCCTCGTTTCGCCACCTTTAGCAATTAAAGAGTTTAACTCGTTACTATTTTTAAGATATAACTCTTTTAAATCATTTAAAGAATTTTCTAACGTGTCAAACTCACTAACCACTGCCTCGTTTAACGCCTCTTTTATCTTTGAACCCGATTTTTTTACCAGCTGCTTCGGTACTGCCGCCGCCTTTTTTGCCCCCGCAACTTCTTTGTCTAAAAACCCGTTCAACTTGGCAAACAGCGGGTCGGCTTCTCTTATATATTGTTTCACCGAATTTAAAGATTTTGTTAATGCGTTTAGCTCGTCTTGTTCCGACTTGCTAAGTTCGCCCTCCGCGCTTCTTTTTATATCTTGTATTTTATTAGTTAATATATCATAACTTTTTATTGCCTCTTCAATATTTTTAACCCTGCCCTTTAATAAATTGTTTTGTGCAACTTCGGCCTTTGTTACCTCGTTTACCGCACTTACCGCACTGGCATAACTATACATGCCCATTGTTAAAATATCCATACCCTTTGTAAATAGACTGCCTGCTCCGAAATAATCAGAAACAGTTTGCATCGTATCTATTAAATTTTTCAATACATCTACTAAAAACGTAATGCCTTTAACCGCTATACTTATCGGTTCTGATATTAATTTTAACGCCGTTGTTAGGGCTATTGTTATATTTTCCGATGCGCTGGCATCTTCATTGTACAAGCCTAACGCCTGCAACAACTCGCCTAACGAAGCAACCAAGCCCGAAAAAGCAGCACCCAGCGGGCTTAAAGCGTTGGCAAATAGTTCTGCATTTTCGGCAACCTCCCGAAATACATCGATACCAACTCTTAACCCGTCTATAATTGTGCCAAGTGCCGCGCCCGTGCCACCCTCACTAATCGAGGCAAGCAACCTGTCAAAGCTATCTTTTAAATTTGATATTCTGCCGCTCAAAGTTTGAACTATTGCAGCACTTGCCCCGCTGATGCCTTGCAAGTCGCCAAGCCCTAATATGTAATTCCTTATACTTTCGGCATTTTTATCTACAACCGTCTTTTGCTCCCTAAAGGTAAACGTTACCTTGTCGCCTTCTTGCTGCGCCAATATGCCGAACTCCTTTAACCGCTCAAATTCAAACGTTTGCGCATCAACCAACCCCTCGACCAACTGCCCTAATGACTTGCCCGACGCACTTGCTACGTCTGTTAAATTTTCAATTTCGGCATTTGTTGGCTCAAAGCCCGTATTTTTTAATTTTATAAACGCATCTATTACCTCCGTCAATTCAACAGGGAGGGTTGCCGCCGCCTGCGTTAATTCTTCTAACTTCCCCTTTGCCGCAACCGCCCCCAAACTATTTGTTAAAATAGCCTCAAATTTTTCAAACTGCGATGCCGTATCTATGAATTTCGTGCCAAGCCCCGACAGTGCCGCCGTTGCCGCCGCAACAACGCTGCTAGAAATGCCGCCAGCAATACCGCCAGCAATACCCGCGCCAAGCAAACCGCCGCCGCCGCCCTTATTTGTTGTTGTTGTTGTTAGTGAACTGTATTTTGCCCGCAATTTGTCAAGCTCCGAACCATAGCGGCGAACATCGGCGGGGTTTAATGCCTGCTCCTGCGCACGCTCTAACTTAGTAATTTCGCCCCTAATTTGCGACAAAAGTCCTGGCTGTTTTTTGTATTCGGCGTTTAACGCGCTTAAATTTGTTTTTGCCCGTTCTAATTGCCTTTCATAAAATGCTTTTTCAGCACCGCCCTTTGTTTCCTTTACTTTTTTCGCGAACAAATCAACAAGCCCTTGCGCCTCCTTTAAATTGCGCTCAACGCCGTCAAGCCCTTTAGCGAAGCCTGCAAGGGATTCGTTTCCCTCAATTTCAAACTTTAATTGTGCAATAATTTCAGCATATTCGGCCATCGGTGCAAATTTTACAACAAAAATAACTAATATTTTTCAATTTATACCGACTTTAACTTATTTTTTTAATTATTTGCAAAAACAAAAGCAACAGTTTTTCTGCCGGCTCCTTTGCGTTTGCCGCCTACTTTTTTAGCCATATTTTCATAATTAAATCGCAATAGCTTTTATCCTTGCAAATTGTTGTTTGAGTTATCTCAACAATATAATGAGCCATATCGCTACGGCTCATTTTTTCTAATTCTTTTTGAGTGTATTTAGTTGCCATAACCTTCAGGTGTTACATCTTCAATTGCGTATTGTTTCGCTTTTACTGTAATCTCTTTTAGTTTTGCAACCGCATCTAAATTTAATGCGTTTAACTTGTTTCTTAAATTTCGCAAATTTGCGCCGCTTTGCTCGGTCGAATTAAGCGCAATTTCCTTAAATGTATTGAGCTGGTTTTTTTCGCTCAAATAAGTTAGCCCGATTTCCTGTAATACTTTTTTTACTTCGTGCAACCCAAATTTACCGCTTTCATTTTTTGCAGCTTGTAAAAGTGCTTCAAATTCTGCGGCTATTTTTTGTTCGTTTGTCATTGTTTTGCTGTTTTGTTGGTACAAAGATACAACCTATTTTGAAAACTGCAAACTTTTTCAAAGAAATTTCAAAATATTTTTTAATTTACTGATAACCAATAAATAAAAAACAGCAGCTAACGTTTCGTGGCTTTGTGATGTTGCCGAAAAAACACACACTAATTTTTAAATTTAAGACAAATGAACCAAGAAGAAAACAATACTCAAATTAATGACGAATTAGGCAATATCTCAAAACCGCTGTTAGCTGCTGTTTTTTCTTATTGATTTTCAGCACTTTAGAAAATAATTTAAAAATATCTTTTAAAAAGTTTGCAAAATCAAAACAAGCGTTGTATCTTTGTACCAACAAAACAGCAAAACAATGACAACTCAAGAAATTAAATCAGCACTTTTAGAAGGTCAAAACTTTGGAAACGAAGCAGCAAATTGGTATTCAGTATGCAAACCTTCTGAAAATTTATTTTGGATTGTAATAGGCGAAAGAAACTTGTTTTGTAAAAACATTGATAGCGCAGC
>Ga0209604_1001457_pt1 | contig 19223 bp, 14 predicted proteins | sample AD_UKC097_MetaG_FD_184405 | JGI IMG/M metagenome (GOLD analysis project Ga0209604, IMG submission 184405) | Active sludge microbial communities of municipal wastewater-treating anaerobic digesters from USA - AD_UKC097_MetaG (SPAdes) (version 2) | ecosystem: Engineered > Bioreactor > Anaerobic >... | reverse complement strand
GAAGAATTAGCCCTCGTAAGGCATCATCTGGTCGGCATGCTCTCCATTTCGGACTACTACAATGTTTTCCGCTTTGAAACCGAGGTGATGAGTCTTCTGGAAAATCTTTTCACCACGCACCACGTAGTCATTATGGCCGGAGGGTCAGGCCTGTATATAGATACTATATGCCACGGCATTGACCACATTCCCGATCCGGATGAGGATTTGCGCAACGAGCTCAACCAAATCTTTCTGCAACAGGGCATTCAACCCTTACGCGACCGGCTCAAACTGCTTGATTACCAGGCATACCAGAAAATTGACCTTGCCAACCCCAAGAGAATAATCAGGGCTTTGGAAGTATGTTTAACTACAGGAAGAGCCTACTCTTCATTTTTAAATGATGTAAGCCCTGACCGCCCATTCAACATCATAAAAATTGGTCTGAAACGCGAACGCAAAGAATTATACGACAGAATCAACCGGCGTGTGGATAATATGGTAGCCAACGGCCTGGCCGAAGAAGCCCGCACCCTTTATCCTTACAGGGATTACAACAGCCTGCAGACAGTAGGATACAGAGAACTCTTTGAACATTTTGACGGCAGCTATCCGCTGGAAACAGCCATAGAGAAAATCAAAACCAACACCCGCAGGTACGCGAAGAAACAAATGACCTGGTTTGCCCGTGATAAAAATATTCATTGGTTTTCACCCGATGAAGCAGAAAGTATTAAAACATTTCTTACTAAGCAAACTAATACCCTTTATTGAGCTATTTTGACAGATTATTTAGTATTTTTGCACCCATTTTCAAAAAGTTTATACGAATTTTACCTGACTCACGTTTTGTAAAACAAAAAACTTCAATTTTTGCATTATGACACGCATATTGACAATTATATTACTGACATTCACCTTGTTAACTTCAGTTGAAGCACAACATTGTCCAAGAAATTTATATGACTGCAAAGGCGCCTGCGGCTGGTTCACCGATTCGGACAACGACGGCTATTGCGACCTTACCGCGTTCAGCGATGCGATTATAAAAAAAAGTTTGCACAAAAAAGATTCCATAGAAAATACCCAGAAACAAAAGAATCCAAATGTTACAGACAGCCTGCCGCAGACAGCAAACAAAACAAGCGACAACAATGTCGGGACGCAGAAAAATACCGGTAACAAAAAATCGACCGAAGCTGTGTCAAACCACAATTGCCCTTTTGCCAACACCCCCGAATGTGAAAAGAATCAGGTTGAGCAAACCAATGTAAGCGGGACTGATAAAGGGCAACAGGTGCAGAATGATGATAAAAACAAGAATTTTGAAATAAAAAAATACGACATCTTCCTGATCTTCGGATTAAGCATTTTGTGTTACCTGATATCATGGATACTCTCGAAAAAAAATGTTTGGAAAAAAAGCACCCACAAAAAATTCTGGAACACCATATTATTGATAACCTTTCTGAATACCGGCCTCACCGGCCTTTTCCTGGTAATACAGATCAATTACCTTGTATTATTCGACTGGTTTTCAAAACTTCTTTTCTGGCACGTGGAATTTGGCATCAGCATGGCTGCCATATCCATCGTTCATATTCTATGGCATTGGAAATATTTCTGGCACCTGTTGGTAAAACGCAAAGACACTTCGGACTGCAAAGAGGCATAAAAAGCAGCTTGTAGCGAAGATTATAAGAAAGTTCTCAGGTCGTTGATCTGCGAGATTTCAAAGGTAAAACTTTCGACGTGGCTTATGTTCTCAAAGTTACAGAACACCTGATCGATACCGGCCCGGCGTGAACCTGCCAGGTCCACTTCCATATCATCGCCTATCATCAGGCAGTCCCTGGCTTCGGCATTAATTTCTTTCAGGGTGTATTCAAAAAACATCCTGTCGGGTTTCTTGTAGCCGGCTTTTTCGGAAGTAATCACCCTGTCAAAATATTTCTCCAGTCCTGCATAGTGAATTTTTCGATACTGTACCTCTTCAAAACCGTTGGTCACAATATGAAGCGAATACCTGCCTCCAAGATAATCCAGCGTTTCATAGGTTCCCGGAAACACTTTGTTTTTAGTAGGCAGCACCTGCAGATATTTTTCAGAAAAGTCTTTCGACAAGGCAAAATCATCAATCCCATATAGCAGAAACGCCTTATAAAAACGCATATACATCAGATCAGTCTTGCTAATCTTGTTTTGGCGGTAACATTCCCACAATTCCAGATTTATCTTTTCATATTCCCGGAAAAAAGTTATGAAATCGTTGATGCCCAGATGCTTCAAGCTAAAATCGCCGTACAACTCCCGGATGGTATCTTCAGAATTTATTGCAAAATCCCAAATGGTTTTATCCAGATCAAACAGTAAATGGTTGTATTTTTTCATAATTGAACGGCAAAAATAATCATTGTTTGTTAAAAAGAATGTGAGAAAAAAAATCTCCGGGGTTTTTAAGAACGTTCATTTTCGCTATGTTTGCAAAATAATATTATTAAAACCTAATTTTATGATGATTAAAGGCGCATATACATTATTGATCACCCCGTTCAGGGAAGATCTCACACTGGATGAAGAAGGTCTAAGAGTACTTGTTCAGCGGCAGGTAGCCTCGGGCATACAGGGCATCGCTCCCCTGGGTGTTACCGGCGAAAACACCCTGATGACCAACGAAGAAGTATATCGTGTGGTAGAAATTGTTGCACAAGAGGCTAAAGGAAAAGCCATGATAGCCCCTGACATTTGCAGCACCAGTTTATGGGAGGCCAAAGAACGCCTGCAACGTTTTGTTGATCTTGGCGCTGATTATATCTGTGTCTTCACACCATATTTTGTATTACCCAAACAGGATGGCCTCATAGAGTTTTATACCAAACTGGCTGATTTCTCGCCGGTTCCCATCCTGCTCCACAATGCACCGGAAAGAACCGGAGTGGACCTGCTGCCCGAAACCACGGGATTGCTGGCAAAACATCCAAACATCATCGGTATCAAGGATGGTAACAAAAAGCTCGACCACCTGGCCAAGATCCTGCACCTTACCCGGCAGGAAGATTTTTGCGTGTTTACCGGAAAAGACACTACAGCCTATCCGTTGATTTCTTTTGGCGGTGCTGGAACCTTTACCGTGGCCGGCAACGTGATTCCCGAAGTGATGAAAAAGTTGACCGAAAATGCCCTGGCAGGAAACCTGAAAGAAGCGGCTGAACTACACTACAGCTACTACGACCTGTTTGAAGCCTTCCGCTATGAATCCAACCCGATGGCGGCCAAAATGGCCCTCAATATGATGGGACTTCCTGCCGGAGGACACCGTTGCCCCCTCACCCCCCTGAGCGAAGAAAAAACGGCCAAACTTAAAATGTTTATGCAGAAAAAAGGTTTGCTATGAAAAAAATCAGGTTGAGAGGTCCTGCAACCACAGCCAACGTTGGTCCTGGCTACGATATATTTGCCATGGCCCTGAAGGAGCCCCACGATGAAGTAACGCTCGAACTTACTGACGACCAACAAATTACCATTGCCGTAGAAAACAATCCACAGCAGATAGTTCCTTTAAACCCCGAAAAAAACACCGCCGGACTGGCCATCCTCGAAATAAAAAAAAGATACCATCTTGATTTCGGTGTAAAAGTAACCATATCAAAACTTATGACCTCGGGCGGAGGCCTGGGCACCACCGGCGCATCGTCGGCAGCAGCTGTTTACGGAATGAACAAGCTGCTGAACCTGAACTTATCCCCGAACGAAATGGTGGACATTGCCCGTTTTGGCGAAGTGGCTTCCGGAGGCTCGCCCCATGCAGACAACGTGGCTGCGGCGCTGCTCGGGGGATTTGTGCTGGTAAAAAATTATAACCCGCTCGAAGTAGTAAAACTTGAAATGCCCGAGTTTCCTGTGGTACTGGCAGTAATACAAAAAAAGCAAGGTACAACGCGTGGTTTAATCACCTATGAAATCGGTCAGGAAAAGCTCAAAGACCAGATGGCACACTGTTGCAGCGTTATTCACAGCATAATGACCAAAGACCTTAAAGAATTCGGCAAGGCAATTTCGGTGGATCATATTGCAGAACCCGTGCGCGCAACCACTATTATGAATTACTATGAAACCAGGGAAGCCATTCTTAAAGCCGGCGCTTATGGCACCAATGTCAGTGGAGGCGGCTCTTCGGTATTTGCTGTCTGCGAGAAATCATTACAAGACAAAATTGCCGAAATAATGGAAAAAGGTCTGGGACAAAATCCCAATTTCGACAGGGTGATAAAAACCACTACCAGTAATACAGGTGTTACGGAAATAGCATGAAAATTGATTTCAGCGGTAAAACGGTATTGGTTACAGGCGCCTCGCGAGGCATTGGCAGGGCCACCGCGGTAAGATTTGCCGAATGCGGCGCCACTGTAATTGTACATTATAAAGACTTCGGCGGCGGCGCGCTGAAAACGCTGTCGCTCATGGCCGAAGGCAAACACTTTTTGATGAAAGCCGACCTTACCGATCCGGCGCAGGTCGAAAACCTCGTTACCAAATCCTTCAGAAAGGCCGGGAAAATTGATGTACTTGTCAACAATGCAGGTATTTACAGGGAGTGCGACCTCCGGGAATGTTCCTTTACCGAATGGCAAAAAAACTTCGACGATACTTTCCGCACAAACTTGTACGCACCGGCATACCTGTCGTATTTTGTCGCCAGGCACATGGCCGCACACGGCGGAGGCAAAATTATCAATGTATCTTCGCGGGGCGCATTCAGGGGAGAGCCTATGGCTCCTGCCTACGGTGCCAGCAAGGCAGCGCTCAATCAGTTCAGCCAGTCGCTGGCTTACCTGATGGCGCCGGATAATGTGTTTGTGTACGTGGTGGCGCCGGGTTTCGTTGAAACCGAAATGTCGAAAAATGCCCTGGAAGGCAAACGTGGCGCAGAAATAAAAAAACAAAGCCCGCTGAACCGCGTAGCAAAGCCCGAAGAAGTAGCCAACACTATAGTTTTGCTTGCCTCCGAGCATACCGAGTTTCTCACAGGCGGCATTGTGGATATCAACGGAGCCTCATACCTCAGAAGTTAAAAACTGGCGTTGTACCCAAAGTGAATTTTTGACTGCTTGAAGGCAATGGCTTGCCCAAATTGGCTTCCAAGCGCATAATACAGTGAAAACATACCGATTTTGGTATCAAAAGAAACACCGGCGCCAAAGCCATAGGGAATATCATGAACAAAAGCATTGCGGGTATTTTTCTCATAATAGGCCGCATTGATAAAAAGCGCGACAAATGAATTTCGTTCGAACAAAAACCGGTATTCTGCTGCAAGGATATTAAAATAAGATGCACGCAATGATTCCTCGTCGAAGCCGCGTAACGAATTGAGGCCGCCGAGTTTAAACAACTCGTTTTCAAAAATGGAACTGTTGATCAGGTATCCGTTTTCGGTGGCAAACAACAAAGTCATCTTTCGGAATAAAGGCACAAACAGGCGGCCATTGACAATGAACCGGTATTGGGATGATTTTAGTTTAAGGCTGTCGTATAAGGCGCTGTTTACCGATGAGTTCTCCCTGATTTTTTTCTGACCTCCGGCAAACGAAAAGTGAGCCAGGTACCCTTTTCGCGGGTTGGCACGGTAATCATAGGTTTCCCGTGTAAACTCCAGGCCGAAAAGGTTGGCCGAAACATCAGCATAATCAGGCAGCACAGTGGCTGTCTCCAGTCCTGCCACATTCAGCAGGTCCGATTTATAAATATCGGCAAAGACCTTAATATAATTGTTGCCTGAAAAATAATACTGCAGGCCGATAGTATGTGTTAATGTCAGGTAGCTTGTATCCTGCTTATAAAGTATAAACTTATAATTGATGCCGAAAGGGGTTGAGAACAGGTAAGGATAAGCCAGGTTGATTTTCAGGTCCTGCGTACCTTTTGAAATACTACGCCAGTTAAGGTCGATAAGCTCTCCCCTTCCAAATGAATTTAACAGCGACAGCTTCAGCTCGCCGTTTATCATCAGCTTGCCGGTGGTTGGGCTGCTGGGCAACACCCCCAGGATGCCATAAAAGGTGCTGGCTTTTTTCTTGTCGGGATAAACATAAATCCTGGCTTTATCCTCGGTAAACAATATTTCCATAGGCTTGCTCACATTCACAAAAGGCAGATCTTTCAACTTCTGGTCCACCTTGCGGATGAGCGATTCATTGTATAGATTGCCCGGTTTAACCGAAAGGTAACTATACAGATAACCTTTGGCCATTTTCGCACTGCCCTTTACAATCACACTGTCTATAAGCACTTTATTGTTTCGCTGAAAATTGATACTGGCATCGATAGTACCATCGCCGACTGTTATGCTGTCTAATCTGAATTCTGCAAAAGGATAGCCGTTATTTTCGGCATATTCCAGCAATTTATCCGAGATTTTTATCACCGTTTCATACCGGAAAGGTTTTCCTGCAAAATACTGTTCCTTAAAATTGACCTCATTTCGCAGGTTTTTATCCAGATTTCCCTGACGCAGTGTGCGATATGAATATTTTTTTCCCAGGGTGACATAAGCCTTAAGCCTGGCCGAGTCAGACGACATACTGTCGATGTTTGCCTCCAGAAAGCCCTGCATAAAAAGAGATGCAATCAGTTCTTTAACCGCATCGGCTGCATCTTCTTTCGTATTAAATGACTTCGCGGTATGTGATGTCTTCAGCACTTTTGCCGAGCTGTCGGAAGAAACAATTGTCAGGGTATAGTTCTTCTGAGCCTGCAACGCATAGTTTCCGCATAAAGCAGATAATAGCAACAGCAAGAAACCATATCGCAAAAAGGCTTTTGGCATGATACGTACAAAACTCAAATTTACAAAAATTATTCTATAGCCCAGTCAATCTCTTTCTTGCCTTGCATACGTAGCAACTCGTTAGTTTTTGAAAAATGCCGGCATCCAAAGAATCCATTATAAGCCGACAAAGGCGATGGATGGGCGGCTTTCAATATATGGTGTTTACTGATATCAATGAGAGCCTCTTTGCCCTGGGCAAACTTTCCCCACAAAAGAAAAACCAGTCCCTGTTTCTGGTCGGAGAGTATCCTGATGACGGCATCGGTAAAAGTGTGCCACCCAAGATTTTGGTGCGAATTAGCCGTATTGGCTCTGACGGTAAGCGAAGCATTTAACAGCAGCACGCCCTGATTGGCCCATTTTTCGAGATTTCCCGTCACGGGGACAGATATTCCGAGGTCTGTTTTAAGTTCTTTAAAAATATTTTCAAGCGAAGGCGGCTTCGGGATGCCATTGGAAACCGAAAAGCACAACCCATTAGCCTGTCCCGCTCCATGATACGGATCCTGGCCGATAATCACCACTTTCACGGCATCGAAAGGCGTATGGTCGAAAGCCGAAAATATAAGTGATCCGGGAGGATATATAACAAATCGTTTTTTTTCTTCTGTCAGTTGTTCTTTCAACTGGCTGAAATACTGAGCCGTAAACTCTTGCATCAGCCTGGTTTTCCAGCTTTCTTCTATTTGTGGATTTATAGTAGCCATCGAAAAAATTTTGCAGTAAAAATAACGTTATTAAAGTAGATATTAATATTGTTCAACATAAAATTGTTAATAAATCAAAAGACTGATCTCATTATGTCGGAAAAAATGTGTATTTTTGCTACACAATATAAGCATTAATAATCAATGAAAAAGATAATTGCAGTCTGTATTCTGATAGCAACAATCATAGTTGTTCTTTCTTCATGCCAGACTCAGGTACACTGCGATGCATATAAATCACACAGATCTCATTCAAAATACTGATCAAAATGAAAAAAACACTGTCTGTAATACTTTTATTAGTTGCTGTAGCAATGGTTATTTCATCCTGTGCCACCAGAGAGTTATGCCCCGCCTACAGTAAAGAAATAAAAAAACCGGCCACGGAAAAAAGAGTGTAGCACAACATCAGTATTTCCGGCAATTTTATAAGCGGCTCTTATTCAAAACTATTTGTTTGTATGAATTTTTCCCGGAAAATATTGCTTCTATCCATTTTGCTTTTATCCGGGCCTGTCATTTTCGCGCAATCCGAATCCAATATTGATAATAAAATCCTGTACCGTAAGGAACGTTCCGGTTTTATCATGGTACATTCCGGAGGATTTGGAGTGGGTTACCGTTCGGGCAAACACAAAACATATTTTCGCAAATTTATGTGGGAAGTGGAAGGCTTAAACATCAAGCACCCCAAAGAACATAAGACCCAATCGTACTACGAAAACTCAAAGAATTTTATTTACGGAAAACTCAACAGTTTTTTTGCAGTCCGTGGCGGTGTAGGACAGCAGCACATCTTAAACGGCAAGCCATATTGGGGCGGTGTCGAAGTCAGGCTATTCTATTTTGGCGGCCTTTCGCTCGGAATCACCAAACCCATTTACCTGAACATAGTAAAATTCGACGAAACGACAGGCCAGTCGTACCTTTCTCTGGAACGCTTTGATCCCAATATACACAGTGTCTATGACATCTATGGCAAGGCATCATTTTTCAAAGGGTTTAACAAAATTGGCGTTTATCCGGGAATTTATACCAAAGTTGGATTGAGTTTTGAATACGGTGCGGAAGACACTTTTTTAAAAGCACTCGAATGCGGTGTTTTTGCGGACTGTTTTTATAAAAATGTGCCCATTATGGCCTTTCAGAAAAATCAGTTCTTATTTGCAAATGTTTACCTGAGCCTGCATTTTGGAGTGAGAAAAAACTAATATCGATGGAAACTAAACCTGTGAAGCCCGAAAGAAAACCAGACTGGCTCAGAATTAAACTGCCAGGTGTTAATGATTATTCATATATAAAAGATTATTTATCTGATTTTCAACTTCATACTATATGTGAAAGCGGAAAATGTCCCAATATGGCCGAATGCTGGGAACAAAAAACTGCCACTTTTATGATTCTTGGGAACAGCTGTACAAGGGCCTGCCGTTTTTGTGCCGTAAGCAAATCACAACCCCTGGCCCCCGACCCTGATGAACCAAGAAAACTGGCAGAAGCCATAAAAAAAATAGGCTTGAAACATTGTGTGATCACCTCAGTTACCCGCGACGACCTGCCCGATGGCGGCGCCGGCATCTGGCACGACGCCATTATAGCCATTAAACAAAAGAATCCCGGCATCACCATTGAGGCATTAATACCTGATTTTAACGGCAACCACGACAGCCTGGACCTGTTGGTAAAAGCACAACCCGATATCATTTCGCACAACCTTGAAACCGTCAGCAGACTCACTCCTGAGATTCGCATCAAAGCCCGGTACGCGCTCAGTCTCGAGGTGTTACATTACCTTGCCTGCAAAGGAATAACCACAAAATCAGGCATCATGCTCGGACTGGGAGAAACCCCTGAGGAGATTTACGAGACCATGGACGATCTGTTAAACGTTCAATGCCGTATCATCACCATAGGGCAATATCTTCAACCCTCGAAAAAGCATTTTCCCGTAAAAAAATACTATTCCCCTGCCGAATTTGAACAGCTTAAAAAAATAGCACTGGAAAAAGGGTTCGAATTTGCAGAATCCGGCCCGCTGGTCCGCTCATCATATCATGCAAGCAAGCATATCAAAACCGATAACTGACAAAAAACATCCGGATTCTGATTTGATGTTGAAAATTTCAATATTTATCCTTAATTTTGATAATCATAATATTAAATTTATGTATGATTTTTTTGGAAAAAACTTCATTGTCGGTATAATAAAAAGCAGTATCTTGCACCGTTTTTTGAAAATTCAAATAATAAATAATTATAATTAATTAATAATAAACAAGATAGACTCATGAAAAGCAAAAAACTACTATTTGGAATCGGATTGTTAAGTATAGTGGCAGCTTTTGTTGTTGTAACAGTGGTCAACAGCAATGCTGAAAGAAAGTATAATCCAAAGAAATCAGTCTTTTATCAGGAATTTGCCGGCGCGTACAAATGGCTTGCTTCGATCAGAAACAACCAGGTTACCGGCGAGATCAGCATGGCCGACATTATGAAAGTCCGTAAAGAAATTGCTGAATTAAGCCATGCAAAATCCATAGGCCTACAATGGGAAGATGCTGGTCCCGACAATGTTGGCGGCCGTACCCGTGGTATTTTGATTGACAAAGACAACAGCAACCTGCTATTTGCAGGCGGTGTAGCCGGCGGATTGTTTAAATCCACAACCGGCGGGACTTCCTGGGTGCCTGTACCCAGCATGCCTGAAGTAAACATTTGTTGTATTGTTCAAAGCCCTATAACCGGATATTATTACATCGGTACCGGCGAATCGTTTGCCAATGTTGACGGCATCAGCGGCACCCCCGGATTTGTCGGCAGCGGAATGTACGAATCAACTGATGGCGGCGAAACATGGCATCAGTATCCCAATGCTTTTCCCACTGCTCAAAATAGTATCGGCGCCGAATGGGCTTTTGTAAACGATATCGCTATTGATCCGGTAAACGGCAGGATCTATGCCGCTACAAACAAAGGATTAAAATATTGCGACCTGGGATCAACCACCTGGGTTAATCCCCTCTATCTTACACCGACCCTGCTGAATGCTGCCAACGCCAATTGTGTTGAAGTAGCCAGCGACCGGTCCGTTGTGGTTGCCATCGGCAACAAGGTATGGATTTCACAGGGCGGTACAGGAAACGGCGAACCTCATACCTTCACTGAAATAAGCCCTGTGGCAGGCGCCGGAAGAACAGAAATTTCCATTGCTCCATCCGATCCGAATATTATCTACACCTGTATAGCAACATCAGGTGGTGCGTTAAAAGGAATTTACCGCACCACCGACAAGGGCGAAAACTGGACATTGATCGGACCGGGAGGCTCCACCTCTTTCTTTTTATTTGGCAACGACGCATCAAACCCCACCTACGGGCAGGGAGGTTATGATAATGTTATTGCTGTGAATCCTTACAATGCCAACCAGGTTTTTGTGGGTGGCATCAGGGTTTGGGAATGGCACCTTGGCAGTCAGTTTACGCAAATTACTTTAGGATTGGAAGAATATGACGCCCATGTGGATATGCACGCTATTGTATTTGACAAAAGAAATCCGGGTACCTTTTATTTAGGTTCCGACGGCGGAGTGGCAAAAACCACCAATAACGGCCAAACGTTCCAGACAATAAATAAAAATTACAATGTGACCCAGTTTTATTCTGTTGCTATGGATGGTGGCACAGGTATTATGTCGGGAACACAGGATAACAGCAGTCCTTACGTCAGTGGCACCGGCCTGTATCCCAAAAAAGCCAGGGTACTTTATGGTGGCGACGGCGGATGGTCAGCATTTTCTTTTATCAATCCCGATGTATTTTTCGGCACTATGCAATATGCCGGCATCTGGCGTTCACCCGACCGCGGTGTTACATATCAGGAAGCCACCAACAGTGAATTTATGAGCGGCACCATGATAGGCTCAACCACTCCCGGCCAGGATGGTGCAGGACCCTTTATCACCCCCATGCTCCATTGGGAAAGTTTTAATAATACATTCAGCGCTGACCAAACCTGGTTTATCGATACTTTAGATCACGTGGTAGGAGATCATATCACCGTGAAAAGTCAGAACAACCGGTATCCTTTCGACTATGTTATTACTCCTGCTGACGGCAATTTAAGCGCCGGAGACACCCTATGGGTGCAGGATATTGTCAGTTCACACTTCTTTGTTGGTACGGCAACAGGCGTATGGTACACGCGCGGAGCCCTGGATTTTGGAAAAACCCCGCAATGGTACAATATCGCCAATATTGCCAACCCTCATACTTTCGCGATATCTAAAGATGGAAACTACCTGTTTGTGGGTACAATTTCCGGAGCAGTCTATCGTATTTCCAATATCTTAGCTATTTCCGATTCGCTCAGCGGATGGTACAACAGCCCCTACTGCGTGGTAGAACGCGCCCTGATCAACAATTTCGGCCAGGCAGTTACCAGCATTGCCATAGATCCAAACAACCCCCAGAGGTTGCTTGTTACCTTGGGTAATTACGGAAACACCAACTATGTATATTTCTGTAAAAATGCACTGGATGTTGCTCCTGTTTTTGAATCCAAACAAGGCACAACCAACGGTAAAAAATTACCTGCCATGCCGGTTTACAGTGCAATATTCGAAATGAATAACCCCAACATGGTGATTATTGGAACAGAATATGGAATGTTTGCCACCCAGGATATTACCAAAACTGCGGCCCTTATTGAATGGACTGAAGAGAATGACGGCATGGCAAAAGTTCCGGTATTCGCCATCAGGCAGCAAGTTTATAACTACCCCGGTGTTACTAACTATGGTGCAATATACATTGGAACCCATGGGAAAGGCTTTTTCAAAAACACCCAATACCTTGGCATCAACGACAATCAAAACGCCAAAGAGAATGTATCAGGAACCCTGAGTATTTATCCCAATCCTGCCATTGACAATGTGAATATTTCTTATTCACTGCCTGTCAAATCGGCGGTAACCATAAAAATCTATGACCTGAACGGTAAACTGGTTAAACTCGCTAACCTGGGCGCCAAAGCCAGCGGAAATCAAATAGAAAACATTGATTGCAGCAATTTCGGAAAAGGAACTTATATTGTTCAGCTCCTGGCCGGAAACAGCAGCAGAACCGCTAAATTTATCGTTACAAAATAAAGTATTGAAAGCCTTGGATCGTAAGGTCCAGGGCTTTTTGCTAAAACAAACACATTTACAAATAAAAAATAATTAACAATGAAAAAGGGATTTTTTACCATTGCCACCATCCTCTGTATAATAAGTGTTTTTACGGCGGCAGCCATTTACCAAACTAGCACAAAACATGTTGCTATTACGCTGTTGAATGACTCCCCGCAGGCATTTGACGATTCATTTACTGTAAACGAAGATATGGTATTGAATACTTCTGTCGGCACCAATGATAGTATCAGTGCTGACGGCGGAAATTTCTGGAGCCTTATTAGCGGTCCCGCAAACGGGATAGCCACGATAGATTCCAACGGCGCTCTGCAATATACGCCCAACCCCGAATTTTCAGGTAACGATACCCTCACCTACCAGTTGTGCGATATCGACGGCGATTGCGATACAGCATTCGTATATATTGTAGTAAACGCGGTTAACGACCAGCCTGTGACTTTGGCTGACAGCGCTACAGTACTTGAAGACACACCCGTTGCCATTGATGTTATATCCAATGATTCCGACATAGACGGCAACCTTGACCTGTCCACACTTGCTGTTGTCAACCCTGCCTTACACGGAACCACAACAGTTGACATCCTTACCGGAATAATTACTTACACCCCCAATGCAAACTACTATGGTAATGATTCTTTTACATACCGCATCGGCGACGATGGCACTCCGCTCCCATCAGCAACTAACACAGCATCCGTTTATATTACCATTACCCCGGTGAATGATGCCGGCCTGCCTGTAACTAACAATGATTATGCTTACACCAACTCATACACTCCGGTAACCATTAATGTATTATACAACGACAATTTTGGAGATGTCCCTTATGCAGGCGCTATTACTGCTACTAACGGAGCTCACGGGAGCACCAGTATAAATAACAACAATACTCCCAACAACCCGGTGGATGATAAAGTCGTGTATACACCCGGATCATCTTATTCTGGCCCCGATAGTTTTACTTATACTATTTCCGACATCGATGGCGAAACTTCCACCGCAACCGTTTATGTTGATGTAACCAACATGTTTGCACCTACTCTCACCGATCCTGCCAACAGCAGCAACTCCAAAATGCCGGATGTACTGTTATCATGGACTGCAGTTCCCGCAGGTTTCCACTACAAAGTTCAGGTGAGCACTGATAGTCTTTTTAGTACTGTAAAAACTTACACCTCCAATCTTTCGGCCGTCAATGCGGACCAACTGTCATTTGACACCAGGTATTACTGGAGAGTTAAAGCATTCAATTATAGTATGACAGATTCATCGGGATGGTCAAACATTAATAAATTCAATGTTATAAAAACCGTTACTATCACAAAACCGGCCAATAATATAACTAATCGTAACGTGGAATTGTACTTTGAATGGAGTGCCATAACCGGAATTACAGCTTATGAATATGAAATCGACACTACTCTTGCATTTAATAGCCCGTTATTTGTTACAGGTACAGTAGCCAGCAACAAAACCAAGGCTTTTACTAAAGAACTTGACTTTGGTAATAATTATCACATGAGAATGAGGGCCATGCATCAGTCTGATACCTCAGATTGGTCACTGATACGTAATTTCAGCACCATCGACAGCATCGGTCTCCACTCCCCAGCTACTGCATCCGTTGACTTATCTCCCGTTACTTTCCTGCAATGGCAAAGTGTCGGATCAAAACACTATGAATATGCTTTAGCTACAGATTCGCTGTTTTCTGACGTTATGTATACGGTGATTGACTCCGCATACAATACCATTAAAGTTATTTCGCCTTACGATACGTTGATAAGAAAAGCTCCCGACACACTGAAATTTGGCCAGGAATATTTCTGGAAAGCAAGAGGTGTCAACAGTTTCGGAAGTTCACAGTGGTCGGATGTATGGAATTTTACCACCGCAGCTACCGTAGAACTGGTTGCTCCTGCCAACAATGCCGTGAATGTTGATGTTATGACGATATTCGAATGGGTAAAAATAACATATATCGAAAGTTATGCCATGAGATTAGACACCGATTCCACCTTCTCAAACCCGGTTTACTTTTCATATAACGGGAACTATATGCCTGATGACACAATAGACAACAACCCTATTATCGTCCATTATGCCGACACCATGTTCAATTCGTTGCAACAGAACACCACCTACTACTGGAGTATGCGCGCCCTCACCTCTGCGGACACAAGTTCATGGAGCCCTGCTTATAAATTTACCACCAAAGACCTCTCAGGCATCGACCAGGTTGCGTCCATTGGAAATGTAAGCATTTATCCAAATCCTTCAACCAATGGCCATGTCAACGTGGCAATACCTATGACATCGGATAATACTATCAACCTCAGTGTAGTAAATATGGTTGGTCAGGAAATATTCGCTGATGTGCTCTCGTTAAAAGCCGGAAACAACCTTTATACACTCAATCTGCGTGATAAAGAAAACGGCATCTACTTTGTGAAACTGCAAAGCAGTGACAATACCATTTCACGAAAAATTATTCTGAATAAATAAGAAATTTTTCTTACATTTGAAAAGCAGTTACCTTAAGTAACTGCTTTTTTTATGAATTTATTAATCAGAGTATTAGTTGTTAGCCTGGTAATTCTCGTATCCGAATTATATTTTTACAGGCTGCTTAAAATCCTTTTCATAAAAAATGAAAAGAAAAAGACAATCCTGAAATTTATTGTCATCAGTTTTGCTTTACTTTTTATCCTGTTTGAAGGCGGGTGTTATTTGATTGTTGGAGCTCCGCTGGATGATCCTGTGAAATACCGTCAGCTTTTTTTCCCCCTGAGTGCGTTTATTCTGGTTTATATACCCAAAGCAGCCGCGGCACTTGTACTGATGATCTATGATATCAGCCGGTATTCCGTATCTTTTTTCCGGCGGAAAAAAGCAATTGGCAAGACAAAAAAACAAGGCCGCACGATATATGTCGCCGCATCGCTATTGATGATAATCATGCTGGCTTTTTGCATTGATGGTTTTGTATTTGAGAAAACCCGAGTAAAGATTCAGAAAGAAGATTTTTATTTCAGTCAGTTACCGGCAGGTTTTGATGGATTCCGAATCGTTCAAATTTCGGATTTGCACCTGGGCACGTTTACCGATGATGCTATCGTGAAGGAATACCTGAAAACTATCAGAGAACTTTCACCGGATATGCTGGTAATGACCGGCGATATGATAAATGTAACCGATACCGAATTATTGCCCTACCAGGAAGATTTTAATGCTATTAATCCACCCTATGGCAAATTTGCCATATTGGGCAATCATGATATTGGAGATTATTTCAAAATGAAAGATCCTCCCAATCTCGAAGCCATCAACGCTAACATTATCAGGAGAGAAAAAGAAACAGGTTTTCATGTGCTTATTGATTCAGCCTGCCATATTTATAAAAATGGCGACTCTATTACGCTTATAGGAGTCAATAATTTCGGGATGTTTCCCTTTAAAAAAACCGGCAACCTGAAAAAAGCCCTGTCCTATACCAGTCCGAATGATTTTAAGATTTTGCTGTCACACGATCCCAACCATTGGAGTATGGAGGTCAAAGATAAAACAAACATCCAAATGACCTTATCGGGCCATACACATGCGATGCAAATAGCTATTATTACCAAGTTCTTTCGTTTCAGTCCCAGCCAGTTTATCAATAAATACTGGTATGGCGCTTACGGATCCGTTAACCAGAAATTATATGTCAACCCGGGCCTGGGATACAGCGGTTTTCACGGAAGAATAGGCAGCCGGCCAGAAATTACCGTGATAGTGTTGCATCGCACAAAATAAGCCCCACCACGATGTGATGAAAAAAATATTCAGTAAATTTACAGAGTAAATATTTTTTCAGGATGATTGTTACCATCATACTTTCTGTAGCTATAGCTTTTATTGCCGGACTTGGCCTTGCCTGGCTGATTTTCAACCCAAAATACTCCAGGGTAATACAGGAAAAGTCCGCTATGGAAACCGCTTTGATAAAAAAAGAAGCAGAACTGTCGAGCCTTGCAGGCCGTCTTGACGATAATATTTCGGGCCTTACCAAAAACCTTGACAAAGCGGTAAAAGAACTAGCCGAAGAACGTGCCGGCAAATTAAGTTTGACAGCACAGCTATCCCGCTCGGAAGAACAAATAAAAACACTTCAGGATAAATTAACATCGCAAAAATCGGAAATAGAAGATTTACAGAATAAGTTCACCGATGCCTTTGAAAACCTCGCCACCAAAATCCTCACGAAGAATACCCTTGATTTTTCAGCCACCAATCAAAAAAATATTGCCGACATCCTAAACCCGCTGAAAGAAAAACTTATCACGTTCGAAAGGCAGGTGGATGAAACGTATAAAAACACCCTGCGCGACCAGACCGACCTGAAAGCCGAGCTGAAAAAACTGCAGGATCTGAATATCAACATATCGGAAGAAGCCCGCAACCTGACCAAAGCCCTGAAAGGCGACACCAAAAAACAAGGCAACTGGGGCGAAATAGTCCTGGAACGCATCCTGGAACGTTCGGGACTGAACAAAGGAGAAGAATACGAAACACAAGCCACCTACCGCAACGAACACGGCGAAATGATAAGGCCTGATGTGGTGGTAAAACTTCCGGACAATAAACATATCATCATCGACTCTAAGGTTTCCCTGATTGCTTATGAGAAGTTTGTCAACGCCGATACTGCCGATGAAAAAGACCGCTACGCAAAACTTCATATTGAATCGCTGAAAAACCATATCAGGGGATTGAGCGAGAAAAGCTATGCCAACACCGCCGGCATTAACACTCCCGACTTTGTGCTGATGTTTCTGCCTATTGAATCATCCTTCAGTATGGCGATACAACAGGATATAGACCTGTTCAATTTTGCCTGGGACAAAAAAGTTGTTATGGTTAGTCCTTCTACCCTGCTTGCCACCCTGCGCACCATAGAATCGATCTGGAAGCATGAAAAACAAACCCAGAATGCCATAGAAATAGCCAGTGAAGGCGGAAAACTGTACGACAAATTTGTAGGATTGATTGAAGACCTTAAGAAACTGGGAACACAATTAGATACCGTTCAGAAAACATACCAGGAAGCCAACAAAAAGCTTTATAGCGGCAGCGGAAACCTGGTCAGCAAAGTCGAAAAACTGAGGCTGCTTGGTGCAAAAAACAATAAAAATCTGCCGGTGGACCATAAGCCCGGCAATTTCCTAAACGAAAACACCGAAATCCTATGAATATAAAAGGTTGTCAATCAGTATTCCTTTTGTTGGCCTTGATGATTTGCGGATGCTATAACCCTTCCAACATGAGCTCTACCAATATTACAGCCAATTACCAGGATGAATCGAGGAAACTCAATGTGAACCTCTTCGCTAACCATATCAGCAATGACAGCACACGGATTTATTATCAATTCAACACCGAAGGCTTGTTTTTTCAAAAAGATATGAAGAAAAACCATTTTTATGCCAACTACCTGATAAATTACAAACTGTTTAATGCCAACGATATTAAAAAGGTTCTCGATTCAGCATCATTTGTGTTTACCGACTCGTTGAATTACTCTAAAAATATCGACATAACCGATAGTCTGACGCTCATGATAAAAGAACCGGACAATTATATCCTTTCATTCACCCTTGCCGATATCAATAAAAAATTCTCCACCACCAATTATCTGAATATAAACAAAAACAATGTTTATAACAGAAATAATTTTATTATCCGTGACAAAAACAATTGCCCGTTACTTGAAAACTACCTCAGCAGCAAGCAATATTTCAGAATTTTTTTAAGGGAAAAAGAAGTCTATAAACTGTTTGTGAGGTATTACCGACCAATTGGCGAAGCCGCCGCACCACCCTTCACTGTTATCAACGCTAAGCCATTGTCATTTAAAGCCGACAGCGTTTTTGTAATCGATTTGACCGATGGCTGTTCGTTGCCTCTGAACCTGAAGAAAAGAGGCATCTATCATTTTCAAACAGATACCAGCATTAAAGACGGCTTTACTCTTTTCAGGTTTGCAGATGAGTTTCCCCAGATTACCAGCGCCCGCGAGATGCTCGGGCCGTTGCGCTATATCACAACCAAAAGCGAGTTTAACGACCTGCTGATGATGAAGAATACCAAATCAGCTATCGATAATTTCTGGCTCGACAAAGCCGGTAACGCCGAAAGGGCCAAGGAACTAATCAGAATTTTTTATAACAGGGTGCAGGATGCCAACCGTTTTTTTTCGTCCGGCACGGAAGGATGGAAAACCGACCGGGGCATGATTTATATCATCTTCGGTCAGCCTAACAGCGTGTACAGGTCGCCCTATCTCGAAACATGGAATTATGGTGAGGACCGCAACATCTTATCCATGACACTCGATTTTAATAAGACCTTAAATCCTTTTACCGAAAACGACTATACCCTGGAACGCAGTCCGGAATATAAAGATGTGTGGTACAGTGCGGTGGAAGCCTGGAGGAAATAAGGGAAGAGGGAAGAGGGAAGAGGGAAGTAGCAA
>Ga0209604_1001456_pt1 | contig 19228 bp, 12 predicted proteins | sample AD_UKC097_MetaG_FD_184405 | JGI IMG/M metagenome (GOLD analysis project Ga0209604, IMG submission 184405) | Active sludge microbial communities of municipal wastewater-treating anaerobic digesters from USA - AD_UKC097_MetaG (SPAdes) (version 2) | ecosystem: Engineered > Bioreactor > Anaerobic >... | reverse complement strand
GAGGTGGGTCGTGCGTCATAGCCGAGCCGCAGCGCAATCTTCTCTATGGGCTTGATTTCCACGCCGTAGGTCATGTGCCAGGTGTTCTTGAAGTTGTGGGTAAAGACCTGACTGTCCGGGGAATACAGGTATCCCAGCATGCGGGCGAACCGGACGAGCTGGATCTTCTGGTCGAACTGCATGACCCACTGTTTCTGCACCTCCCAGTCGGTCCAGTTGGCATCGCAGGTCATGGTGAGCTGCTTGATGGGCTTGAGCTTCACGCCAAACTGAAGCCTCTGGGGCCAGGTGAGGTTGAAGGTTGCCGAGCCCTTCTGGGAGGGGACCGATCTGTTGGGCAGATCGAAGATGGCCGCGGTGATAATGGTGAGCGGCGACCTGCCCAGCCAGTCGACCGTGCGGCGGAACTCGTTGCCGTACTTGAACTCGAAGTCGCCTGTCATGTTGGCCTCGGACTCGCTCTGGTAGCATGCGCCCAGGGCGAACCAGTCATAGGGCTGCCAGAGGACGCCGAGATTGTACGAGGTGGTGAAGTAGTCTTCCACGAAGAGCTCGAGGTGGCCGTGCGTGGCGTACGGGGTCATGCCGCCGTTGAACCAGGGGGGCGGCAGGGTGAGCTCGGAGATAACGGGTATCTCGAGGCCCTCGGTGGCCTCGCCCAATGCTCCGGTCAATGCACTCATGTCGTTGGGCGTCCGCAGGCTCGACGACAGGTAGAACAGGGATGGCCCTATTCCTACGGACATCCCGACGGACAGCGTGTCCGAGACCCTGTAGGCGACCGCCGGGGTGAGGAAGCTCATCCTGATGAAGAAGGCCTTCTCGCCCAGGAGGCTGATGGGGTGGTTGTCAGGGTCCTTGTTGTTCTTCAAACCGGCGCCGTAGGGCGCGAACTGGCCGAACCCGAAGGTCCAGCGCGAGAATTTCGGGTCCGGCGGCTTGTATGATATGCCCATGCCCGGTGTTATGAGGTATGGGATGTCGTAGTCGATGTACGGGATGATCATGTAGCCGCTTTCCTGCTTGTCCTTGGCTCCGTCAAGCGGGTCCCTGCCCTGGTTGAACCAGCCCCCGAAGGGTGCCCAGAGCTTGCCCGTTTCAGGATCCACAGCCTGTTTGTACGACACCTCCCGGTAGGTGCTCACGAAGCCGATGCCGTTGTCGAAGCGAGCCCCCGGGATGACGGCCAAGCCCGCGGGATTGTAGTGGATGGTCATGGCACCTGTCAGTTCCGGGTAGGCAGTCACTGCGCTGCCCATGGACACTGCAGCCGGGCTCGTGACGAGCTGTTCGTAGAGCGCACCCGTGGCAGTCACGGGAAGGAACACGACCACCCCCAGGAAGACGGTGAGCAGGATGGCGTGTGTCCTTGTCATGGCAGATGGCCTCCTCACAGGACGAAGTTGAAGGGGATGCGGGTGGAGAGCGAGAAGCTCGTGTCGGTGAGGCTGTACGCCAGCGATACGCTCACCGTGGTCTTGGGCGATACATTGATGCCCATGCCCAGTCCGAAGGACGCGGAGACCTCGTCGCCTGTCTCGTAGGTGGTGCTGATATTCTCGTAGGTGTAGGAGGTCGAGAGCTTGTAGGAGTAGCTGAAGGACATGTTGATGGAGCTTGCATAGGACAGGGCATAGCCCATGCCCAGGCTGGCGTTCACCGAGCTGCCGGGCTCCACCGAGTCGAGCACCACCCCCTCGGCCACGGTGTGGTTCAGGCCGTCGAGCTTGAATGGGTAGGTCAATCCCACGTTCCAGAACAGTACCACCGGGTCCACCTGCTTGCTGAAGCTCGCGCCCGCGGACAGGGCGTAGTACCCGTTGCCCGTGGAGATCTCGTCTTCAGGGTTTATGTCAAAGGGGCTCCTGCCCGTGGGCAGGGAACCACTGAAGCTGAAGGTTGTCCTGATGTCCCCGGCCTCGGCTTTGAAGGGCTGGTACGCCATGCCCACGGAGATGTCGCCGATATCCGTCTCGTCGAGCTCCTCGTCGGTGCCCCTCCTGTTGTACTTGTACATGATGGGCAGGGAAAGGCTGGCCGTGAGGTTGTCCCTGATGCTGTACGCCGAGTATATCGAGTGCTGGATGGTGTGGTTTGCCTCGCGCTCGAGCCTGGTGAGGGCCTCCTCGGTCGTGTATATGATCTCGGAGGGAGAGTACGAGTAGCCCAGGCTGTAGTCGATGGCGAGCGTACCCCTGGGGTCCAGGGAGTATTCCCTGCTCACTGCCGAGAGGACCTCCTTCTCCTTCTGCACCTTTTCCTCTTCGGTGATCTCCAGGGTCTTGCGGGCCTTGCCCTCCTCCTCGATCTTCCGGAGCTGCTGCTCCAGGGTCTCGATCCTGTCGAGCAGTTCCTGGTTCGCACTGCCCTGGGTTTCCTGCGCCCCAAGGGTCGGTGGCACCACTGCCAGGACCAACACGATGATTACACATGCATATGCCATTCTCACTGCCGGGATACCTCCGGAAGAGCTCGATCTCAATAATGTCGATTATCCACTATTACACCACAACCCGGGCTGTTGTCACTCCCTTATGTTCACGGTCTTGAACTTCTTTTCGCCCAGCGACTCGATGAAGTCCCGCTGGTTCCGCACGGTCTCGGGTGTTGTCCGCCCTATGGCCGCGTGCTTCGTAATGTCGTACCTGATGATGCGCAGGTCCTTCTCCTCGAGGGCCATGGCGTTGAACCGCAGGTCGTCACGGGACACGATGAACACGATCTTCTGGGTCCACATCTCCTTGAACCGCCCCGTGGTGTAGCTCGTGTTGCCGAAGTACGGGTCGGCCAGGAAGACGTGGTCGCCGTATACCCCGCGGTACACCACGAAGTGCCTGTACCCCAGGAACTCGATGGGCACGATGGCCGGTTTGTCCAGGCCCTTGAGGTCATCGAACTCCGCCTTGAAGCCGCCACCCTTGTACCCGAGCACTTCCACGAACCGCTTCATGTCCAGCAGGGAAAAGGCCCTGCGTTCCTGTATCTTCTCGATCTCGCCGTATTCCATGAGCCCCTGGATGACCTGCTGCTCGTTGAACTTCTCGCCCAGGTAGTGGTTGAGCAGCGTGGCCAGGGCCGCCGAGCCGCAGCTGTAGTCATACTCCTGCTTGACGATGTTGCGGTCCTTGAATTCGTTCAGCGGCTTCACCTCGTGCTTGAGCGAGAGGGCTTCCATGCCGGGCGTCCTCGTGTGGCTGATCATGAGACCCTCGGGCAGGTCGGCCATGGGGTACTGGGTGCCGAGGAACGCGATCAGGATGAAGAAGCAGGCCAGTACCTCCATAGGCTGCGGAGATCTCTCAGTTACCGGGGCTGAACCGCACGCAGAGGTAGTGGGAGGTGATCCCGTCGATGGCGACCGGCCCGAAGCCGGCAGTGCCGATGTTGACCGCCCCCATCCTGATGCTGCCCTGCAGGGGCACGTTGATGTACGCCGCGGTGGTGTTGGTCGTGGTGTCGGTGGCCACGTCGAAGGTGGCAGGGTTCGGGTAGGCCTGGTTCAACGGGTCGTCGTCGAAGTCGATCTGCCCGCCGAGGATGTCACCCACGCGGAACTGGCCGGAGAACCCCCAGGTGGAGGGGTCCTCGGGTGCGCCCGTGGCCTGGCCCGCCAGGGTGATGTCGGCCAGGTCGAAGCTGAGCCTGGTTCCGCCCGGTCCGGGATTAACCTGGTAGGTATACTTGAACCCATCGATCTGTATGCCGGTGAGGAACTCGTAGTCGATGCCCTGGGTGCCGGGTCCCTGGTGGCTCGATATGAGCAGGGAGGAGGGATCCATGGTGATGTTGTCGATCTCGATTTCCCCGAGCTCCTGGCCGGCGAACACGAACTCCTCCACCGTCATGGTGCGGGGATTCACGTGGTCGGATATCTGCAGGGCGATCATGGTGCGGGACTGGCCGTCGATGGTGGTGGCATTCGCCACGTCCATGGTCATGGGGTATTCCTCGGGGCAGTCCAGGTAGAAGTAGTGCTCCCCATCGCGCCCGCTTATCTCGACATTGTTGAACTCGACCCACTGCTTGGGGTCGCTGTCCGTGTCGGAATACCGGATGGAGTCCCAGGTGAGGTGCACCCCGAAGTCGCCGTAGTTGACGTTGATCCCGGCCTGGGCCGAGACGGAGGACAGGGCTTCGTCGCTCACCTCGGTCATGGCTGCCGGGGCAGGGACTGCATGAAGAAGGAAGAAGACGATAAATGCTGCGGATATGATGAATGTTCCTGTTCGTGTCATCCCAGCTCCCATTGTTGAACTTTATAATGCTTTTACTTTGTTTCTCATATCATATTATGGCATGGCAGAGAAGAAAAGGGTCCGGGGGAACCCCCGGACCCTTTTCAGGCATTGCAATTAGTGGGCCCAGATATCAACCCAGCTGCCGGCCGTGATGTCGAGGCCGAAGCCGGTCAGATAGATGTCGCCCAGGGTGCCGCTGGAGGGCAGGGGGGTCCCGGTCATGTCGAGAGCTGCCGCGTTGCTCAGCTTCACGATACCCGTGATCGGGCCTGCAACATCAACATTGAAGTAACCCAACGGGCCGTTGTTGCCGAAGGCGATATGGCACACGGTGACCGGTGCAAAACCTGTATCTCCCGGCACGCCGTGGGCATAGATGCCGCCCATGGACGTGGCAACGTCGATGACCACTTCGCCGCTGACCTTGATCACGCCGAAGGTGAAGTTGTCAATACCGATGTAACCCCTAGAGTTTGCCGCCGGGGCCATCCAGATGATGGTTCCTGTGCCGGTGTTACCGGCAGGCAGACCGTCGCTGTCGCCCCAGGACACGTAGCCCAGCGTTACCTCGTCGAGCTCGATGTCCATGACGATGTTCACGCCCTGTCCTGCATGCGAGAAGATGTCGATGTAGGACTTCGGGTCGATGTAGACAGCGATGTCACCGACGTTCACGGAGCCCATTTCCTCCTGGAGCTTGTTAGTAGCGGGGTTGGTCGCAAAGGTGCTGCGATCTTCAAGGGCCACGGTCATGCTCAGTGCGTCGAAGGAGACCTTCAGGGAGCCGAGACCCATGCGGACGAAGGTCCTGCCGCCGTAGAGGCCGGAATCCTGGGCCACGTCGATGGTGATGGGCTTCAGCTGCGCCGTGGTGTAGGTGTCAAAGGTGTCGGTCTCACGAGGCATGATCCTGAGGTTGGTCAGGTTGAAACCCTTGATTCCCACATAACCGCCTTGATCCGTTACGGTCCAGGCAGGCCATGCACCAACGCCATCGAGGCCGTCTTCGTCACCCCATGCCATGGTCCCGATCCGGACGTTCATGGTCAGGTCGGCATTGATGTTCACCCCGGCCTGGCCGGTGACATTGGAAAGATCGGAATCAGAAACAGGGGTCATTGCCCATACGGAAAGGGGCAGAAGCAGAAGTGCCAGAATCGTCAATACTCTCTTCATAACGTTGTTGCCTCCAATTGTTTTATTTTGTTCTTAGCCGCTAAGTTCTCAACTGCAAATCCTTGTTACCTTTGAAACCTCTGATTGTCTGTGCCGCGTTTCCCCAGGCATCACCTCCTTTTCACCTTTGGTTTATGGTAAGGCACAGGGCAGGGAGAACAGCCTTTGGTCGGGTTGCTCCCGTGCAGAACACGTCATTCCATGGAAGTACATGCACCCTGTGTGCTTTCATAACCATTTCACACTCCTCGCTCACGGCGTGATCGTGGCATTGTCCCATGAGAACCACCAGCCCGGAGACTGGCCCGGATCCACCGCCACGGTGGAGAGCTGCATGTAGAACTCCGAGTTGGTACTCGTGATCGTCCGCGTGCCCAAGTTCAGCCGGTGGCCATTGACCAGTTCGCCGTCGGTGGGGTTATATATCCGGCCGCTGAAGGAGACAAAGTCGGCGCTGATGGGCCCGGTCATGGAGGGGGTGCCCACCCGCAGGGTCTCCAGGGTCCGGGTGGTACGATCACCGATGTTCGTGAACCGTGCCTCTATGAAGAGCCCGTCACAGACGAGCGGCGTCGTGGACGATCCCAGCGACACGTTCAGCCAGTTCTGGTCCCAGTCCAGGGAGTTCGGCAGGACGAGTCCGTCGTCATAGTACCCCATCTTGAGCGACTCGATCTCGGTGAAAGTCTGGGCAGTGATATTGAACTGAGCACGGACCACGTTGCCGTCTATGCTGAACTTGGAGAAACCCGCAGCTACGGTCTCGGACATTTCCTCGTCGCTCAACTCGACCATGGAGCAGCTGAAGGACTCCTGTTTGTCCAGGATGTAGTCATGGTTCATCACAGCACCATCCGCAAGGGCTGCACCATTCGAGGCAGCGAACAGCGGGGTTACCACGATGAAAGTCATTGCAATCAGGACAGCAAGCGAGAAAATACCCTTATGAACCATGTGCCTTCTCATATCATAACCCTTTGATTTGTACAGGCGTTGCATAGTCATACGCCATCAAGATCAGCAATAAACATGCCATTCAATATCATCTATATTTCAATAAGTTATACTCTATAGGTATCATAGCAAAGGGGAAAGTGGAAAGTTCTTTCCGTCCTCCTGGGTAAATTGTTTCTGTGCTTTTGTGAACAAACAGCACTATCCTTATTGTATATTAGGCGAATCCGGATGCACTGTTTCTTGACTATGGTCATACAGGCACACTCATCGCCACATGCACAGACCTGTTCCCGGACAGACACCCCTACTCCTCGGTCGCCAGGCCCCCGACCGTATACACGAAGTCGCCACTGGACGCCCCGATGGCCAGGGTCTTGCGCGCAATCTCTATCCCGCTGTCTTCATCGCTCATCTCCAGGACATAGGTGGCGAGTCCAGTGAGATTGATGGCGTTGTGATTCATCCCCAGGTTCACGTCGTAGACATTGTGCGGCACAGGGCTGACATTGATCACGATGCTGCCGGAAAAGGTGTTGCCGATGGAATCGGCCCCCGATATCACGGCGCTCATGGTGTTGGTCGCGACAGGGTCCGGGGTGATGGTGAGACGCAGGGTGTTCCCTGGCTGCCAGGCATCCCGGATAACCCACTTCCCACCGAGATTGCGCACATTGGGGGCCTGGTCGAAGGTGGTGTTGTATATATAGACGAACGCACCCGTGTCGTTCGTCAGAACATCCTGCTCGTCGTAGTACCTGAACGCGCCCCCCCACGGGAGACCAAGCGAGTTCTTCGAGGCCACGGCCCCCGAAAGGTAGATCTTCTCAACGTTCGTGGCGTATTCCTGCCCGGAGCCCGTCCAGGCGAACTCGGCCAGGTCTCCGAAAAAGAATCCCGTACCCGACGTGGCTTCAAGGGGTTCAACGTCGAAGGGGAACACGTTGCCGAACAGGCCGAGGATCGGGCTCACATACTGCCTGTCGTCCCCTATGAACCGTGCCGTATAGACATCGCCTTCGTCGACGATCATGCCTATGGTGAATGCTGGCTGGGCCTGGGTTGCATCGAACCAGCCGATCCATACGCCGGCAAGATCCGAATCCTCCACGGGATCTTCCCGGGCAGTGTCACCGCCGGTGGAGCACCCGGAAAGCACCATCACCGCCGCGCTCAGAAAAACGAGAAGCCAGGACCAGTACCTGTCGTGTTCCATGTCTGTGCCCCCCATGGGTGGATAAGATACTACGAAAGACCCTCCTATGGATACACCCATTATCAGAAAAATCAATTGCCCTCCATGCTTTCTTCCCTCTGAGCCAGGCCTGTGCGTCGATCGTTGGGTGCCCTGCGCTGAAAGTGGAAGTCACAGGACCATGGCTGTGATGGACCCGCCGACATCCTTGCTGTAATATGGAACTCCTTTCCACACCCTGTCCATGCATGGTTCTTGCAATCAGGTACTACCATGCGACCGGTGTCTCTCTCATCACTCATGATCCTGCTGCTCCTGTGGGCTGGATGTTCTCCGACCATGGTCTCCTTCTTCGATGCGGACTCCCGGGCCCAGATCTCGCGCATGAGCGGCAACAGGCTCGCCGGCGGCCTGACCTCGGTGGAGCTGAACGGGCAGCGCTTCGACAAGGGCGAGGGCCTGGCGTATTCGCTCATCGTGGTCTATTCGGGCCCCACCTTCATCGGCATAGGCGAGGGGAAGACCCTGGTGCTCGTCATCGACGGCCGGCGGATCGAGGTCGCCGGTACCGGCTCCGGGAGGAACCGGACCACCCTCTCCGTCGGCCTCATAGAGGAAAAGGCATATTATCACGACATTGACCCGGATCTCATCCGCACGCTCGCCTATGCAAAAGAGGTGGAGGTGGAGATCATCGGGACAAGGAAGACCCTGAACAGGCACTTCAAGGAAAAGAATTTCACCAATTTCAGAGAATTCTACGAACTTCACGTGAAACGTGGCGCCGGTTCGTGACCCCGTCATCGCCCCATCCCCATGGATGGTGGGCAATGTTTTATCTCTTTTTGAGATGTTTTTTTCCCTCTTGCCCCTGTCACGTGCGCTGCTATCATACTAACATACGGACAAAAGGGGTCATTGCATTGATTTCTGCAGGGAATATTTCTTGCTACAGGATCGATGGTGAACAATGAGCCTCGCCGTACAGGTATGGGCTGCCCCTGACATGCCTCGAAGGCGCAGGGCTGAGGAGGTCCGGCAATGGGAAAGACCCTCGTCGCTGCAGTGATCGTGATTCTCGCCTGTGCCCTGCCCGTCTTCTCCTACGGGCAGGACAAGCACCCCGCGTCGTCTTCGTCAGCCTCGCAGTCGCCAGGCACAGCCCCTGCCGGCGACGAGGTCGTCATCGCCCAGGGCGAGGCCGAGGAACTCTCCCACCAGGCCCTCGCCACGGCCGTACAGGCGACGGACCTCTTCTATGTCGTATCGGCGAGCGGTACCCTGCCCGTCCTCGACAGCACCTTCCGGGACTTCGTCGACTACGGGGCCATGGTCTCCTTCGGGGCGGGCAAGCGCGTCACCGAGAAGCTCTCCATCACGGCGACCATCGGCGTGGGCATGATGACCGGGGACTGGTCCGTCAGCGGAGACAGGCAGTCCATCCTGGTGGCGGCCGAGGAGTACTACCCCGGGTACATCTCGGGGCCGGGTACGGGCATAATCATCACCCCCGAGGACCTGCCGGATGCGAACCTGGGCATCAGCTACCACGGCGAGGCGGAGGCGGTCATCATAAGCTCCGAGGCCCTGAAGAACATCGACGTCCACACGGACCTCTATCTCTTCCCGGTTGCGCTCAATGCACGCTACCAGATCACGCAGAAGGGCACATTCGACATGTATGCCGGGGGGGGGCTCGGGTTCTGCGTGGCCACCCGGGACTGCGACAGCAGGGCCATCAAGGAGAAGTATTATTTCGGCCCCGACTACAAGGCCACCCTGAACGACTCCCAGACCGTCACGGGACTGCTCGTCAACCTGGTGGCGGGCATGAACATGCCGGTCTACGACAGGATCAGGTTCGTGGCCGAGGCCAGCGCGACGCTCTACGACCTGAAGGCCTTCGACCCGGTCCTCGAGATATCCTTCACCAGGCCGAACCCTGCCTGGTACCAGGGATCGGACCTCTCCCAGTGGAGCTACGAAGACCCGCTCAGGGTCGGCGTGTATGACGAGGTCTACGTGGCGAACCTCTCGGCCGGGTTCGTCATCCCGTTCTGAGCCCTTGTGACAGGGACACAGGTCATTCCCGGAAACGGCACCCCGAGCGATCTCGGTCTTTTGCAGACGCCTTGAACTGCTGTATACTGTACACCCATGGAAACAGTGCAGGTGAACCACGTTATGCCATTACGTAACGGAATGATTGAAATTATTCACACCGGAGGACCGGCTGATGCCTGAAGACGCCTCTCCCGTATCTGCGGCCGAGAAGCACACCGTCCCCATCGGGAAGGACATCCGGATCAAGGACTACACCATAGCCTCGTCCATCAACGGTGTGGCCATAGGCGACCTGAACGGGGTGGTCACCTACGTGAACGCCGCCGCCCTGAAGATGTGGGGGGGCGAGGACCCCTCCGACATCATCGGCAAGTCGGCCACGGTCTTTGCCCAGTCGGAGCCCGAGGCGCTTCGCATCATGCACACGATCCTCGAGAAGGGCGAGTGGTCGGGCGAGATAGCGGGGTGGAGGAAGAACGGGGACCCCATCACGGTGCTCATGTCAGCCAGCCTGGTGCGCGACGAGAACGAAGAGCCGCTCTCCATGATCTGCTCCTTCATCGACATCACCGACCGCAAGCGCATGGAGGAGGAGCTGCGGGTCAAGGACAGCGCCATCGCCTCGTCCATCAACGGGATCGCCATCGGCGACCTTGCCGGCCACGTGACCTATGTCAACCAGGCCGCCCTGAAGATGTGGGGCACGGACAACCCGGGCGACATCCTCGGCAAGCCCGTGACCGTCTTTGCCCAGTCCGAGGAGGAGGCCCTGCGCATCATGCAGGTCGTGCTCGAGAAGGGGCAGTGGTCCGGCGAGATCATGGGCAGGATCATGGACGGCTCCCCCATCGCCGTGCACGTCTCGGCAAGCCTGGTCCGCAACGAGAAGGGCGAACCCATCTGTCTCATGTGCTCGTTCATCGACGTGAGCGAGCGCAAGAGGATCGAGAACGAGCTCAGGATCATGGGCAGCGCCATAGCGTCTTCGCTCAACGGCATAGGCATCGGGGACCTCAACGGCAACATCGTGTATGTCAACGACGCCGCGCTGAGGATGTGGGGCGCCGAAGACGCCGGCGAGGTCATCGGCAAGTCGCCGCTCGAGTTCGCCGACTCTCCGGAGGAGGCGCTGAAGGTCTTCGAGGAGTTCATGGAAAGGGGCGGCTGGTCAGGGGAGATCTCGGGCAGGAGAAAGGACGGCTCGCCCATCACGGTCCTGATGACCGCGAGCCTGGTGCGCAACGAGAAGGGCGAGCCCGTCTGCATGATGGACTCCTTCGTGGACATCACCGGGCGCAAGCTCATGGAGGAGGAGCTCAAGATCAAGGACTTCGCCATCGCGTCCTCCATCAACGGCATCGTCATCGGCGACCTGGCAGGGAACATCACCTATGTCAACCAGGCCTTCCTCGACCTCTGGGGTGGCACGAGCCCGGACGAGGTCATCGGCAAGTCGGCGCTGACCTTTGCCCAGTCCCCCGAGGATGCTCAGACTATCCTCAAGGCCGTCATCGAGGGGGGCACCTGGAAGGGCGAGATCGCGGCCAGGAAAAAGAGCGGCAGGCTCCTGGCCGTGCAGCTCTCGGCCAACATGGTGAGGAACGCGGACGGAACGCCGGTCTGCCTCATGGCCTCCTTTGTGGACATCACCGAGCGCATGGTGGCCGAGCAGAAGCTGCAGCGGGCCTACGAGAGCCTGGAGCAGCGCGTCGACGAGCGCACCGGCGAGCTCGTCCGCGCCAATGTGAGGCTCAAGAAGGAGATCGAGGAGCGCAAGCAGGCCGAGCTGAGCCTCCTGCAGAAGGAGGAGGAACTCAGGCTCAAGTCCATCAACCTCGAGGAGGCCAACACCGCGCTCAAGGTGCTCCTCAAGCGCGGCGAACAGGACAAGAACGAGCTCGAGGACAAGGTGCTCTCCAACATCAAGGAGCTCGCGCTGCCCTATGTGGAGAAACTCAGGAACACCGGCCTCGACGACAAGCAGAAGACCTTGCTGGAGATCCTCGAGTCGAACCTGAACGACATCGTCTCGCCGTTCCTGAAGAAGCTCTCGTCCCAGTACCTCAACCTCACCCCCACCGAGATCCAGGTGGCCAACCTCATCCGCGAGGGAAAGTCCACCAAGGAGATCGCCGAGCTGCTCATCATCTCGGAGCGGGCCATCGAGTTCCACCGGAACAACATCCGCGACAAGCTCGGCCTGAAGAAGTCCAAGACGAACCTGCGCTCGTACCTCATGACGCTGAGTTGAGCGTCGTCTACCCTCTCCCCGTCTGCCCCCTGCGAGGGCGATGACCGTTGCACAGGAAGACCCCGGTGACGAGCCGGGGTTTTTCTCTATGCCGTCTGCCCCCTGCGAGGGCGATGACCGTTGCACAGGGGGCCGAGCTGCCCAGGGGTTTCGTTGCCCGGGGATCAAGTTACCCATGGGATCTCGTTACCCAGGGGGTCTCGTTACCAAGGGGACTGCAAAGAATGAGCCCCTGCCCGGATCGTCTCCGGGCAGGGGGGAGACAGAAGAGAGTATTATCGACTCCGTTTGTGTTCCTTCACTATCCCGTCAGAACGAGCACCTCAGTCTTGCGAAGGCCTGATCGTTGTCCTGGAACTGGCCGAGCAGGGAGTCGTCGTATTTCCCGCCTATGACGATGAGCCCGACCGTTCCCTGGAGCCGGTCCGTGAAGCTGTATTTCAGGGACGGCCTGGCGATGTAGTCCTTCAACTCGATGTCATAGGCCGCCCTGAGGTTGAACTCCATGGTGTTCTGGAGGAAGAACTGCTTGAACAGGAAGGTCAGGAGCGTGTCGAGCCCGTCCTTGTTGAAATAGACCGGCCTGTCGCTGTCGTAGTCCGGGATGAACTCCTGGATGCACTGCACGCTCACGCTCGTGTCGCCGTGGATGTAGTCGAGGCCGAGGCCGTACTTCATGGCGTCCATCTGCACGTCGGTCTCGGGGTCGAGCCGGAAGGTCCGCCGGGTGTCGCGCCCGCCGGAGGTGAGATAGTCTGCGAGGAAATCCGAGAGGAGGGCGTCTATGCGGTCCCGGGTGACGAGCTCCTCGAGGATCGAGTCGAGCTTCCGGTTGTAGTGCTTGTTGTGAAAATACGCGTATTCGCCGCGCAGGGTGAAGTCGCTCACCGTGGTGGTGAAGTCCAGGCCGAAGACGTGCATCCGGTGCAGGACCGGCTCCATGGCGACCCGGGCGGTGACGTCGTAGTCGAGCGCCAGGGGGTCGGCGAGCTCCACGTCGAGGTCCACCGGGGTGTCCACGAGCGGCATCATGTCGTACCCCGTGAAATAGCTGGCAGAAACATCCCAGCCCCCGATGTGACGGGAGACCCTGATACCCGCCTCGGAGTTCTCGATGGTGCCCCGGGGCAGGTCGATCTCGGGGTACGATGCCCGGACAGGGATGGTGCCCACGGAGTGGCCTGCATCGATGGTCGAAGGCGGGACCAGCACCCTGGGGAACCACCGCTCCTCCGCCGTGGGGAGCCGGTAGGGAACGTAGAAGGGTACCCAGCCGATCTCCACGTTGGCCAGGTTCGAGTAGAGGTTCACCTTGAGCGCGGGCACCCCGATCTTCCGGTCGACCTCGTCGTTGGTCCCGCCCTCGGTGAGGTCCTCGGTGTTGAGGTTGTCCGTGGGGTTGACCTCGTCGAGCCTGCCCCAGGCGAACTTCTGCACGCCGACGCGGATGTCGACGTCGCCGGTGTAGAAGTCGACGTAGGCCTCGTCGATGTCGACAGAGGGGCTCCTGTCCTGGTAGACCCTGTCGAAATCGTTGAAGACCCTGCTGCTGCCGGGGTCGATGACCGTGCCGTCCTGGACACCCTGGATGAAGACCTTCAGGGAGTTCCACGAGGCGCTGCTCGCCTTGAGCTCGAGGCCGAGCTCCCCGGACGGGTCCTCCTCGGGCGTGTCGCGCTCAAAGGCACAGGCGCCCCGCACCTCGACGTAGCCTGTCAGGGATGCGGTGCCGTGCGGCCCCCCGTACTGGAACGCACGTGCCGCCAGGGGGGCACAGACCGTCGCGAGCAGCACGATCAGGGATGCCTGGAACCGTATCAACGACTAGTTTCCCCGCGTCATGTACCGCTCGGTGAAGATGTCGTCCTTCAGGCCCGAGTCGTAGACCAGGTTGCTCAGCTCGATGACGGTGGTCCTGCCGTTGAGCTTGTTGGTCATCTCGATGCGGGTCGGGGTGTTGATGCCCTGGATGTTCTTCACGCTGCCGAAGGTGCCCTGCTTCTCGCAGGCTCCCTTGGCGTCGTAGAAGTCCGCCTTGGCAGGGACGAAATTGCCCTTGCGGATCCAGACCACCACCTTGCTGTAGAACTCGACCTTCTTGGGCAGGGCCTCGATGACGTAGCACGCCTCGCCGTGGACGTCCTCCTCCTTGAGGAGCTTGTACGTGTAGTCGTCCACGTCGTGGCTGCCCATGTCGAAGAAGGTGAACTCCGTGCCCATGAAGCTCTCGCCCTTGCCGCTCGCGCTGATCTGCCGCACCCGCTGGAGGGCCGGGAGGTAGAGCCACTGTCTGTCGTGGTCGTTCTCGTCGGTCCAGACCAGGAAGCTCGTGCCCTTGACATCGGCAGGCGTCTTGAAGAAGATGATGGACTTCGACGTGCCGTCGCCGTATCGCTTGACAAAGGCGTTCAGGGTCCGCTCCCGCTTCTCGCCCTTCTTGTTGATGAGGACCATGAGCATGTCGGTCCTGCTGTCCTTGGCCTGGTCGAGCAGGTCCTCGGACTTCTTCACGATATCGTACGCCGTCATACCGGCGGCAGAGACGTCCAGTGACAGCGCACAGGCCATGACCAACACCGTGATCGCCAGATGGTACACCTTCATTGCTGAACCTCCCGGTAGTGTTTTTCCGTATCCGACCCGTCCTCTTCACAGGCCACCTGCCTGGCCTGGGGGGATGCACCCGATGTGACCAGCCTGAGCTGCACCTCGGTGGCGGGCCTGGGCAGGGATTCCTTCACGAGCCTAGGGGGGAAGACCTTCACCAGGGCCGGCAGCAGCGTGATGGCCGCAGTGGAAGTGGTCATCATGACGAGCGCCACGAGCATGCCCATCTGGCTCAGGATCACGAAGTTCGACGGCACGAACACGAGGAACCCGGCCGCCACGGCAAGGGCGTTGTAGACGATGGCCCGGCCCGAGGTGTGCAGCGCAATCCTGATGGCGCGGTCCACGTCGTCGACGAGCACGATCTCGTGGCGGTACCTGCTCAGGAAGTGGATGGAGTAGTCGATGCCCATGCCGATGGCGAGGCTGGCGATGATGGCCGTGGCGGCATTGAGCTTGATGCCTGTGGCGCCCATGACCCCGAAGTTGAAGATGATGGGCACCACGAGCGGGATCATGCTGTAGACCCCGAGCTTGAAGGACCTGAAGGTGGCGGCGGTCACGATCATGACCAGGACGAAGGCCACGACGAAGCTGGTCACCTGGCTCCATACCACGAGCCGGTTGAACTCCTTGGCCAGCATGGCCAGGCCGGTGGTGACGAGGCCCGTTATGCCTGCGCCCCGCAGGTCATTGCGTTCGAACTCCTCCACCGTGTCCACCACCTCCTGGGCCAGGTACCCGCTCTGGCTCTTCATCTGGAGGAGGATCTGCCCCTGGCTGAAGTCGTAGTTCACGAAGGAGTCCAGCTCGTCCCCCCCGCCGGAGAACGAGAAGAGGAGCAGGTACTGGGCGATGAGCTCGCGCGAGTCGGGGATGACGTAGTGCGCGGGGTCGCCGTCGTGCATGGCCTGGTTCATGCGCTTGATGAAATCCACGATGGACACGGCCTTGCCCACGCTCCCGATGGCGCCCAGTCTCGTCTGGAGCCGTTCCATGTCGCGCAGGACCGCAGGGTCCTTCATGGCGTCCTCGCCGTCGCCCGTGAACGCCACGTTGAAGAGGGAGGTCCCGGCGAAGTTCCTGTTGAGGATCTCGTCGGCGATGCGGATGGGGCTGTCCTTGCGGAAGTCTTCGATGAGGTTGAGGTCGCTCTTCACGTAGAACGCCCCGAACACCGAGATCACGAGCAGGATGCCGCTCCAGGCGAGGATGTACCAGCTCTTCGTGATGGTGACCCGTTCGAGCCATCTGAGCATGGGGCCCACCAGGTCCCTCCTGGTGTGGTGGTGGGACACGTGCACCCTCCCGGCCGAATCGAGGATGGACAGGACCGCGGGAATGAAGGTGAGCGACAGGATCAGGGTGCTGCCGATGCCGAAGGCGCAGAGCACGCCGAACTGGGTGATGGGCACGATGGGCGTGGTGCACAGGGAGAGGAAGGATGCGATGGTGGTGAGCCCTGCCATGATGACCGGCAGCCGGACCCTCTCGAGCGCGCGGATGATGCCGGCCTTGCCGCCGGACCCGTCATGGGCATCCGAGAAAACATTCTCCAGGACGTGGATGCCGTAGGCCGAGCTCACGGCCATGAGCGCCACGGGCAGCGCGGTGGTCACCATGGTGAGCGGGATGCCCAGGAGCGCCATGAGTCCCATGGTCCAGGAACAGGACAGGGCCACGCCCAGCAGGGGCAGCAGCATGCCCTGGATGCTGCGGAAAAAGACGAACAGGGACGCGAGCAGGACGACGAGCACGAGCGGCACGAGGAACTCGAGGTCCTTGATCATGTAGTGCCCCTGGAGGGCCTCCACCACGGTGGGCCCGGAGATGAAGAACTCCTCGGGGCCCTGGTGCTTCTGCACGATGTTCTCGAGCCGGTAGTAGATGGGCACGATGTCGTCGGTCTCGATGTCGTCCTGCAGCACGATGGCCAGGGCCGTGCCCTTCCCGTCCCTCGTGACGTAGGTGCCGTCGTACACATTCCACGACATGGCTCGCTGGCGGAGTCCATCGAACTCCCCTGGGGTCAGGGGAACCGTGCCGCCTTCTACCATGGGCTTCACCTCGAGGCCGCCGTCGACACCCTGGATGTTCTTCACATTGAGGATGCTCGTGACCTTCTTGACGCCCCTGATCCCCTCGGTTTCTTCCATGATGGCCTGGATCTTGCCCATGGACGCGGGGTTGTAGATGTCTTCGTGCATCATGCCCACGAGGATGTCCGCATAGGACGCGAACCGTTCCTTGTTGGCCGCATACTCCTTCTCAACCGGGTTGTTCTGGCGAAGGACGATTTCAACCCGGGGATCGATCTTGATCCTGGGGATCTGCGACCCGAAGGCCAGGGTGAGCGCAATCACCAAACCCACGATCCAGATGGGGCGATGGACGCAGAGGCGTACGAGCCTGTTCATAGGATTCCACCCCGTGCCATGCCATGCAAACCAAGCCGGAACGATTTCATATCACCCTACCCCCATGCCTTCACGAACCAATCGATCAACACGTTACAATCAATCTGCATCTTAAATAATGAAACCTCATTACCACTTTTGAGCCAAAAAAATCGTTTTCCATCACGCTGCTTGTATTGTTCTTTCTTCTACAGAACTCAAGGCTACAGCACTAAAGTCTGATCCCGTTGAGCCATAGCCCTCATTCCAAATAATGAAATCTCATTATCATTTGTATACCGATAATGCTTTTCTCGTGCAAGCGGAAAATGGCCCCTCACCGGGAGAATGCATCCATCAGCCAGGACAGGTCTGCACGCGATGCCGCCGCATCGAGGTACAGGTATCCCTGGTAGGCCCTGATCCGTACCGGATCGGCCGTGTCCTTCAGGACCAGGAACTGGTCGATCGAGTCGAGGCGGATGGTGAAGAGCGGCCCTCCAGGGGCGTTCCCGACCAGTTCGGGGAGCTTTTCCACCACGTCGTTCACGAGGTTGGAATGGTCGAACACGCCCAGGTTGCCCGGGTTGTCCCGCATGATGTGGAAGTGGCAGTTCTCCGGTACGGTGCTGAGATAGAACGCCAGGTCGTCTCCGAGGACCTGGGCCGTCAGGATGAGGTCGAGGTCGAGGGAGGCCTCCCACCGTGCCTGGCCGTCCAGCCTGTAGGCGAGCACCACGTCATCGAGCTCCATGCGGATGAGGTCTGTGCGGAGGTCGACGACCGGCGGCACGCTCAGGTGCATGATCGTTTCCTCGCCTTCCTTCCGTTCGGCCTGGAACCCGGCGAAGTCTTCACCGAGAAGCGGCCTGAGGATCTCGTAGACGTCCCACTCGAAGCCCGGCTCGAAGACCTGGGCGAGGATGCCGTTGACCATGTCCTGGGACAGGGCAATGCTCAGGGTGTCTTCCTGGCTGAGGCCGAGGTCCCGCATGTACGGGGAATATGCCTCCAGGACCTCGGGGAACAGGGGCCCTTGCCCGCTGCATCCGGAGAGGTCGAAATCCGGGTCGATCCCGTCGAGCATGTCGTCGATGGCGATGGCGAAGGTATCGAGATCTTCGATATCACGTGCCACGAGGTCCTCGACGACGCAGTCGCCCAGGAAGCGCTCGTCGAAATCCACGTCGTCCACGGAGAGCACGTCGAGCAGGACCTCGTCGACGCCGCCGGTGCGCCGGTAGGTGAGCCGGCAGGTCGCTTCGATGGCGAGGTCGTTGTTTTTCGTGGTGATGAGGGAGATCCCGAACAGCGAGATCGCCCTGAGGTCCACGTCACTGATGGTGAACCTGGCCCGGACCGTCTTCGTGTTCGCGGTGCCCGATCCCTGAAAGCTCAGGGAGTCGATGGCGATGTCGTCGGTGTCCGGGTTTCCGTCACCATAGGACAGGGTCGTCACGAGCCCGTCGTAGTCGTCCTTTATCTCGGCAAAGGCCTCGTCCACCATGGCGGAGAACATGTCCATGAAGGCAGCTTCGGGGTCGACGGCCGGGGCGGCCGACCCACGACCGTCAGGGCTTCCAGCCTCTTCATAGTCTGTCGCGAGAAGTCCGGCACCCAGGGCCAGCGCATTCGCGGACGTTTCCTCGGGGAGCCCGTAGACATCCACGAACAGGTACCTGTCCAGGTCCAGCTCCAGGTTCCCGAAGAGTTCGTCCAGGTCCACCTCGGTGTCGCCGATCGTGACCGTCATGGGCATGCGGGATCCGATGGCATCGGCCAGCTCCTGGATATCCGCAGCCAGGGGAAGCTGCTCGATGACCGTAAGGCCCGACGAGATCGCGTCTTCGACAACAGGCCTGAGGAAGAAGTCGTCGGTGAAAGAGACCACGGTGCTGTCGAGCAGATTCAGGACCAGGCCCCTGGTCCCGTCATCCAGCAGGTCTTCGAGGGCCACGTAGGCATCCACCTCGAGGTCGTTGTTCGTGGTCGAGACGAGATCCTGGCCGTATATGGCGACTGCCGAGAGGTCGACATCCCGCACCGTGAGCCCGATGTGGAGGACTGCGGCCGGATAGGCGTCGACCTGGACCGCCTCGAGGGTTTGTATGTCGATGTCGACGGTCCCGGGGTTGCCGTCGCCATGGCTCACACGAGAGATGATCCCGCCGTCCTGGTCTTCGATGCATGCGAACATGGTCGCGAGCATGCCGTCGAGAACCTCTTCGACCTGGTCACGGGAACCGTCCAGCAGGTCCTGGGAGACCATCATTCCGATGCCGTCGAGGATGAGTTGTTCGTCCATGCCTTCGGTAGTGGTCCTGAAGACCACCTTCTCCTTCGAGGC
>Ga0209604_1001451_pt1 | contig 19252 bp, 12 predicted proteins | sample AD_UKC097_MetaG_FD_184405 | JGI IMG/M metagenome (GOLD analysis project Ga0209604, IMG submission 184405) | Active sludge microbial communities of municipal wastewater-treating anaerobic digesters from USA - AD_UKC097_MetaG (SPAdes) (version 2) | ecosystem: Engineered > Bioreactor > Anaerobic >... | reverse complement strand
GTGATGAGCCGGTTACGGCGGTGACAATACATAAGACTGACTGACGGTTGTCTCTCAGGAAATCTGTTACTCTGAATAATAGGTCATTCATCCTGTCTGTTTTTATACATTCATTATATGTTTTTACCACGTTCACCGGCATTCTGCTGCCGGCTTTCCAATCTGCGGCTTATAAAGTAGGATCTTGATAAGCATATCAGTGTTAGCTGAACATTTTTGCTCATTCGCTTCATGATTTTTCAAAAATAAGACCGTTATGTGTTTTTTCACATAACAAAAATCATGACTGAGGATGCACTTCACAAAACTTTATTCTGGTTTATCATTCCCGTGATGGCCGTCGCACTTCCCGTTTTCACTGCATTTTTGCTTCCTGACTACAGCACTATCCGCAAATATACTAAAGCAAAAACGGTCTTCCCTGATGATCAGGCTGCCTTAAAGGCTGTATATCTGGCTATTGCTAATGTTGAAAAGAAATGGACTTTCCCCGTAAGAGACTGGGGGTCTATTCTTAATCAATTAATCATTAAATTTGGTGACAGATGTGGCGTTCTTTAAACCCGGCGGCTACTCGTTTACACAAAAATTTTCACAGGCTCATTTTAATGCCAAGCTTCTGATCCTTTGAATACTGTATAATATCCTATTTTTTTTGTTTTCGAATCATAAATAACCAATCGATTCAAATAAGCCAATAGGAAAGTACACTTTTTCCCATCATGAAAATTTAATTTATGGCGTTTAATAGTGTATTGATCATTTGAGATATGTTCACCAACATAATATCCTTTCTTGTATTCCCATAAATTCGATTTAACCCTTTTAGGCATCCAATAGTTCCAATCTATTAGCATAAAAATTAAAAAGAATAGAATTAGGGCTATTATTATCTTACTTTTCCTCACTTTCATAATTGATATAAGATTAATATGTTGCTCCTGGTTGATGCCTAAAACCAACAAACTGTCCATTCTTGTACACAGCCATGGGATAGGCATAAGTAGGCATGGTATTCGAAATTTTGTTTGTTACTGATCCTACAACACTACCAACAAAATATGTCGGGGGCTGATGATTTCCATTCTTAATACTACTTGTACTTACTCGTACATTTGTGTATGGTGAAGGCCAAGATCTTTGTGTTTGCCCCCAAACTTCCACACTACTCATATTGCTATAACCTGATAATTGTTGTGCAAATGGTTTATCAGACTGACCTTCTCTTCTTCCTCCTTCTCTGTTATCAGGATCTTTTCCTGTTCGGCAACCATAAAAACCTAATTTACCTCCATCTTGTACCCAGTTAAAGTTAATATCACCCCAACTTGATACTGTTTTCTGATCTATACTTCCGTTTTTATTTTCTCTAAATGGACCATCAAATCCACCATGTGACCAAATACCAACTTCTTTTGTTTCACCAAATTGATCCTTATTTGCAGCTACATCTCCTTCAATAGTTGATTGTATTTCATCTGTGCTTGAAATTCCCTTAAAGATGGCCTTATCCCCTTCACCAATCTCTCCATTCTTTAACATATCATTAGCTCGTGTTAAAGCTGCAGCCCAGAAAGCTCGATTCGATTCTTCATCTTCTTCTCCTTTCTTATGATTATCAGTCAAATAATAAAATAGATAAACATCTTCTCCATTAGGGTCAATAAAAAATATCGGATTATTTAAAGCATAATTATAAGGAGTCCATGAATCATAAGATTCAGCACTTGGATCTATACTATGCCATCTACCTATTTGAGGATCGTAATAGCGACTTCCGTAATCGTAATGATTCAAAAACAAGACTAGGTGTTCCCTGTTTAAGTTTATTTATTATACTTGTTGATAGAATCAGGTATCTCATATTTAATAACACTCTTGAAATCAATTTTATCAAAAGGATTTACCCAGGTGTCTTCATAAACCATATACTCTTGCTTGATTTTCTTGATTACCCAGGTATATTCAAAATATGATGAAGTATCTTTATGAAATTCAATTTCATGATCAAATGTTTGAGGTATAACTAAATTCTCAATTCCACTATAAATAAAGACTGTTTCATTATCTTTAATTAAGTACAACATTGGATTCCTCTTCATAAGATAATCATTTAATAGTTCATCGCTATTTATACCTTCTGGATACTTAAGACTAGCTCTTAAGCATAACAAAGTTTCATTTTCATCTTTTTTGTCAATGTACATTTCGTAATAGCATCCATGACAATTAGCTTTTTGAATAAAAATATGCAAAAGACTGTCAATGTTGTTGTTAAAGCAAAAGTTGCCTGAACTTAATATGGTTTCTTGCTGAACTTCCTTGTGATTTTTAGAATTTAAGCAACTAAATAGAAATACAAGTGCAAAAAATCCAAATATTAAAATACTAAAGCTTCTCATAATTATTTCTCAGTATTATATTTAACTAAGAATCGAAGACTTGCGCCTTTTAGTAAATCATTTACTTTGTTATACCCTCTAGGCAATTCAATTGGGGACTTGCTTGCTTCTGTGCCAACATATCCATAAATATTACCATCATATCCCATCGTGAAATAGGGAATATTAGGTGTATAATTACAGAAGGTTGCATCATCTTCGTGCGATGGCAGTGCAACAAAACCCCATTCTCCGTTAAGATCATCTTGGTGGGTATGAATAGTGGCAACTATTGAAAATGATAATCCAGAAACCGGATCGATTAATTTTGAATCTGAAAATCCATAACCATATTCCTGAAAATAAGCATCCGTATTGGTGTTTAAATATTCAGGTAGCACAAGTACATTTTCATCACCGATAACTGCAAATTGTTCACGGTTTACTCCCTCCTTATTTGCCTGTACCCACATCCTACTATATGCCTCCTTTTCATTTGAGAACATTATACTTCCATCTTTACGGTAATCAGTCGTAACATTACCTTCATCATCTTTTATCTGATGTGTTTCACCGACCCATACTTGACCATTCTGAAGTTTTGTGCCTTGATTGACCTTCGGATCGAATTGATATGATCCATCTTTATCTATGTACCAATCAAACCCAAACAGGTCAATCCTTTTTATGGGGTTATTGCCAACATAATTATAGGGTGTCCATTCGTAGTATTTCTCAGCTAATAGATCTTGAACGTGCCATCTCCCAATCTGGGCATCATAGAACCTTGCCCCGTAATCCTGTTAGTCTACTCCCAAAAAACAACACTTCAAAAAGCTTCAGGAACTCCAAAACCGGGTGTCATTCAAAGAACGTTCTGATGTTTAAAGATACCTTTTTTCTTTTAGTTGAGGTAATTGAAAGATGATTTCAGTTAAAAGAAAAAGGTGGTAACGTTGCACACGGTTTCTTCTGCAACAGAACTTTACACTGCGGCTTAACTTTGGCTTAGATACAGACTGAAGCGGGCGGGAGGGGAAGTGTCAAGGTTTCCGGCAAAAAGTTTTTTACCGCTGAAGACCTCAAATAAAAGAAAAAAGTTTTTGCCAGGAACCCGAAGGGCCTGACCTTGACTGCGCAGGGGGCGGAAGCTATCTTTACTAAGCCAAAGTTAAACTCAACTGCCGGGGATTTCCCGTTTGTTCCGGGAGTTCTCTTTCTGGCGGGCAAGCCGCGCCGGCTATTTAACATAGTGTCACATTATAGGCCTGGCCACAGAGTTTGTTTCATAACAGGGCTATCTTCCAGCGCCTATAATGCCGCATTATGTTAATATAGCTTGGGGGTGGTTTGCCCGTGGGGCGGGCTTTGCAGCTCTTTGTAAAGCTTAGGTCGTGTTCCGGATTGCGGGGCTTTACAATGTGCTGCAAACAGGTAAGGCCGGGGCAAAACACCAGAAGGGTACGGCGCGGGGAGCAGCTCACAAAAATGCGGGAGCAATTGAAAGATTTTTGGGAGCTGCGGGGGATTAGTCTTCCTGGTTTCCAGATGATTTGAAGCCTATGCGTTTACGGGTCTTTTGTTCCAGTTCCTGCTGCTTGGATGCTTCTAATTGTTTCAGGTATTCGAAGATCAATAATATCTGATCATCGTGTTCGTCCATTTTCGCCTCGATCTTTTCCAGCCTGTGAAGGATTTCTGCATGTGAAGCCAGCATTTCGCGCATTCTGGTAAAGATTCTTACTATCTGGATGTTTACACTGATCGCTCTGTCGCTGTTTAATACACTGGCTAACATTAATACTCCATGTTCAGTAAAAGCCATTGGTAAGTACCTGGATCCTCCCCAACTTGAGGTGCCAAATTGGCTCCTCAAGTCATTAAACTCATTCGTATTCAACTCGAACATAAAGTCTTCAGGGAACCTTGTTAGGTTTCGCCTCACGGCTCTTTTTAATTGCTTGGTTTCAACACCGTATAATTCTGCAAGGTCTTTATCAAGTAGTACTTTTTTTCCTCGTATAAGATATATTTTACCCATTATTATTTCATCCGGGATGGCTATTTTATTGGACTCTTTTGTCATATGTTTTGTTTTAGCTTGCGTAAATTTATTGTTAAATTCATACCAGTGGGTGACACTTATTTATCGACTCCTGAAGATCTTCAAGATAACCGACCTGGTACCGCTCTGTGGAGCTGATTCGCTTGTGACCTGCCATGTACTGAACTGTCCTAAGATCATACCTCTTAAGCCACAGTGTTATAACGCTCTGACGGATATGCCTGCAGCCGCGGACCTTCGGGCTTATCTGCCTCAGTGCCCTGACCAGGTGCATGAGACTGTTTTTCATCTCCGAAGATCCGTTCATGCTGATAAAAAGCTGACGGCTTAGTTTTTCATGGTCCGGACTCTCTGCCTTGCGCCCGGGAGTGAGATTTTTCTTTTTAACTGATTCAAGGATTGCCGGTCGGATCTTTAAAAGATATTCATGCAGCTCCATTACCTGACAGGCTTCAAGAGAGAGCGTACGCCCGGCTTCATGACGGCTCCCGGGGATCCGGATCTTTCCTTCTCTTAAAAATACATGTACCGGCTCGAGCCTTCTGATATCATCCGTTGTTACAGCCTGACTAACCATCAGCGAGAGGATAACCTTGTTCCTGGCAGTTCTCAGGTCCGTCACGTGGTAACTCTCATATAGAAGCTTTAACTCAGCTTCGGTTAACATTCCTGTGGGGATGTTTTTCTTCTGGGTCCTCAGGTACAGTCCATCAGCAGGGTTATTGCTTATGCGGCCTCGTTTCTGCAGGTAGCTGTAATACCTTTTCACAGCTGCCACCTTGCGGTTGATCAACTTCGGTGAGTCGCCGGACGCCTTGCATTTTGCCATGTAACAGTGGATATCAGTCCGTTTTACCTTTTCTTCAGATATGAAGTTTTCTCTCAGGTAAAACAAAAAATCAGAGGTGTAATTAATATAAGCCCTCACGCTGGAGGGAGAGAGGTAATTTGTCCCTGATTCAGACAAATTGGCCAAAAGTCTTTTTTCAAAGAGATTCTTCTGCTGCAGGTATTTACTCCGATTCATATTTAAGATGGGTATATATCTGCGTTGTCTCAAGTGAGCTGTGACCCAGGAACCGTTTTATCTTCTCCGGTGACATCCCCGATTGCAGCAGGTGGGTTGCGATGGAGTGCCTCAGGGTATGAAGGCTGGCCGGACGGTCGATCAGCGCCTTTTCTTTCAACTGCTGCAGCCTGTCAGCCATGGCCTGCTCGCACATCCGTTTTCCTCTCTGGCTTAAGAAAAAAGCCTGTTCGTTTCCTCTTGCAAGCATCGGCCTCGAGTACGTGAGATAATTATAAAAATCATCTCTTACCATCCCGGTAAACGGAACAAAGCGTTGTTTGTAGTTTTTCCCACGACTCACGTACAGAAGACCTTTCTCAAGGTTTATATCATCCGTGTCGAGGTTTATTCCTTCGCTTCTTCTTAGTCCGCAGCCATAATAAACTCCAAGCATTGCCCTGTCCCTTATTCCCAGCAGATCCCCTTCACACGCCGAGTAAAGAGCTTTTATCTCCTTCCTGGTAAAGACGTTTATCCTTTTTCTTACTGGTCCTCGTAAGGTTATATCTGTCTCGAAGCCTTCATGGCCGGTTTCTCTCAGGTACCGGGATAGTTTTCTCAGAGCCGTCAGGTGTGTCCTCAGGTAGTTCCTGCTAAGCCTTCCACCCCTGACGCGGTTCTCCCTTTTCCCCAGGTAATCAAAGTAATCACTGACGTCTCCTTTGGCGATTCCCCCGGTGTCACTTATCCCGTGACGCTCGAGCCAGTAAAAAAACTCCCTCGCCTTTACCGGCGCATACCTGACGGTACCACGCTCAAAGTTCAACAGCTCGAGCCACTCCCTGAAGGACTTTTCGATAGTTAAAAACTCCTCTGATTGAACCCTGAGATTTTTCATCATTTTACAGGGGGTCTTGCTCTCTCCCCGTTATACATGTTATACTGTTATACTTAAGGCTAACTTTTTTATTTTAATCGAGTTACAGAGGCCAGAGGGCAATGTTATACTTCTGTTATACTGATGTTACACCCAGCCTTTTCAGGTGTTATACTTAAAGCTTTCTCCCTCTCTTTTGCCTTCAACCTTTCAAGGATCTCATCCAGGATATCTATCCCGGATTTAAGCTTTTCGTATTCCTCCCAGGCCGAGATCTCGTACTCGTAGCCGCTTTTACGATTGCCTCCTGCCAGCTGCAGGTAGCCCCTTTGCTCGAGCTCCCTTAAGTACCTGTTCGTTTTCATCGGGTGCATCCGGAAGTGTTCCCGCACCTGCTTTGCATAGATGCTCCGGCGTTCTGATCCTGCCAGGCTTTTTAACCCTTCAAAGAACTGGCGCACCTGGCCGCTAAGCTCGTCTGACTTTCTAAGCAGGCTGTCCTTTATCAGGTAGTTGGCCCACCCGATATCCTGAAGGGTTGTTTCAATATATAAAGTACCGCTGCCATCTTTCTTCCACTGCCTTTGCTTCTGGTGATAAAAAGTGATTATCTCGATAAGCCGGAGGTAATGCATGTTGGTCCGGAGCTTTTTAAAAACGCACTGCGGGATATCAAGCTCGATAGCGTAAGGGTTTATTACTTTCACAGGCCTTAGCAGACGCTGGGCATTTCTAAGGAGCTGACGCCAGGTGTTTTGTTCTTTTTCGTTCACAAGTCCTGCCTGCTGCCTTCTCTGGTAGTGCATCACTGCCTGGGCATGATCAGGGGTTTCATCGACGTGGAGCAGGAAAGAGCGGTTTGCATTATCCTCGTAGATCTGCGTGTTGGTTGTTGCACCTGACACGCACACCGGGCCTTCTACGACAAGCACCCTCTGGACGTTATTTCCCTTGATATCCTTATCCGTCGTGAGCTTTGTTATTGTCTGCCTGCTCATCAGCTCCCTCAGTGGCAGGAAAGCCTGGTAAACGCCCTCGAGATCTTCAATCAGCAGGACCTTGTGTTTCCAGAAGTCTTTTTCGGAGTAATACAGGGTGTTCTCAGTAAGGCTGGTGATCGTCCGGAGGGATTCCTGCGGGAGGCACTCGCTGACCCTTGTCTGAAGGTATGTCTTGCCGCTCCCGCTCTTGCCAAAGATTATGGCGTGAAGCGGCTCATCGGTAAAGCGGCTCAGGTAAAGAAAAAAAAGCAGCAGGCCGTTTCGCTCTTCCCCGACAAGACCGGTCTTTTCTATGGCCTTCATCGTGTTTTTTACAAGATCCCTCGAGAGTAAAAAGTTCCCGGCCTTTATTTCTTCCTCCCTTGTCATGCGGTAGACACTGGGTTGCAGGGCTTTTCTTTCACGCTCGATCTCCTGCAGGCGATACTCTTCAAGTTGCAGCTGCAGCCGCCGGAGCGTGGTTTTCATTACCGTCGTGCTGATATCGAGCTCCTCCGTGGCTCCCTTGATATACCGCTGCAGCTGGAGGTTACTGTAAAGGTTAACATCATCCTGGTAGTATCTCATCGTGTCGCCCTCTTTTTGTACCAGCAGGTTCACCCTTAACCTGTGAACGTTCTCCCGCTCGATGCCGCCCCAGATAATTAGCAGCAACTCCCCTTCACGGTAGGTGATCTTCTGCGGATTCTTTGTGTTCAGTGCTGCTTCCTGGTGTGGTGTCACAGATTGTGATACATGGTCTAAGGATTCAGTGTTTTTTATTTTATCTGAGCCACTTACAGGTTTTCTGCTTTTAATAAGATGAGAGAGGATCTCAGGATCATGGCCCTGGATCAGGCTGTTTATATCTTCATCATCCGGGGTGTCTACTGAGGTGATCAGGATATCAGGTTTTAAAGCTTTTACTTTCTCTGCTATCCTGGTCACAGCTTCCCGGCCGCTTCCATCACCGTCAAAGAAAAGGACGACTTCGTTAAGTTCCGGAAGGTTCTTTATTGCTTCAACATGCTCCGGAGTAAATCCGTTTGTTCCAAAAAGTGCCATCGTGCTGAACTCTGATTTTACTTCTTCTCTCTGGAGTAAGGTTTCACAATCGATGATACATTCAGTTAAGATCAGCTTCCTGGTTGTCGGTTCAGGATAGCCCGGATAAATCCCCTGGTGATTGCCGCTTAAGTAAAAGTGCTTGCCGGTTCCGTTCGGATTTATTGACCTGCCGTAAAGATCAATGACCTGGCCCTTTTCATTCTTTGTAAAAAAGAGAACCACGTTCTTAAATACCGGTGAGACTGTGTCATTTGTTCGCTTGAGTATTCCAAGAGAGATGGCGCTTTGCTGCAGCTTCTCGTTCCATCCCTTTCCAAGGTCCCCGCCCATGTAACCGGCCCGGGTTTTATCCGGGTCCAGTCCACGACTCCGGAGATACTCCTTTGCAGCTGCCGTTCTCTTGAAACTGCCCCGGCTCTCCTGCATCAGTTTTCCGATTACTGCAAGCCGTGGAAGTAATTCTTTGTCCTGATCTGGTTCGTTTGCTTGTTTCATGGGCCTTTGGATTATGTCTGCTGCCGGATCTATCATGCTCTTTGCTTTTAATATTGCCTCGTGTTTTCCTTTCTTCTCATAGCGTTCAATAAACTCTATCACATCCCCTGCTGCCCCACAGCCAAAGCAATTAAAGGTGCCAGTCTCCGGGTAGATCTTCAGGCTGGGGTCCTGGTCACCATGGAAGGGACATTTTAAAAAGTTGTGCCGATCAGGTTGGAGATGGTAATGGCTCAGGACGGTTGTTATTGATAGGCGGGATTTGATTTCAGGGATCTCCATCGAAAATATTTTTATTAACCTTTTACGGTCAAATTTAATCCTATCGTGTCAAACAAACAAATCTTTTTTGATTTTATTTTCTCTTATAAGGTTTATATATTTGCATATCCCTTGTATTTCAGGGCTAATTCGACTCTTTTAAGGTTAATAAACTGTTGATAATTATGGCCTCATTTGGTAAAAAAATAGCTGCTCTCAGGAAAGAACTGAAGCTTTCCCAGACAGACCTGGCAAAACAACTAAGCACCTCCGTTTCGGTGATTAGTCGCTATGAACGTGATGAGATGACTCCTTCGATCGATGTAGCCAAAAAGCTGGCCGCAATTCTTAATACTACGGTGGGTTATCTCCTGGATGAATCAGGACAGGAGAGTGTCCTTAAAGATCCGGATATGCTAAAGCGTCTAAACGATATAGCAAAGATGGAAAAGGAAGATAAAAATCACATCCTTTATGCCATCGATGGGCTGATTAAAAGCGTGAAGCTTAAAAATATCGCGGCGCTATAAAATAAAAACTGATCCTGTAAAACTTCGATGAAAACCTGCTACCCCGGACACACTAATTGGAACACTACCCAAGCAGCTACAAATTCATTTACACAAAATTATTTACACGCCCACTGGATGCAGCTTCGATTGTAAAAAAATACCATAATGCTCGAGGTTCAAAATAATACAAAGCCTAGGCAGTGAACCAAATTTTGAGATATTTTCATTTGTTAAAGTCTTTCCAATCTATACACAGCATCTTGCTTTTATAATAAATCGCTTCAAACTGCTTTAAATCTAAAAACTTACTTATAGTACTGTGGTTCATATATACTATGTTATTCTTTAAAAAAGATTCTATTTTTTTAAACTCTTCTGAGCCTATTGCAGCATTTGATTCTTTCTTATAAAGAATACTAATTATAAAGCAATCATTAGGGGGAACTTTTTTTATTAAGCTTTTAAATAATATTGACGGTATTTCATTGGCTAAATTTTCGTTTATTAATTGGATTAAGCTAAAGTCACCTTTGTTTTTAAAATAGAATGATTTTACTTTTTGGTCGGTAGTTAAGCCATGAATACTATCCTCTTCAATCCAAACATATACATCTTCTTTAGTTGTATTCCTTAATTCCAGGGTTACAAGATTAAACTCAATACTATCAATAAAATAAACGCTATTCTCAATATCTGTTTTTAGTTCTTGGCTTAAAGCAGGTATAAAATAGGCAGTTACAAAACCAACGATAATAAATATTTTTTTCATCTATTTCTCATGTTTATTATTGTTTCTTTCTTGGAATCAATAATACGTACCTTTAACTCATTATTTTGTTCTATCCAACCAGTTGTAACATTATGAGATGCTCTTGCTCTGTCGCCTCCTGTTGTTACATAAATATAAGCATGCCCATTAGCTTCATGACTATATATCTCGGCTCTTGCAGCTTCGGACAATTTATTATTAACTATTATTTTTAGCGTTCCGTCCGGTGAATTTTGTTTCCCATTTAAATCTGGGAAAAGAGTTTTCCCAGTCAAACCTGCTTCGCCTGTTGACGTGCCACTGATAGTCTCTCCATTAACATCTGGGGCCATTGTTCCTGCAGGTTGATATGACATTTCGCTTGTACCTGCTACACCGTTTTCATCTACATAGTTAAAATGATCATCTAAACTCACATTAATAACGGTTTCTGCATTCGCCAACCCTAATAAACTATTATAATTGCCACTTTCACTACTATGTGAATTAAGCAATTCAAGATTTATATTCCCATTTTCATCAAATTGGATATATTTAGCATCTTCTGCAGTTAAAGTATTTGTAATCATTTGCTGTGCTTCTGCCTGTTGTGCTTGAATACTATCTCCGTTAATATCAATATATCTAATAGGATTATTAGCCCCGTATTGATAAGGTGTTAGATTTATATATTTCTCGGCATAAGCATCCTGGGTAGTAAAGCGTCCTATTTGGGCATCATAGAATCTTGCGCCGTAATCCTGTTAGTCTACTCCCAAAAAACAACACTTCAAAAAGCTTCAGGAACTCCAAAACCGGGTGTCATTCAAAGAACGTTCTGATGTTTAAAGATACCTTTTTTCTTTTAGTTGAGGTAATTGAAAGATGATTTCAGTTAAAAGAAAAAGGTGGTAACGTTGCACACGGTTTCTTCTGCAACAGAACTTTACACTGCGGCTTAACTTTGGCTTAGATACAGACTGAAGCGGGCGGGAGGGGAAGTGTCAAGGTTTCCGGCAAAAAGTTTTTTACCGCTGAAGACCTCAAATAAAAGAAAAAAGTTTTTGCCAGGAACCCGAAGGGCCTGACCTTGACTGCGCAGGGGGCGGAAGCTATCTTTACTAAGCCAAAGTTAAACTCAACTGCCGGGGATTTCCCGTTTGTTCCGGGAGTTCTCTTTCTGGCGGGCAAGCCGCGCCGGCTATTTAACATAGTGTCACATTATAGGCCTGGCCACAGAGTTTGTTTCATAACAGGGCTATCTTCCAGCGCCTATAATGCCGCATTATGTTAATATAGCTTGGGGGTGGTTTGCCCGTGGGGCGGGCTTTGCAGCTCTTTGTAAAGCTTAGGTCGTGTTCCGGATTGCGGGGCTTTACAATGTGCTGCAAACAGGTAAGGCCGGGGCAAAACACCAGAAGGGTACGGCGCGGGGAGCAGCTCACAAAAATGCGGGAGCAATTGAAAGATTTTTGGGAGCTGCGGGGGATTAGTCTTCCTGGTTTCCAGATGATTTGAAGCCTATGCGTTTACGGGTCTTTTGTTCCAGTTCCTGCTGCTTGGATGCTTCTAATTGTTTCAGGTATTCGAAGATCAATAATATCTGATCATCGTGTTCGTCCATTTTCGCCTCGATCTTTTCCAGCCTGTGAAGGATTTCTGCATGTGAAGCCAGCATTTCGCGCATTCTGGTAAAGATTCTTACTATCTGGATGTTTACACTGATCGCTCTGTCGCTGTTTAATACACTGGCTAACATTAATACTCCATGTTCAGTAAAAGCCATTGGTAAGTACCTGGATCCTCCCCAACTTGAGGTGCCAAATTGGCTCCTCAAGTCATTAAACTCATTCGTATTCAACTCGAACATAAAGTCTTCAGGGAACCTTGTTAGGTTTCGCCTCACGGCTCTTTTTAATTGCTTGGTTTCAACACCGTATAATTCTGCAAGGTCTTTATCAAGTAGTACTTTTTTTCCTCGTATAAGATATATTTTACCCATTATTATTTCATCCGGGATGGCTATTTTATTGGACTCTTTTGTCATATGTTTTGTTTTAGCTTGCGTAAATTTATTGTTAAATTCATACCAGTGGGTGACACTTATTTATCGACTCCTGAAGATCTTCAAGATAACCGACCTGGTACCGCTCTGTGGAGCTGATTCGCTTGTGACCTGCCATGTACTGAACTGTCCTAAGATCATACCTCTTAAGCCACAGTGTTATAACGCTCTGACGGATATGCCTGCAGCCGCGGACCTTCGGGCTTATCTGCCTCAGTGCCCTGACCAGGTGCATGAGACTGTTTTTCATCTCCGAAGATCCGTTCATGCTGATAAAAAGCTGACGGCTTAGTTTTTCATGGTCCGGACTCTCTGCCTTGCGCCCGGGAGTGAGATTTTTCTTTTTAACTGATTCAAGGATTGCCGGTCGGATCTTTAAAAGATATTCATGCAGCTCCATTACCTGACAGGCTTCAAGAGAGAGCGTACGCCCGGCTTCATGACGGCTCCCGGGGATCCGGATCTTTCCTTCTCTTAAAAATACATGTACCGGCTCGAGCCTTCTGATATCATCCGTTGTTACAGCCTGACTAACCATCAGCGAGAGGATAACCTTGTTCCTGGCAGTTCTCAGGTCCGTCACGTGGTAACTCTCATATAGAAGCTTTAACTCAGCTTCGGTTAACATTCCTGTGGGGATGTTTTTCTTCTGGGTCCTCAGGTACAGTCCATCAGCAGGGTTATTGCTTATGCGGCCTCGTTTCTGCAGGTAGCTGTAATACCTTTTCACAGCTGCCACCTTGCGGTTGATCAACTTCGGTGAGTCGCCGGACGCCTTGCATTTTGCCATGTAACAGTGGATATCAGTCCGTTTTACCTTTTCTTCAGATATGAAGTTTTCTCTCAGGTAAAACAAAAAATCAGAGGTGTAATTAATATAAGCCCTCACGCTGGAGGGAGAGAGGTAATTTGTCCCTGATTCAGACAAATTGGCCAAAAGTCTTTTTTCAAAGAGATTCTTCTGCTGCAGGTATTTACTCCGATTCATATTTAAGATGGGTATATATCTGCGTTGTCTCAAGTGAGCTGTGACCCAGGAACCGTTTTATCTTCTCCGGTGACATCCCCGATTGCAGCAGGTGGGTTGCGATGGAGTGCCTCAGGGTATGAAGGCTGGCCGGACGGTCGATCAGCGCCTTTTCTTTCAACTGCTGCAGCCTGTCAGCCATGGCCTGCTCGCACATCCGTTTTCCTCTCTGGCTTAAGAAAAAAGCCTGTTCGTTTCCTCTTGCAAGCATCGGCCTCGAGTACGTGAGATAATTATAAAAATCATCTCTTACCATCCCGGTAAACGGAACAAAGCGTTGTTTGTAGTTTTTCCCACGACTCACGTACAGAAGACCTTTCTCAAGGTTTATATCATCCGTGTCGAGGTTTATTCCTTCGCTTCTTCTTAGTCCGCAGCCATAATAAACTCCAAGCATTGCCCTGTCCCTTATTCCCAGCAGATCCCCTTCACACGCCGAGTAAAGAGCTTTTATCTCCTTCCTGGTAAAGACGTTTATCCTTTTTCTTACTGGTCCTCGTAAGGTTATATCTGTCTCGAAGCCTTCATGGCCGGTTTCTCTCAGGTACCGGGATAGTTTTCTCAGAGCCGTCAGGTGTGTCCTCAGGTAGTTCCTGCTAAGCCTTCCACCCCTGACGCGGTTCTCCCTTTTCCCCAGGTAATCAAAGTAATCACTGACGTCTCCTTTGGCGATTCCCCCGGTGTCACTTATCCCGTGACGCTCGAGCCAGTAAAAAAACTCCCTCGCCTTTACCGGCGCATACCTGACGGTACCACGCTCAAAGTTCAACAGCTCGAGCCACTCCCTGAAGGACTTTTCGATAGTTAAAAACTCCTCTGATTGAACCCTGAGATTTTTCATCATTTTACAGGGGGTCTTGCTCTCTCCCCGTTATACATGTTATACTGTTATACTTAAGGCTAACTTTTTTATTTTAATCGAGTTACAGAGGCCAGAGGGCAATGTTATACTTCTGTTATACTGATGTTACACCCAGCCTTTTCAGGTGTTATACTTAAAGCTTTCTCCCTCTCTTTTGCCTTCAACCTTTCAAGGATCTCATCCAGGATATCTATCCCGGATTTAAGCTTTTCGTATTCCTCCCAGGCCGAGATCTCGTACTCGTAGCCGCTTTTACGATTGCCTCCTGCCAGCTGCAGGTAGCCCCTTTGCTCGAGCTCCCTTAAGTACCTGTTCGTTTTCATCGGGTGCATCCGGAAGTGTTCCCGCACCTGCTTTGCATAGATGCTCCGGCGTTCTGATCCTGCCAGGCTTTTTAACCCTTCAAAGAACTGGCGCACCTGGCCGCTAAGCTCGTCTGACTTTCTAAGCAGGCTGTCCTTTATCAGGTAGTTGGCCCACCCGATATCCTGAAGGGTTGTTTCAATATATAAAGTACCGCTGCCATCTTTCTTCCACTGCCTTTGCTTCTGGTGATAAAAAGTGATTATCTCGATAAGCCGGAGGTAATGCATGTTGGTCCGGAGCTTTTTAAAAACGCACTGCGGGATATCAAGCTCGATAGCGTAAGGGTTTATTACTTTCACAGGCCTTAGCAGACGCTGGGCATTTCTAAGGAGCTGACGCCAGGTGTTTTGTTCTTTTTCGTTCACAAGTCCTGCCTGCTGCCTTCTCTGGTAGTGCATCACTGCCTGGGCATGATCAGGGGTTTCATCGACGTGGAGCAGGAAAGAGCGGTTTGCATTATCCTCGTAGATCTGCGTGTTGGTTGTTGCACCTGACACGCACACCGGGCCTTCTACGACAAGCACCCTCTGGACGTTATTTCCCTTGATATCCTTATCCGTCGTGAGCTTTGTTATTGTCTGCCTGCTCATCAGCTCCCTCAGTGGCAGGAAAGCCTGGTAAACGCCCTCGAGATCTTCAATCAGCAGGACCTTGTGTTTCCAGAAGTCTTTTTCGGAGTAATACAGGGTGTTCTCAGTAAGGCTGGTGATCGTCCGGAGGGATTCCTGCGGGAGGCACTCGCTGACCCTTGTCTGAAGGTATGTCTTGCCGCTCCCGCTCTTGCCAAAGATTATGGCGTGAAGCGGCTCATCGGTAAAGCGGCTCAGGTAAAGAAAAAAAAGCAGCAGGCCGTTTCGCTCTTCCCCGACAAGACCGGTCTTTTCTATGGCCTTCATCGTGTTTTTTACAAGATCCCTCGAGAGTAAAAAGTTCCCGGCCTTTATTTCTTCCTCCCTTGTCATGCGGTAGACACTGGGTTGCAGGGCTTTTCTTTCACGCTCGATCTCCTGCAGGCGATACTCTTCAAGTTGCAGCTGCAGCCGCCGGAGCGTGGTTTTCATTACCGTCGTGCTGATATCGAGCTCCTCCGTGGCTCCCTTGATATACCGCTGCAGCTGGAGGTTACTGTAAAGGTTAACATCATCCTGGTAGTATCTCATCGTGTCGCCCTCTTTTTGTACCAGCAGGTTCACCCTTAACCTGTGAACGTTCTCCCGCTCGATGCCGCCCCAGATAATTAGCAGCAACTCCCCTTCACGGTAGGTGATCTTCTGCGGATTCTTTGTGTTCAGTGCTGCTTCCTGGTGTGGTGTCACAGATTGTGATACATGGTCTAAGGATTCAGTGTTTTTTATTTTATCTGAGCCACTTACAGGTTTTCTGCTTTTAATAAGATGAGAGAGGATCTCAGGATCATGGCCCTGGATCAGGCTGTTTATATCTTCATCATCCGGGGTGTCTACTGAGGTGATCAGGATATCAGGTTTTAAAGCTTTTACTTTCTCTGCTATCCTGGTCACAGCTTCCCGGCCGCTTCCATCACCGTCAAAGAAAAGGACGACTTCGTTAAGTTCCGGAAGGTTCTTTATTGCTTCAACATGCTCCGGAGTAAATCCGTTTGTTCCAAAAAGTGCCATCGTGCTGAACTCTGATTTTACTTCTTCTCTCTGGAGTAAGGTTTCACAATCGATGATACATTCAGTTAAGATCAGCTTCCTGGTTGTCGGTTCAGGATAGCCCGGATAAATCCCCTGGTGATTGCCGCTTAAGTAAAAGTGCTTGCCGGTTCCGTTCGGATTTATTGACCTGCCGTAAAGATCAATGACCTGGCCCTTTTCATTCTTTGTAAAAAAGAGAACCACGTTCTTAAATACCGGTGAGACTGTGTCATTTGTTCGCTTGAGTATTCCAAGAGAGATGGCGCTTTGCTGCAGCTTCTCGTTCCATCCCTTTCCAAGGTCCCCGCCCATGTAACCGGCCCGGGTTTTATCCGGGTCCAGTCCACGACTCCGGAGATACTCCTTTGCAGCTGCCGTTCTCTTGAAACTGCCCCGGCTCTCCTGCATCAGTTTTCCGATTACTGCAAGCCGTGGAAGTAATTCTTTGTCCTGATCTGGTTCGTTTGCTTGTTTCATGGGCCTTTGGATTATGTCTGCTGCCGGATCTATCATGCTCTTTGCTTTTAATATTGCCTCGTGTTTTCCTTTCTTCTCATAGCGTTCAATAAACTCTATCACATCCCCTGCTGCCCCACAGCCAAAGCAATTAAAGGTGCCAGTCTCCGGGTAGATCTTCAGGCTGGGGTCCTGGTCACCATGGAAGGGACATTTTAAAAAGTTGTGCCGATCAGGTTGGAGATGGTAATGGCTCAGGACGGTTGTTATTGATAGGCGGGATTTGATTTCAGGGATCTCCATCGAAAATATTTTTATTAACCTTTTACGGTCAAATTTAATCCTATCGTGTCAAACAAACAAATCTTTTTTGATTTTATTTTCTCTTATAAGGTTTATATATTTGCATATCCCTTGTATTTCAGGGCTAATTCGACTCTTTTAAGGTTAATAAACTGTTGATAATTATGGCCTCATTTGGTAAAAAAATAGCTGCTCTCAGGAAAGAACTGAAGCTTTCCCAGACAGACCTGGCAAAACAACTAAGCACCTCCGTTTCGGTGATTAGTCGCTATGAACGTGATGAGATGACTCCTTCGATCGATGTAGCCAAAAAGCTGGCCGCAATTCTTAATACTACGGTGGGTTATCTCCTGGATGAATCAGGACAGGAGAGTGTCCTTAAAGATCCGGATATGCTAAAGCGTCTAAACGATATAGCAAAGATGGAAAAGGAAGATAAAAATCACATCCTTTATGCCATCGATGGGCTGATTAAAAGCGTGAAGCTTAAAAATATCGCGGCGCTATAAAATAAAAACTGATCCTGTAAAACTTCGATGAAAACCTGCTACCCCGGACACACTAATTGGAACACTACCCAAGCAGCTACAAATTCATTTACACAAAATTATTTACACGCCCACTGGATGCAGCTTCGATTGTAAAAAAATACCATAATGCTCGAGGTTCAAAATAATACAAAGCCTAGGCAGTGAACCAAATTTTGAGATATTTTCATTTGTTAAAGTCTTTCCAATCTATACACAGCATCTTGCTTTTATAATAAATCGCTTCAAACTGCTTTAAATCTAAAAACTTACTTATAGTACTGTGGTTCATATATACTATGTTATTCTTTAAAAAAGATTCTATTTTTTTAAACTCTTCTGAGCCTATTGCAGCATTTGATTCTTTCTTATAAAGAATACTAATTATAAAGCAATCATTAGGGGGAACTTTTTTTATTAAGCTTTTAAATAATATTGACGGTATTTCATTGGCTAAATTTTCGTTTATTAATTGGATTAAGCTAAAGTCACCTTTGTTTTTAAAATAGAATGATTTTACTTTTTGGTCGGTAGTTAAGCCATGAATACTATCCTCTTCAATCCAAACATATACATCTTCTTTAGTTGTATTCCTTAATTCCAGGGTTACAAGATTAAACTCAATACTATCAATAAAATAAACGCTATTCTCAATATCTGTTTTTAGTTCTTGGCTTAAAGCAGGTATAAAATAGGCAGTTACAAAACCAACGATAATAAATATTTTTTTCATCTATTTCTCATGTTTATTATTGTTTCTTTCTTGGAATCAATAATACGTACCTTTAACTCATTATTTTGTTCTATCCAACCAGTTGTAACATTATGAGATGCTCTTGCTCTGTCGCCTCCTGTTGTTACATAAATATAAGCATGCCCATTAGCTTCATGACTATATATCTCGGCTCTTGCAGCTTCGGACAATTTATTATTAACTATTATTTTTAGCGTTCCGTCCGGTGAATTTTGTTTCCCATTTAAATCTGGGAAAAGAGTTTTCCCAGTCAAACCTGCTTCGCCTGTTGACGTGCCACTGATAGTCTCTCCATTAACATCTGGGGCCATTGTTCCTGCAGGTTGATATGACATTTCGCTTGTACCTGCTACACCGTTTTCATCTACATAGTTAAAATGATCATCTAAACTCACATTAATAACGGTTTCTGCATTCGCCAACCCTAATAAACTATTATAATTGCCACTTTCACTACTATGTGAATTAAGCAATTCAAGATTTATATTCCCATTTTCATCAAATTGGATATATTTAGCATCTTCTGCAGTTAAAGTATTTGTAATCATTTGCTGTGCTTCTGCCTGTTGTGCTTGAATACTATCTCCGTTAATATCAATATATCTAATAGGATTATTAGCCCCGTATTGATAAGGTGTTAGATTTATATATTTCTCGGCATAAGCATCCTGGGTAGTAAAGCGTCCTATTTGGGCATCATAGAATCTTGCGCCGTAATCATACCAGTCCAAATCAATCTCATCCTGTAGTTCTTTTCCGTTATAAAGGTATTTATTATCTGATTCCCCATTTGTCTTATCAGCAACCATGCCGAATGGATAATAATCCACTTTCTGCA
>Ga0209604_1001450_pt1 | contig 19263 bp, 20 predicted proteins | sample AD_UKC097_MetaG_FD_184405 | JGI IMG/M metagenome (GOLD analysis project Ga0209604, IMG submission 184405) | Active sludge microbial communities of municipal wastewater-treating anaerobic digesters from USA - AD_UKC097_MetaG (SPAdes) (version 2) | ecosystem: Engineered > Bioreactor > Anaerobic >... | reverse complement strand
TATGGTCTACGACCATCCTGCAATTCTTGATGGTCTGCGACCATCTGTGGTATGTAACTAACTGTTCTACAATTCTTTATGGTCTACGACCATCCTGCAATTCTTGATGGTCTGCGACCATATTCCAACGTATCCAATTTTCTGTCCCGACTGCCGACTGCCGACTGCCGACTGCCGACTGCTAAAGCGGCATATTGCCATGTTTGCGTGAGGGCGCCTTCACGCTCTTGTTACCAAGTGCCTCAAATGCCGAGAGCAGTTTGGCACGCGTCTGAGCCGGGTCAATCACCTCATCAATATAACCTTTCTCATCTGCTATGAAAGGATTGGCTACCTTCTCCCTGTATTTCCTGACCAGTTCCTTTTTCAGCGCTGCCGGATCCTTGGCCTCCGCCAGCTCACGACGGTAGAGTATGGCCACTGCGCCGTCAGGGCCCATAACAGCTATCTCTGCCGATGGCCAGGCATAGTTGAAATCACCTCCCATGCCCTTGCTGTTCATTACTATATAGGCTCCGCCGTAGGCCTTGCGCAGGATCACGGTTATGCGCGGCACCGTGGCTTCTGCATAAGCGAACAGCATCTTCGCCCCATGTCTGATGATGCCCGAGTGTTCCTGGTCCCTGCCCGGTAGAAATCCCGGCACATCCTCCAGTGTCAGAATCGGGATATTGAAGGCATCACAGAAACGGATAAAGCGAGCTCCTTTGGTGGATGAGTCGATGTCCAGTACCCCGGCCAGAACCTTGGGCTGATTGGCCACAATACCCAGGGTATGTCCCTTCATACGTCCGAAACCGGTAATGAGACTCTGGGCAAAAAGCTCAGAGGTCTCAAAGAAACTGTTCCGGTCAACTATAAGATTGATTACATCGCGCACATCATATGCCTTGTTGGGGTCATCCGGCATAATATCACGCAGTCTGGGATTAACGTCAGGAGTGTCCTCACTGTAAGCAGACACCGGCGGGTTTTCAAGGTTGTTTGAAGGAAGGTAGGAGAGGAATTTCCTTACCGCAATGATTGTATTCTCCTCATCGTCATAAATCATGTTGGCCACGCCGCTCTGCCGTGCATGAACCTCAGCTCCTCCCAGTTCCTCACTGCTGATCTCTTCGTTCAGGACCTCCCTGACAACATTCGGACCGGTGACGAACATATAGCTTGTATTGCTCGTCATGAAGACCCAGTCAGTCAGCGCAGGTGCATATACAGCTCCGCCGGCAGCCGGGCCCATGACAACGGAAATCTGCGGGATTATGCCGGACGATTGTATGATATTGTTGAAAATGGCAGCATAGCCGTTCAGGCTGGCAATGCCCTCCTGGATCCTTGCGCCGCCTGAGTCATTGATCCCGATGAATGGTGCCCCCATCTTCAGCGCCATCTCCTGCACCTTCGCTATCTTACGGGCATGGACAATGCCGAGCGAACCTCCCATGATGGTAAAATCCTGCGCGAAGGCAAAGACCAGCCTGCCGTCAATCTTGCCATGCCCGGTGACCACTCCGTCACCATATGCAAGCTCAACCTTTCCAAACTCAACTCCCTGATCTGACGGGGTCACATAGGCATCAATCTCCTCAAATGTGCCTTCGTCAAAAAGGAGAGCTATGCGTTCATGTGCCGTCAGCTTGCCCTTGGAATGCTGTTTCCTGATTCTTTCTGCACTGTATTGATTCTTCAGCGCCTCTTCTCTCTCAGTGTATGATCTGAAATACTTCCCGTTTATTTCCATAAATGAACTGTTGGCAAATAGTGGCTCTCACGTCGTGAAAATGACATGACAAAAGTCATCAATTTGCCCCTGTTATGCAAATCTATTTTCGAACGGAAACAGAAAACAGGTCTTTAATGTTTAACAGACAGGAAGATAAATATGGAACAAAAATTATTTCACATATGGCCTGATGGCGTCAGCCCAGACTTTGTAAGCCCTGTAAGTGAGATGGAGTCCGTCAACACTGTGGCTTCGGGGGAGGTGATTGTCAGCATCAGCCATTACGGTGAAGAGGTCAATGTAAGTGTGCCCGAACTCGGCAGCCAGTTCCTTCAGTTTACCGTTAAGTTCTATTATCTGCGGTGTTTTGTTGGTATGGTTCTTTGCCATTCCGGTGGCAGGATTCACCGGCAGGACGCTCTGTATGTAAACCTTCGTCCGCGGAGACTCGGTCCGTACTCTCTCAAGTATTTTCCTGTAATTGGCAGCAACCTCATCAGGGGTCATGTTGCGAGACAGGTCATTGACACCTATCATAATGAAAAGTTTTTTTGGCTGCAGCTTTGTCACAGCGTCAAGACGAAGGAGTATCCCTTCAGTAATATCAGCGCTGATGCCCCGGTTAATGCATTTTTTATTGCCCAGCAGTTCAAACCATTCTGCACCGTCAGTGATGCTGTTGCCAAGGAAAACGATCTCGTTCCTGATATCCGGAAGATGATCATACATATCCTTGCTATGCCACCAGTAAGCTGAAAATTTTGAGCTGTCAACAGCCACGGCCTGCGACTGGGAATTTATAAAAAGGGTAGCGCCCAATAAGGCAATGACCAGGAGGAAAAGTTTCTTCATTTTATTATGTTTTTGATTATCTGTATCATAGTGTTATTCTGTGCTTCCATGTCTTGTAACAACTTCAGTTGTGCCCTTGCTCGCTGCAGGTTATGGAGCGGGTGCTTTATCTTGTAGTAGTTATCCCCGTCAAGATAGTCAGTCAGGAACCGGGTAGCCATAATATAGGTTAAGAGTTTTGGTGCGAAGGGGAGGTATTCGATCTCGGTGGCATTGAGGGTATCTCCGGCTTCCGAGAGGAAGCCTTCGGCATATGCCCGGAAAATTTCAATATCCATTGATACATCCGAAAGGTCCTCAGAGTCTTCCTCTGCCCTGTTGGCTGCAGTGCGGATGGCATCTCCGAAGTCGTAATGCACATATCCCGGCATAACTGTGTCAAGATCGATGATCAGCAGTGCCCTGTCGGTTTTCCTGTCAAATAGGATATTATTAAATTTTGTGTCGTTATGGGTTATCCTCAGAGGTATAAGTCCTTCAGCCCCCAGCGTGATGATTATCTTCATCTCCTCCTCGCGGCGGAGTATCTCATCTGTTTCACGGCTTACTGACGCAGCTCTCCCCGTAGTGTCTGCGGTCAACACCTTGCGGAAGTTCTCCAGGCGCCAGACAATATTGTGGAAGTCGGGAATTATCTCATGCAGCACCGGGCCTGGCAGGTCAGCAAGCAGTGCCTGGAACCTGCCTGTGATCCTTCCGCCCTCGAAAGCCTTATGATGTGAATCAACCCGTTCGTATGAAGTGTGATCACGTATGAAGATGAACATTCTCCAGTACCGTCCCTCATCATCGGTCAGAAATGACTTCTCTGACTCCCTTTCAGGGACAAGGGTGAGACACTCCCTCTTCACATCGCTTCCGTCCCTGGTGGAAATTTTGTTCCGGAGGTGGGTGGTCACCCTTTCCATATTCTCCTGCAGGCGGGGTATGTCAGAAAAAACATTGCTGTTGAGCCTCTGAAGGATGTAGTCATCACACTCCTTCTCTGCGGTCAGGATGCGGAAGGTATCATGTATATGCCCGGGGCCGAATGACTTTCCTTCCAGGAATGTCCCTTCTGCCCTGAACCGGCCAAACATCTTTTTCAGGTCGGGTTCCATGACTCCCTTTTATCTTCCCTTCAGTCTGTATCCGTGGAGTGAGTAGTACAGCAGGATAAGATAACAGGGGAGGCATACCCAGTAAGCAGCCTGGGTGTTGAAGATGTCAGCCAGCTTGCCATAAAGCAGAGGAATGATAGCGCCACCCACGACAGCCATCACCAGCAGTGCCGAGGCTGTCTTTGTGAACCGTCCCACGCCGTTGAGGGCCAGGGGCCACATGGCTGGCCATATCAATGCGTTGGCCAGTCCGAGCAGCGCTACGAACAGCACAGTGACAGGTATGGTCAGTGTCACAGCCTCGAAGGTGACCAGGTCCCTGAATGGCATGGTGATCTGCTGTCCGGCGGGTGTGAGAATTGCCCCCAGGGTAAAGATAACGCCAAGGATTGCAGAGATGCGCAATGCATTGACCTGGGAAAGCACCCTGGGGATGAAAATGATGCCGCAGATATATCCGATAATCATACCCAGCATGGTGAGGGATGTGAAGTATTTGGCTGATGACATGTCAATGCTGAGTGACTGTCCGTAGCGGATTATTGTGTCTCCGGCAATTACCTCCACGCCCACGTAGAAAAAGAGTGCAATGGCACCTACGATCATGTGCGGGAAGTGCCAGATGCTTGTTTTATTGGCGTTTGTTTCCCCAACAGAAGGTTCTTCCGCATCGGTGTCCACCTCCGGGAGGTGCGCAAAGCGAAGGAGCAGTCCCAGCGCCACAAGTATGACTGCCATGATGATATATGGATTGATAACCCTTGTGGCGAGCTCATCAAGTATTCCTGCACGTACCACAGCATCGGCAACCTCAGCCAGCTGCCGGTCCAGGACATGAGAGTCCTTCAGTATATGGGCTCCCAGTATGACCGGAGCAATAGCCCCTGCAAACTTATTTGCTATTCCCATCATGCTGATACGCTTGGCAGCGCTCTCGCGGGGGCCGATGATAGTCACATACGGGTTTGATGCTGTCTGAAGCAGAGCCATCCCTGTGCCCTGTACAAAGAGTCCGAAAAGGAAGATTGCATAACTTCTCTCCAGGGCTGCCGGGATGAAGATGAGTGCACCCACGGCCATGACCCACAGACCTATTGACATGCCATTCTTGAAGCCTGTCTTCTTGAGTACTGCTGACGACGGTAGTGACATGACGAAATAAGAGATGTAGAAGGCAAATGTCACAAAATAGGCCTGGAAATCGGTCAGCTCACAGGCTGTTCTCAGGAAAGGTATAAGGATCCCGTTGAGCCATGTTACAAATCCGAAAATGAAAAAGAATATGGCAATGACTGTCATGCCCATGATGTAATTTTTGCGGCTTATAGGGGCCGCTGCTTCACCTGTCGTCATCTTTGTTATAATATGATATGGATGTGGTTAGTTTATCCGCTGCACTGTAATCTACGGCGGTTCGCACCAAAACTACTCTTTTTGAAATTAAAGTGCAATAATGCTTCGCATATTAAATTGCATCACCTGTCCTGGTGATATCAGCGGTTGCCGGCTGGCAGTTGCAGTAACAAAATTGTCACCTCTTTACTTGCCAGACTCTCTCTGTTATACTTTACAATCTGACACTGAAGTGTTATTTTTGCGACAGAAAACAGAAAAATGAAAAACAGGGAGATTATTGAAAGGATAAAGAGCAAAAAAGCCTTTATCAGTGACATGGATGGTGTGATTTACCATGGCAATAAACTGCTTCCGGGTGTTCCGGAGTTCGTGGAGTGGCTGAAAAAGGAGGAAAAGAAGTTCCTTTTTCTGACGAATTCAAGCGAAAGGACGCCCAAGGAGCTCCAGGAAAAGATGTCAAGGCTGGGTATTGACCTTGAAGAAAATGTATTTTATACAAGCGCCCTGGCAACTGCCCATTTCCTTGCCGCACAAAAACCCCGTGGCACAGCATATATCATCGGTGAGGCAGGCCTGATCAATGCCATGTACAATGCCGGCTATTCGATGAACAACTATAACCCTGACTATGTGGTTGTGGGTGACACGCGCAGCTACAGTTTTGAAAAGATTGAGCAGGCTGTCAACCTGGTGCTGAAAGGCGCCAAGCTTATTGGCACTAACCCTGATCTCACGGGACCGGTTGAAAACGGGATCATCCCTGCCACCAAGGCGCTCATTGCACCCATTGAGCTGGCTACAGCGAGGCAGGCCTATTTCGTTGGCAAACCCAATCCACTGATGATGAGGATAGCCCTGAAGAAGTTAGGCTGTTCAAATGAAGAGACCATCATCATAGGCGACAGGATGGACACTGACATTATTGCAGGGATTGAGTCAGAGATTGACACCCTGCTTGTGCTGACGGGAATATCATCTGTAAAGACTGTTGACAAATTTGCCTACAGGCCTTCGTTTGTGCTGGAAGGCGTTACTGAACTCGTACAGTAACCGGGATCTTCCGTAAAACCGTGAGCCAGCATTCCAAAGAAGGTGAGTTTTCAGTAGATTGATCCGCCCTGGCTACCGGAGCGTTCCCTTGACTTGTAACCGAGATAACCGCCATGATGCCGCTTTGCATATTCTGAGGCGGTAAAGCCTATCTTCTCAATCATCAGTGCTACCAGCACGTCACCAATAACGGTCATGACGGTGGTTGAGGTTGTGGGTGTCAGACCCAGCGGGCATACCTCCGCAGGCCCGCCGGTGAACAGACCCAGGGTGGCCCTTTCCCACAGCGGGGAGGAGTTGTTGCCGGTGATGACTACCACAGGCATCGCAGGAAAGAGGTTATCCTTCAGATCAAGGAGTTCCAGAATCTCCCTGGTGCGTCCTGAGTTGGAGATGACCAGCAGCAGGTCATTCTCCTGCAGTACGCCGAGGTCGCCATGCTGCGCCTCACTGGGATGCAGAAATACTGCCGGGGTGCCGGTTGAGCTGAAGGTGGTGGCAAAATCATGGGCTATCTGCCCGGCCTTTCCCATGCCGCTTGTCACAAGCTTGCCTTTGAGCTGATGCACATGTTTGTGGATCAACTCAATAACATGGTCATAATTTTCAGTCACCGGAATATTTCGTACGGCATCAGATTCGTGGTCAAGAATCTCTCTGACTCTGCTAAGCATGATTTTCAGGATAAGAGCCCAAAGATATTTATTTTTGCTTTTACAGTCTAACATAAAAGTCATCATTAGAAAAGTCCGGTTATGGTGATGCCAAACCTGTTTAAATATCAAAAGTTATGAAAAGTATCTTTGTTGTACTGGTATTATTTGCCCTCCTTAATCCTGTGGTGCATTCCCAGAAGCCAGTCAGGGTCAGTTACAAAAGCATAATAAACGGCAGGGAGATTCCCGGGGGGCCACAGATGATAATCGAAAGTGACGGAGCAGTTGTACGTATTGTCCAGGCAGAACGCAGCCATGAGAGACCACAGATGGCTTCGCCGCAACAATCGTCATACATCGATCTGGAAAACCAAAAGCATATCCAGGTGGCTGACATGCCTGATGGGTCACGCATCAGTACAGTTACTCCTTTCAGTGAGCTACCTGTTGCGGTACCAGGTAACGATTCTGAAGTCATTGCCGGGTACAGGTGCGTAAGGGCACGGGTCATCTACTTTTCAAATACAATTGACATCTGGTATACTTCAGATGCAGGAGTGGCGGGGACACCTGTACCTGCCTACGGTGTCCCTGAAGGGCTTGTATTACGTATCGTGCGTAACGGCAACAATATCACCGAGGCTGAAAGGGTGGAGGAGTTAAAGAATAAGGATCTGAGTGTCAACCTTCCTGATAACTTCGGCAGGAGCGTCGACCGGATGACTTTCGAGCACCTGCTTCGTGAATCCTTTATCACAACAGTAACTGTTTTTGACAACGCAGTAATCAACTGGGAAGGGGAGGTTGAAAATCCGGCTTTCGGCATGAAAGACACTCTCTATCGCTTTGCGGGAGGGACAGTAATATTAAAGAAGGTGAAGCTGCCGGAGGTCCATGACCGTTACAGCCTCTTTGCGGAAGTGACGGAATACTCTTCTGGTGATGCCTATGACCGCACGGGTACCGTTTTTGTGATCCCTCAGGGTAACCCGATAACGTTCCTTGACGGCCTGACGAAGGGTCACAAGGTTCTTCCGGTCCATACCGACAGACACGGCAATGAGTATACCGGGGTGGCGGCAACAGCAGATTACAGGCCGCCGGTGGAACTGGTGCGCTTTTTTACTCCTTTCGGCGTCAGGGATTTCAATGATAGACGTACAGTTCCGGGGCTTGTGTGGCAGGACTCAGCTTTTTACAAGCAGGAGATCACCCGTTATCTCCCGCTGCTCAGGGGTGAAGTTTGGATCGGCGCATTCATAGGTAATTATGACAGGGGAGGGCACAGGCTCTCGCTCAGGCTGAAATATTATCCTGAGACCCGTGATCTGGAGCCCGGGAGATCGGCGGAGAGCTGGATAAGTTCTGTATTCAACACCCTGCCGATAATGGAGATGGCAGGCCAGCAGTACGGAACGATGTTTGACGGAGATACTCTTTCAGTCAGCGTGGATATCCCCGAAGGCCTCAAATCATTGCAGATGGTTTTCATCACTACCGGCCACGGAGGATGGGGCGGTGGCGATGAGTTCAACCCGAAGCTCAACGAGCTCCTGGTTGACGGAAGGCGGGTATGGTCATATGTGCCCTGGAGGTCAGACTGCGGGACCTACCGCAATCTCAACCCGGCCTCCGGCAATTTCTGGAACGGTCTCTCCTCATCTGATTACTCCAGGTCAGGGTGGTGCCCGGGATCAGTCTCTGAACCATTGATAATACCGCTTGACAAACTCACGCCGGGCAGGCACACTTTCAGCGTAACCGTACCTCTGGGCAAGCCTGAGGGCGGGAGCTTCTCACACTGGAATATCAGCGGGGTGCTGACAGGTTCATTTTGACCGGCTGGCAAATATCCGCCCGGGGAGAACCACTGACAGAGTCAGTATGTTCGGGTCATGGTCACAGGTATAACCACGATATAGTCGGCTATGCCCAGGTTTTCAGGATCAGGTTTGCTTATATCTTCCTGGAGCACGGTGGATATGGTAGCTACCCTGATGCCAGGGCGCAAGATCTTCAGGTAGTGTATTATTCCCAGGTAGTTGTCAGAATGGTATGATCCGTTGTAGTGGATGAATATCTTTCCTTCTGGCAGGTTCACAGCAATGAAATGAGCCATTGTTGCATCCTTTATTGCCTGCGCTTTCGGGAAGTTTTCGTTCGGTCTGCCTCCCATCCCCGGCATACCATGCATTGACATCATTTCCTTATAGCACTTAAGTTCGGGATCATACGGGACGGGTAGAGGGGCAATGTATCCTTTGGCTTCAGTGGTCAGCGAATCAAGCTCCTCAAAACCTCCGCGTGATACCATCGAGGCATATCGCCTTGGGATATTGGTTGCGACAAAAGGCAGCCCGTTTTTCTTTGCAAATTCCACAAGTGGTTTATAGTCTGTCTTGTAGTTTTTCCAGAGCTTCGCCTCTGCCTCAAACTTATCGGCAGCATATTCCGATCCCAGGTACTCGTCAAGCAGCAACTGGTTATCGGCTTCGAACATCTCCGCGCCCAGCGCCAGCCTTTCTCCCGCAATCCCGTGAAGATCTGAAGTGACCTCATATTCAAGCCAGTGAGCTATGGGATTGTCATGCAGCTCCCCGAAGAACACTACGTCTGCCTTGCTGATAGCCTCAATCATTTCGTTATACTTCACGTTCCTGCCTTCGGAATCAAAGAGATAATATGCGGGTTTGTCAGCCCTGAATGACAGGGTAAGTGCGGCAATAAGGGTAAAAGCGACGGCGGTTTTGCTCAATGTCATGATTTATATGTGTTGATGTTAAGTCTATGTGGCAATAAGGAAACAAAATAAGCTATTATTTCCGGTGTGCCACAGGACTGCTTAACAGTTGTAACAAATTTTCATGGAAAAGGTTAATTCATGGCAGGCCTTATGGCCTACTGCTTTTTATTCCAGGATGTCAGAAGGGATTTGACAGCATAATCCTTTGCATATGAACAGGCTGTTCTGCCCTGTGCATCCTTGACCAATGGATCAGCTCCATTTTCCAGCAACACAGTTGCAATCTGGCAGTGGCCTTTTGATGCTGCTGCAAAAAGAGCTGTTGCCCCGGTCTTTGTCTTGTGGTCCACCTGCGCACCTTTGTCTATCAGCATCTGAACAATTTCCTTGTCACCCCTGAGTGAAGCCAGCACAAGTGCAGTGTTCCCGCTGGCGCTCTGTATGTTCACATCAGCATTATGGTCAAGGAGATACCTTACAATAGCCTCATGCCCTTCCTGTGCCGCCAGTATCAGGGCGGTGCACCCGCCGGTATTCCGGATGTCCGGGTCAGCACCCCGGTCCAGCAGGGTCTTAGCTATTGCCCCATAACCGTTCTGGGCTGCAGTTATGAGCGCTGTTGATCCATGGTTGTCTTTCATGTCCGTGCCGGCGCCCTTTTCCGCCAGGAGACTGACAATTTCATCATGACCGTACTCTGATGCTACTATAAGAGGTGTTGCTCCGTTATCAGGCCTCAGATCAGTGGTTGCTCCTGTGTCAAGCAGTAACCTGACCACATCAGTGTTACCATTCTGGGCTGCAATGTAGAGCGCGGTGGTGCCATTGGCGGATCGGAGGTTCGGATCGGCTCCTTTGTCAATCAGTGCCTGGCAGACCTCTTTTGCCCCCATCTCCGCAGCACACATGAGCAGCGTGGCTCCGGACCTGTCTCTGTAATTGGGGTCATCAATTGCCCTGACAAGTGCCACGGCATGCTTAAAATCTCTTTTTACAATGGCCTCGAGGGCTTTTTTTGCAGAACCGGCAGACTGTGTAAACGCATCTGTCTGATGGAGGGCCATAAGTACAGCCCAGGCAGCTAAGAAAAAAACTGATCTCATAATAGTCGGACGTTAAGGAGAACTGAAACTATGAAATAGGATTGAGCCCCGAAAGCCTTTTTTGACATTTAGCGCCAGTGAATTGACAGACGTATGCCTGGAGGTGATTTAGTTTAACGTAAAATCAAACAAAATCATTTTTCGTCCGTATAACCAGACTGAGTCAAAGTATGGATCTTAAATTTTTCAGGCATGAAAAGGGTCATCATGTTGATTATGCTTGTACTGACCACTGTGGGACTGTTTTCACAGACTTTCAGGAGCAGGTCAGCTACTATCAGGAGGGACGGTTTTGAGATTGACCGTACTGTAAGGTCAATTGAGATCACCGATAAGTGTATCACAATAACCAACTACCTCAGCGGTAATACGGAACCGCTCGTACTGAATGTTTATCATTCTGAAGACAAGGAGGACCGGTTTGACGGATTGTGCAGGTATTACTATTGCACGGCGGCGAACGATGAAAAACTGAGCCGTTACCGCAAGATAGTGGTGATCAGGAAACCCTATTCAATCACCATCGAGCTCTATCTGGCTGACGATAACAAATATGTCCATGACCTGGAAATAAACGGGTGAGCATCATCCAGCCTCCATCCGGCAGTAGCTCATTTATCAAGGATGTATCTCCTGGTTCGGAGCGTGGCACCCTCATCAAGGTAGTATTCGGAGCGGAGCCACAGTTGTTCTAGGCTCTCTCCGTCAAAGAGATCGTCTACAGTATACTGAAACATGGTGCGGTTTTCGGATACCTGCAGTGAATCCCAGCTCTCACCGGCAGGAAGCATGACCATGACGGATTCCAGTGCGCTTAGATGAGATTCTTCCCACATGAACTCTCCCTTTTCTATCTGCTCAAAACTCAGGACAGGTGCTTCGCCCTCATCGGTAAAGTAACTGCCCGGATCAGTCTGGCTCAGATACCAATATGTTTTGGCATTTAGTATAAAGCACTGTTGCCTGGCCTTAAAAGGTATATCATTGATAATGAAAGGTATCACTTGTATGGAATCTTCAGCCAGTGCTGAAAAATCTACATTTTGCCAATCACAGTCAAAACATTCATAATAATCTATTTCATCCCAGGCAACTGAATACAACTCAACGGTGAAAGTGTTGATTCTGACGCTTGTTGCACGGCATGCTGAATCTCTCAGGGCCAGCCAGGCATCTACGAAGAGATCAATATCGGCATTGAATTCAATCATACAGGTAGTATCAAACGCAGTTGAGAAGCTTGAGTCAGAAGCAGAGAACACAACCGGAACAGAAACCGGCTTGCTCAAATTTATTGAGATGTTAAAAAACATTCCGTCAGCAGTGGTATCGGACATGACATAGACATATAAAAAGCCATCATCCGGGTTGAACCGGCTTTCAATTGTCCGGCTCATCTCATAGGAGAGCATCCCATACGTTGCATTTTCCTCTGCATCAGCGAGGTACTGCATGATCACCGAATCGCAATCAAAAACCGCCGCCAGGTCATCGTCGACCAGTTTTTCCGGGTCTATTTCATATGCGCCCAGAAGAATTGTTTGCGAAGCCCGGGTTTTCAGGAGGTTGGACAGTGTTTTGGTCATGCCGGTGAATTGAACGCCTCTGTTTCCGGTGGTATCAGTGAGTTGTTCGTTGCCGCAGACAGGTTTGAGTGAACTGATTGCGAAGGCAATGATAAGGAGAAATGGTTTTAACATCCGGGTAGATTTCATTGCAGATGCTGATAATTTGTACTCCTGAGTAAAACAACCGAATAGTATTTCTATTGTGCCATATGCTGTTTAATGTCAGGGTTACACAGCATATTGCCTGTTAATATGTGGTCAGGCCGGGATATTATTCTAGCTATTAAGAGGACAGTAACGACTATAACCAGGGGCGGACCGGAGGATTAGGCCAGGGCTTGTTCCGGCTCATACGTTGACAAGCCCTCTGAAGCCTGAAAGAAAAAAATGCTGCTTACTTGAAAAAAGTGTCAACAATGCATTATTCCGTAGTGCGGAGTGTCACTTTGGGGTCCATAGACCTAAGAGCGCCAGGTATAAGTGGTGTTTCGGTGAAGCTTTTGCTCCCCGTGATTTCCGACTCCCGGATTGTAAATGCAGCAGCGCGGTCATATTACGGGGAGTTGTTGGGTTCCGGTGCTGAGATATTCCTGTACCGCGAGGGATTCGTGCATTCGAAAACCATGGATATAGACAGGTCGATTTCAGTTGTGGGATCTGCAAATATGAACTATCGGAGATTCAATCTCGACTTCGAGGTGAATGCCAATATATATTCGGCCGAATTTGCCGAACGGATGGCAAATATGTTCTATGCCGACATCGCAGATGCGGAAAAAATCGATTTCAGAGAATGGCAGAACAGGCCTGTTTTTGTGAGGCTTGCGGAGAGAACGGTAAGGCTTCTGTCTCCGATTATGTAGAGAATCAGGATTTGATTATCGGCCTTTTTTCACCATCTTTATTCCACTTTTTTATTGCTTTAGTCAGCTTAGATAGTAAATTGCAAAGAGGATAATGAGATGAACAGACAGGACCTTAAACGGGCATCATATCTTTTTGAGGGTATCAAGGGTCAGCTTCTGCCGGAAAATTTGATAGACACCATCCGGTCATTTATTGCCGCTGAAAACCTCTATTCATCAGCCGCCAGGGAGATTGCCACCAAGCTTGAGAATCTTAACAATGAATTTAACAGCATACATGAGCGCAATCCGATTCATCTCATCCAGACAAGGGTAAAGACTCCGGCGAGTATTGTGGAAAAACTTAAGCGAAGAGGTTGTGAACTCAGTGTTGAGTCTGCCCGGAAGAACCTCACGGATATTGCCGGCGTCAGAGTTATTTGTTCATATATCAATGACATATATATGCTTTCCGGGTTCCTGTTGTCACAGTCTGATATTCAGCTTGTACGCACAACAGATTACATTAAGAACCCGAAACCCAACGGTTACCGGAGTCTTCATCATATTGTGAAGGTTCCGGTTTTCCTGTCTGACAGGGTGGAGCTTGTTAATGTCGAGATACAGATCAGGACCATTGCGATGGATTTCTGGGCGTCTCTCGAGCATGAACTGGCCTACAAGCTTGAAAGGGAGAAGTCAGTAGAGGCATTCGAAGAGCTTAAGGCCTGTGCAGCAGGGATTGCTGATATTGACCGGCGGATGCAAAAACTGTATAATATTACTACTGACGAGATCAGACCATAGTATTGTTCTGTCTTGTCATTCGGATGTCTCAGCCTTATTCAATCCTGTCACTTTACAAGGCCACACCTTTCCACATATCCTCCATAATTCAATTCGGGCGGATTCCTTCCGGATTCAAATTTTTTCATTGTTTTTTAATACCTTGTAAACTTCTTTATTCCTATCACAAAATGGACAGAATGGGATTTATCAGGAGAACATGCATCGCAGGGTTTTGCGGTTGCGGCTTTGGAACGCTTGCCCTGAATGCAGAAACTGTAAGCCGGCCTGATCAGGATAGTGGAAATCAAATGACTCAGCAATGGCTTGTAAAGTTGCTGGAAAGTCTTGACCAGAACCTTGAATCCGCCGAACTGAAGAGAATCATTAAAATGTCAGCCGGAATTCACTATGATCAGCTAAGGATGGATGATCTGTTGTCAGGCTATACAGGCAGGTTAAATGAATTCATGGGATTTCTTGAAAAGGAATGGGGTTGGAAGGTTGATTATGACGAGGCGGCCGGAATCATCACGGCTGATGAGAACAAGACATATTGCGTGTGTCCTGTGCTGGACAGGGAAATATTTCCCGGCTCAGATGTGATATGCTATTGTTCGGAGGGATTTGCTGAAAGGATGTTCTCCAGGGTAGCAGGAGTAGAGGTTTCAGCAGAGGTCGTCTCCTCTGTGAGAAGGGGTGACCTTAGTTGTGTATACAGGATTGAGCTTCCGAAGCAGGCTTCTGAGGTTCCTTCAAAATAAAAAATCCTGCTTGCGCAGGATGATTTCTTGTGATCCCGACAGGACTCAAACCTGTAACCTTCTGATCCGTAGTCAGATGCTCTATTCAATTAAGCTACGGGACCTTTTGTGGTGCAAATATATAATAATTTCCTTATTGCTATTCAACAAAATCTCCTAATCCCCGGATTTGTTGAACAGAGAGCCCTGTTGAGTGCCAAAATGGAACTCAGTCAGCAGATGTGAAATTACGACTATTTACCACCTTTTTATGAACATATGTTCATTATATTTGCCGGGTAACTTTTATTGCCAAAACATTAAGATCCGGGGATGATTTCTGACTACCGCTGCATATACTGCCTGATGAAATCGTATGGTAACAGGCTTGAAAAAGCTGATATCACTTCTGCTGAAAAGGAGCGTTTCACTCACAACCTCCTCACCATCCTGAATGAAAAATGGAATGACATTTCTGCCCCTCAGTGTGCACATGACATACAGGAGCTTTACCGCTCGTATGTGAATGATCCTGATCCTTTCTGGGATGCTAAGCGTGAGAGCAATGATATTGCACTGGCCATGTACAATGATCTCAGCAAAAAGGTTGCAGAGTCGGATGATCCGTTCCTCACGGCGCTCAGGCTTGCCATAGCTGGAAATATCATTGATTTTGCGGTTAATGACAGTTGTGATCTTGATGGTACTCTTGAGAGGGTTCTGCATTCAGAGCTGGCTGTGGATCACTCACTTCAGCTAAAACAGGCCCTCAAACGGGCGAAATCCGTACTTTATATCGGGGACAACGCGGGGGAGATTGTCTTCGACAAACTATTCATAAGTCAGATTGCGCATCCGGGATTAGTTTTCTCAGTACGCGGGGGACCTGCCATCAATGATGCCACGATGGAGGATGCTGAATATACAGGCATGACCTCACTGGCAAAGGTAATATCAAGCGGGCATGCTTCCCCAACGACAGACCTTTCCAGGTCCGGGGAGGAATTTCAGAGGTATTTTCGTGAGGCTGACCTGATCATTTCAAAGGGTCAGGGGAACCTGGAAGGGCTGATAGGTGAAGCTGACGGGAGAATATTCTTCCTTCTGATGGCCAAGTGCAATGTCATCTCTGAATATCTTGGGATTGAAACAGGCAGTTTCGTCGTTTTCAATCCTTCGCTTCAATCAAAAAGACCAATTAGAACATGAAAAGTCTTTACAGTGAGCTGGAAAAGGATGTGCGCTATCGCGAAGGTTTGAATGCCTGCATTAACTGCGGTATCTGCACATCTGTCTGCCCGGCTGCCGAAGTGAGCGATTATGATCCGAGAATGGTTGTTGATACTGTTCAGCAGAAGAATGAGTCGCTGCTCCTTGAACTGCTGAAGAGTGACACCATCTGGAGATGCGGCGAATGCCTGTCATGCAAGACCAGGTGTCCCAGGGGCAATGTGCCGTGCTACATAATACAGTCGCTCCGGTCCCTTTCCATTGAGACAGGACTCTTTGCAGAGAGTGCCGAGGGCCGAAAGCAACTGGTGGTCAAGCGAACGGTTGGGGATCATATACTCAAATATGGTTACTGCGTATATATTGATGAGGTCAGGAACGAATGGTACCCGGAGCAGGGACCGGTGTGGGAGTGGCTCAGGGAAAACAGGGAGAACACCCTCTCCCGGTTTGGTACCAGCTACCGTCAGACCAAGGCCGGCACTCTAAGGAACACCGCGAAGGAGTCGCTCGAAGACCTGCGGAAAATTTTCGATGAGACCGGAGGCACAGCACGCTTCAATAAGATCGAGGAATTTTCCGCAAAGAAAGCGGCTGAGTCCGGCAAAGAGTTCACAGGGGAAAGGGATGAATACTTTAATATGCTGAATAATGGCGAAGAACAGGAGAAATGAGATCTGGGAGGCATATCAGAAGGAGATAGCCGATGACCATTACTATTTTGCAAGAAGCTGCATCAGGCAAAACTTCTTTCCTGCCGCAGAAGGATTGTACCTCCATATATTGAAGGATGAACTGGGGCTGGATGTGTTTGATGATCCGCGTCAGACCTCATGCACCGGTATTGCCTATCATTCCGGCGTTCTTCCCTTTGAAACCATTATGACGGTGGTGGCGCGCCAGTTTGCACTGATGAATGAGGCGGGATATAAAAACTTTGTTGTATCATGCGTTACATCCTTCGGAATCTATGTGGAGGTCCTGGAGACCTGGAAACATAATCCGGATATTGAAAAGAGGGCACACGAGGCACTTTATAATGCTACCGGTAAAACATTTGTGATACCAGAAAACCTGGTCCATGCCAGTGATGTGATCTACAAATTCAGGGACAAGCTTGCGGCAAAGATTAAGAAGAGACTGGTAAACGCTTCAACCGGTGAACCACTTAAAGTGGTAGATCATATTGGCTGCCACTATGCCAAGATTTTTCCTGAAAAGGGAATAGGAGGGGCTGAGTTTCCTTATGTTCTTGCAGGACTAATAGATTCATGGGGCGGTGACCAGGTTGATTATCCTGAACGTCGTCACTGCTGCGGATTTGGATTCAGGCAATATATAATAAAATCAAACCGCGGCTATTCTGTGGCCAACTCCAGAAAGAAGTTTGAATCAATGGCCCCGTTCCACCCTGACCTGATTATTGCCAACTGCCCGGGTTGCACCTATTTCCTTGACCGTTGGCAGTATGTCATCTCAGAAATGGAAGCTAAAACCTATGGATCCGACGGTTATGGAATACCGGTTCTCACCTATGAGGAACTGGCAGGGCTGCTTTTGGGCTATGATCCGTGGGACATAGGACTCCAGACGCATCAGGTGGCTGTGGAACCCCTGCTTGACAAACTGGGGATTAAATATGATCCTTATACCAAGTACAGGGGAGTGAACGGAATGAAACTGAATGTGCCGGAACAGCCGGCATTTCTCAAAACCTGCTGACTATCCGGCACATAAACCAGTCGCTACCAACCGCGAAAGAAAACCCTGCCAGGATGCTGTCCTGCCTGTTACTCTTTGCCCAGTTCCCCGAGACGCTTTTCAATGGCCTTCCGTGAGCGTTCAAGTGATTCCATTTGTGCTTTCAGCATCTTCATCTCATCCTCCCTGTCAATGGCAGGCGTGATACCCGGATAACCGGGAGTATAACCCTGTCCGTAGAAACCCTGGCCTCTTCCTGCCATGAAACCACGGCCACGACCCATGCCTCGCCCGTACCCTGACCAGCCTCCACGGCCCATTCCTCTTCCCGGACCCCTTGTGTATCCGGGTGCATCAAATCCATAGCAATAACCCATTGCTCTTCCGGTTCCGGGACCCATTCCCGAAGGTCCGGTGCGATCTCCTAATGGCATAAACAGATATTTTTAAAGTTTGACATTTGAAACATTACATGCCCAAATATAATAAATAAAATGAACATATGTTCACTTCAGGGGTATTTTTTATCAGGCAGAGAGAAATAAAAGCCAGTTTTTTTGTCAGAACGTCAGTATATCACCGGTTCTGACGGGTCTGGAGTCAAAGGTTGTGCGGAACCTTGCAAGCGCGGGGCCTGCTGTGCAGTGGGAGGGAATAATATGTGTTGCTTTTGTTTTCGCAAGATGCCTGATTGTCTCATTGGTCTGCCGGTCATCTTCCTTCAGGTGGAATCCGCCCATTATACCGAAGATTTTTTCAGCACCTGTGACATTCAAGGCATGCTCAATAGTGTTGACAATTCCGGCGTGACCGCATCCGGTAATGATGAAGATCCCCTGAGGCAGGGTAAAGAAGAGAGCGCTGTCATCTGCCACGAAATCAGGTGTTCCGTCTTCAAGGAGGAATGAAGTCTTTTGTGATTCAAAGGGTGTGATCCGTGGTATCTCCCCGGCAAAAACAGCAGATCCGGAGATCCGGTATGGTTCTTCTGATGTGATCAGGTTAAATCTCGATTCAAGTTCCTCCTTTGAAAACTTTAACCCGATGTAGGAGTGGTCACTTCCCCTGTATCTTTTGATGAAGCATCCGGGATGGCAAATCAGCGTGCCACCAGGGAGATGTTCAAGCCCGTTACCATGGTCGAAATGACCGTGGCTCAGTATAATAAAATCAATGTCCGTGAGGCTGACTCCCATAATGGCAGCATTCTTCACAAAGAGATCGCTCTGGCCGGTGTCAAAAAGTATTCTGATACCCTCATGTTCAATCAGGTATGAGAGACCATGTTCTGCTGTGGTAAGCTTTCCGGCATTGTTTTCTGAAAGAACGAATACTTTCATGCATATTTTTATTCGAATTTAACTATTTTTAAGCGAACGATAGTTCATTTGGATTTGAAATGTAAAACAAACGAGAAATGGAAAATTGGTGCAAGATTAAACCCAGGGTCAATCTGATAATTGATTTCATAATGCTTCTGGATATGATGGCGTTGGCAGGGATTGGATTTCTGATCAAGTATGTACTGCTTCCGGGTTACAAAGCCAGCGAGGTGTACGGCAACAATTCTGATCTCTTCTTCTGGGGGCTTGACCGCCATCAGTGGGGTGCCATTCATCTATATGTTGCTCTGTTTCTTGTCTTCCTGCTGTTATTGCATATTATCTTTCACTGGGACATGGTAGTCTGCATACTTAAGAAGATGGTTCACGGCAAGACAGCTCGCATTGTAGTACTGTTGGCTGCCGGTCTGATAAGCATCATTCTTGCGTTGGGTCCGTTTTTCCTTAACCGGAAGTGAGACAGATGG
>Ga0209604_1001447_pt1 | contig 19297 bp, 11 predicted proteins | sample AD_UKC097_MetaG_FD_184405 | JGI IMG/M metagenome (GOLD analysis project Ga0209604, IMG submission 184405) | Active sludge microbial communities of municipal wastewater-treating anaerobic digesters from USA - AD_UKC097_MetaG (SPAdes) (version 2) | ecosystem: Engineered > Bioreactor > Anaerobic >... | reverse complement strand
ATCTCCATCGGCAGGAAGATCGCCCTGAACCTGATCGAGGCGAACCCGGATCAGCCCCGGAATATGCTCGGAGACCTCGGAGACCTCAAGGCCTCCATCGAAGCCAGGGGAGTTCTCGAGCCGATTCTGGTCCGCCCGCGAGAGGACGGGCGTTTCACGATCATCTCCGGCGAGCGGCGATTCCGGGCCGCCCTGGAGGCCGGACTGGCCGAGATTCCTTGCATCGTGTTCGACGTGAGCGACGCCGAGGTCCTCGAAATCGCGTTGATCGAGAACCTCCAGCGAAAGGACCTCAGTCCTCTCGAGGAGGCCGACGGCTACCAGACGCTTCAGGAGAAGCACGGCTACACCCACGAGCAGATCGCGCGAGCCGTGGGGAAGTCGCGCGTCACGATCACCGAGACGCTCTCCCTGGCTCGACTGCCGCTGCGGGTGAAGGACGAATGTCGGCGCGCCGACATTCGATCGAAGTCCTTCCTTCTCGAGGTGAGCCGGTTGCCAACCGAGCCGGCGATGCTCGAAGCCGTTTCCGCCTTTGAGGGGGGCACAGGAGTCGGGCGGGACGCTGTCCGCGATGTCCGACGGACCGCTCGCACGGAGACTCCGACATTCCGCTCCTTTCGGAAGGCCTACGAGCTCAACTTCCAACCGGAGAACGCTCCGTACGCCGTCAGCGTCGTTTTCCGCGGCAACGCGGTCGAGCGCCGGGAGATCGTCGAAACCCTTCGGGACCTGATCCGAAGACTCGGGAACGGCGAGCTCGACTTCGAAAGAGACGGCCGTTTCCTGAAGCAGGAAGCGAAGAGCGCGACCGGCAGCCTCGCTTCCTCCAGCGAATTGCTGGGGCCGTCCAAGTCCGACGCCGAGTAGGCGAAGCCGTCGCCGTCAGCCAGCGCCAAAGCCAGTCGAGGCGGGGCGCGACGACGGCGGTTCGCCCGAAGGTCCTCGCCGGGACTCCAGCTTGACCCGGGGTCTTGGGGGGAGGGCTCGACTGGCACGGCGGCTGGTTGGCCGCGCTGGACCGGAGGACCTCTGCGATACACTTCGCCTTACGTTGTTCGGGCTCTAGGTCTCGAATTTTACCATAATATTTCTTATCGGACGCAGCGCGGAAGGGGAACGGGCTAGAATTGCGCTCTCCAATCCCCTCCGGGCGTCCACGCCTGAGGACGCTCCTCCAAAGATGAAGCTGACCGATCGCTACGTTCTAAGAGAGATCCTCGCGCCGACGCTCGTGGCATTCGGCGTCTACACCGGCTTCATGCTCGTCCGGTTCCTCGTCCAGTTCAGCGCGCTCCTCCTCCAGAGCACGAACCCGCTCGCGGACGTCGGTCGGGTCCTCGCGTTCTCGGCCCCCCACGTCGTCGTCCTGACCATTCCGGTGGCGTTCCTTCTCGGGATCCTCGTCGGCGTCGGGCGGCTCAGCCAAGACTCGGAGCTCGTCGCCCTGCGCGCGTCCGGGGTCGACCTCCTCGGCCTCTACCGACCGATCGCGCTGCTCGCCGTGCTCCTCGCCCTCATCACCGGTTTCGTCATGGTCTGGGTTCTTCCCCGGACGAACCAGGTCGTCTCCGGGATGCGGCTCCAGCTATCCACCTTCCTTATCGCGCAGAAGATCCAGCCCGGGGTTTTCAGCCCAGAAATGGCGGGACGCCGGATCTACGTCGAGAAGGCCTCGGCCGACCGCAGGACGCTCGAGGGGCTGATCGTCTCCGACCGGTCGAATCCGTCCGACGGAGAGCGCCTCACGATCGCCCGGCGCGGTGCGCTCGAGCTCGAGCAGGAGGAAGGACGGCTCTGGCTTCGGCTGGAGGACGCCGTCACCCACCACACGGCTCCCGATGCCCGCGCCTACGACCGGGCCAGCTATCGGACGCAGAGGCTCCTCCTCGACGACACGAACCCGAAGGCGCGTTTCGAGAACACCCGACCCGACAAGCAGCTCCGTGAGATGACCGTGCCGGAGCTGATCCGGCGGGCGCGAACGACCCCCGACCTGGTGCTCGCACGGCTCTCCTGGATCGAGTTCCACAAGAAGTTCTCCTTCCCCGCCGCGTGCCTCGTCTTCGGGCTCGTCGCGCTCCCCCTCGGCGTCGTCAACCGTCGGGGTGGCCGGGCCGCAGGCTTCGCCATCTCGACGGCCATCGTCGTCGGCTACTACCTTCTCTATGCCGAGGGCGAGACCTGGACGATCCGGGGAAGCACGACGCCGCTCGTGGCGATGTGGCTCCCGAACGCCCTCCTCGCCGTGATCGGGCTCTGGGGGGTCTCCAGGGTCCGACGCGACCGGCCCTTCCTGGACAACCGCGTCGGACCCGCCCTCGGGGGCGTGATCGCGCGAGCCTTTCCGCGTTCCTGGAGAACCGGGAATCGCGAAGGGAGCTCGACGGGAACGGCCGCACGGCGGTCGCCGGGGGCTGTCGGCGCCAACTCGTGGCTGATCGATCGTTACGTCGCAGGGCGCTTCCTGCGAATCCTTGCACTCGTCGTCACGTCGATCCTCCTCCTATACGTCCTCTTCGAGTACCTCGAGATCTCCGACGAGATTGCGCGCGTGAACCCTCCGCTCTCCGCGATCACCGGCTACTTCCGGGCGAAGCTCGCGCCGATCCTCGTCGACGTCGTCCCGATCGCTTTCGCGGCCGCCGCCCTCATCTCCATCGCCGGCCTCGTCCGTTCGGCGGAGACGACCGCGCTCCTCTCGAGCGGCGTTTCCCTCTTCCGTACCACGGCCTCCGTCCTTGTCCTCGCGGTTCTCGCCGGCGCCGGGACCTACCTCTTCGCCGAGATGGTCGTTCCCGATTCGGCGGCCGAGGCCGACCGGTACAAGAAGATCCTGGTCGGCAAGCCCCCGGCGGCGGCATCCGATGCCTGGCGGTCTTTCCTCAAGGGCGATTCCGGACGCTTCTTCTCGGCCGAGACCTGGGACCCGGGCTCCTCGTCGCTCACGGGCGTCACACTGTTCCGGATCGACCCGTCCACGTACCGGCTTCTCAGCAAGTCGTACGCGCCCAAAGCCCGGATCCTCCAGGGCAAGGGAATCCTCCTGACCGGGGGCTGGACGCGCACGTTCTCGGAAGACGGCGCATCCCTCTTCCTTCGGAATTCAGGGCCCTCGTTCGTCGATGCTCCTGAGGCCGCTCGCGCTTTCCTCGCCGGCCGGGCCGACCCCCGCCAGATGAACAGCCTCGAGCTTGCTCGCTTCATCCGGATCCGGAGGACCGCCGGCGCCGACGTCTCGGCGATCGCGACCGGTCTCTACCAGAAGAGCTCCGTCGCCCTGGCGCCCCTCCTCCTGACCCTCGTCGGACTCCCCTTCGCGTTCCGCTACGGCCGCCGTGGCGCCGTCGCCGGAATCGGGATCGCCCTCCTCCTCGGCCTCGTCTACCTTCTCCTCGGCGCGGCCCTGGTCAAGGGAGGAGAGACGGGCTCCCTACCGCCGCTGCTCGCAGCGTGGGGAACCAACGTCTTCTTCTCGCTCGGGGCGGGCTGGGGCCTGCTCGGCGTCCGGACCTGACCGCCCCGGGCCAATCAGGCGCTCGCGGGGACGGCCAGCCCCGCGGCCCTCGCCAGAGATTCCGCGAGGTCGGTCCGCTCCCAGGTGAACTCGGGCAGCCGGCGCCCGAAGTGCCCGTACGACGCCGTCTTCCGGTAGATCGGCCGCCGGAGGTCGAGCATCTCGATGATCCCCTTCGGCGTGAGCCGGAAATGGTCGCGGATGAGGCCCGGGAGGAGGGCCGGATCGACCTTCTCCGTCCCGAAGGTCTCGACGAAGACCGACACGGGATCCGCCACGCCGATCGCGTAAGCGAGCTGGACCTCGGCCCGGTCGGCGAGGCCTGCGGCCACCAGGTTCTTCGCGATGTAGCGAGCCATGTAGGAGGCGGACCGATCGACCTTCGTCGGGTCCTTTCCGGAGAAGGCTCCCCCGCCGTGACGTCCCATCCCGCCGTACGTGTCGACGATGATCTTCCGGCCGGTGAGCCCCGTGTCGCCCTGCGGCCCGCCGATGACGAAACGGCCCGTCGGGTTGATGTGGTACTTCGTCCTCTCGTCGATGAGGGACGCGGGGACGACCCGCCGGATCACCTCCTCGCGGATCGCCTCGCGGAGCTCGAGGGTCGGGATGGTCTCCGCGTGCTGGGTCGAGACCACGACGGCGTCGACGCGCACCGGGCGGCTTCCCTCGTACTCCACCGTGACCTGGCTCTTGCCGTCGGGCCGGAGCCATTCGAGCTCGTGCGACTTCCGGGCCTCCGCGAGGCGCATCGTGAGCCGGTGGGCGAGCGTGATGGGGAGAGGCATCAGCTCCTCGGTCTCCCGGACCGCGAAGCCGAACATCAGCCCCTGGTCCCCCGCACCCCCGGGGTCCACGCCCATCGCGATGTCGGGCGACTGCTTGTCGATCGACGAGAGGACGGCGCACGTCTGATAGTCGAAGCCGTACTTGGCCCGCGTGTAGCCGACGTCGCGGATCGTCTCGCGGACGACCTGCGGAATGTCGACGTAGGTACGCGTCGTGATCTCGCCCGCGATGAACGCGGTACCCGTCGTCACGAGCGTCTCGCAGGCGACCCGGCCGTCGGGGTCGTCGGCGAGGATCGCGTCGAGGATCCCGTCGGAGATCTGGTCTGCGATCTTGTCCGGGTGGCCCTCGGTGACCGACTCGGACGTGAAGAGCGTTCGCGGCAGCGCCATCTCGCGGCCTCCCCTGCGTGTCCCGTCGAAGGACACGAAATCGAAAAGTCTATTTGCCGGAGGGATCGGGGTCAATCCACGAGCCGGCCTCCCCCGCCGGCACGTCGGCGGGGCCCGCGGGCTCGGTCTCCACCGTCGCCGGCCGCGCGTAGAGGTAGAGGGTCGTCGCTCCGTAGCGCCTCGTCATCGGGGGCCGCGGCGGCCCCGGCCACGGATCACCGCCACCGCTCCTCCTCTCGAGGACGAACGTCCCGCCGGGTGAGACGGCGCTCCAGAGCCCTTCGAGCTCGTTCGCGACCGGGTCCGCCCAGGGCGGGTCGAAGAAGACGAGGTCGAACCCGGAGGGCCGGTCGGTCCGGAGGTACGCCGCGACCGTGCGGACGACCACGACGGCCCGCCCTCCGGCCCCGACCAGAGCCAGGTTCGATTCGAGCGTCTTCGCGACGCGACGATCCGCCTCCACGAAGACCGCCGACGAGGCGCCACGCGACAGCGCCTCGAAGCCGAGCGCTCCGGAGCCGGCCGCCGCGTCGAGGACGCGCGCGCCGCGGACCCGGTCCCCGAGAATGCTGAAGAGGGCTTCCCGGGCCCTCTCGGTCGTCGGTCGAACGCCCGGGCCGACGCCGAGTCGCCGGCCCCGATATTCGCCTGCGACGATTCGGATCAACGCCGGCTCCCCTCCGTACCGTCCGTCCCGGGCGGATGGAACATCCGGGGCAGCTCCTCTCGCAGCACGACGAGCCTCTGGAGCCTGCGGTGCGCCTCGAGGAGCTCGAGGCTCCGCACGAACGCGTCGTCCCGAACGACGCGATATCGCAGTCCGTCGTCGCGGCGGACGAGGACGTCCCCCTCCTTCACGGCGGTCGGGTCCCAGGACTGCCAGTGGGCCCCATCGGTCTCGTCGAAACGGGAAATGAGCTCCTCGAGCGCGCCGCGCGCCCGACCGAGGACCAGCGGCAGACGTGCGAGCTCGTCGACGACGTAGACCTTCGGGAGGTCGCCCTCTCGGCCGATCTCGATCCGGAAGCGGCGCGGCTTCGTCGGGCCGAGGACGTCCATCCGGAACTCCGGCACGTCGACCCGGAGCGCTTCGGAGCAGACCCTCCGGACGACGTCGACCTCCTCCTCGGCGAGGACCTGCTTCTTCACCGTCCGGACCCCGAGATAGGTCCGGACGAGGGCGAGCGTCCCGTCGCGGTAGAGGGAGACGCGGTCTTTCCCGTCTCCCTGCTCCACGTCGAGCGCGGCGACCAGCGTCTTGTCGTCCGGCCGCGGCGTCGGTTCCGGCGCTAGCGAGGACGATCCGGGAGACGGCGCCGACGGCGGCTCTCCGAAAGCGCCGCCCCCTGCCGCGAGAGCCGCCGAGACGAGGAGGACGGCCGCAATCCGTGTCATCTCCCGCACCTCGCCGCGGCCCGGAGCGCGCGAGGGAACGCCAGACGCCGTGCGATGCGCGCGCGCAACGCCTCCGGGGCCGGTGCGAGAAGCGCGCTCCAGAGAGCCGACGGCGAAGAAGCCGGCGGCAGGCCTCCTCGCGGTGGGAGATACCTTCCTTCCCATCCCGCGACGAGCGCCACCGGAACCTCGAGCTTCAGCAGGATCTCCAGCGCCACGTGTCGATTCTCCTCCGAGAGCGCCTCCTCGAGCGCGCGACGGAGGCGATCACCTGAGGTGTTCGCGAAGGCGCCGGAGGAAAGGGCGTGCTGCATCGCAGCATCGAAACCGGCGTCGAGAGAGAAGCCGAGCCGAGCGGCGTAGCGCGCCGCGCGGAGTACCCGGGTCGGGTCGTCCGCGAGCGACCTCTCGTGCAGGAGGCGGAGACGCCGGAGGCCAAGATCGCCGGCGCCGCCGAACGGGTCGATCAACGCTCTCTCGGGCCCGCGCGTGCCGAGCGCGCGCGCCATCGCGTGGATCGAGAAGTCCCTCCGCGCCAGGTCGCGCTCGATCGGGGCCCCGCAGTGCACGACGGGGAGCGCCCCGGGAACGGGATAGCTCTCCTCGCGCGTCGTCGCCAGATCGAGCCGCATTCCGTCCGGCGTCCGGAGTGTCGCCGTGCCGAATCTCGCGTGACGCGCCTCGCAGGTGAATCCGTCCTCCCCGAGCCGGCGCACGACCTCCTCGACCGCCGAGTTCGGGCCCTCGAGCGCCACGTCCAGGTCCGTCGGCGCGTGTCCGAGGGCCGCGTCCCGCACCGCGCCGCCGACGAGATAGGCCCTGGCGCGCGCCTCTCCCGCCCGACGGGCCAGCGTGCGGAGAGGGCCCTGCGGCAGGACAGGAGCGGTCGTCACGAGTGGTCGTAGACGTACCGGACGGCGCCCGGCCCGAGCAGGCGCTCCAGTCCGCCCGTCAGCTCCGGTGTCGGCCGGACGGCGAGCCGCCCCGCGGTCCGGACCCGCACCGCCCACTGCCCCGCCCGCCGAACGTCGAGATAGACGGGCACCGAGCCCGGAGACGACTCGAGGAGCTCCCGCACCGAAGCGAGCGTGTCGTCCAGCGTTCCCGGTAGCGGCGTCGCCAGGCAGAGCTCCGTCGCCGCCGCCTCTCTCATCCCCTCGAGCGCCTGGATCTCGCGGGCGATGATCTCGACCGGCACGGGCGCCCCCTCCCCTTCCGGCTCGGGCGCTCCGGGAGCCGAAGACGACCGGACGACACCCGAGACGAGGACCGGGGTCCCCTCCGACAGCCACGAGCCGACACGCTCGAGGAGCGCGGCGAAGATCGTCACCGGCACCGAACCGGTGAGGTCCTCGAGCACCCCCTTCGCCATCATCTTTCCCTCGTTCTGGCCCTTCTTGATCTGCGTCTTCTTGAGCGACGCGAGGAGCGCGACGATCCGCACGTTCTGGTCGACCCGCTCGCCAGCCTGTTCGGCCGTCACGTCGCCGAAGAGGGCGATCTCCTCCTCGAACCGCGCGAGGGGATGGCCCGTGATGTAGAAGCCGAGAGTCTCCTTCTCGTAGCGGATCCGCTCGTCCGGCGACCACTCCGGGAGCTCGGCGAAACGGTCCTCGTGGTCGGCGGCGGTCTCGTCGGCGAAGAGCCCTCCCTGCCCGGACTCGCGGGACCGCCGCTCGGCCGCCGCGACCTCCAGGGCGGTGTCGACTCCGGCCGCGAGGGTCGCACGGCTTTTCGTCAGGGAGTCGAACGAGCCCGATCGGATCAGCGCCTCGATCACCTTCCTGTTGTTCAGCCGGAGGTCGACGCGACAGCAGAAGTCCGTGAGCGCCACGAACGGCCCGTCCGCGGCGCGCGCCCCGAGGATCGAGGCCACGGCTCCCTCGCCGACCCCCTTCACGGCTCCCAGCCCGAAGCGGATCGCATCTCCGTCCGGCGTGAACGAGAGCTGCGAGGCGTTCACGTCCGGCGGGAGCACCGGGATCTTCATCTCGCGGCACGCGTTCACGTACTTCACGACGTCCTCCGACTTTCCCGAGGCCGCCGTCAGCACCGCCGCCATGAACTCGACCGGATAATGGACCTTCATCCAGGCGGTCCGGTACGCGAGGAGGGCGTAGACCACGGAGTGCGACTTGTTGAACCCGTACCGTCCGAACGGAAGGATGAGCCCCCAGAGCTCGTCGGCCTTCTTCTTCGGCACACCTTCCGCAACGGCCTTTCGGATGAACTTCTCGCCCTCGGCCTGGAGCGCAGCCTCGTCCTTCTTCCCGATCGCCTTCCGCAGCAGGTCCGCTTCGCCAGGTGTGTACTTCGCGACGGCCCGCGCCGCGAGCATGACCTGCTCCTGGTAGACGAGGACCCCGTACGTGTCCTTCAGGATCGGCTCGAGCTGCGGGAGGGGATATTCGAACTTCTTTCCGCGGCGCCTCTCGATGTAGACCTCCACCGTCCCGGCGTCGAGCGCGCCGGGACGGTAGAGAGCGTTGAGCGCGGCCAGGTCGCTGAAGACGCTCGGCTGGACACGCCGGAGGAGGTCCCGCATCCCCGACGACTCGAACTGGAAGATCCCGTCCGTCCGACCTTCGGAGAAGAGTCTGAAGACCTCCGGGTCGTTCAGCGGGATCTCCCCGAGGTCGAGGCTCCTCCCCGTTCTCCTCACGACGGACTTGACGGCGTCGTCGAGGATCGTGAGGGTGATCAGCCCGAGGAAGTCCATCTTCAGGAGACCCATCTTCTCCACGGACTTCATCTCGAACTGGGTCGTGATCTCGTCGTTGTTGTTCTTGTAGAGCGGCAGGTACTCGACGAGCGGACGCGGGGCGATGAGCACGCCGGCCGCGTGGACGCCCGCGTGACGCGACACCCCTTCGAGCCGCTCGGCCAGGTCGAAGAGACGCCGGTAGCCCTCGTTCCCCGCCAGCGTGTCGGAGAGCTCCTTGACGCTCTTCCGCGCCTCCGACAGCGTCGTCGGCTTCCCCGGGTTCGCCGGGATCATCGAGCAGAGCTTGTTGACCTCGGCGAGGGGAACGTCCAGCGCGCGCCCGACGTCCCGGATGACGGCGCGCGCCTTCATCGAGTTGAACGTGATGATCTGCCCGACGTTCTCCTTGCCGTACTTGTGCCGGACGTACTCGATGACCTCTCCCCGGCGGCGCTCGCAGAGATCGACGTCGATGTCGGGCATCGAGACGCGGTCGGGGTTGAGGAACCGCTCGAACAGGAGGTCGTACCGGAGCGGGTCGACGTCGGTGATCCCGAGCGTCCACGCGACCAGTGAGCCCGCGGCGCTCCCGCGCCCCGGTCCGACGGGGATTCCGTTGTCTTTCGCGTACTTGATGAAGTCCCAGACGATCAGGAAGTAGCCCGAGAACCCCAGCCTCCGGATGACGCCCAGCTCCCACTCGAGCCGGTCGTCGTAGTCCTTCCGCGGGTGCTTCGTCCGGCCCGCCGCGAGGAGCTCGGCGATCGGCGCGAGGCGCCGCTCCAGGCCGGCCCGCGCGAGCTCTTCGAGGTACTCGTCGGGGCCGCGCGCCTCCTCGGGCAGCGGGAACGTCGGGATCTTGTAGCTCGTGTCGATGATGACCTTGGGCGCGACGCGGTCGGCGACCGCCACGGAGTTCCGCACCGCCTCGAGCGACCACTCCCGGAACGCATCCTGCATCTCCCCGGGGTCCTTCACGTAGAACTCCGAGTTGTAGAACTTCATCCGCCGGGAGTCGTTCACCGTCTTCCCCATCCCGATGCAGAGGAGGACGTCCTGCGCCTCGGAGTCGACCCGGCGAAGGTAGTGGGCGTCGTTCGTCGCCACCACCGGGATCCCCGTCTCGCGTGAGAGGCGCAGGAGCTCCGGCATCAGCTGCCGCTGGATCGGGAGCCCGTGGTCCATCAGCTCGATGTAGTAGTGGTCCTTCCCGAACAGCGCCTCGTACCTCAGCGCCGTCTCCTTCGCGCCGGCGAAGTCGCCCGCGAGGAGCCGCTGCGAGACCTCCGACTTGACGCACCCCGAGAGGGCGATCAGGCCCGCGTGGTGCTTCTCGAGGAGCTCCCAGTCCATCCGGGGCTTGTAGTAGAAGCCGCTCAGGAAGGCCTCGGAGACGAGATAGGAGAGGTTCCGGTAGCCCTCCGGGCTCTCGGCGAGCAGCGTCAGGTGGTAGCTGTTCCCTTCGCCGTCGACCGTCTTCACGGTCTCGCGGTCGCGGCGCGATCCCGGCGAGATGTAAGCCTCGACGCCGAGGATCGGCTTGATCCCCTTCTTGACCGCCTCTATCTGGACGTCGAAGGCCCCGAACATGTTCCCGTGATCCGTCACGGCGACCGCGCTCATCCCGATCTTCTGGACGTGCTCGATCAGCTCCTTCGTCCTGTTCGCCCCGTCGAGCAGGGAGTACTGGGTGTGGAGGTGCAGGTGGACGAAGTCGGACGACATGCCACGCGGATTCTAGCCATCCGATGCTCGCCCGGTCCTTCCTCGTGGGGCGAGGGGCCGGCGTCGCATCCGGCCGCGCCGCTCACCGGCCCGTCCAGCGCTCGACCGGACGGCACGGGACGCGCTCGGCCCGTCCGAGATCCTCGAGGTACATCAGGAAGCCGAGGACCTCGGAGTAGGCGAGGAAGAGATCCATCGGGCGCACGGTCGGGAAGATGCGGCGGCAGAGGTCGGCCACGGATTTCGGCCTTCCCGAAAGCGCCCGCTCGATCTGACCCACGCGGAACGCATAGCGCCCCTCGAGCTTCGCGCGATGAGCCGCGAAGCCGACGATCCGGCCCCCGTGGCCGGTGAGGAGGCGCGACTTCCCCGCCTCGATGGAGTCGAGCGACGCGAAGTAGCGCGAGACGCTCCGGAAGGTCTCTCCCGGCCGCTCCGGGTCCTCGTCGACGATGGCGTTCGGGGTGATGTCGCGGAGGACCGTGTCTCCGGTGAAGAGGATGCCCGCTTCCGGGACCTCGAACGTCAGGCTCCCGGGCGTGTGGCCGGGTACCGAGCGGACGACGACCGACCATCCGTCCCCCGGGAGGACCTCACCGCCGGCCAGCTCGTCCCAGGCGGAGAGCGGCTCGGCGAAATGGTCGACGGCGGCCGTCATCGCCACCATCGTGAGCCGCTCCAGCCCCCCGAAACCCGCACGCGTGAGCGCGTCGAGGAGGAGCCGGCGATTCCGACGGCCCCGGAAATGCTCCCGGTCGAGCCGCCCGCCGAGGACCCGTGCCCGCCCCTCCCGCTCGATGCGGGCCGCGAGGCCGAAGTGATCCTGGTGCCCGTGCGTCAGGAGGACGCGCTCGACGTCGCCGACGCTCACGCCGTGGCGCGCGAGCCCCGCGCGGAGCGCGTCCCAGGCGTCCTCGGTGAGCGGACCCGTGTCGACGATCGTGAGCGGCTCGCCGAGGACGAGGTGCGTGTTGACGGGGCCGACGGGGAACGGTGTCGGCACCGGGACCGTGACGACACGAGGCGCGTTCACGCCGCCGCGACGTCTGCGCCGTTTCGGCGTGCGCGAAGCCGGAGGGACGCGGAGGGGAGCCGGACGCGCCCGGCCCCCCTCCCGCGGCTCACCAGCCCCAGAGGTCGAAGGGATAGCCACCCGCCTCGTAGACCACGTTGCTGATGGCCGTCGCCTCGGCGTCCTTGTGCTTGTCGAGAGCCTTCAGGTTCGCGACCATCCGGTGCCGCGCCTGGAACGAGAACCAGCGGACGATCTCGATCTCCGGCTTCGCCTTCTCCTCCCCCTTCTTCTCGATGGCCGCCGTCACGCGCGAGAGCGTGGCGATCTGGGCGTAGAGGTCCATCACGACGTCGGCGATCCGGTGGAGGAGGTACTGCCGGTTCACGACGTTCTTCCGGTTCCGGTAGACCATCGTCTCGCAGGCGTTGCGCAGCACGGCCGCGTATTTGCCCACCTGGTCGGCCTCGGGGGCGAGCGAGGGGTGGACCTTGTCGAGCTTGTAGCTCGTCACGGTGCCGCGCATCCACATCTTCGCGTGGTCCACGAGGACGCCGTACTGCGAGACCGGGTGGCTGAGCGCCCCCTGGAAGTCCTTCAGGACGTCGCCCGCCTCCTTCATCCCGGTGAGCGCGATGAAGAGGCGGAGGATCTCGTTCGTCCCCTCGAAGATCATGTTGATGCGGCTGTCGCGCAGGCCCCGCCCGTACGGGTACTCGTTCATGAAGCCGTTTCCGCCCGCGATCTGGAGCGACTCGTTGATCGTCTTCCAGAGGAGCTCCGTCCCCCAGACCTTGCAGCACGCGCCTTCAAGCGAGTAGTCCACCTTCTTGTCGACGAGGCCGGCGGTCATGTAGACCATCGACTCAAGGACGTAGGTGTGCGCCGTCATCTCGGAGATCTTCTCCCGGATCATCTCGAAGTCCGCGATCCGGGTCTTGAACTGCTTTCGCTGCGTCGCGTGCTCGACGGCCAGCTTGATCATCTGCTTGCAGCCGCCGACGGCGCCCGCGCCGAGGGACGTGCGACCGGTGTTCAGAGTTTCGACGGCGACCCGGAAGCCGTTCCCCTTGCCGCCGATCAGGTTGAACGCCGGCACCCGGCAGCCGTCGAGGATGATCTGGCAGGTCGAGGAGCCGCAGAGGCCGAGCTTCTTCTCCTCGACGCCGCGGGAGAGGCCGGAGAGCGTCCCGTCCTCGTTGGCAACGACCGCGAAACAGGCGATCTCCTTGTGCGAGCCCGCCTCGACGCCCGCCTCGGGGACGCGCGCGAAGACGGTGAAGAACCGCGCGAAGCCGCCATTGCTGATCCACTGCTTCGTCCCGGTCAGGACGTACTCGTCGGTCGCCGGGTCGTAGACGGCGGTCGTCTTCAGCGAGGCCGCGTCGGAGCCCGCCTCCGGCTCGGTGAGGCAGAAGGCGCCGACCATCTTCGCGACCGCGAGATCGGGAAGCCACTTCCTCTTCTGCTCCTCGGTCCCGAAGAGGAGGAGGGGTTTGATGCCGATCGACTGGTGGGCGCCGATGACGATGGCGGCCGAGGCGTCGAGCGGCCCGATGACCTCCATCATCTTGCAGTACGCGGCGGCGCTGAACTCGCTCCCGCCGTACTCCTCGGGGATCGCCATTCCCATCGCGCCGAGCTCTCCCAGCCCCTTCACGACGTCGCGCGGGAAGAAATGGTCGGCGTCGATCTTCTCGGAGTCGATGTTCGCGGCGTCGAAGTCGCGGTAGGCGTCCGCGAACGCCGTGACGAGCTCCTTCGTGTCTTCCGGAATCTCCGGGTAAGGGAAGACGAGCGACTCGTCGAAGCGCCCCTGATAGAGGGCCTTCAGGAACGACGGGGCCTCGGTCTCGGCCTTCACGGTCTTGTCGGTCTTGTCCGTCTTGACGGTCGACATGGCTACTCCTTCCCGAAGAACGTCTTCCCCTGCTTCGCCAGGTCGGCGAGGAGCGGGGCGGGTTTGAAGCGGGGGCCCTTCTCGGAGGCGAGACGGGAGAGGGCGTCGACGACGGCGGCGAGGCCGCGAGCGTCCGCGTGGGCGCAGAGGCCGCCCCGGAACGGCGGGAAGCCGATTCCGAAGATCATCGCGAGGTCGAGCTTCCCGGGAGAGGGGACGATCTCCTCGGCGAGGCAGAACGCCGCCTCGTTGACCATCGGGTAGACGAGCCGCGCCTCGAGCGCCTCGGCGGAGATCGGCGCGGAGCCGGGCGAGGCGACGCCGAGGTCGGCGTACGCGGCCGGATCCGGCCCGACGCGCTTGTCGCCCTCGTAGCGGTAGAAGCCCTTCTTCGTCTTCCGCCCGAGGCGGCTCCCCGTCACGAGCTTCCCGAACGCCGGGTCGATCGGCATCCGCTCGGGCCACGCGGCCGAGAGCGTCTCGGCACCCTTCGCGGCGACGTCGATCCCGACGTCGTCGAGCAGCTCGATCGGGCCGACCGGCATCCCGAACTCCCGCATCCCCTTGTCGATCGCCTCCATCGGGACCCCCTCGAGGAGGAGGCGGACTCCCTCGCCGAGGTACGGCGCGAGGATCCGGTTCACGAGGAAGCCCGGCGCGTCCTTCACGACGACCGGTGTCTTCCCCATCTTCTTGGCGAGGTCGAAGATCGTCGCCGTCACCTCGGGCGCCGTCCTCTCGCCGAAGATGACCTCGACGAGCGGCATCTTGTGGACCGGGTTGAAGAAGTGCATCCCGACGACCCGCTCGGGGCGCGCCGCGGCCTTCGCGATCTCGGTGATCGGGAGCGTCGAGGTGTTCGAGGCGAAGATCGCCTCGGGGGCGGCGACCGCCTCCCATTCCTTGAGGACGGCCTGCTTGACCGCGAGCTTCTCGAGGACCGCCTCGATCGTCACGTCGCAGGTCTCGAAGCCCTCCCAGCCCAGGCTCCCGGAGAGGAGCGACATCCTGGAGGCGAAGTCGACCTTCGTCATCCGCCGCTTCTTCAGCTTCTCCTGCCAGATCTTCGCGGCCTGCGCGTAGCCGAGGGCGAGCGCCTCGTGGCGGATGTCCTTCATCCGCACCGGCCACCCCTTGTCGGCCGCGAGCTGGGCGATGCCGCCTCCCATCGCTCCCGCGCCGAGGACGCCGATCCGCTTCGCCGCGCGCGGCGTCACGCCGGCCGCGACGCCCGTCTCCTTCTTGACCTCTTCCATCCGGAAGAAGAGGCCGACGAGGGACTTCATCTCGGGCGAGCCGACGAGCTTCCCCGCCGCCTCGACCTCGAGCTCGAGCGCCTCGCGGAGCGGCCGGCCGAATCCCTTCTCGATCGCCGCGAGGGCCGCGAGCGGGGCCGGGTAGTGGCCGTGCGTCTCCTTCAGGACGGCCGCGCGGGCCTTGCGGAAGACGACGGGCCGCCCGACCCCCTCGAGGAGCTTCTCCATCGCCTTCGCGGGGACGGCGCGGAGCGGGCCCCCGTCGGGAGCGGCGTTCGAGCGCTTCCGCGTCCCGACCTTCCCGCGCGCGAACCTCTTCGCGACGTCGAGGAGGATCGGCGCCGGGACGAGCTCGTCGACGAGCCCCATCCGCTTCGCCCTCTTCGAGTCGACGACCTTCCCCGCGAGGATGACGTCGAGGGCGGTCGCGAGGCCGGCGATGCGCGGCAGGCGCGTCGTCCCGCCCCAGCCCGGAAGGATCCCGAGCTTGATCTCGGGGAGGCCGATCTGCGTCTTCCTCGAGTCCGACGCGAGGCGCCAGTCCATCGCGAGGAGCGTTTCGCAGCCTCCACCGACGCACGCCCCCTCGACCGCGGCGACCGTCGGGAACGGGAGGTTCGCGAGCTTGCCGAGGACGGCCTGCCCTTTCCGCACGCCGTCCGCGATCGTCGCGGGGTCCGTCACCTTCGCGATCTCGTTCACGTCGGCCCCGGCGATGAAGATGTCGGGCTTGCCCGAGACGAGGAGGAGCGCCTTCACGTCCGTCCGCTTCGCGAGGGCGTCGAGGAGCGCGTCGAGCTCGAGCATCACCGGGGTCGAGTACTTGTTCACCTTCTCGCCCGGCGAGTCGAACGTGAGGATCGCGAGGCCGTCCGGCTCGACCTCGAGGCGGAAGTGCTTCCCTTCGGCCATCACGCCACCCCCTCGAGGACGATCGTGGCTCCCTGGCCGCCTCCGATGCAGAGCGTCGCGAGGCCGTACGCGACCTTCCGGCGCTTCATCTCCCGGAGGAGCGTCAGGACGAGCCGCGTCGCGGACGCGCCGACCGGGTGCCCCAGGGCGATCGCCCCGCCGTTCGGGTTCAGGATCTCCGGGTCCACCGCGCCGAGCGAGGGGTCCTTCTCGAACGCCGCGAGGTTCGCCAGGACCTGCGCCGCGAACGCCTCGTTCAGCTCCAGGAGGCCGATCTTCCCGAACGGCACCCCCGCGTGCTTCAGCGCGACGGGCGTGGAGCGCGACGGCCCGAGGCCCATCCGCTCCGGCTCGAGCCCCGCGAAGCCCCAACCGGCGACGCGCGCGAGCGGCGCGAGCTTCCGCTTCGCGACGAACTCCTCGGAGGCGACGACGACGGCCGCCGCGCCGTCCGTGATCTGCGAGGAGTTCCCCGCCGTCACCGAGCCGTAGGCGCGGTCGAAGAACGGCCGCAGCTTCGCGAGGGCCTCCATCGTCTGCCCCTCGCGGACGCCGTTGTCGAGCGTCGCGACCTTGTCGTACGCGGGCGGGAGCGGCACCGCGACGATCTCCTCGGCGAGCCTCTCCCGCGCCGCCTGCGCCCGCTGGTGCGAGCGGAGCGCGAAGGCGTCCTGCATCTCCCGCGTCAGGCCGCCTTCCTTCGCGAGGAGCTCGGCGGTCTCCCCCATGTTCAGGCCGCAGACGGGGTCGGTGAGGCCGAGCTTGATCCCGATGACCGGGTTCAGGAGCTGCTTCCACGGCATCTTCTTGAACGCGCCGATCCGGGCGCCGGCCGTCTTCGCCATCCCGGCCTCGACCAGAACGGCCTTCACGTCCTCCCGGTAGAGGAACGGGATGAGGGACATGTTCTCGGCGCCGCCGGCGAGGACGACGTCGGCCTCGCCCGTCTGGATGAGCCGAGCCGCCTGGACGATCGACTCGATCCCCGAGGCGCAGTTGCGCGAGACGGAGTGCGCCGGCTTCTCCTTCGGGAGCCCGGCGCGGAGGGCGATGACGCGACCGATGTTCGCGGCGTCGGGGGGCGTCGCGATGTTCCCGAAGATCGCCTGGTCGATCTCCCCGGGCTCGACGCCGGAACGGGCCATCGCCTCCACCGCGGCGGCGCGGCAGAGGTCGACGGCGGTAACGGCCTTGAAGTCGGTCCCCGCCTTCACGAAGGCGGTCCGGGCTCCGTCGAGGATGTAGGCGGCTCGGCTCAAGGGGTCGTCCTCCTGCGGCGGACCGGCCGCCGTTCCTTCGCGTCGTTCTCGCAGAAGAGGAACCCCTTGAGCAGGGTCCCCACGAGCTTCTCAGCGTCGGCGACGGGCTTCGCGTCGCCGGAAAGCAGCCATTCCGAGAGGATCTCGTCCGCGGCCCCGAAAAGGATCCTCACCGCGACCCGGGGTTCGAGGTCTTTCCGGAGCTCGCCCGAGGCGATCCCCTCCTTGAGGACCCCGTCGAGGAGGCGGAAGTACTCGGAGAGCTTGACCCGCGAGAAGCGCTCGACGTGCCGCGCGCTCCGGCGGAGCTCGATCTGGAAGACCGAGGCGAGGTCGCGGTCCTGCCCGATGAAGGAGAAGTGGAGCCCGACGAGCTTCGTGGCCTTCTCGGCTGCGGTTCCCTCCGCGTGGCGGATCGCCCGGGCCTGGGCGAGGACCTCGTCCATCGTCTCGTCGAAGACGCAGCCCAGGAGGTCTTCCTTGTTGCGGAAGTAGAGGTAGACGGTCCCCTCGGCGACGCCCGCCTCCGCGGCGATGTCGGCGATCTTCGCCTCGTGAAAGCCCCGGCGCCCGAACGTCTGGATCGCGGCGTGGAGGAGGCGCTTCCGCTTCTCCGGGTCGGCGGCGGGAAGGCTCCGCCGGCCCGAGCCGGAGGAGGTGCGGGGTTTCGAGCCCGCCGGGAGCGCGGCTGAATGAGCCATCACTCAGAGCCTATGTCGCGGCGCAGCGGGAGTCAAGGACGCTCCGGCCGCGCGGCCCGCTGCTCCCAGTCCGGGCACAGTCACCCTCCGCTGGTGCAGTTGAGAACGGTTTCCGATTCGCGAGCGCAGCGACATCGAACGTACAATCGCTCGATGGCCTCCCGAATGTCGAAACGCGCCGGATCCCGGTACGTCTTCGGCGACGAAGGCCATCAAAACCGACCCCTTGTTCGGTTTCCGACCATCTTTTCCCGCCCCGCCCCAGACTCGAGGAGGCTTCTTCGCGTGCGCATGTCCACCGCTCTCCGGTCCTTCTCCCGCCTTCTCCTCCCAACTTTTCTCGTCCTGGCCGTCTGGCTGTTCAATCCCCGCCCCGCTGCGGCCCAGAGCTGGCCGATGTTCCAGGGGAACCCCGCGCACACGGGCTACGTCCCGGTGTCGCTCGAGCCACAGTGGTTCAACGTTCGATGGACGAAGACCCTCGGCACGGTCCCGGGTGGCACTCTCCCCGTCAATCCTGTCGCGGCGGGAGACGGGAGGGTCTACGCGACGCTCCAGGGATACTCAGACGACGCGCAGCTCTTCGCGCTCAGGACGAGCGATGGCGCGACGCTCTGGTCCAGGGCGTTCGAAAACAGGCCCACAGTCAACCCCCCAAGCTACGTGAACGGCCGCGTCTACTTCCAGACGGGAAACCACTCCACCGATTCCTGGCTCTGGGCACTCGACGGGTCCTCAGGCACCACGATCTTCAAGTCTCCCGTCGCGGAGCAGTGGCCGAGACACTACGCGCCGACCGTCTCTGCCGGCAGGGTCTACGTCAACGGCGGGTACTACGGCGGAATGTACGGGTTCAACGGGGTCAACGGCGACCAGATCTGGTTCGCGGCGCTCCCGTTCTACGATCAGTGGACGCCTGCTGTCGACGGGGCGCGTGCCTACGCCTACGTCGGCGAGGGCGCCCCCGGGCTCTACATCAAGAAGCTCCTGGACGGAACGGACTCAACCCCGGGCTTCATCCCGGACCCGGACTTCGACTGGAACGGTTGGAGCATGGACCTCGCGCCCGTGCTCGGCGCATACGGGGTGCTCGCGATCCACAACGGTCGCCTCATCAGCTTCAACCCGACGGCCGGGACGATTGGTTGGCAGCTCAATGAGGGCTTCACCGGCCAGCCGAGCGTTGCAGGAGGGCGGATTTACGCCGCGAACAACGGTGGCCTGTCCGTAATCGACGAGTCCACCCACACGCTCGTCTGGTCCTGGACCCCTCCCCCGACGGGCACAGACCAGGCGATTACCCAACCGATAATCGTGACCAACACGCATGTCCTCGTCTCGTCGCACGGCACCGTCTACGCGATCGACCTGACGACTCACGAGGCCGTCTGGACGTTCGCAGCCCGCGATGGGCAGCTTGCCATCGCGGACGGGAAGCTCTTCGTCGCCTCGTGGGACGGTACCCTCACCGCGATCTCGCTCACGTCGAGCGCGAAACCGGTGTCGATCTCTCCCACCACCGGCCCCTCCCTCGGCGGGACGCCGGTCACGATCTCCGGATCGGGCTTCCAGACCGGCGCCGTCGTCCGCATCGGCGGGATCCCCGCCGTCGTCACGAGCGTCGCATCGAATTTGATCAACGCCATTACCGGCCCCCACGTCAACGGACTCGTAGACGTCGAGGTCGAGAACCCTGACGGCGACGTCGGACGGATCCGGAACGGCTTCACATACG
>Ga0209604_1001445_pt1 | contig 19312 bp, 17 predicted proteins | sample AD_UKC097_MetaG_FD_184405 | JGI IMG/M metagenome (GOLD analysis project Ga0209604, IMG submission 184405) | Active sludge microbial communities of municipal wastewater-treating anaerobic digesters from USA - AD_UKC097_MetaG (SPAdes) (version 2) | ecosystem: Engineered > Bioreactor > Anaerobic >... | reverse complement strand
TGGAAATCATATGAAGCTTGTATGTAAGGGAGATGGTATAGATTTAATAACTCTTGTGTTTTTTAATTGCAATGGTGACAGTGAGGAGATAAATGTAAATGATAGTATAGATGTAGTAGGTGATGTGGGAATAAACTCTTGGAATGGTCATGAAGAGGTTCAATTTCTTGTTAAGGAGTGGAGATTTTCTTCTTAACTATTTAGCTTTGTTTAATAGTTTCCCTAACCTATTGGGAGTATTTGGAAGGTATGTTGTTTCAAGAATACTATTGTAATTAAGAAGTTTCATTAAGAATCTCTCTGTTCCTAGTGCAAAACCTCCATGTGGAGGACATCCATATTCAAAGTATTCAAAATAGTCTGAAAGAGAGTCTAGTGATATTCCTCTTTCCTTTGCATTCTCTTTTAGATTTTCAAGCCTATGTTCTCTTTGAGCACCAGTTGTTATTTCAATACCTTTCCAAAACAGGTCAAAGCCTAAAGCAAATTCTGGTCTATTAGGATCTTTCATATGATAAAAGGCTCTGTTTTTATGAGGATAGTCATAGATAAATGCAAACTCCTGCCCTGTATCTCTTTCAATTATATGTGATATTGCTCTTTCCTCTTCAGGTGAGAAGTCTCCTTCTTCTTTGCTTGGAATACCTTCCTTTGCAAGTTTTTCTTTAATTTCCTTTACTGAGATATATGCAAAATCCCCTTGTGGGACCTTAATGTCAATATCAAATATCCTTTTTATTTCTTCTCCCAATGTTTCTTTTATGCTTTTAAGAGTGTATTTAATCATTTCCTGCTCAAACTGACATACTTCTTTGTATGAATCAATATATCCGATTTCTACATCAAAACTTGTATACTCTGTCAAATGTCTTGTTGTAAATGATTTCTCTGCCCTAAATACAGGACCCATATTAAATACTCTATCTAGGTCTGCTGCTATTCCCATCTGTTTATGAAATTGAGGTGACTGTGCAAGGTATGCCTTTCTATCAAAGTACTTTACTTCAAAGACATTAGCACCTCCTTCACTTGCTGCACTTATTATTCTAGGAGCTTGTATTTCAATAAAGTGATTATTTAAGCAGAACTCTCTTAATGCTTTTCCCATCTGAGTAGCAACTCTCATCATTAAGTTGTTTCTTTCAGAGCGCAGATCTATCCATCTGTAATCAAGTCTTTTATCTAAGTTTGATATATTCTTAGAATATGGCTGTTCAATTACAATAGGAAGTGGGGTCTGTGAGAGTGAATCTACCTTTATCTCCTTTATCTCAACCTCATATCCAGCTGCAACCTGCTTTGCTTCCTTAACATCACCAGTAATATCAACTACTGATTCATTAGTTAGTCCTTTAACTGTTTTAAGGATATTATTATTTTCATTTTGTACAGCAACACTCTGCACCTTTCCTGTTATATCCCTCACTACTAAAAATGCTATTTTTCCTTGATCTCTGATAGTATCAACTCTTCCTCTTATCCTTACACTTTTCCCTATTAAATCTTTTAGCTGTGATATATATGTTCTTTCCATCTTTTTTTCTGTTATATTACTTTGCTATTATATATTACATTCCATACAAAAAACAAAATATTTGTTTTAAGGGTATTTAGCTGGTAATATCAATACTGTTAATGGAAGAAAAAGTTTCTGATAGCACAAAAAACAATAAACCTCTACCTGATGAAAGATATGATATTAAGCTTTACAAGCAGGCAGTTAAAGCTTCAAAAGAGGCTAAGAGAATTGCAGAAAAAGAAAGAAGAAAGAAAAGAGTAGAAAGGACTTTTTTAGGTATTATTCTTTTTATTGTTCTTTGCTTTGGTATATATCTGATAAGTAAAATTTTTGTTCCCAAGCCAGAGTATATTGAAGCTCATGAATATCCATTGAGTTTAAGTTATGAGCCAATACAGGAAGAGATTCATCCATATGTAAGTTTAAATTTAGATGTTGAGCTCTCTGCTCAAAGTGCAATTGCTTTTAATCCTGTTGATGGAGATATTCTGTATGAAAAGGACTCTTCAAAGAGAGTGGATATTGCAAGTTTAACAAAGTTAATGTCTGTGGTTGTTGCTTTAGACACTTTTGATTTAGATGAGAGTATTACTGTAAGTACTGATAATATTCCACAGGATTTAGATTGGAAGTTAGGTTTAAAAGATGGTGATGTTATTACTGTTGAGAATATTTTAAAAGCTATGCTTATTAGTTCTTACAATGATGCTGCTTATGTACTTGCAAATGCATATCCATATGGCGGATATGAGGGGTTTATAAAGGGAATGAATAGAATGGCTAAGGTGTTGAGAATGTACTCTTCTAATTTTAGTAATCCAGCAGGTATAGATGATCCGCTAAATTATTCTACTGCACATGATGTTGCTATTCTTTCCTCTGTTGTAAGAAAGTATCCGCAGGTTTTAGATATTGTTAATATGGGTAAAGACACTATTAACTGGAGTAGCTCTGACGGGCTTGTAAGTAAGGAGATTATGACTACTAATCAGTTGTATGGAACAAATAAATACATGAGGGGGCTTAAAACAGGTATTACTGATCTTGCAGGTCAATGTTTTGTTGGATATTTTGTATATCCAAGTGGAAATGAACTTATAACGGTAATTATTAATTCTCAGGACAGATTCGGTGAGACTGTACTAATTGAAAAATATGCAAGGGAAAAGTTAAAATAGCCCAAAGCCAGTATTATCTTGTACAGGGGCAGGTTTTAGCTCAATTTTATCTGTAACAATATCATAATTAATAGCAGGGTAATAGATTACAAACTCTGCCCTTGTTCCATCGGCGAGCTCTGCCTCACCTGTAAAGAAGTATACAGGCTGAAGGAAATGCTGCACAATTGAGCCTTCATAGTATGTTATTGCTATCTTTGTTATAAGGAACTTCTTTACTTCTTGTGGTGTATATTGAGCTACTTCATCTCCATTCTTATCTAAGGATACAAGACTGCCTTCTCCATTTTTTATTTTCTCTTCGGCAACTGCAGCACTAATTAAAGGGTATGTCCCACAGCTTTCAGGTTCTATCTTCCATGATTTATAATCAATTTGATATATATTTTTTAGCTTCTTAAAATCTTTGCTTTCTGGTCCTACATACACTGACACATTTGATTTGTTAGGATTTTGGTGTGTTAAGAGTGTTTTAAAATTATATACTTCCACAGTTTTATCATTTATTGTCATCTTATCAACAGTTGCAGCCATATTCCTTTTCTCAAGAGAAGCTATCATTCTATCTGCCCCCACTATATTGCTTGGAATTGAAATTAAGGAGAATGCCTTATGAAAATCTACTCTTATTAATTCTGCATTAAGTAAAGAATCTGCTTCTGTATATGAGCCATCATCATTTATATTTATTAGATATGTAAGTGGAGATGCATCGTTAAATTCACTTGAGTAGATACCAAGCTCTGATAAAGCACTTTTAGCTAATCTTTTTGCTTCTTCTTCACTTGGTAGATCTGCTGCTGCTCTTGCTGACCTTATCTTTGATATATTTGTAGTTAATGTAAAGTTTAAATCCTCAACTGTTATTCTAACTGCTCTTTGTGTTTCAAAATCCTGCCATATATATTCTTTAGTTCCTAAAGTTTTTATCTCTTCTGCTTTAAATCCCATTTTTCCTGCAAGTACCTTTGCTAAAGATTGTGCATTTATCTTTTCTCCTAAGTCTGTGTATCTATACACATTTACAATATCAGGAAGATTATCATCAAGTACTCCTGTTTCAGTTTGAATAGAGTACTGAGGAGTAGAGTTTGGAGATATTTCATAGGAGGGTATTGTTAATGCATGCTTTAAAAAGTCATCAGCTTTCTGTGTACATGCACAGTTAGGAGTTAAGTATTGTGGAGGGAGTTCTACATTCCCTGGGTTGTAAACAATAACGACTATTAGGAAGATAAAAGCAAAGAGACCAATTGCTATTACCCCTAATCTTTTACTCCAAAATGCTGCCTCTGTTAGTGTCATGGTATAATGATAACAATGTATATTAGATATATCAATATATTAAATTATATAATAATTTCTAGATGAGAACAGAAGAAGAAAACAGAGAGATAGCACAGTTACTTTTTCCAGAGGTAGGGGAGAGTGTTGAGGATATATTTAAGAGATATCCTAAAAGGAAGTTAAAGGATTCTCAACTTGTTGTAAGATTTGCTCCAAGTCCTACTGGTTTTTTACATGTAGGCTCTGTATATACATCATTAATAAATCGTAAGCTTGCTGATCAAACAGATGGTATCTGCATACTTAGGATAGAAGATACTGATAAAAAGAGAGAGATAGAAGGAGGTATTGACCTTATCATTAACGGTTTAGAGAGGTTTGGTATTAAATTCGATGAAAGTGTTAAGAAAGGAGAGTATGGTCCATATATTCAAAGTGAAAGAAAAGAGATATACAAAGTATTTGCAAAGGATATGATTGCAAGAGGTTGTGCATATCCCTGTTTTGCTTCTGAGAAGGAGCTAGAGGAGATTAGAAAGAAACAAAGTGAAAGTGGTGTACGAACAGGTTATTATGGTAAATGGGCACTATGGAGAGATGCAAAAGTTGAGGATGTAAAGAGGGCATTAAATGAGGGAAAAAGATTTGTAGTAAGGTTGTATTCAACTGGGAACTTTAATAACAAATTTACATTTAATGATTTAATAAAAGGCAATTGTACATTTTCAGAGAATGATATGGATATTGTTTTACTAAAATCAGATGGTCTTCCTACATATCATTTTGCACATCCAATTGATGATACTTTAATGGGTATTAATCTTGTTATTAGAACATATGAGTGGTTTCCTTCTGTTCCCCTTCATTTAGAAATCTTTGATAAGCTCGGGTTTAAAAGAATAAATTATGCACATCCTGCACCTTTGATGAAAATGGATAAAGGAAACAAAAGAAAGTTGAGTAAGAGAAAAGATCCTGAAGCGGATGCATCTTTCTTTCTACATCAGGGGTATCCTCAAGTAGGAATGCTTGAGTATTTTTTAAGTATTATGAACTCTAATTTTGAAGATTGGAGAATTCAAAATCCTTCATTACCATATACAGATTTTGAGCTTAAACTTGAGAAATTTAATAAAGCAGGAGCACTTTTTGATATGGTTAAATTAAGTGATGTATGTAAAGAGTATATTTCAAGATTAAGTGCAGAACAGGTTTACAATTTTGTACTTGAATGGGCTAAAGAGTTTGATATGGATATATATAACAGAATGATTAATAACAAGGGATATTGTATTAGTATTTTTAATATTGAAAGAGAAGGGGATAAAAAGAGGAAGGATATGTCTAAATGGAGTGATGTAAAAGAGCAGTTTAAGATATTTTTTGATGATATGTTTAATGATATGAAAAAAGATGTTTTAGATATGGATAGAGGGTTGCAAATAAATATTCTTAAGGAGTTTTTAGCAACATATTACTATGGTGATAGTTCTACTGAGTGGTTCGACAAGATAAAGAGAATTGCTCAGGATAATGGTTTTGCTATTGATTACAAAGAGTATGAGAAAGAGCCATCGAAATACAAAGGGAAAGTAGGAGATGTTGCTGGGGTAATAAGGGTTGCAGTTACTGGGAGAAAGCAGAGTCCAGATCTTTATCAGGTTATGCAGGTTATGGGAGATAGTAGGGTTAGGGATAGAATAGAGAAATATATAAATAATCTACAAGGATAGTGTATAATTATGTGTGTATTGCCAGATCGTCTAATGGTAGGACAGCGGTCTCTGGAACCGCCAATTCTAGTTCGAATCTAGGTCTGGCAATTTATAACTGTTTTCTTAGTGTAAGTAATAAGCTTTGTATTTTCTGTATTGCACTATTGATTATTTGATTTTCGTATATAGGTGGTCCTACTTGGTCTAATATTCTTTCTATTTCATCTTCAGAGAGCAAGATATTTATAGTATCTTCATTGTTATCTTTTGCACTACTGAGTTTTACTTCAAGCTGTGTACCTTGTAATGATTTTGTATTTAATACAGATAGGAGATTGTTAAGTTCTTCTTTTGTTAATGTAATACTACCTCTTTGCATTATTCTTCATATGTACTATATACAAGATTCTGTCTACTATCTATCATTAATGATCCAAATGGTCCATAAAAAGTCATTGTAATTTTTTCTTCTCCATCTTCATTAACATCTTTCTTTACATTATATATAATGGAATCATTGGGGATTTCCTCCTTATATCCGAAGAATTTAACCATATGCTTAATTACTTCTTCGATACCTACATTTTCTCTTTTTACACCTGTTTTTAATTGGTCTTTTTTAATTATTGCACCTTTTAGACCTGTAATACCATCTTCATTCTCGATGGTATATATGTTATATGTATTTTTTGTCATACCTTCCTTTATATCCATTGAATAAACGAGAGAGGATTTTTCTGTTTCGGTTTGAATGCATTCTGCTTCCATAGCCTGTAATTATATACTAAAGTGAAATTTTTTAAAGATAATGTTTAATTATCTTCTTCTGGGGTTTTAGGAATAATATTTCCATCTTTATCATACTGAGTTCCATCCTGTGTTACTTTTACAAGCTTCCCATCTACTGTTTTCCTGATTTTAATGTTTCCTTCTTCATCAGTAACTTCGGAAACTTTTCCTCCTAACTCTTTTATTGTTGCTTCCACAACTCCACCTGGCTGGATATTAGCACCCAATTCATTTAGTTCCTCAATATGTTGTTCTGCTTCATTGTTAGTTGTTTCTGTAGGTTCATTCATATTTATAATTTCTTAAATTATCTATTAATGATATCAAAATTTTTGTATATTGTATATCTAAAATTGTTCTTCAAGATACTTAAGTTTATCTTCAATAGTTAATATTCCACTCTCCCAAAACTCTTTTTGTGAAATATCTATCCCTATATCCTCAAATATCTCTTTTGGAGATTTACTATCTCCTGCCTTAAAGAAATCTTTTACATACCTAATATTCTCTTTATTCTCTCTTACAATATTTTGAAGATATTTAGATATTAAAAGACCAGTTGCATAAGAGTAGGTATAGAAGGGATTACGAATATGAGACCAATAAAGCCAGCCTGTATTCATATGTTTATCTTTTAATACAGCACTACCAAGATATTTAGACATCTCATCAGAGAAGATATTAGATATTTCATCAATTGATAAAAAGCCCTTTTGTTTAAACTCTGTATGAAGCCTTAATTCAAAATTGTAACATGCAATCTGTCTGAATATAGAGGATATATCATCTTCTAAAGATTTAAGAAGAAGTATATCTTTATCCCTTTTATCAAGCTCTTTTGATATTTCTTTTAATACAAAATCTTCAAAGAAAGTTGATGCTGTTTCTGCACATGCAGTAGAGTATCCTTGATTTAAATAGTTTTGTGTGTTTGCATATTCTGTATGTATTCCATGTCCACTCTCATGAGCTATTGTAAGAACATCTTCAAGCTTACTGTTATGATTTAAAAGTATATATGTAGGATATTTACTTCCGACACTAATACAAAATGCCCCTCCCTGTTTTCCTTTCTGTGGATATACATCATATCTTCCTTGTGATATGTATACATCTAATATTTTAGGGAACTCTGGATCTAATTTCTCAAATACACTTTTTACAATATTAAAGGATTCTTCAAATGGATATTCTTTATCAACCTCTCCTAAATTTACATTCCTTTCATAATACGCAAGAGTATTTTGTTTTAATAGTTTGGCTTTTAATTTGTAATATCTTTGAGATATGTCAAAATGATTTGTAACACTTTCTCTTAATGTATCAATCACTTCAGACTGAATATCATCACTTAAGAGTCTTGGGAGATCAACTCTTTTAATATTCCTGTATTCATCAGAGTTTCTTTTGTCTTCAAGTATAGAATTGATTTCAAACTCTGCTATCTCTAAATATCTACTGTTTACTTTGTAGAAGTTTTCTGCAGCAAAATCTCTTACTTCTTTGTCATTACTATTAATATATTTACTTACTTCGTTGTATGTAACTTTTTTCTTTTTTCCTTTTTCATCAACTACATTTATCATTTGTTTTGAAAGAAGCTGAGAGGTCATATCAACCCAGTTGCTGTATGAGGTTTTTGATTTTAGATTAAATACTCTTTCTTCTTTATCACTAAGCAGGTATACAGCTGTATTAAAACAGCTTTGAAGAAAATGTTTGTATTTTGTTAAGTATTTAGAATTAAGAAAAATAGCTTGTTTGTTTTTAGGCAATTTAGAGATGTTAAGGATAAAGAATTGAATACTGTTTTCAAGTTGTACACATGTAGTGTATAGCTGATTTTCTTTTGCTTTAAGTAATGGGTCTTCTTGGTTTAGTGAACGAGAGAGTGCAATGTAGTATGTAGGCTTTTTGCATATTCCTGTATCTTCCATTAGTTTTTCATATTCTTGAAGAGCTAATGACAGAGTATATGGATCTTTAAGATATTCTTTGTTTTTTGACCATTTGTTTACAAAGTTATTAACTTCCTTTTTGCTTTTTTGTATATCTTTTTCAATTTGTGGGTCCTGTATATCTTTGTAAAGAAGTTGTAAATTCCAGTTTTTCATCTTTTGATTATACTATATCTCTTAGAAAAGGAGTTTTTTCTTACTTTTTCCTCTCACATTTTTTTGTAATTGCTGGTAAAATATACAAGTTTAATATTTTGATTAAAGAACATGGAGGATATAACTATTAAGAGTGATTCTACAATTCCTAATCTTGTGCAAAATGAAGAGAAGATTTTAAAGTTTTGGGAAGAGAAGAATATTTTAGAGAAAAGTATACATCAGAGAGATGGAAGTAAATCATTTACATTCTATGATGGACCTATTACTGCTAATAATATGCCTCATTACGGCCATGTACTTACTATGGTCATTAAAGATGTGGTGCCAAGGTATAAAACGATGAAGGGTTTTAAAGTTGAAAGAAGCTTAGGATGGGATTGTCAGGGTATACCTGTTGAGTATGAAGTCGAAAAGCAGCTTGGGTTTGAACAAAAGAGAGATATTGAGAAGTTTGGAGTAGAAAAATTTAATCAGTTGTGTAGAGAGTCTGTTAAAAAGTATCAGGGTGCAATTATGGAGTTAACAAAGAGAATGGGGAGATGGGTAAACAGTGATGAAGAGTATGCAACAATGGATTCTAAATATATTGAAAGTATATGGTGGTCATTAAAAGAGCTGTATGAGAAAGGATTATTATATGAAGGATATAAGGTTGTACCATACTCTACAAGAGCAGGTACGACACTATCTAACTCTGAAGTTGCACTGGGGGGATATGAAACAATTGTAGATCCTGCTGTTGTTGTTAAGCTGAAATTAATAGATAGTAATACATATCTTTTAATTTGGACTACTACTCCATGGACACTACCAGGGAATCTTTTAGTTGCTGTTGGAAAGGATTTTGATTATGTTGAGGTTGAGTATAAAGGGGAGAGGTATATAGTTGGGGAGAAATTAGCTAAAAATATTTTCAAAGATGATTATATTGTGCTTCGAAAATTTAAAGGAAGTGAGCTTATTGGAAAAGAATATGAACCTTTGTATCCGTATTACAAGAATAAAAGAGATGAGGGTGCATTTAGAGTTGTTCATGCAGAGCATGTAACATTAGATGAGGGTACTGGACTTGTTCATCAGGCACCGTATGGTGAAGAAGACTTTGTACTTATGAGTGATATGGGTATTGGTATGTTTGATTATCTTGATGATCAAGGGAATATGAAAGATGAAATTACACAGTTTGCAGGTATGTTTTACAAAAAGGCAAATAAATATATTATGCAGGACTTGCAGGAGAGGGGTTTGCTTTTTGATTCTTATGATTATGAGCATCAAATGCCTATGTGCTGGAGAACTCATACTCCTTTGATCTATAAACCTATTAAAAGTTGGTACATTAGGGTTACAGAAATTAAGGAGTTACTTGTTTCTGAAAATGAGAAAACAAATTGGATACCTAAACATTTTAAGGAGGGAAGATTTGGGAATTGGCTTGCTGACGCAAGGGATTGGGCTTTAAGCAGGAACAGATATTGGGGGACACCTTTGCCTGTTTGGATTTGTGATAAATGTGGAAAGAAGGATGTAATTGGTTCATTTGGTGAGCTTAAACAGAAAAGTGGTGTAGAAATTACTGATCCTCATAAACCTTTTGTTGATGAAATTGCATATAAATGTGAGTGCGGGGGACAAATGAGAAGGGTTAATGATGTTATTGATGTATGGTATGATTCAGGTTCTATGCCTTTTGCAAGGTTTCATTATCCTTTTGAGAATGAAGAGAAGTTTAAGGAAAAGTTTCCCGCTGAGTTTATTGGAGAAGGTGTTGATCAAACAAGAGGGTGGTTTTATACCCTTCATGTTTTAGGCTGTGCACTATTTGGAAGCAGAGCATTTAATAATGTTATTGTTAATGGAATGGCACTTGCTCCTGATGGAACAAAGATGTCAAAGAGTAAAAGAAATTATCCAGAGGTAGATAGTGTAATTAATTCAATGGGAGCAGATGCATTAAGACTTTACTTTTTAAGCTCCCCCATTGTTCATGGTCAAGATGTAATATTCAATGACTCATTTGTAAAAGAGATAATTTCTACTGTTATTCTTCCATATTATAACTGTGTTAAGTATTTCTTAAGTTATAAAGAGCAGTTTAAGTGGAAAGAGATTGAAAGTTTTGAACCAGAGCATGTAATGGATAGATGGATATTTGCAATGTTAAACAAAACAATCAAGGATGTTACAAGATATATGGATAAGTATAACTTGCAGGGTGCAGTAAAAAGTATATTTGATTTAATAGATGTTCTTTCTAAATGGTATATAAGGAGGGGAAGAGAGAGATTTGTTAATGGAGATGTACAAGCTTTAAATACGTTATACATTGTTTTAGTTCAGACTTCTAAACTGCTTGCACCGTTTGCTCCTTTTATATCAGAGTCAGGATATCTTTCTTTAGTTAGTGATAAAAAAGAATCTGTTCATTTAGAGGATTATCCTGTTGTAGAAAATAAATATATAGATAGTAAGCTCTTGGAGAATATGAGTGTGGTTAGAGAGATATGTTCACTAGGGTTAAATATTCGTGATGAGTACAGAATTAAATTAAGACAACCTTTGTCCCAAGCATATGTTTCTATAAAGGATGAAGAGATGCAGGGGATAATTAAAGGAGAGTTGAATATTAAAGAGGTTATATTTTCTAATCAAGAGGTAAGTGGTGATAATATAAAATCAATGAGAAGCGGAGATAATTTCGTAAGCTTGGATATAAATGTAAGTGAAGAGCTTTTAAAAGAGGGTATGTTAAATGAAATATTAAGAGCTCTTCAAGTTGCAAGAAAAGAGAAAGGGTGCAGAGTAGGTCAGTTTGTTGATATTGAGTATACAGCTGATAGCAAAGAGATTCTTTCTGTTATACAAGAAAATAGAGAGAAAATCATGAAAGAAATACACATAACAAGCATGAGTGAGAACAAGAATATTCAAGATGGTAAACTCATTAAGATTGGAGATGGTAACTTATCTATTGTAATACTTTGATTGAGTTATATCAGCTTTTATGCCAGTAACTTTTTCAAAGGTTTTAGCAGCTGTTTCAAACTTTGTTCCTGAAGATACAGCAAGTTCACCTACAATATCTCCAACAGCCCTATTTAGTTCATTTTCAATTGATACTGGGATTAATCTACCATCTTTTTCTCTTATCTTTTTTACAAAATTACAGTACTGGATTGTCTCTATTGCAGATTCGATAGTAGCTTGATCTGAAAGCTTCTTAAAAATTTCAATTAATTTATTAAAATCCTTTGTTTTTGGATCTTTGCTTGGTGTTTTTTTAAGAATAGAGATCTTCTCTTTTATTTTTTCAGGAGATTCTACCTCCCTTATATTTAAGTTATTAACATTATCTAGTGGTGTTGAGATAGAAATAGGGGAGTTAATAAACTCAAATTCATAGTACATTTTCTTTTGTCCACTAAACTCTATTTCCTTTTGATCTTTTATCCAGCCAGCACCATGTGAGGGATAAAACACTTTTGAACCAACCTTGAAATTCATAATTACTTTGTATGAGAATTAAACATTTCATTATATCATCTTTTGGTATACAATTATAGCTATGAAAATAACTGTAATAGGTGGAGGAACAGGTTCTACAACTGTACTGGAAGGGTTAAAAAAGAAAAAAGACCTTGATCTTAATGTTATCGTTGGAATGATGGATGATGGAGGAAGCAATGCTGTTGTAAGAGATGAATTCGGATTACTGCCTCTTAGTGATTTAAGAAAGTCCATAATTGCATTATCACAAGAAAATGAGAATCAGATGCTTAGGAATCTTTTTACATACAGATTTTCTCAAGGGAATGGGCTTAAAGGTCATACATTAGGGAATCTTTTAATGATAGCTATGACAGAAATAACGGGTTCTGAAGTAGAAGCAATAGAGATGTTTAAATATTTTTTCTCTGTAACAGGGAATATTATTCCAGTTACCCTTGATAAGGTGCGTCTTGTTGCAGAATATGATGATGGTTCAAAGGTAGTTGGAGAGCATTTAATTGATGAGCCAGAAGATGATAAAAAGATAGTAAAGTTTTATTTTGATAACAAAGCACAAGCTTATCAAGGTGCTGTTGATACAATAATGTCTTCAGATTATATAATTATTGGGCCGGGTGATTTATATACAACTACACTTGCTAATATTATTGTAGATGGTATTCCTCAAGCATTGCAAAAAACAAAAGCAAAGCTTATTTTCATTTCCAATCTTATGTCAAAAAAGGGACAGACAAGAGGTCTAACACTTGAAAGCATGTTGTCATTAGTTGAAGGGTATATAGGGAGGAAATTTGATTATGTACTTGTAAATAATGGGAGAATACCACAGAAAGCATACAAGAGATACATTAAGCAGGGGGAGCATATATTTAAAGATGACATTAAGAAGAATGGGAGAGAGATTATAAGGGCAGATCTTGTTGCAAATTCTGTTATAAAGAAGGATAAAGGAGATGCATTAGATAGAAGTTTAGTAAGGCATGACCCAGATAAAGTAGCAAGAGAGCTTTATAAAATTTTTAGAAAAGGATGGAAATCAAAACTATTCTCTTTTCTGTCCATGTATCGTTAAAAGTTTGTCATCAGGAATGTTCTTTATAGCTTTCCCTTCAAGTGATATTTGTATATCAAAATATGGTTTTAATATCTGTAATATTCTCTTTAGTTTTCCTTTAGCTATCGGGTGATATTCTACGGAAATATTCTTGACTCTGCTTAGAATTTCTTTATGACTTTTTAATATTGTTTCTTCACTTCCTTCTGTATCTATTTTTAGCATATCTATTATTGGCATATTTTTTACATAGCTATCTAACCTTGTACATTGTATTTGTATAGCCTTCGTTTTTTCCTTTCCTGTCCAGCTGTGTTCAAGCAAACTTGAATTAGACTGCCAGTTTTCTTTACTGTCATCAATGTAAAAAGAAGATATTCCTTCTTGGGATGAAACTGCTTTGTTAATTAGAGAAATACCTTCTAATTGATTTATTTGTATGTTTTGCTTTAATGTTTCAAATGATATTGGGTTAGGTTCAAAAGCAAGAATAGTAGAGTTTTCATAAAGTTGTTTAAAGTAAAGAACAGAGATTCCAATATGTGCCCCTATATCAATAATAAAAGGAGAGGGATTATTACTTTTAAAATAATATATATCTTGTCCCCATACCTCCCTTTTTATAGTATGATACTCCTGTTTATTGTGGTAAATAACATTAAATCTACCAAGCTTTGTTAAATTCATATAGGTTAGTATACTTTAATCACCAATTTCTTTCATTAAACTAGATACTTTTCTAGCCCATGAATCAGAAGATGGAGGACAGTAATATTTAGATATCTCCTTGGGTGTGTCTAAACCTTTGGAGTAATATCCCTTTGAGAGACCTTCAGTAACACTCCATATACCATCTTCCCAGCTTTTAAATCCGCTTTTACCCCATCCCCAAGCATTGTATTTTCTAAATGTTTTTACACCTCCTCCCGATTCTACAACAGATATTGCTGCTACTAATCTATAATCAATATTCCAGTAGTCAGCAGCAAGTACAAACTCTTGAGCATAATCTGCTAATGGAGAGTTTCTTTTTCTTAAGAATGTCTCAATATTTTTAACTCTTTGTGAATCCTTAATACTTTCTGGTTTAATATCTATCTCTGTATTTGAAACAGCTTCTTGTGCATATGCAGGCTGTATATATTCAGCTGTTAGTATATGATTTTTACCACTGTTTTGAATATTAAGTGGTTTTTCATATATTATATTCAGTACTCCTCCTATAACAAGAAATATTGTTATAGTAACGAATGCATTTTTAGCGTTATATGTCATATTCTTTTTCATATTTTTTCTTTCTCTACTTTCCCCAACTTTGTAAAAATTAAATGAATAAGATATATTGATATAAATGTTGAGAATAAATGTAACTGAGGAAAGGAAAATGAGAAGTAAGAAGAAAAGATTTCCTTTACTTCTCTTTATTATTATACCATTTTTGTCATTTTTTATCTATATCCTTGTTAATTCTGGACTTTCAGTAAAGAATATTCCAGATCTATTCTTTTACACTCCACCTAAAGTAAAGTATGAGACTTTTAAGCTTTCTTTTGATGAAAGTATCCCGCAAGCTGTAGTAAATGCTATTAAGTCATCTGTACAGAATTTGCAATTTAATGGAACTCCTAGATTTGAATTTGTAGAGAATGGGGGGTATAGGGTGATATATACAGATGGTTTAGATAGTGCAATGTATTTTAAACAGTATGCAGTAGTAGGGCATATATATTGGATAAAGGGTGATATTACACTAAGTGAGATAAAAGAGAGCAAGAAAATATATATACCTTCTGATGGAGACAAAATACATAGAATATTTTTAACTCAGCTGTTAGGAGATAATGTGCAGATTGTTAGCTCTGATGATTTAGCTTCTGATTTAATAAAGAGTGAGGAGTATGTTGGTATTGTACCAATTGAGGATTTAAATAAATGGATGAAAGTATTACAGTTGGATAATAAATATTGTTTAGAGGATAGTAGTGGTTGTTTATATATAGGGTATAAATTGGAAGATAGAAAGAATAGTGATTTTGTAGGTAGTATTATTGGTAGAAATATGGAAATAGAGTATGGAAAAAGTATGAGTGTAGATAAAAATAGTATTGCGAAGATTAATATGAGTGGTGTTGTTGCAATGTCTCGTGGTTTGGCACAAAAGATTGATAGCTCGGGAGATTTTGCATATCCTGCAAGAAAGTTAGGGAGCTTTTTAGCAGATGGAGATTTAACACATGTATCAAATGAAGTTTCTTTTGTAAAAGGGTGTACTGGATATACAGGAATGGTTTTTTGTTCTAAGCCTGAATATATTGAAACACTTAAGGCAAGTGGTGTTGATATTGTTGAACTAACTGGGAATCATAATAATGATTATGGAGCAAAGAATAATAAAAGTAGTATCGAGAAATATATAGAGCTTGGATGGGATTACTTTGGAGGAGGATTAAATAGTGAGGATGCAAGTAAGGTTCTCTATAAAGAGGTGAAAGAAAACCTTATAGCATTTATGGGGTATAACTGGTATAACACTCTTTATTCTACAAATGCTCTTGCAGGTAGCTCTTCTGCTGGAGCAAATTCTTACTCTGTAGAAAAGCTAACAAAAGATATTAGAGAAGCAAAGGATAAAGGTGCACTAGCTATTGTTACATTTCAGTTTCAGGAGTGCTACTCATATCCTCCTTCGGATGTCATATATCCAGTGTGTTATAAGCCACTTAGTAATCCTGATCAAAAAAAAGTATTTAGACAAGCAATTGATTTAGGTGCAGATATTGTAATTGGTACACAGGCACATCAGCCTCAAACTTATGAGGTGTATGGTGATGGTCTAATCTTTTATGGTTTAGGGAATTTGTACTTTGATCAAGATGAATGGATTGGTACTAGGCAGGGGTTAATTCTCTCTCTTTATGTGAAAAATAATGACCTAGTACAGGTTAAGATTACTCCAATAATTGTTGATTCTACACTAATTCCTCATGTTGCTGATAAGGCTGATAGTAAATTGTTGCTAAATTTGTTGAAGAGTGCTAGAACTTTCTGATATATTAGAAGTGAAGATAAATTTTTTCTAATTTAAAGGTGGATAATATAAATAATAACAATAATATGGCAGGTAACAGCCAGAGTGATGTAGATACAAATTCTGTAAATACATACAACTCAATTCAGCCTTCTTCTCCATTGATGGATAATAATTTTAGTAATGTGAATTCAACTCCAGCTTCTGATACTAATGTAAAAACAGAAAGTACGGATTCTAGTTTAATTGAAAATCTTGCAGGTACACCTCCTGTTGTAGAAAGTAATGCACCAGTAGAACATTTTCCTCAGCAAGAGTCTAGTGATATGTTATCAAATGCAACTTTAGCTTCTGATAGTAGTGTAGAAACAACAGATGTAAGTACTAATTTAGTAGAGAATCTCGCAGGTACACCTCCTGTTGTAGAAAGTAATGCACCAGTAGAGCAATTTCCTCAGCAAGAGTCTGTAAGTCAAGCAGTAAATAATGATATAGCATCTTCTGAGCCTGCTGGAATGCCATCTTTTGGAAGTATTCCTGTTATGGGAGAATCAGTTACATCATCTCCTGTGCCTGAACAACCAGTAGAACCCCCATCTTCAACTGAATCTTCTTTTGATATGTCTACACCTTTGTCTCAACCAGCTGCTTCTGCTCCTGTATCACCAGATACATTTCCAGAATCTCCGTCTAATTTAACTTCTAGCACTCCTTCTGAGCCTGTTTCAGAAGCACCATCTACTCCTGCATTTAATGAGACAGAGATAGTTAATACATTAGGAAATGAAAAGAAAGAAAAAGAGGGTGGAAATACCGTAGTAATTATTTTAATAATTGTAATAGTTGCTTTACTTATAGCAGTAGGTTACTTTGCTTACAAAGTATTTCTTGCATAAAAGAGATTACTTTGATTTCCAAAGTCCATGGATATTACAATACTCTCTAGCTGAGATTTCTGTATATGATTCTGGTACTTCAAATTCTACTTCTGGAAGCTGTCCTGGTTTTAAATACTTTGTATATATATTCTCATCAATTAATAACTGTATAAACTGAATATAGTGTGCTTCTTCCATTGGGTGAGGTATACTTCCTACCTTTACTTTAGCCTTATTTCCACTTATTTCAATTATTGGTACATGTTTTTCCTGTCCCTCATCTTCTGTTTTCTCTTCTAGTAATGTCATATTTTGACCGCAGCATACTAATGTTCCTGCTCCTTCCTCTAATACTTCAACTATATTTCCACATATCTCACATTTATATATTCTTCTTTTTTTTGCCATGTTAGAAACTTTAACAATTTATATATAGTTAATTAAATATTATCAGATTTTATTCTTGTAGTAAAAAAATATTTTTTATATCATATTTAATAACTTGTCTTGTACACCAGGATTGTCAGAAACCATTGCAGAAAGTAGCTACAGCTACTTGCCCAAGTATGAAAGAGTAACAGAAATGAATGAGAATTGGGGATTTCTTAAAGAGCAGCTTTTATCCCTTATAGATTACAGACTCTCAAGTAGTAGTGCTAGATGGTATCAGGAACAGTATATGTATAACAAGCTTGAAATAGATGGATTTACTCCACATTATCCATCTGATATTAATGGATTGCCTAAAGGTATTGTTGCTGAGACATTATTTTTGCAAGCAAGTAGATTAACACAAAGGGAGTGTTTTCCTTGTCTTGGTCAAGAAGATATTATGGGTGCTGATTTTAGAATCACATATGGAAAGCAGACGAGATTTTTTGATGTAACTGTTAATTTCTCTGAGAGAGGATTTAAAAAGAAAGTAAGGGAGGGAAGATTTCCATCTCTTTTTCTACCATGGAAAGAGGAGGAAAATAACAATGGGTATAAAAGGAGTTATGCTGAAAGATATCTAAGAACAGGGACTATTAACACAGAAGAGTATTTTGCTAACATTATTTCTTCAAATTATAAAATACTTGATAGATTAAAAAGATTCTTTTGGAAAGGACAGATATCAGATGTTGATTTTGATTATAGCAGAGCAGGTATTCAATATATTAAAAGTCTTGAGGGAGTACTTAGACTTCTTAGAGGATGTGAAAATTAGTCCTGTACACCCATTTTTTGTTTAGCATATGCAGTTAAATTCTTTCTTTTTGCCCATATTCGTTCTGTTTCAGTAAGAAGTTTTTTTCTCAACCTTATACTCTTAGGTGTTATCTCTATTAACTCATCATCATTGATAAAAGAGAGAGCATATTCAATTGTAAGTGGGATTGTTTGTTTCAAGTTTACTTCAGTAAGCTCACTTCTTAGTATTCTTACATTAGTTTTATGTCTTGCTCTGCATGGGTTTACTACTAGATCTTGTTCATGATTATTTATTCCTATAATCATACCCTCATATACTGCTTCTGATGGACTTACAAAAAGCTGTCCTCTATCCTGTATTGTTGTTAATGCAAAACCAAGTGTAGTACCACTATCTTGAGAGATGATTACACCTTTTCTGAATAATGGTTTTGATGGTACATATTCTACATAATCTGATACAAAACTGTTAATTACAGCTGTTCCTTTAGTAGCATTCATTAATACTCTGTGCAAACCTATTAAATTTCTTGTAAGTATTTTGTATGTAAATCTTGTTTGATTGTTTTCACTTTCCATATTAATCATTTCTCCGTTTCTTTTGCTAACCTCTTCAGTTATTACACTTAGATATTCAGCTGGAGAATCAATAATTAACTCTTCAACAGGTTCATATTTCTTACCATCTTTTTCAATTAAAACTACTTCTGGCTTTCCCATTTGAAACTCAAAGCCCTCTCTTCTTAACTGTTCAGCAAGTATTGCAAGTTGTAGCTCTCCTCTTCCTGCAACTGAGTAGCTTGATCCTGACATCTTTTCTATTACAAGTCCTATGTTTAATTCTTTTTCTTGTTCAAGTCGCTGTTCTAACTGCTTAGGAGTTATGAATTTACCTTCTTTACCTGCAAGAGGGGAGCTGTTTGTTTCAATCTTTATCCTTACAGCGGGAGGTGTAATATGTATATCCTCAAGGGGCTGTGGTGTACTTAAATCACACAGAGTTGCTCCTATGGCAGTAGAATCTATTCCTGCAACTGCAATTA
>Ga0209604_1001438_pt1 | contig 19351 bp, 16 predicted proteins | sample AD_UKC097_MetaG_FD_184405 | JGI IMG/M metagenome (GOLD analysis project Ga0209604, IMG submission 184405) | Active sludge microbial communities of municipal wastewater-treating anaerobic digesters from USA - AD_UKC097_MetaG (SPAdes) (version 2) | ecosystem: Engineered > Bioreactor > Anaerobic >... | reverse complement strand
GCCTCGTTTCCGAACCGGCGAAAACGCTGCGTGTTCCCCACGTGGCCCAGGACGGGACCTGGGACACGATCGTCTTTGTCTGCAACCCCATCAGCTCGGAGACCACGATGTATCTTTCTTTCGTTGACTCCGAAGGGATGACGGTCAAGACGAGCCATGGATATAAGATTCCCGGGTACGGGAGCGGATGGTACCTCCTGTCGGATTTGCTGGGGAAAAGCTCTTATTCGAGCGGGAGTGTAGAGATCGCGGCCTCCCAGGGTGTGGTTGCCTTTGCCCTTTACCATAACCGGAAGACGGGGCTTTCGAGCTATGCCGGGATCAGCGCCGTGGAGGCGGCGGCGACGCCGAAACCGATCACGAATTCCCTCGGGATGAGCTTTGCCCCCATCCCGGCGGGTACCTTCATGATGGGCAGCCCAGCAAATGAATCGGAGCGGAGCGGCAACGAGACTCTGCACCAGGTGACCCTGACGAAGTCCTTTTATCTTCAGACGACGGAGGTGACCCAGGGGCAGTGGAAGGCCGTCATGGGGAGCAATCCTTCGTATTTCAGTAATTGCGGCGACAACTGCCCGGTGGAGAAGGTTTCCTGGAACGACTGCCAGTCATTCATCGCCACGCTCAATCAGCTGGAGGGAACGACGAAGTACCGCCTTCCCACGGAGGCGGAATGGGAGTACGCCTGCAGGGCGGGGACAACGACGCCTTTCAACACGGGGAACTGCCTTTCAACGGATGAGGCGAACTACGATGGTAGTCGCCCCTATACGGGCTGCCCTTCGGGGATTTACCTGCAGGCGCCTGTTCCCGTGAAGAGTTTTTCCCCCAACGCCTGGGGTCTTTACGACATGCACGGAAATGTCTGGGCATGGTGCTCCGACTGGTACGGAGCTTATCCCGGTAATGAAGTTACGGATCCTGATGGCCCGAGTAATGGAACGGAGCGTGTCATGCGCGGCGGCGGCTGGCACAACCCCGCCAGGAGCTGCCGCTCCGCCGATCGCGGCCTCGGCATCCCCGGCGACAAGGGCTACAGCGTCGGATTCCGGGTTGCCCGGGATTTTTGATTACCCCTGGCACCTTAGCGCCTTTGCCCTTGGGGCGGGCGAAGCCCGTCCGCGACATTTATTCAACAGGCTCTGTATACGATGACATGAAAGTTTCCCATATGGAAAGGCAAGGTCCCGACAGCATTACGCTGACCTATGATTTTCTGAAGTGGTCGATTCCGGCGCTGAAGAAGTTCCCCCGGGAACAGCGGTTCTTACTCGGGAATCGGATCGAGGGGCACTTACTGAACGTCTCCGAGGGGCTTTTTTGTGAATATCAGCCTCTGCTATGATGCCTGATCCTGGTTGCTGTTCGAAACCCCCAACAAGAAAAACGAATGTACTCATTCATTTCAGGAAGGTGATGACTTTCGATACGTAGAAATCTACCCCCTTCCCCTACTTCGGGCAGAGGGTCAGAAAGCCGATGGTTCCAACAAGGTCTTCATAATCGGTATCTTGATTGGACAACACAATGTAAATGTTTGAATACACTTCATCCTCTGAAAACCGATCCCGTAAATCGATCTCAACAGTTCCCTTACCAACCGTTTGAGCTGTGAAATTCGGGGGCCAGTTCGGATAGGCTTCAGCCATTCCAAGTGGATTCATATACACAACGTAAGTGTGAAGAACGAGTCCCACGGGGACGCAAACAAAAACCTTGACGTAGCCGTGATCGCAGGACCATCCGGCATCGTTGCAGTCGATGTTCCATCTCAGGATCGGATTGTTTTTTATGATCCCCGTGCCTGGAAAGGTCATCATGGCCATCACGGGACACAGCACCAGGGAGATGTTCGACCGTTACAACCGGATCGACGCGGACGATACCCGCGAGGCAGTCAACAAGATGGTCGCTAAATTGTCAATTGTTGACTAAATGTTGACGGCTTCGTAAAAAGCCCATATGCTACGTTCCCCTTCTTCCCTCGTCACTGCGGCGTACCATAAGTACGCCTCATTCCTCGGGATTCGGGCGCCTTGCCTATGGAGCTTTTTACTTTGCCGTTCGAAAAAGTGTTGCATTGGCCTTTTTACGAGTTCATCAATGTTGATGGCTTCGTAAATACCATATGCTGTGTTGCCCTTTTTCCCTCGTCACTGCAGCGTACCATAAGTACGCTTCATTCCTCGGGAATCGGGCGCCTTGCCTATGGAGCTTTTCCCTTTGCCGTTCGAAAAAAGCGTTGTTTTGACTTCTTACGAGTTCGTCAATGTTGATTCGGCACAAAAAAGGGGTCAGCTTCCTTGATCCCTTAATTCCGCTGACCCCTTGATCTGCGAATGGTGCCGAAGCCGGGATTTGAACCCGGACAGGCGTACGCCCACTAGACCCTGAACGCACGGTCAGGGACAACGAGGGACAAGACGGGATAGCGAAAGAAATCTAAGTTTCGAGTAGTTATCCCGTTTTCCTTACCTAAGGTGCACAAAGGAAATGCAAGGAAAACAGGGGATATATTTTGCCAAGTAATGACCAAGTAATGACCAAAAATTGGGTAGTGAAGGTTGGACATCACTCCTGAGGACCTTTTTAATCCTCCTTGGAAAGGAATGGATTTTCAGCGAACCTTCTTGTGGCCTCTTACATTCAAGGCTTTCCACTCCAGGAGCGGATGGCGCCGGATGCGGTTCTGTAGGGCCTCATCGCTGGTCAGCAGCTCTGGGGTTATCTCGCCCCGGTCCAGAATCAAATCGAGAAATTCCTGCTCCGGCGCGGTGAAGGGCAGCAGACTGGAAAGAAGATTGCGGCAGTCCTCGACAAGGCCCTTCCCGAACTGATCCTTCCGGATCTTTTCGCTCCCCACGGACCTCAGCATAGGGATGAGCTTTTGTTCCAGATCGGCGGGATCGACATCCACATCCTCCAGCGCAATGGTTCGCCAGTCCTTGCGGCTCATGGCGCCGTAGACCACAAAGGCCAAACGCAACCGGTCCTGAGCGAGGCCGTCCAGACGGAAGAGGTTACTGCAATCGAACAGGTCCCTCGCCTGCCGCCGCGCGAGGAGCGCCGAGAGTTTGCCAGCCGCGAGTTCGTGGACGTCCACTACTGTGATGCCTGTAACCTGCCAGATTCCGACTGGCTGTGAATCAATCCGCTGCACAGGCCACAGGGAGATCCGGAACATGAAATTGACATCCACCTCCAGGTTGCCTCCCTGGCCTCCGGCGCTGGGATAACGGAGCTGCCATTTGCCGCCCGCATGCTCCGTGGGCACGCGCCGGACCGTGTATCCCTCTCGGGAAAAGACCGCCTGCAGGGCCTCCTCGATCTTGGGCCGTTCAAGGAGCATTGTTTCCCGGTCCGCCGTACCGATGTAATTGAGATCAATATCCACCGAGAGGCGGGGAACGTCGAAGATGAAGAGGTTCAGGGCCGTGCCGCCCTTGAGGACCAACTTGTCTTTCAGGAAGGGATGGCTGCGGACGGCATTGAGCAGTTGCAGAAGCAGCGCGACCTTTTCCAGCATGTCCGGACGAAAGCCGGTGGCCTCCGCCTGGGCGGCGAGCGTTTGAGGAGAGATCTTCATGAGGGTTCCTCCCACGATCTTTCGTAGACCTCTTGGGGAACGATGAGATTCCAGGCAGCCGCGAAGCGTCCCGCTTTCTGCCGAGTACGTTCCATATAATGGGGGCGCTGTGGCCGGAGGTCACGGATAGCCTTCAGGTGCGCCTCGTCGACCATAAGGCCTTCCCGGTGTTGTTCCAGGAAAAAGCCGACCTTGGCCGCGGTTGTGGCATTGCCCAGGTAATGCACGTAGGCAGTCACCTTATCGAGATCGAAAAATTCCACGGACTCAAGGGAGCGCCATATCTCCTCCCAACTCCCAGCCAGGTCAGGCCGGTGGAGGACATCCACGAAGGTCCTCTCCAGACCTGTCACCCGGACCTCCAGGCCCGTACGGTCGGCCTTGACCACGTCGAAGGAGGCAGCGACTTGGGGAGGCAGAGCCCTGGGAAAGCGGAGCCCCTTGAACTGGTGGGACCGAAAAGCAACGGGCCGAGCAGGAGCGGCGGAAAGATAGGTGAAGTGCTCGTAGACCGAATAGGCTTTACCGTGTAACTCCATGGCCGTATGGTAGGCCAGCACGGCATCCTTTGTCAGCCGGGAGGCCAGGAGGAAAGGATCGACGGGATAGGACTCGGCGGAAGCCCCGGGCGGAACGACAGCGTAAAGGCCGCGACGCACTCTGACCAACCGGCCCGACTTCACATGATAGAGCAGGAGGGCCTCCTGCGTCCGCACATTACGCGGGCCTTCGGAGGCAAGGAAGGCGGCAAGCTCATCGCTCGTAAATACCGGATGTCTGTTCAAAAAATGTTCGAGTTTCATCGGATCGCCATTGACGTTTATCAGCGTAACACGTAATTAAATTACGTGTTTTGACATCAAATGTCAAGTATTATGTGGATCGTAAGCGGGTTGACTTGACAAATATTAACAATGTCCGTAAATTTATTACGTGTTTCGCATGTAAATGTCAAGTTAATGACGTAACCTTTTTCCCTTAGCCCATTCATATGAATCCCGAGACATCCCTGTTTCACAGCACTTTTCCCTAAGATCTTCGCATCCCCGAGACCATATTGATTTTTCTCCCAAGCGCATGCCTTTATTAGGAATGATCATCACCCATAGCACCGTCGCTGAATTCCTTGGCCTGAAGCCAAAAGTCGTTCAGTTGCGATCCAAAACAATTCGGGATCATTTTATCTATTGACATCAGCACATAAAGTATACTATTGAACAAAAAAAGTTTAAAAGTATACTTTGTTAAAAAAAACCGGACCTCGAAATCAGCGAGAAGTGGACCGTGGATAAAGGGAATCCGGTCGCGTTGCGTCCCGCTTTCTTCCGGATTCCATCAGCTATATGGCGATTGCCGCTGCGGGGACCAGTCTTATACTTCGGTGCGTAAGCTGAAGGTCGAGGAACACACATGAAGTATGCGGAATTCAGAGCACGTGAATGTTTCAATCGCGAAGACTTGGTTTTCTTCGCCTACGGGAGTCTCGTGGAGGATCCTCCGGAAAATTTCGCTGCCCGCCTTCCGGCGCCGCCCTTTCTCATGCTGGACAGGGTTCTTTCCTTCAAGGAAAACGGGAAGCAAGGTTCAATTTTAGCCGAACAGGATATCCGGATGGATGCCTGGTATTTTCAGTGCCACATGCCGGGAGATCCGGTGCAGCCAGGGTGTTTTTGCGTGGAAGCCTTCTGGCAGCTTCTCGGTTTTTACTGCGTCTGGCGGGGGGCTCTCGGATCAGGCAGGGCATTAGGGTGCGACGCGGTGTCCCTAAACGGGCAGATCCGTCCTTTCAACCGGGTTGTACGATACGAGATCGACGTGAAACGCTTTTTTCATTTACGGGACTCGGGTGCCGGTATTGCCATCGGCGATGGACAGGTATTTGTGGATGATGAACTGATCGCCCATATCAGCGGTGCGCGGGCGGGTGTTTTCGTCGGGATTTGAAATTTCAAACCCAAGGGAGTGATCAAATTGAAGAAAAGAGTCGTTATTACCGGCATGGGAATTGTGGCGCCTAATGCGCACGGACTCGAAGCCTATGAAGACGCTTTAAGGAACGGGAGGTCCGGCATCCGGTTTATTCCCGAGCTCAGAAACTTGAATTTTGCCTGCCGGATCGGTGGCGTTCCGCAGAATTTCGACACGATCCGGAAGCGGTATTTCGATCACGAAAAGCTTCTCTCCATCAACGACAATATCGGATACGCCTCGGTATCGGCGGTTGATGCCTGGATGGACGCGGGCCTGACCGTGCCTGACGCCGAAGACGATCGCGTCGATTGGGACTCAGGGGCCATCATCGGTTCCGGCAGAAGCGGCATGGATACCATCGCAACGCAACTGGTGCCCATGGTGAACGAAGGCAAGGTGCGGCGGATGGGAAGCCGCATTGTTGAACAGGTCATGAACAGCGGGGCCAGTGCCTGCATCGGGGGGCTTCTTGCATTGGGGAACCAGGTGACTTCCAATTCATCGGCCTGCAGCACCGGGAACGAAGCGCTTATTGAAGGGATGTGGCGGATCCGCGCGGGTCTCGCCAAACGCATGCTTGCGGGCGGATCGGAAGGTGCCTTGCCCTTTGTCTGGGGCGGGTTTGATGCCATAGGAGCCATGTGCTGCAAGTTCAATGAAGAGCCCGAGAAAGGGTCCAGGCCCATGAGCGCGTCAGCGTGTGGACTTGTTCCCGGTTCAGGAGGCGCTGTCCTGATTCTTGAAGAATTGGAATCCGCACTGGACCGTGGCGCCAGAATTTATGCAGAAGTTCTTGGAGGTGCCGTGAACAGTGGCGGCCATCGCATGGGAGGCTCCATCACGACATCAAACCCTGAAGGAGTCCGGCGCTGCATTCAGTCGGCCGTGGCGGATGCCGGGATCCAACCCGGAGAAATCGACGCCATCAACGGCCATCTCACGGCCGCTTTAATGGATCCCATGGAAGTCCACATCTGGTCGGAAGCCCTGGATTTAGGTCCCTCGAATTTTCCTTACATCCAGTCAACAAAATCGCTGGTCGGACATTGCCTTGGCGCCGCCGGCGCCGTTGAATGTGTGGCTGTGGTTTTGCAGCTCCACAAGGAATTTATTCATCCCTCGGTGAATTGCGAGGATATCCACCCTGGGATGGCAGACTTCGCTCATAAGGTTCCGCAAAATTGCCTGGAGATCCCCGGATTGCGTACCATGGCAACAGCCAGCTTCGGCTTCGGAGACATGAACAGCTGTATAATTTTCAGGAAGTGGGATCAGTAGTTTCGCGAGTTGTCAATGAAAGGATTGTAATGACTAATGAAAAAAATGTTCTTTCTGTTTCTTGCCTTGCTTCTCGTAGCGTCCTTTACTTGCACGGTTTCATGCATAAAAAAATATCCACGAAGAGGTATTGGGATCCCTGGATTGAGCACGACAGCTACGATGGCAAAAACCGGTTTCGGCTTTGGAAACATGAATAGCTGCATTATTTTCAGGCAGTGGGAACAGTAGCTTCGCAAATCGTAAATGAGAAAAGGTTTGGGGCGAGCAATTAAGAAATTGTTTTTCCTATTTGTTACCGTGCTTTTCGTGGTGTCCTTCACCTGCACGTTTGCATGCATAAAGGCTTTGCGAAAATGCTGTTGGGATACCCGAATTGAGTAAGATAACGAAGAATATCTGCATTGGAGACGCGAACAGTAACCCATGTAGAATCAATAGTCTCACATATCGAGATTAGTGAAACGGTGAATTCGTTAAATCGGGTCCTGAATTGACGGTATTCCAAATTTCCGATTTCTAATTTTGAACTGGAGCAATTGCAAAATGGATGAGCAAACGATTTTTCAGGAGATGTTGAACATTCTCAAGGCCTACACGAAAGATCTTTCGTTGCTGGAAAAGGCAACGAGGGAGACCCATATCCTTAACGATCTGAAGGTCAACTCCGCACGACTGGTGGATTTCATTATCAAGTGTGAAGATGTTTTCAACATCACCATTGAGGATGATGAAGTCGACAAGATCGAAACCATCGGCGACGCGGTTTTGTTGATTGAAAAGAAACTGAACTGAGCCATATGCGGTCGGGAGTCACCAAATCCATGCAGCTTCAATATCTCCTGGGACAAATCGGGATGTTCCTGATTGCGCCTCTCAACGTTCTATTCATAAGGGCAATGGGATACAGGATCCGAGACCTCAAAAGGCTCCGAAAGGCCTGCTTCGGGAAGTTTGCAAAACATAACGGACCTTGGATCATCTGTGCCAATCATTTGACCATGGTGGATTCCATGATCCTGACCTATGTCATGTTTTCGCTGTTCCAGCACTTTTCCCATTTCCGGTGGATTCCATGGAATCTGCCGGAGCGGGATAATTTTCAGTGGAATCCGATTCTCGCCGTTCTCTGCTATCTTGCCAAATGCATTCCCGTCAACCGGGGTGGAAACCGTGAAGAAATGAAGAGAGCTCTCGACAAGTGTGATTATGTTTTGTCGGGAGGACAGAACCTTCTTATTTTTCCGGAAGGCGGCAGGTCCCGCACAGGGAGAATTAATAAAAAAGAGTTTTCTTACGGCGCAGGCCGTTTCGTAAAGGAGTTTTCGAATTGTCGCATTCTATGCATCTACCTGCGCGGAGACGAACAGAAATCTTTTGGAACTATTCCCCGATTCCGGGAGCGATTTACGGTGGCGGTGAAAGTCCTTAAGCCGCATCGGCCGGCTTTCAACGGACTCAAAGTCCAGAGAGAATACGCAGGGCAGATCATTGAATGCCTGGCGGAAATGGAGAAAGAATACTTTGGAAGATGGGATAAGAGAAATTATTAATTTATACACCAAGTTAATGATTGACAAAGGCACAGTACACATTATAAATTTTTGAACATAATCAGTATAAAAGTATATTTTTTAGGAGGGCTCATGAAAAAGGATAAAGTGGATTCGATCCTCAATACAGCAAGGCAGATGTTTAAAAAATACGGGATGCAGAAGACAAATCTGGAGGATATCGCCCGTCTGTCGAAGGTTGCAAAGGCGACGATCTACCATTATTTCGGGAGCAAAGACCGGGTCTATATGGAAGTTCTAAACCGGGAGGTCAGCGATATTGCTTCCCGTATCTCCGAAGCCGTTGAGCAGGTGAAGTCGCCCAGAGAAAAACTTCACGCCTTCATTCTCACGAGTTTCAAGCTGGTAAAGGAAGCTGCAGATATTCTGAATCTTCGCTCTGATCTCCTTCACCGGCTTCTTCCGTGCGCCGGTGCTGTCCGGAAGAACCTGTTTCTCGCGCAGACGGCCATTCTCCAAACCATCCTGAACGAAGGGGTGAAGGAAGGGATCTTTAACAACTGCGGTCCACACACGGTACGGTCGATTGTCTATGCCATGAGAGGATTCGAGTTCACCTGGCTTTTGGATTCCGATAATGCCGATATCGATGCGGATCTCGATGAACTGATCACCCTCTTGTGCGGAGGAATTTTGAACCCTAAGAGGGTCACCTGTGCTTGAAACTCCGGTCTACTTTTATCTGCTTGCATTTTTTTCTGTTGCAGGCTGGGGGCTTGAATGTGTTTACCGGTCAGTGGCGCAGAAGAAACTCGTGAACCCCGGATTTCTGAAGGGTCCCTATCTTCCCATATACGGGACTGCGGCGGTGGTCCTGACCCTTATTATTGCCTCTATTCATGAGGGCGCGATTTCTTACGCCGCAAATTTCATTCCTCTGGTTAATCTCAAGATCGGGGCTTTGAACGCTCTCTATCTCACGATGCTGGTCCTTTTATCAAAAGGCCTGGCCTACTTTTTGGTTACCACGGGAATCGAACTGGCTACCGGCCTTTTCTTCGGCGGCTTGCTGAAAAGACCGCTGTGGGATTATTCGGGCCAACCGCTTTGTTTCAAGAACCAGGTCTGCCTGAAATATTCCTGTTACTGGGTCCTGCTGGCATTTTTTTTCGAATATGCGCTGCTGCCTCTATCCCTTTTCTTTTACCGGTCTTTCGACCCGCATTGGATGTCCGCAGTTACGTTCTCCGTCTGCGGCGTCCTATCGATCGACTTCATCTGCAATCTCTCATTCGTTCTGCAGACGCGCGCAAAAGAGAAGGCTCTCTCCGTCAGCCACGATGAATTCATGGACTTACTGACGCCCTTGCTCGATACGGCCGATGTCCAGCGCCTCTCGGAGTTCAGGCATCACGGATTCAACACCCGCCTCGAACACTCGCTGGAGGTGGCCTGGCGCAGTTACGCTGCAGCCAAGACGCTCTCGCTCGATTACGCTTCAACGGCGCGGGGCGCGTTGCTCCACGATCTTTTTTTCTACGATTGGATGAGGGAGGGACCGAGATTGCACGGCTGCAGACACCCTGAGATATCACTGCAAAATGCAGTCAAGACCGCTGATCTGAATGAAAAGGAAAAGGACATTATCAGGAAGCATATGTGGCCCCTGACCCTTGTGCCGCCCCGTTATCCCGAATCCTGGGTGGTGTGCTTTATCGATACGTATTGCAGCATTAAGGATTGCGTTGTTTTAGTAAGGAAAGTCTGTGCAGGATAAATATCTGACTGGAATCGATATCGGTTCCACCACCGTAAAGCTCGTTATCTGTAACCCGGAGGCCGATGCGGTTTTCTCGCGCTATCGCCGCCACCATTCCATGACACGGGAAACCCTTCGGACAATGTTGGAAGAGGCCTTGTCCGCGTTAGGGGATGTGAATGTCAAGGCGGCCTTTACAGGTTCCGCCGGAATGGGCCTGGCTGAAACTTACGGCTTTCCCTTCATCCAGGAAGTGGTTGCGTCGTCGCAACTCATCAGATACCGATGGCCTGAAGTAAAGACCTTCATCGAGATCGGCGGAGAAGATTCAAAAGTCGTTTTCTTTGAAGACAAGGCCCCGCCTGACATCAGGATGAACGGCAGCTGCGCGGGCGGCACCGGGGCCTTTATCGATCAGATGGCTGTTCTTCTCGATGTATCAATAGAAGACTTCGACTTGCTGGCTCAGAGGAGCGCTGCCGTTCATCCCATCGCCTCCCGGTGCGGTGTCTTTGCCAAAACCGATGTCCAATCCTTGCTGAGCAATCACGTGCCGAAGGAAGACATCGCCGCCTCCGTCTTTCACGCCGTCGCTCTCCAGACGGCGGCTACATTGTTCAGGGGAAGACAGGTGGAGAAAAAAGTACTGCTTGCCGGCGGGCCGCTGGGATTCTTTCGAGGGTTGCGGCGCGCTTTCATGGACGTCCTTGGACTCGATGAGGAGACGGACATCATCCGGGCAACTCATCCGGAATTGATTGCCGCCCTGGGAGCATCCTTGCATTCTTCGGACTCGGCCCCTGCGACTCGCATCACTGTCTTCCTGAAGAAGCTCGAAAATCTCAGAAAAGTACAGGGAAAAACAGAAACGCTGCCTCCCCTGTTCGCAACCGAAGGAGAGTTCCTTTCCTGGCAGGAAAGGCATGAACAGCATGTCGTCGAAAAAGCAGATCTTCGCGAACTGAACGGAAAAGATTGTTTCCTGGGGATCGATTCCGGCTCGACAACCACCAAGATCATTCTCATGGATTCCCAGAATAGAATCGCGTTCAGCCATTACAGCGCAAACAATGGCGACCCGGTAAAGGCGGTCCGATCCGGCCTCCTGTCATTCGGGACAGCTTTAACGGCGGCGGGCATTACAATCAGAATCGCACGAACAGCCGTTACAGGATATGGAGAGGATCTGATCAGAGCGGCCTTTGGGATCGATGATGGTATCGTCGAAACGATGGCGCATTATCGAGCTGCCCGGACGTTTTCACCCCAGGTATCCTTTATCCTCGATATCGGCGGCCAGGATATGAAGGCCATCTTCATCAACAATGATTCTGTTTCCGATATTCAAGTTAACGAGGCCTGTTCCTCCGGATGCGGCTCTTTCCTAGAAACCTTTGCCCGCTCTCTGAATTGCGATGTCGCTCAATTTGCGCAGCTTGCCTGTCAAAGCGACGCGCCCTTCGATCTGGGAACAAGGTGCACCGTTTTCATGAATTCCAAGGTTAAACAGGCGCGGCGCGAGGGCGCATCCATCTCCGACATTTCAGCGGGACTGGCCTATGCCGTTGTTAAAAATTCTCTTTACAAAGTCCTCAAACTGACGGATGTGCGGCTGCTCGGCAAGCACATTGTAGCTCAGGGAGGCACCTTTCGTAATCCCGCCATTTTGCGGGCCTTTGAAATCCTCACCGGCAAAGAGGTGATCCGTCCCGATATCACCGAACTCATGGGAGCATACGGCGCAGCAATAATCGCTCGGAATAATTATCTCTCAGAAAGAACAAAACCATCGAGTTTTGTCGGATTTCAGCCCGACATGGAATGCGGGGCAAACAACAGGGAGATTCTAAACTGCAAGGGATGTGAAAACAAATGCCGGATTGTCAGGGTTCGCTTTTCCAACGGACGCTGTTACTTTACGGGAAATCGGTGCGAGAATCGCTTCAGCAACCACGCTCGAACCGGCAGGAAAGGAATCAATTTGGCGGCAGCCAAAGTTAAACTGCTCTTTGATAGGCCTCTTGAACCGGCAGAGAAGCCGATCCTTTCCTTCGGGATTCCCCGCGCTCTGAACATGTATGAAAACTTTCCTTTCTGGAGCGCCTATCTCACGGTCTGCGGTTTTCGGGTTGTCCTGTCATCGCCGTCAACGACGGAACTTTTCGAGCAGGGTGTCCCTTCCGTCATGTCCGACAATATCTGCTTCCCCGGCAAACTGGCGCACGGACATATCATGGATCTCATCAACCGGAAGGTCGACCGGATATTCTATCCCAATGTATTATATGAACAAAAAGAACACTCGTCTTCATGCAACAGTTTCAACTGCCCGGTCGTCACCGGGTACCCGGACGTGATCAGAAGCGCATCCAACCCGGAAGGACTCTACGGGATTCCCCTGGATTCGCCCGCCGTCGCTTTTAAGGACGCCACTCTGCTGGAGAAACAGCTTTTCCATTTCGTGAAGCCGTTCGGCGTAAAACGCCTGTCCTCCGATCTCGCAGTCAGACAGGCGCTGAAGGCTCAGAGCGATTTCAGAAAGCGGGTTCTCGAAATGGGAGGCAATCTCATTGCGTCGGCCGAAAGGAAAGCCCGACGGATCGTTGTTTTGTCCGGCAGACCGTACCATATCGATCCCCTGATCAATCACGGCATTCCTGAGCTTTTGGCCGGGTACGGCGTGGATGTCTTGACGGAAGACGCACTTCCCATGAACGACTGGGAATCGCTGCGACAAAACGGGGTTCTGACCCAGTGGGCCTATGCCAACCGCATCATTGCGGCGGCTGAATATGTCGGCAACCGAAAAAACATGTCCATGGTCCAACTGGCCTCTTTTGGATGCGGCCTGGACGCGTTGTCCTCCGACGAAGCCAGGTGCATTCTGGAAAAGAAGAACCAGTCCTACACGCTGATCAAGATCGATGAGATGGCAAACCTTGGCGCCGTGAAGATCCGACTGCGCTCTCTCCTGGAAACAGACCGCGGAGGCAGGGATTGCGTGGCACCGCTTCCCGCGTATCACCAGTGCCGAAGAGGGGAGCGGAAAAAAATCATCGTCCCCTGGATCTCGCCGATGTATTCTCCTTTGGTGGTCCCGGCCTTTGCAGCTTGTGGGTTTTCCGCGGAAGTTCTGGCGCCGCCGGACAGGCAATCCGTGGAATTGGGACTCCAGTTTGTGAACAATGATCTTTGCTATCCCGCGGTTATCATCATCGGCGACATCATTAAAGCCTTCCGGTCCGGACAATACGATCCCGAACAGACCACCGTTGTTTTTCCCCAGACGTTCGGCCAGTGCCGGGCGTCCAGTTACCTGCCCCTCATGGAAAAAGCGCTGCAATGCGCCGGATACGAAAAGGCCCAGGTGCTGTCCTTGTCCATCGCTAACGGCGATTTGCAAATCGACCTTCCAATCGACAAGAAGGCCCTCTTCAAAAAACTGGCCCTGAAATTGGTTTTCGCCGACGCCCTGGCGCGGCTGTACTATGCAACGGCTCCCCGCGAGATGGTCAAGGGAAAGGCCGGAGCCATTCACCGGAAATATCTCGAACGGATCGCTGAGGAACCGGCGGATTTTGATTCCCTTCTCATTCTCTTAAGGAACGCCGTTGCTGAGTTCAACTCCTTAGAGGCGACGAATGCTGCCATCCCTGTTGTGGGCGTATTGGGCGAAATATATGTCAAGTACAACACCTTTGCCAATAATCACATCGTGGAATGGCTTCTGGAACAGGGTCTGGAGGTCAGGGTGCCGCCCCTGCTCGGTTTTTTCATGCAGTTCTTCATCAACGAAGCATTCAATCAGAGGGCCTTTTTGAAAAGATCCGTGAAGGATCGTATCGCCTGTAAATTGGCGGATCATTATGTTTGCCATCTCCTCCAGCGTGTGGAGACGGCAATGAAACCATTCCGCTATTACCAGGAGTCAGCGGGCCTCAAGGAACTGGCGGAAGAAACAAGCCGAACGGTCAGCTTGGTCAACCAGGCCGGCGAAGGTTGGCTCCTGACGGCGGAGATGATCTCCATGCTTCAATGCGGCGTTAACCACATCGTCTGCATGCAGCCGTTCGGTTGTCTTGCGAATCACATTACCGGAAAGGGGATTTCCCGGAGACTGCAGCAACGCTATCCCCAAGCAAATCTCCTTTTTCTCGATATGGACGCAGGACACAGTGAGGTCAATCTCCTGAATAGGCTCCATCTCCTGGTTGCAGCGGCTAAAGAAAATGTCGGAGAAATGTCTGATGTACGCTCACAGGCGCATGGTTGACCCGCAGCAATCAGCCGCTTGTTTTTCTGAACGGTTGTGCCTGACCTTTCTCAGATAAGGTGGAGACGAGATTCATGCTTGTAGTCGTGGAATTTTTTTTACAAAAAATATCGTTCGATACAGGGAGATCTGATGACCAAGGAAGAGTTGCTGGAAATCATCACGAAACTTTTGAAGACGGATCTTAAACTGGATTTTCTGTTGCGGTTGGAACTGGAAGAACTCAAGGTTCTTGTTGCCAGCATCAGGGACCGGATAGGCTAACTGGGTAAGTAGTATGTCGTCGGAAATAGAGTTTCTCAAAAACCAGCACGGCGCAGGGCTGATGAAAAAAAAGAAAAACAGATAAGCCACTTAGAAAGGAGAGAAACAATGCATAGGATCAAAAAAGCAATGTTGTTGGGGCTCGGCTTGATCAGCCTCACGAAAGAAAAGGCGGAGGAAATTGTTGATGACCTCATCAAGCGGGGAGAGGTGAGCAGGGAAGAAAGGTTTAAAATGGTGGACAAGCTGTTGAGGGAAGCAGAAAAAAAGGAAGAAGAGCTGACCGGGAAGATAAACGAAATTGTACAAAATGCAATAACCCAGGTCGGCTTGGCCTCGAAGAAGGATTTGGAGGCGATTTCAAAAAGGCTGGCAGAGATAGAAAAGAGGATACCCTGAATCATGTCCATCTTTAAGGTTCATGAAAAGTATCAAGAACTGAAGCGCTATGGCCAGATTGTCAGGATTTTTGTCAGGTACGGATTTGGAGATCTCTTGCAGCGAATGAAGGTCAATCATGCAGTGCGGCAGAGAGTGTTCACAATAGAAACACAGGCTTTCAAAAATCTCACGACGCAGGAGCGTTTGCGTCTGGCCTTTGAGGAACTTGGACCTACCTTTATTAAGTTCGGCCAGGTCTTAAGCAGTCGGCCGGACGTGCTTTCAGCAGAGTTTGTCAAGGAATTAAGCAAACTTCAGGACAATGTCCCTCCGTTCCTCTTCAAGGATGCCAAGGCTTTAATCGAGTCCCAGTTCGGGTGTCCCCTGACGGAAGTATTTGACGATTTCGAGGAGGAACCTTTGGCTGCCGCCTCACTTGCTCAGGTCCACCGTGCCAAAACAAAGATCGGCGAGGATGTGGCAGTCAAAGTGCAGAGGCCTGGAATCGGCGACATTATTGAGACAGACATCCGCATCCTGCGTGACTTGGCGTCGTTATGCGAACGCAACTGGTCGGAAAGCAGACATTATGAGCCTGTGCAGATTGTAGATGAGTTTGCCAGAATGATCCGTCGTGAGTTGGATTATATAAGAGAAGGTCGAAATTTACAGAGGTTCGGGAAATTCTTTGCCGACGATGAGACCATTTATATTCCCAAGGCTTATTGGGATTTAACCGCGCCGAAAGTGCTGACCATGGAATACATCCAGGGCATTAAGATATCCGAACTGGAACAACTGCAGGCAGCCGGGCTAAACCGTAAGACCATTGCCGTTAACGGAGCGAATTTTATCCTCAAGGAGGTCTTTGAATTTCATTTCTTTCACGCTGACCCTCATCCGGGAAATATCTTTGTCCTCGAAAATAACGTCATCGCGCCCGTGGACTTCGGCATGATAGGGACGCTCGATGAGGAAATCGTTCGCCAGTTGGGCATAGCGTTGACGGCTATCGTGAAAAAGGATGCGGATATGCTGGTAAATGTTCTCCTGAAGATAGGCTTGGCGCCGGAACCAATAAATCGAAGGGTCTTCAGGGCAGAACTGGCGGATTTTCTTGAACGCTACCATGAACTTCCTTTGGGACAATTAATCATCAAGGTAATTATCGAAGATCTGATGGACCTTGCCCGCCGTCACGGGCTCCGTTTTCCTCAGGAGATGGTCATGATGGTAAGGGCGCTCGTGGTGAATCAAGGTGTGGGCACAATGCTCCATCCTGAATTTAATATTATGAAACATGCCAGACCTTATGTTCAGAAGCTCATGATGCAAAGATTGGATCCAGCCAGGCAGTTAAAAGAAGTCTCCAAACTGATCGGAGAGACTGCCTCATTCTTTAAAAAAATGCCAACCGACTTAGGGGAAATCCTTGAAAAATTGAGGAAGGACGAATTGGGAATCAGGTTTGAACATCGGGGACTTGATCGCCTGATCGGCGAACTGGATAGGTCCAGCAACCGTCTGAGCTTTGCGGTGATCATTGCGGCCATCATCATCGGCTCATCCCTTGTGTTCCAAACGGGAGCAGGGCCAAAGCTGTTCGGCTATCCCTTCCTCGGCCTTGTCGGTTTCCTCGCGGCCAGCATTCTTGGCCTGTGGCTGCTCGTCGGCATTATGCGCTCGGGGAGACTATGAACATAGAAAGGACGGGAGGAAAATAAGATAGTCACGGCGGTGTGAGAAAGTTTTCCATTCTCCTTATTCCTACGAATGGCGACAGAACAGGCAATCAGCGGTTGCGCCGCCGGTTGTCAACACCCTTCCGGGACGGTTCCAGCGCGTGTCCTCGCCCTCTTTGAACGGGACAATAGGAGTCGTCGTGAGTCGACGGTAGGTCCTTCTTTTTCTGCGCTACCTGCAGTTTTTCTAAGGGCTCCTTCTTTCCCGGTCTCCAGATTTTCCAGTAACACATAGCGAACTCTGCAGTTGAATGACCAGGTCAGCTTGGACGACAAAAAGGAAGGCAGGCCAGTGGATTTTTGCTCGCATGGCGGATGTTCGATACTCTTTTTTTACTCTTAACAAAGCTATTTAAAAAGTTAATCCAAGATGGAACCCAAATCGTTCTCTGCAATTGTTCTACTCCTTATTTTTCTTTTCCATCCATGGCAATCCTTTGCCGGAGACGACGAAGCACGGAAGTCGGAGACCATCATCCTTTATCTGGAAAACGATCTTTTCGCCTTCGACAACAACGACCGCTATTATACCCATGGGACGAAGATCTCATGGCTTTCCCGAGATCTTTCAGAATACCGCGACATCGTTCATGCGCCGTCATGGGCATACCGGCTCATGGAACGGATGCCGTTCGTCAACGATTCTGGAGATGTACGCACAATTTCGTTTTCCTTGGGTCAAAACATATACACACCGGAGGACAAAGAGCGAGGCGACGTAATTTTAAACGACCGACCTTATGCCGGGATCACCTACTTGGGACTGGGGCTTCATAGCAGAAACCGGTATCGGATGGATACCCTAGAATTCGATCTGGGAATTGTTGGTCGCCATTCCTATGCGGAAGACTGTCAGGAAGAGGTCCACAAATGGATAGCTTCGGCCGAGCCAAGGGGGTGGTCACATCAACTCCACGATGAACCCGTGCTGAACATTTACTTTGAACGCAAGTGGAGAACGTTGCAAGCCAGAAGTTCGAGGGGGCTCGGATTCGACTGCATTCCGCACATGGGAATCGCTGTGGGTAATGCTTATACGGGCGCTAATCTGGGTGGCCAAGTGCGCCTCGGCTGGAACATCCCGAATGATTTTGGAACGTACCTGATCCGGCCGGGATCGGACAGCAGTGCCCCCGTGGATGATGCAGACCCTCGTTTCTTCCAGCCGTTTCGGCGTTTCGGCTTCCATTTCTTCTTTGCCGTTGATGGGAACGCCGTAGCCAGAAACGTTTTCCTCGACGGGAACACCTTCCGAGACAGCCACAGCGTCAGCAAGAAGCCGTTTGTCGCCGATATCATCGGGGGCATCGGAATGATCATCTACCGCTACAAGATCACATATTCCTACGTTCATCGGACAAAGGAATTCGATACTCAGAGGGAGGACCAGGATTTCGGGGCCATTTCCATTTCGTTCACATTTTAATGTAAGTCGAAGCCTCAGTTTGGATGACTGTGTCACAAAAAAGGGGCGGCATGGCCGCCCCCGGGTTGATACTGACTTATTCCTTCTGCTGCAAGTTCCTCACCATGAGAAAAATCTCCCGGTCCGTCATGGAATTCCGGAAGGTGCCCATGATGTCGAAGGAGTTCTTCAGAAAAAGGTCAGCGCTTCTCTTGTTGTCCGATCGAACAGTGCAACAGACCAGGGGAGTGAAGATCTTTTTCAGGGCTTCCTCCAGAAGGAACCTACCCACCCCGCTTGCCCTGTATTCCTCCTTGACGAACAAGTGCTTTATTTCCGTCATGTACCATCCTCGCTCCACCAGGGAGACGCAGCCCGCTATCCTGCCGTCCTTAAGCGCGACGTAATAGCGGCCCTCGAATACGGCGAGGGAGTGGTAGCCCTCGATGATCTCCCTGATCCGGAAGATGGTCGACCTCTTGATCACTTTCCTGAATAGAAGCTTCATAATTCAATCTCTCCTTTCGGCCGGCAATTGATCCGGCCCTGGAAAACATCAGAATCCCCGTCTCCGAAAAGATCCCGCTGATTGCCCTTTGAATGCCGACTCCCGTGATGCAGACGTGCTCCACCCGGGGTCTCCGAGTCGAAAATGCTTTCGACGCCTTCGCTCCAAGCAAGCCTGCTCGTGTGCCTCAGTTCGCGGACCGGCTCGACTTCGAACTCCCCGTCATCAGCGACCCGGTACAACCGATAAGGAACCGCCTCGAATTTCGAGAGCTTCCTCAAGTCGCCCAGAGCGCCCCGGAGGATGCTCCAGGCGTCCTTGAATATCTCCGGCGTCGAGCAGAACCAGCGACCCAGATTAAGCCCCCTTGCGTCGATGACCGTGAGCGGCCTGTCCGGGGATCTCCAGAGGTAGACCGCCTTCTCGAAGCCGTTCAGGTACGCGAAGGCGAAGTCAGCCCTCGGGGAGATGAAATTCGTGACCTCCTCGATGGCGTCGATAACTTCATATCCCTGGAGCTGAAGTTTCCCGATCGCCCCGAGGGCGACGGCCGAATCCACGTCGTGGTTCCGGACGCCGTAATCCCTGGCGATCACTTCCTTGTCGCCGACGATGCCGTTGTGAACGCCGAAATTCCACTTCCCGGCGCCGACCTTGACGGCGAAGGGAT